>RRZT012882123.1_pt1 | contig 10800 bp, 12 predicted proteins | sample 2165551 | NCBI WGS metagenome assembly RRZT01 (sample SAMN10456910, study PRJNA506462) | wastewater metagenome | biome: wastewater; feature: sludge; material: wastewater sludge; isolation source: wastewater sludge with Escherichia coli K12::gfp cells carrying plasmid... | place: USA: Moscow, Idaho...
GCAGAAGATGATGAAGCAGCTCGCCCGGGGCGGCGGGGGCGGCATACCGGGGATGCCGGGGCTCCCTGGCGCCCGCCGCGGCCGGCAGCAGCAGCCCCAGCGCAAGAAGGGCAAGTCCGGCAACCCGGCCAAGCGGGCCGCTGAGGAGCGCGCCGCGGTCGAGCGCGCGGCGACCGCCCGCACCAACCCTGGCGGCGCCTTCGGCCTGCCGCGGACCGACGCGACCGGCGACGGCTCGGTCGACCTGCCGACCGGCTTCGAGAAGTACCTGGGCCGCTGACCTGGGCCGCTGACCTGGGCCCTCGGTAGGGTTTCGGTCATGGCGACGGTGCTGCACGTTCGTGGTCAGGTCCTCGTCGGGCCGGACTCGGTCCGCGACGACATCTGGGTGATCGACGGCAGGGTCAGCTTCGAGGCGCCCGGGCCGGGCGCCGACGTCCAGACCATTGGTGGCTGGGTCCTTCCGGGGTATGTCGACGCGCACTGCCACGTCGGGCTCGACCATTCGGGAGCGGTGGACCGTGAGACCGCCGAGCGGCAGGCGGTCGCGGACCGGGACTCGGGTGCGTTGTTGCTCCGAGACGCCGGCTGCCCGGGCGACACGAGGTGGATCGATGAGCGCGACGACCTGCCGCGGATCATCCGAGCCGGGCGGCATATCGGTCGGACCAAGCGCTACGTCCGCAACTACGCCCACGAGCTCGAACCGGACCAGGTCGTCGAGTACGTGCGGCGCGAGGCCCGGCGCAGCGACGGGTGGGTCAAGCTGGTGGGGGACTGGATCGACCGGGAGGTTGGTGACCTCGCGCCGTGCTGGCCGGACGAGACCGTCGTGGCCGCGGTCGCCGCCGCCCACGAGGAGGGGGCCCGGGTCACCGCGCACTGCTTCGGGGAGGAGTCGCTGCGCCAGTTCGCCGCTGCCGGGACCGACGGCATCGAGCACGCCTGCGGGCTGACCGCGGAGACCATCGAGTCGTTCGCCGCCCAGCGGATCGCCATCGTCCCCACCCTGGTCAATATCGACTCTTTCCCCGATATCGCCGCCGCGGCGCAGGAGAAGTTCCCCCGGTATGCCGCTCACATGGTCGACCTGCACGCCCGGCGCTTCGAGACGGTGGCGGCGGCACATGACGCCGGCATACCCATCTACGTGGGCAGCGACGCGGGGGGCACGCTCCCGCACGGGCTCGCCGCGCAGGAGGCGGCGCTGTTGACCCGGGCCGGACTGAGCACCCTGGAGGCCATCGGCGCGCTGACCTGGGAGGCTCGCTCGTGGCTCGGCCAGCCGGGGCTCACGGAGGGCGCGCCCGCCGACTTCGTCGTCCTGGATTCCGACCCGAGGGCGGCGGTCGAGGTGCTCCAGCACCCCCGGCACATCGTGCTCAGGGGAGCGCCGATGCCAACTGTTTGAGTGTGACCTGGGCCACAATTCTAGTAATCCGATCTGCCCTATAGGAATAGCAGAGTTAGAGTGGTTCCTGACCGAGCGCCGGGGGAGGCGCCGACCAACTCCTTGAGGGGAACCACTCATGACCGTTCGCCACCATTCCGTCTTGCGCCGCCGGGGCCGGCTCGTCGGCCTGCTCGTCGCCGTCGTCGCGACGCTGGGCGCCTGCGGCTCGGGAAGCGGGACGCCGACTACCTCCGGGTCGTCCGGCTCCGCGCCCGCCCCGGCAACTGTCCGCCTGGGGTACTTCCCCAATGTCACCCATGCCGTCCCGATCGTCGCCGACCGCGAGGGCCTGTTCGCCAAGCGCCTGGGGTCGACGAAGCTCGAGGTCTCGACCTTCAACGCCGGACCGGCCGCCATGGAGGCGCTGAAGTCCGGCGCCGTGGATGCAACCTATGTTGGCCCCGGCCCGGCCACGAACACCTTCATCAACAGCGGCGGCCAGGCGATCCGGGTGGTCGCGGGCGCGGCCAGCGGCGGCAGCTTCCTCGTCGTCCGGCCGGGCATCACCTCCGCTGCTGATCTCCGCGGGAAGAAGATCGCCACCCCGCAGCTCGGCAACACCCAGGACATCGCCCTGCGGTACTGGCTCAAGACACAGAACCTGACCTCGGACCTCCAGGGCGGCGGCGACGTCCACATCTCGCCGATGGACAACTCGCAGACGCTGAGCGCCTTCGCCCAGAAGCTCATCGACGGGGCGTGGGTGCCCGAGCCCTATGCGACCCGGCTCATCCTCGACAGCGGCGCGCACGTTCTCCTCGACGAGCGGACTGTCTGGCCGAACGGGAAGTTCGCGGTCACCCTGCTCGCGGTGCGCACCGACTTCCTCCAGGAGCACCCGGACACGGTCCGCGCCCTCGTCGAGGCAGGCGTCGACGCCTTGCAGGTCATCAGCACGACTCCGGCGAAGGCCCAGCAGGATGTCGCCGACGTCATCGCCACGGTCTCCGGCAAGCCGATCAAGGCCGATGTCCTCGCTGCGTCATGGAAGAACCTCGACTTCACCAGCGACCCGGTTGCCTCCTCGGTCGTCGCCGGTGCCGAGCACGCCTTCGAGGTGGGCATCCTCAAGACCAAGCCGGCGCTCGACGGGCTCGTCGACCTGTCCATCCTCAACGCGGTCCTCACCGCCCGTGGCCTGCCGGCGGTGGCGTCATGACCGCGCTGACACTGCAGGCTCCGGCACCAGAGCAGACCGTGGCGCCGGCGGTGCGGCTGGAGGGCGTGACGAAGCGCTTCGGCGCCGTGCTCGCTCTCGACGGCATCGACCTGGACGTCCAGCCAGGGGAGTTCGTCTGTCTCGTCGGTGCGTCGGGGTGTGGGAAGTCCACCTTGCTCAACCTGGTCAGCAGGCTCGACAAGCCGAGCACCGGGACCGTCGAGGTGGCCGGTCGGGCGACGCTAATGTTCCAGGAGGCAGCGCTTTTCCCGTGGCTGTCCGCCCTGGACAATGTCGAGATGCCGATGCGGCTCGCCGGCGTCGAGCGGTCCACCCGCGAGTCGGCGGCCCTCGACCTGCTCGACGCCGTGCAGCTGCGTGAGTTCGCCTCCAAACGGCCGCACGAGCTGAGCGGCGGGATGCGCCAGCGGGTCGCGCTGGCCCGCACGCTCGGGACGGCGGCACCCGTCCTGCTCATGGATGAGCCCTTCGGTGCCCTCGACGCCATGACCCGCGACCTGCTCCACGACGAGCTCGAGAGCATCTGGGCGACCCGGGGCCTGACCGTCATCTTCGTCACCCACAACGTCCGCGAGGCAGTCCGCCTCGGTGACCGGGTGGTTCTGCTCTCGAGCCGCCCCGGACGGGTCGTCGAGGAGTGGCGGGTTGACGCGCCGCGTCCGCGCCGCATCGAGGACCCGGCCGTGTCCGCCCTGTCCGGACGGATCCTCACCGCGCTTCGGGCGGAGGTGGCCCGCCATGGCCGTTGACACCACGACTGGCACCTCCACTGGCACCGCGAGCCGGGCCAGCGAGGTCTACGCGCAGCTGCGCGGGTTGGACTCCCTCGACGCCGCGGACGGCGCCCCCCGGGGCCGGCGACTCTGGGAGGCGGCCTGGCCCAAGCTCGCTGCCGCCGGGCTCGCCCTGCTCGCCTGGCAGGGCGTGGTCTGGAGTGGCTGGAAGCCGAGCTACCTGCTGCCCGGCCCGGGTCCGGTGCTGGCCGAGCTCGGCCGGCAGGGGACGACACCGGAGTTCTGGACCGCCATCGGCATCACGATGACCCGCGGCCTCGTCGGCTTCGCGATCTCCGCGGTCGTCGGCCTGGCCCTTGGGGTGGTCGTCGCCAAGTCGAGAGTGCTGCGCTCGGCGATCGGGTCGATGATCACCGGGCTGCAGACCATGCCCTCGATCGCGTGGTTCCCGCTGGCGATCCTGCTCTTCCAGCTCAGCGAGCAGGCGATCCTCTTTGTCATCCTCATCGGTGCGGTGCCCTCGATCGCCAATGGCGTCATCACCGGGGTGGACTACGTCCCGGGCCTGCTCGTCCGGGCGGGGAGGAACCTCGGGGCGCGCGGCCTGGCGTTGTACCGCCATGTCGTCCTCCCCGCGGCGCTGCCGAGCATCACCTCGGGCCTCAAGCAGGGCTGGGCCTTCGCCTGGCGCTCGCTGCTCGCCGGGGAGCTCCTCGTCGCGATCGCGAACCGGCCGAGCCTGGGCGTTTTCCTTACCCAGAGCCGCGAGCTCCAGGACACGACCTACATGATCGCCCTCATGATCACGATCCTGGTCATCGGCATCGCCGTCGACGCCGTCTTCGCCGCCGTTGACCGGGGGATCCGGGCCCGCCGTGGTGTCGCGACGCGCTGATCAGGCGACTACGGTCCTGCGTGGGCCGCGGATGGGCAAGAATCGGCCCATGGACATCTCGGCGCGGACCGACTACGCGGTGCGAGCGATGCTGTCCCTTGCCGCCGCTCAGGTCGACCGAACCGGCCCGGTCAGCGCCGAGGCGATCGCGTCGCGGCAGGCCCTGCCGAAGAAGTTCCTCGAGGCGATCCTGTCCGACCTGCGGCGCTCCGGGCTGGTGACGAGCACCCGGGGCAACGCGGGCGGCTACGCTCTCGCGCGCCCGGCTGCGCAGATCTCCCTTGGCGACGTCTTCCGGGCCGTTGACGGTCCGCTCGCCGAGGTGCGCGGGCTACGTCCGCACGACATGACCTACCAGCCGCCGGCCGACCACCTCCCGACGGTCTGGGTCGCGGTGCGGGCCAGCCTGCGCCGGGTCCTCGACGAGACCACATTGGCCGGCGTCCTCGCCGGCGAGCTGCCGGAGCACGTCGTGGCCTTGAGTAGTGCACCGGACGCCTGGCGCAACCGGTAGCCCGCGCGCACGGCCCGGAGCGGGCCGGACCACCACGGCGGATCTGGCAGAATAGGTCGCTGTACTCCCTTCGGACCCGTCGGGTCCGGACGCCTACACCCCGCAGTGCCGGCACCCCGGAGCGCCTTGCTCCGGTCTCGCCGCGCTCGCCATACGAAGCAGGAGACCACTGTCGTGGCCGTCAGGATCCGTCTGAAGCGCATGGGCAAGATCCGTGCACCGTTCTACCGTGTCGTCGTCATGGACTCGCGCGCCAAGCGCGACGGCCGGGCGATCGAGGAGATCGGCAAGTACCACCCCACCGAGGAGCCTTCGCTCATCGACATCGACTCCGAGCGCGCGCAGTACTGGCTCCGCGTCGGCGCCCAGCCGAGCGAGCAGGTTGTCGCGCTGCTCAAGGTGACCGGCGACTGGGCCACCTTCAAGGGCGGCGACGCCCCGGCCGCGTCGCTCCAGGTCCGGGCCCCTCGGGCGAGCAAGAAGGACCTTTACGAGGCCGCCGTCAAGGCTGCGGGCACCACGCTCGACGCCAAGGGCGGGGCGACGACGCCGCGGAAGAAGGCCGCCGCGAAGCCGACCGCCGAGGCTCCGGCCGCCGAGGCCCCGGTCGAGGACGCCGCTCCGGCCGACGACGCAGCGCAGGCCTAAGCCCATGCTCGAGGAAGCCTTGGAGCACCTCGTCAAGGGGATCGTCGACCACGACGAGGATGTCGTCGTCCGACGGCGGGACCTGCGCCGCGGGACCGTGCTCGAGGTCCGGGTGCACCCCGAGGACCTCGGCCGGGTCATCGGGCGCTCCGGCCGCACGGCCAGCGCGATCCGTACCGTGCTCTCCGCCATCAGCTCGCGCGGTGACGTGCGGGTCGACATCGTCGACACCGACCGGCGCTGAGCTCGACCTCGGTCAGGGGTGTGCCCGTCGTGGGTGCACCCCTGACCCGTTTCGGACCAGAACTCGTTGAGGAGCGGTATGCCGCCCAAGGCCCGGCCATCCCGAGGCGCCGCCGGTGACGCCCAGGTCGTCGCGCGGATCGGCAAACCGCACGGCATCCGTGGCGAGGTGACTGTCCAGCTGCACACCGACGACCCCGGCGGCCGGTTCACCCCCGGCACCATCTTCCCGACCCGCGCCCCGGCCGGCAGCGGCACCCCGAAGGCCCTGACCGTGCGCTCCGCCCGGGACCATAACGGCATCTGGCTGCTCGGCTTCGAGGAGATCCCGGACCGCACCGGCGCGGAGGGCCTGCGTGGGGCGCTGCTCCTGCTCCCGGCCGAGGCTCCCGAGGTGGAGGACGACGCCTGGTATGCCGATGACCTCGTTGGCCTGCGCGCCGAGCGCCCGGACGGCAGCCTCGTCGGCACCGTGACCGGCCTTGTCGTCGGCGCCGTGCAGGACCGGCTCGTCCTCGACCTGGCCGGGGGCGGCACCGCCGAGGGGCCCTTCGTCCGCGCCCTGGTCCCCGTCGTCGACGTTTCTGGCGGCCGGGTCGTCGTCGACCCCCCGGAGGGCCTGCTGGAGCTGGGCTCATGAGGATCGACGTCGTCACGATCTTCCCGGCCTACCTCGAGCCGCTGCGGCTGTCCCTCATCGGGTCCGCTCAGGCCGCCGGGCTGCTCGACCTGCGCGTCCACGACCTGCGCGAACACACCCACGACCGCCACCGCACCGTCGACGGCACCCCGTACGGCGGGGGGGCGGGCATGGTCATGCTCCCCGAGCCGTGGGGCGAGGCGCTCGACGCGATCCGCGGCTCCGAGGCGCCGCCGGCGGTGCCGCATCTGGTCGTCCCGAGCCCGGCGGGGGAGCGGTTCACCCAGGCCCACGCCCGGGTGCTGGCTGCCGAACCTTGGCTGGTCTTCGCCTGCGGGCGCTACGAGGGCATCGACGAGCGGGTCATCGAGGAGGCCGCCGAACACGGCCCGGTGTCGGTCCTCTCGCTCGGCGACTACGTCCTCAACGGCGGCGAGGTCGCCGCCCTCGCGATGGTCGAGGCGATCGCCCGCCTTATCCCCGGGGTCGTCGGCAACAGCGAGTCGCTCGTCGAGGAGTCCCACGAGGGCGGCCTGCTGGAGCACCCGGTCTACACCAAGCCCGCGGTCTGGCGCGGCCACGCCGTGCCCGAGGTCCTCCGCAGCGGCGACCACGCCCGCATCGCGGCCTGGCGGCGGGCGGAGTCGCTGCGCCGCACCGCCGCGCGCCGCCCCGACCTGGTCCCCCCGGCGCAGGTGGGCGATATCACTGACCTGGCCATCGTCCCGAGTGTGCCCGCGGACGCCCCGGAGCTGCTCGTCCTCCAGCGGTGTTGCTGGCTGGGCGAGGGCCGGGTCAACGACACCTGGGACATCCCACCGCTGGTCGAGACCCTGGACGATGTGCGGGCCTCATCTTCGGTATGGCGAACCTGGGTGGTCCGCTCGCACGGTCGGCTCATCGCCTCAGTCCGTGGCCGGGTCGACGAGGACGGCACCTGGGAGGTCGGTCGGCTCATGGTCGCGCCCGACTGGCAGGGTCGCGGGCTGGGTCGAGTGCTCCTGGAGTATGCCGAGCAGGCCGCTCCACCCGAGGTCACCGACCTCTGGCTGATCACCGGTGCGCAGAGCGCCCGGAATATTCGGTTGTACAAACGGGCCGGCTACCGGGTCGTTCTTGGGTCGCCATACCCGGGCACCGTGCTGATGCGTAAACGGCGCCGCTGACCTGCCGCCGGAACCGGCGGTGGAAAGTCCCTCGCCCGCACGGCGGACCCGGCGGTACCGTGGGTCCTGTCCCTGGCCGCCGACGAAGGAGCCTGCCGTGCTCGTGTGAGTCCCGTTCCGCCACCTGCCGACAGCAGGTGCAGACCGACTCGCTCCGGAGCACCGCCATGCCGCAACCTACGGTCGTTTGTTCGGACCTCTCCTTCACCTGGCCGGACGGCCAGAGCGTCCTCGACGGTCTCGACGTCACCGTCCCGCCCGGTCGCACCGGCCTGATCGGCGCCAACGGCTGTGGCAAGTCGACCCTGCTGCGGCTGCTCGCCGGCGAGCTGGCGCCCCCTCGGGGCTCGGTCTCGGTCGTCGGACTCTCGGCCTATCTCCCGCAGCGGCTCGACGCCGAGGTCGCCGACCGGCTCGACGACCTCCTCGGTATCGCCGGGCCACGTCGGGCGCTGCGCCGCATCCTTGCCGGTGACCTCGACCCGCAGCTGTATGACCTCGTCGGGGCAGACTGGGACGTCGAGGAGCGCGCCGCGCTGGCGCTGGCCCAGCTCGGGCTCGGCCACCTCGACCTCGACCGCCCGGTCGACACCCTCTCCGGTGGCGAACGGGTCCTCGCTGCCCTCGGCGCCCGGCTGCTCCGCCGGCCCGACGTCCTGCTTCTCGACGAACCGACGAACAACCTCGACCGGCGGGCCAGGGCGCACCTCATCGATGCCGTCGAGGCGCTCCGGGGCGTCGTCCTCGTCGTCAGCCACGACCGTGAGCTGCGCGAGCACGTCGACCAGGTCGCCGAGCTGCGATCGGGCCGGGTGCGCATCGTCGGAGGCACCTACTCGGCATACCTCGAGGTGGTCGAGCAGGAGCAGGCGACCGCCGAGCAGCGGGTGCGGACCGCGGATGCCGCGGTCCGTCGGGAGCGCCGCGACCTCCAGGAGCAGGTGACCAAACAGGCCCGTCGGGACCGGTACGGCCGCCTCGACGCCAAACGCTCCGGGATGCCGAAGATGATGGCCGACGCACGCAAGCGCCGGGCGCAGGAGAGCGCCGCCCGGATCGGGGGTGTCCATGAGGACAGGGTGGCCAAGGCCAAGCAGGCGCTGGAGGCCGCCGAGGAGGCGCTGCGCGACGACGCCCCCATCCGGGTCGACCTGCCCGGCACAGTCGTCCCCGCGGGGCGCACCACCCTGCGACTGTCGGACCTCCACCTGCCCACGGGCCAGGTCGTCGACCTCGAGCTGCGCGGCCCGGAACGGGTCGCCCTCGTCGGCGCGAACGGGGTCGGCAAGACCACCCTGCTGCGCGCCGTGGCCGGTCAGCTCACCGTCGAGGGGGTGTGCGTCACGCCGGTTCCGGTCGGCTATCTCCCGCAGTCGGTCGACCTGCTCGACCCGTCCCGCTCGGTCCTCGACGCCCTGAGCACCCTGGCCCCCACCAGCACACCCGGTCAGGTCCGGGCCCGGCTGGCCCGGCTGCACCTGCGGGGGCGCTCCGTGGAGCAGCCCGTGGAGACGCTGAGCGGCGGTGAACGCTTCCGGGCCACCCTGGCCGCGCTGCTGCTCGCCGAGCCGCCACCGCAGCTGCTCCTGCTCGGCGAGCCGACGAACAACCTCGACCTCGCCTCGGTCGCCCGGCTCGGCGAGGCCCTTTCGGCCTACCGCGGGGCACTGGTCGTCGTCAGCCACGACGAGACCTTCCTCGGCGAGCTCGGCCTGACCCGGCGGCTCGAGCTCACCCAGGACGGTCTTGCGGAGTGCGACCCGCTCGGGAGCTAGCCCCCGGGCGAGAGCCACACGGGGGCAGCGTCAGATCGGCTCGCCGACGTCGATCCGGTTCCCGAAGGGATCGGCCAGGACGAAGGCGCGCAGCCCGAAGTCGTGGTCGCGGACGCCCTTGACGATGCGCACGCCCGCGGCGACGAGATGGTCGTGCAGGGCCGTCGCGTCGTCGACGATGAGGTGCGCGACATTGATGGTGCTCGGCCGATGGGACGGGTCGAGGCTCAGGTGGAGCTCGGCGGCGTCGCGCTCGACGATGACGAAGCCGACCGGGTCGCCGTTCTCGAAGGTCTTCGTCATCCCGAGGACCCCGCAGTAGAAGTCCAGCGCGGTGGCCAGGTCGGTGACGACGATGCCGGGGGCGGTGCGGCCGAAGCGGACGGCGTGGCTGGTGCTCATGAGATCTCCGGCGCCAGGGACCGGCGGTGCGGTACGGCACGGTAAGGGACGGGGCGGTGCCCGAGGTGGGCACAGCATACCCAACCGACCGGGCGCCAGACGGTCAGCGCAGGACGGCCGCGAGCTCGCCGAGAATCTGCGGGAGACGTCCGACACCGATCGACAGGTGCCCCTCGCCCGGGACCAGGTGCGCCCGGATCCCCGGAATCTCCCCGGCCAGCCATTCCCCGTGGGCCAGCGGCACCATGAGGTCCTCGGTGCCCTGCCAGAGGAAGGTCGGGGTCGCGATCGAGGCCAGGTCGAAGCCCCAGGGCCGGGTGAAAGCCAGGTCGTCGTCGAGCCAGCCGTCGACGCCGTGGGCCAGCGCGGCGGAGAAGTCGGCCGCGAGATCCTCGCCGTACTCGTCGGTCAGACAGGCGCGGTCAACCTCTGGCAGCAGCGAGGCCAGCGCCCCCAACGGGATGCTGGCTGCGGACCGACTGGCCACCGCCAGCGCCGTCGCGTAGCCGGCGGCCTCGCCCACGGCGAGGCACTCCTTGGCCAGACGCGTCTTGCCCACGCCGGCGGGACCCACCAACACGATGCCCGCCACCTCGCCCGCCACCACGATGGCGCGGAGCTGCTCGAGCTCCGAAGCTCGGCCGGTCAACGGCCAGATGACACTCACGCCCACACCCACATCATGACCGTCGTCAGGTCAGGGCGGACGCCTTGAGCGCGTCGGCCAGGCCGGCCCGCCCGGCCACGCCGAGCTTGTCGTAGATGCGGGCCAGGTGGTTGTCGACCGTGCGCACCGACACGAAGAGCTGGGCGGCGATGTCCTTGCTGGGGAGACCCTTCGCCGCGAGGCGGGCGATCTCGACTTCTCGCTTGGTGAGCGGGGTGGGCCCCGAGAGGCGGGACAGGCCGGGGGTGGCCGCGCCTTCGCACTCGGAGCGCAACTCGGCCGCGCGGTGCAGGCAGGAGGTGGACGCCCGGAGATCGCCCTCCCGGCGGTGGGCCTCGGCGGCCTCCTCGGCGGCCTCGGCGGCGGCCAACGAGGCACCGCACGCGGCCAGGGCCTCTGCGGCGTCCTGCAGCGCGTCGCCCGCGCCCGAGACCAACGCGTCGACGTGTCGGGCACGGGCCTGGGCCAGCGGCCCCTCCACCA
>RRZT012399924.1_pt1 | contig 10799 bp, 10 predicted proteins | sample 2165551 | NCBI WGS metagenome assembly RRZT01 (sample SAMN10456910, study PRJNA506462) | wastewater metagenome | biome: wastewater; feature: sludge; material: wastewater sludge; isolation source: wastewater sludge with Escherichia coli K12::gfp cells carrying plasmid... | place: USA: Moscow, Idaho...
ATAAAAATCGCTAATCATGACTAAAAATCAGGCTAAAAATTGGCAAAAAGCATGAAATTTAGGCAAAAATTACAAAAGGCAACACTTCATTACAGATTTTGGGCGAGCGGTGGGTAAAATTGGCATATCATCTGCAACAGTATAAGTGTCAGCGGTGGACATGAACCAAAACCAAATCCATTGCCTAATCAACCAAAATGTAAATTACGGGGCATAGCCCCACCATGAACTAAGGAGTTCACATGAACGCTCAAAAAGGTTTCACCCTAATCGAATTAATGATCGTTGTTGCTATTATCGGTATTCTAGCAGCTGTTGCTATCCCAGCTTACCAAGACTACATCGTACGTGGTCAAGTATCTGAAGCAGTTAGCCTAGGTGGCGGTCTAAAACAGCCTTTAGCTGAATACGGCGCTGATAAGAACGCATGGCCTACTGGCTTGGTTGCTCCTACAGCAACCCCTAGTTCTGGTCAGCTAAACGCTACTTTGATTGGTAAGTATTCAAGTGTAACTAATACTATCACTGGTACTTATCCTACTGGTCGTGTTACTGTCACCATGACTGCAGGTCGTGCATCAGGCAATGCTTTGACTTACAGTACTCAAAACGGTGGTTCTACATGGTCTTGTGGTAACACAACTGTAGATGGTTATGCAGGCTCTGGTACTACCATTGATGCAAAATACCTACCTAACGCATGTAAGCCATAATAGCTAGAATGCATTAAGTAAAAAAACAAGGCTCTACTTTGGTAGGGTCTTGTTTTGTTTTGGTCTAACAAGTAAATTATTGGTTAATCAATATGAATAAGACGAATAATAATAAAAATACTGCCTTGGTAATAGGCTTTCTGCTTTGTGTAGCATTATTTTTATACTATCCTGTATTTTTTGCAGACTATGTATGGGATGACACATTACTATTTGTAGATAACGCTGCCTTGGTGGATGCTCCCTTTAGCTGGGAGATACTTAGTCAGCCTGTGTTACCAGGTACCAGTTATTTTCGTCCGTTGATATTTTTGACATGGTATGCAGAGTTTGCTGTTTTTGGGCGCAATCCTTTTGTCTCGCATTTGATTAATTTTGTGATTTTATTTATCAATGCTGTGTTGGTTTTTGTTCTAACTTTCTTGCTTGCTAACAGCTTGCAAAAGCTGCGACCGATTAAATTGGCTAGCATTGCTAGTATTTTGTACTTAATTCACCCTGCATTGATTGAATCTACTGCTTGGGTGTCGGGACGCTTTGATCAATTAACAACGACATTTGTTTTGTTGTCTTGTGTGTTATTTGTGAGATATACCAAGGGCGCTCAAACGTTTTCCTTGGGGGCAACCCTTGGTATTTGCATCAGTTTTTTGCTGGCGCTATTCTCCAAGGAGCTTGGGGTGATGCTTTTGCCGATATTACTTTGTTTGTACTTCATTCTCCAAAGTGATGGCGTGACCAAACCTAGTTATATAGCATTGATTGCACAAGGGGTTAAGCAATATCGCTGTCTTTGCACTGGTCTGATTGCTGCCTTTATATTTTATATGGTGTTGCGCCGTAGTGCTATGCATCAGACCTATCATGCGCCGCTCAATATGGATTATGTACACAGTTATTGGTTTAATTTAATTCCATGGCATGCCTATGCCGATTATGTCAAGCAGACATTTTTACCTTTTTATAGTGTATCGGCGTTCCATACGTTGGACAGCTATCATTTTGATTCTTTGGCGTGGTATGCACTACTTGCAATTTCTGCGATTGCTTTTTTTGCAATGTGCTATTTTGCTGTTATTAAGCGTTCGGTGGCAGCTTGGCTTATGATGGCAGCATTCTTATCAATTGCGCTTGTGTTGCATATCATTCCTTTAACTATCAATGACAATCTGATTCATGAGCGATTTATGACTCTGGGCTTGGCATTTTGGTCAATGGCGATGGTCTTTATACCGTATCAGAATATCTTTGACAAGTTAAAGCTCTCACAACAACTATTCCGTCCCATTCTATTTTTGGTGGCTGTTATGTGGGGTGGATTATCCGTGCTGACGGTTAAGAGTGTGGTGCCGTTTTGGCACAATGAATTGACACTGTGGCATTGGGTTTATCAAGATTTTCCCGATAATCAGTACGCTAGATACAATTACTGGAGTGGATTGTATAGTCAGCGGGAATTTACCAAGGTAATTGAAGAAATTGATGCTTACCAAACAGTCCATAAGCAGGGGCTACAGCCAAACGAACAGAGCTTATATGCCTCTGCTAAGATGTCTCTCAATGATTCAGAGGCTTATGATTACTTACAGGGTGTTATCTTTGCTTTACCAAAATTTCATGAGTTGGAGGGAGATGTATATGAGGCAGTAAATAATTCCAGCTTGGGCTTTACTCCAAAAGACATAGGGGCAGTATATATTGGCTATGCTCAGGCTGCCTTGATATTTAAAGGAGATTTGATAACAGCTAATAATGCACTTGATATCTCTTTAAAATATTTACAGCCTTATGAGCAATATCCTGCATTATCTGCTAAGGTGGCAACTTTGTATTTGTCTGGGCAAGAGCAAGAGGCTATGGTGCTGTACCAAAAATTGCGCGCCACCAATGGATTTTCTGAGATGAATAACCATAACATCAATGCAGCCATTGTAAATTTTTGTGAAAAATTTGGTGCTGCTCAGTGTGCATCTTATACTGAACACCAACCCTTTGAGTGGAGATAATGATGTTTAAAAAACGTTTGCAGGTATTTTGTGCGCATTTGATGTTTTCACTCTTATTATTATCCATTGCTCTAACATTGGTATATGTGGTCTGGTATCCAGATCCATTGGCATCAGCAATGGGCGTGATGAAGATTTATATGATCATGCTTGCCATTGATGTGATTGTTGGACCAATTTTGACTGCGCTCGTGTATAAAAAAAACAAAAAGTTATTTTTGTTTAATGTTATTGTTATTTTATTGTTACAGCTTAGTGCGTATTTTTATGGCTTATATACAGTAGCACAAGGTAGACCAGCATTTATGGTGTTTGTCGTGGATGATATTGAGCTTGTATCGCCTGTGGATGTATCGGTAGATCGGCTTGGCGAGAATATTGCATATCACATGCTAAGTAAACCATTATGGATTGCATCTACCTATTCTGACGATCCTAAGATTTCAGATAGGCAGCGTAGTGATGAAATTACTAATGGCAATAGCATTGCGACAGAGGTGTCTAATTATCAGCCCTTAGAATGGCAATCGCATAAGGTAAAAGAGAAGTTAAGATCTCTTGATGAGTTGCGAGTATTTAATTCTCAAGATAAATTAGACAGGACTTTATCGCAACATACGAATGCTATTGGTTGGTTGCCAGTCAAAGCTCCTGAAATTGATAAAGTGGCTTTATTTGATGAAAATGCTTACCCTATTGTTATTGTTGATTTGAATCCTTGGGATGTAAAATAAAGAGTATTGTTAAATTGAGGTATATTTTAAGTTTTTCGTCTGTGATTAGCTTCTTGAACCATAACGAAAAGCCTACGCCCAAAGGTAAGCTTAAAGGCAATGGCTTTTTCTTAAAATTATACCCACTTAACAATGTCCAATAAAGCACGATTTGATTTTAGGAGGTTAGGCTTTATGAATAAAGAACGGGGTTTTACCCTTATTGAGTTAATGATTGTAGTGGCGATTATTGGTATTTTGGCGGCAGTTGCTATTCCAGCATATCAAGACTATATTGTGCGTGCGCAAGTTACAGAGGCACTACATCTTGGTACGGGTATGAAGACAGTGATTTCAGAGTATGGCTGGCAGAATTCTGCATGGCCTACCAGAGTAGTTGCTCCAAACGTCCCAACAATCTCTGGAGAGGTAAATGCGGTGTTGGTAGGAAAATATTCAAGCATGACACCAAACATCATCGGTACTTATCCTAGTGGCGAGATTGTTATGACAATGACAACAGGTATGGCGAGTGGTCAGACGATTATGCTTCATACTACCGATGGCGCAGCATCTTGGACTTGTACGCCTGGTACGCTCAATCCAAAATATCGACCAAATGCCTGCAGGTAATAAAGTTAAATAATAAATCCACCCATTATTGGTGGATTTATTGCTGATGAAAAATATCCGTAAAAACAATAGACCTATTGCGAAAGCTCATTTTAATTTTATCTGCAGGATGGAAGATTGCAGGTTTCTCAGGTTTACTACGAGTGTTTTTTATTTGGCATTGTAAACTATCTTATACTTTTCAAGAAAAACTGTTCGCCCTGAGCTTTCCCTTGGATGTAGGTTTTTGTAGGTTATTCAAGCTTACTTTGAGCGAAAAATTTGAAAGTATATTTGACTTACAATACCATTTATTTAAAAGATACTTTTTCAATGGGTCGATTATTAAAATCAATAAAAAAGTCTATGAAAGCAATTATAAAACTATTAAGACCACACCAATATATTAAAAATACCTTTGTGTTTATTGGTTTGTTGTTTTCTCACCTTTGGAGTTCTAATAATATTGTCATGTCCGTGTGGGCATTTTTTGCATTTTCCATGATGGCGAGTGCTGTATATGTGCTAAATGACTTAATGGATTTAGAGGCTGACAAAGCACACCCTAAAAAGTGCAAACGCCCCTTACCTAGCGGACAAGTACCCATAAAAACTGCAAAAATTTTGATGGTATTGTTGGTGGGTTTGTCATTAGCGCCATTGATTGCTGCTCAAAAATGGATGCTAGTGACAATTTTGTCGATCTATTTTGTGACAAATATTGCTTATTCTATTACACTTAAACATATTGTGTTGCTTGATGTTTTTATCATCTCATTTGGTTTTATGCTTAGGATTCTTGCAGGAACTATCGGCATCGACATTGCACCTACTGAATGGTTGCTGCTCTGTGGTATGATGTTGACGTTGTTTTTGGGGTTTTCAAAGCGAACTTCCGAACTCATGCAGTCAGATGCTTCAAATGTTGCTTTTAAGGGCGAGACTAGGAAGGTGCTTACCGAGTATAACTATGGGCTCCTTAATCAGTTAACCGCCGTATGTGCAGCGTGCACGGTGATGAGTTTTGGCTTGTATACAGTCTCAGAGGCAACCATAGCGCTTCATCAGACAGACAAGTTGATTTATACTTTGCCATTTGTGATTTATGGGATATTTCGTTACTTGTACCTTACTCAAAGACACGCAAAAGGCACTGACACTTCTAGGGATTTACTGACGGATAGGCACTTGCTACTTACAGCAATTTTTTGGGGAGTGTCAGTGCTGGGGATTCTGATATGATGTCAAATGTTAAATCAGACAAAGATTTTAGTTTGAAATTAAATGTCGTTATCTTTTCTATTCTGATCGGTATAGGGTTGTATCTGCTAGTATCATTATACACTGGCTGGCAGGATATCGTATCAGTCTTTATTAAAGTTGGTTGGCTAGGATTGCTGATAGCACTTGCTCTATCTATGGTCAATTATGTACTGCGCTTTGTTCGCTGGCAGATGTATCTTGGGCATTTAGGGTATTGCATAAACACACTTATTAGCTGGGAGATATATCTCAGTGGATTTGCTTTGACTACCACACCTGGTAAAGCTGGTGAAGCCATTCGCAGTATGTATCTAAAAAAACATGCAGTACCTGTGTCATCATCACTGGCGGCACTTGTTAGTGAGCGTTTGTCTGACTTAATTGCCATTGTAGTTTTATCTTGTTTTGGACTCTGGCAATACCCAAATGCAAAGCTACCCGTCTTGTTGACGGTGTTTTTTATTTTGGGGTTTTTATTGGTGATGATTTATCGACCAATTTTGATAAAAATAGATGATTTTATTGAGAATAAAGACAATAAATTCTATCGTATTGTACGAAAAATAATCAATATCATGCAGCAAATGCAAAGTTGCTACAGTCCTATGACACTGATGATAACAACGGTAATTAGTGTTATTGCTTGGGGAGCGGAGGCTTTTGCCTTGTATTTGTTGTTGATATGGTTGGGCTTTGATGTCTCTCTGGGGTTTTCTGTCTTTGTATACGCCATCTCAATGCTTGCAGGGGCGTTGAGTTTTTTACCAGGGGGCTTGGGTGGTGCAGAAGCGGCAATGGTATCTTTGTTTATGCTAAAAGGGATTGATTTAAAAACATCTGTGGCAGTCACTATCTTTATTCGCTGTACCACTTTGTGGTTTGCGGTAATATTGGGCATAGGTGCTTTGATGAATTTACAGATCAAAAGTAGACAGGAGCAATGATAAAAATGACTTATTTGTCTAATGATTACCTGTCTTGGAATAAGTTACCTAAAATTTATCCAGATAAAATCTGTGCATTGGATATGCCTAAATTACCAAAAGTTGAATATTGCCCACTATTGGTTCAGGGAAATGCTAGAAGTTATGGTGACGTTTGTTTATTGAACAAAGGTACACTGTTGTCTGCTAGGTCGTTAAATCACTTTATTGGCTTTGATTCAGCCAATGGTGTTTTGACTGCACAAGCAGGGGTTCTTTTGAAGGATATCCTGTCAATTATTGTTCCACAAGGTTGGTTCTTGAGTGTAACACCAGGGACATCACTAGTAACGCTTGGTGGGGCGGTTGCAAATGATGTGCATGGAAAAAATCACCACGTCGCAGGGAGCTTTGGTAATCATATTCGTCGTTTGGTGGTGGTTCGTTCTAGTGGTGAAATCTTGGAATGTACTCCACAACAGAACAGTGAGTTGTATCAAGCAACCATTGGTGGTCTTGGCTTGACTGGCTTGATTACAGAAGTTGAGATTCAGCTACAAAAAATCAATAATCCATTGATGTGGTGTGAAAATCATGCCTTTGCCAATCTAGAAGAATACTGGCAATTAAATGATGAGATGCAAAGTATTTGGCCGTGCTCGGCATCTTGGGTGGATTGTTTGGCAAAAAAAGATACTATGGGTCGTGGAGTTATGTTTTTGGGGAGGCATGCTTCCTCAAACAATATGCCTTTTGCATCAACTAGCAGACAGCTTAATGTACCCATAGAGCCACCCATATCGTTAATTAACAAAGCCAGTCTACTTGCATTTAATGAGTTGTATTATTTTAAAAACAAAAAAAATAAGAGTTTTTTTAGCAATTATCAGCCATTTTTTTATCCACTTGATGGTATATTGAATTGGAATAGAATTTATGGCAAAAAAGGATTTTATCAGTATCAGTGCGTTATTCCAAAAGCATATGAAAAAGAGGGTATCAAGGAGTTGCTGACTGAAATTCAAAAAAGCGGTCAAGGCTCTTTTTTGGCGGTGCTTAAGAGTTTCGGTGATATTGAGCCTGTGGGCATGATGAGCTTTCCAATGGAAGGCACGACCTTAGCTTTAGATTTTCCTAATTTAAATGACAAAACTTTATCTTTGTTTTCACGGCTTGACGCCATTGTTAAAGCGGCAGAGGGTAGGCTGTATCCTGCCAAAGATGCCAGGATGCCAAAAGAAATGTTCGAGTCTGGGTTTGATGCGGCGATTGAGCGTTTTGAGGCTTTTGTAGACCCACAATTTTGTTCAAATTTTTGGAGTAGGGTAAGGTGAAAAATTCTTTAAATAAGGTTGTTGTATTTGGGGCGACGTCGGACATTGCTCAAAATGTGGCTCGTCAGCTGATTGAACAAGGTGCTAATGTTTGCTGTGTGGCGCGTGATCAAGATAGATTGGATACTTTGCTTGCTGATTTAAAGGTGCGCGCTGCTGATGGACAGAATGTTCAGGGCGTGGTTGCAGATTTATCCAATCTTGATGAATTAGATGCTTTATGGCAACAAGCTAAAGATAGTCTAGGTGGTTGTGATGGTGTGCTTATGGCGCAGGGTGTATTGCCAGATCAGGCGCTATGTCAGCAATCCATACAAGAGACTTTGACAGTATTGAACATTAACTCACTAGGAGTTGTTGGATTGCTGACAGTGATTGCTAATGATTTTGAAATGCAGAAAAAAGGTGTTATTGCTGTAATCAGCAGTGTTGCAGGCGACAGAGGAAGGCAAAGCAATTATGTCTATGGGGCATCCAAGGGCGTGCTGAGTGTATTTTTGCAGGGGCTGAGAAATAGGCTGTTTAAGCATGGGGTGTCAGTATTGGACATTAAACCAGGCTTTACACGCACACGTATGACCGAAGGTATGGATAGACAAGGCTTTTTGTGGGCTAATGCTGATGATACCGCAAAAGATATTGTTCGAGCGATGCGTAATGGCGCCGACACTGTATATTTAAAATGGATTTGGCGCTGGGTCATGTTGGTGATTAAGCATATTCCAGAAACCGTATTTAAAAGGTTGTCACTATGAGCTTGGAGCAATCACAGCAAGCATATTGCCCAGATCAAACAAAGGCATATTTTGATTTTGATGGGACATTGACAACCAAGGATAGTCTGATGCCTTTTTTGAGATATTGTGCAGGAGACGTGGTTTACTACATTAAATTGGTTATTTTATCACCCATATTGATGGGTTATTTGTTAAAGTTAATACCTAATTATATCGCCAAAGAGCTTGTTATTGGTTTTTTTCTAAAAGGCTGGAGCAGACAAAGCATTCAAAAGAAAGCACAGAAATTCGTCCGTCATAAAATCCCTCTTTTTCTGTTAGATGCTGGTATGGCAAAGCTGCAAGAGCATCAAAAGAATGGCGACTTTTGTGTGCTCGTCAGTGCCTCTCCTGAAGTATATTTGCAGCTTTGGGCAGATACACAAGGATTTGATAAGGTGATTGCCACAAAATTTGAGTTTCGAGATGATATTTTTACTGGAAAATTACTAGGTAGAAATTGTTTTGGTAAAGAGAAGGTGTCAAGAATTGAGTCTGAGCTTGGTGAGTTTTGTTGGCAAGACAGTTTTGCTTATAGTGATTCGGTTGTAGATATGCCGATGATTAGTAAATCTCAGCATGGCTTTTTGTTGCAAGAAAATAAGAACTTTTCCTTGGTAGATTGATATGAAAAATATTAAGTTTAACGAAAGTTTTTTTATAATTTTTAGTGCGTTAGCGTCTTTAATCTTATTTTTACCGATTTTTTTACAAGATATTGTATATCTTGATAGGATTTTCTTGCCAGATGATACTTATTATACTTTGACAATCGCAAGAAATATTGCTAATGGCTGTGGTGCCAGCATTGATTGTATAAATAAAACCTCTGGTTTTCAGCCATTAATTACATTATTTTCAATTCCAGCATTTTTGTTGACTGATAATTTATACACGCCTATCAAGGTAGCAATAGGATTTTCTGCGATATTTGGTATTTTGACAAATGTCGTTATGACTTTGGTTTATTATAAGCATACTAAAAATACAGTATTAAGCATCATATTTGGCGTATTTTTAATTGCATTCCATAATAATATTTTAAATTATTTTAATGGTCTTGAGACGTCTTTGGCGATGTTTATGGGATCTTTACTTATATTTATGCTTCAAAAATATTATGGTCGTTCACTTTCAAGGGTTCATATATTGGCTCTTGGGGGCTTGATAGCCTTTGCTATGTTGGCAAGAATCGACATGTCAATTATGGTATTTTTTATAGGACTATATTTGCTTGTCAATCATGGATTAAGGAGTACATTCTTTATTGCTGTTACAGCACTGATAATTATATCGCCAATGTGGGGTTATAACTTAATTTATACTGGCAGTATTCTTCCAGAAAGTGGGCAAGCAGTCAAAAATATTGTTGCTTTTCATCAAACCGTGCATTTAACCCCATTGAAATCCATGCAAATGGCATGGAAAACTTTGGATGTTTTTTCATTACACTATGCCACTTCATCATTTATTTCGCTTGCGATATTGTTTTTATCATGTTGCCATGGAGTGTATGCGGCAATTAAGAATAAGAATTTTACTCTTGAGCTAGTATTGATAGTAACAATGATTTCAATGATTGGGTTCTATGTGTTTTATTTGCCAGCATTTTGGTTCTTTGATAGGTACTTGGCTTTTTCTTTGTTGCTGGGGGTTTTTTTGGTTTTTTGTTTATTTGAAAAAATAATGGTTGCAAATAGAAAAATGCCCACAATCAAGCCATTTTTATTTTTTATGGTATCATTATTTGTCTTTAGTAATGCAATCAAGATGCCGTTATTTTTTTCAAAACCAGAAACCACATTATATTATGGGGAGAAGGGGGCAAGAGGCTATATGGAGATCGCAGATTTTATTGTGGATAATATTTCTGAAAATAGTACTATTGCCTCCATGCAAAGTGGTGCGTTAGGTTATTTTGCTGCAAAGCACAATCATCGTGTTCATAATCTTGATGGCGTGGTAAATAATGCAGTATTGCCATTAATTTTAAATAAAGAGGTCAATGTGTATTTGAAGGAGAATCAAGTTGCCTACTTTGCTGATTGGTCATTTAATACTTTTTGGTTGTCAAATATCGTCGAGGACAACTCTGTGCAACTTGAACCCTTGTTTTCAACAAAGATGCAGGGTGATAATGACGGTTATGTAGTTTATAAGGTTTTGTTAAGAGAGTGATTTATTTTTAAGAATAAAATACAGCCCAAATTTATTGGATTTGAGCTGTACCGAGTAATAAGGTAAGCTTAATCAAGCACCGTTTCTTCACTAGACTTCCAGTTATACGCCCCGTACAAAATCATTTGCATTTGGCGGGTGCAGTTATGTAGCATGGTTTGTTTGGCTTTTTCTAGTTCTTCGGCGTTTTTGCCTGCGATTCTTGGGGCATAGGTTAGATTTAACCAGTTGATGATCCAAGAAAAGCTTAAATTCACCCCAGTTTCAGCCAGTAAATAACG
>RRZT011871799.1_pt1 | contig 10798 bp, 8 predicted proteins | sample 2165551 | NCBI WGS metagenome assembly RRZT01 (sample SAMN10456910, study PRJNA506462) | wastewater metagenome | biome: wastewater; feature: sludge; material: wastewater sludge; isolation source: wastewater sludge with Escherichia coli K12::gfp cells carrying plasmid... | place: USA: Moscow, Idaho ...
ACCCAAGGATTTGGACATCTTCTCGCCATCCACGCGCACCGCTCCAGCATGCATCCAAGTGCTGGCGTATTGCTTACCCGTGGCCGCTTCACTTTGGGCGATTTCGTTTTCATGGTGTGGGAAGACTAAGTCTGGGCCGCCGCCATGAATATCAAAACTGTCGCCTAAGCAGCAGGTCGACATCACTGAGCATTCAATATGCCAGCCTGGGCGACCTGCACCCCAAGGTGACTGCCAGCTCGGCTCGCCCGGTTTAGCGGCTTTCCACAGGACAAAATCCAAAGGGTCTTCTTTGGCTTCATCGACTTCAATACGCGCACCGATTTTCAAATCATTGATATTACGACGCGATAATTTGCCATAGCCTGCAAACTTAGCCACGCGGTAATACACATCACCGTTACTCGCCGCATACGCAAACCCTTTATCAATCAAGGTTTGAATCATCTTAAACATGCCATCAATATGATCGGTGGCACGTGGCTCTTGGTCTGGACGCAGCACATTTAAACGTGCTTCATCTTCATGCATGGCGGCAATCATACGCTCAACCAACTGCTCAAACGGCTCGTTGTTCTCTTGCGCACGACGGATGATTTTATCGTCAATATCGGTGATATTGCGCACATAAGTCACATCATAACCACGGTGACGTAGCCAGCGCGTGACCACATCAAAGGCTACCATCACGCGGGCATGACCAATATGGCAATAGTCATACACGGTCATGCCACAGACGTACATACGTACATGTTTGCCTTGCAGCGGCCGCAGCGGCTCTTTGCATTTAGTCAGGGTGTTGTAAATCATTAAGCTCATGCTTGCCCCCACGAATCACGCAGCGTCACAGTACGGTTAAATACGAGTGCTTCGGGTTTGCTATCCACGCTGTCTAAGCAGAAGTAACCTTCACGCTCGAACTGGAAACTGTCGCCCACTTGTGCTTGCAGTAAGGATGGCTCAGCGCGGCAGCCTTTTAACACCACCAAGGACTCTGGATTGACGTTTTGCAAAAACGATTCGCTGGCTTCGCCGTCATCACCTTTATCGGGGTTAGGCGTGCTGAATAAACGGTCGTACAAACGCACTTCGCACTCCACGCTTTGTGCAGCGGGCACCCAGTGAATGACGCCTTTAACTTTACGTCCTTCTGGGTTTTTGCCCAAGGTGTCTGGGTCGTAGGAGCAGCGCAGTTCAATTACATTACCATCGGCATCGCGGATCGCTTCGTCAGCGCGAATCACATAACTGCCACGCAAACGCACTTCGCCACCGGGCACTAAACGCTTATATCCTTTGGGTGGGTTTTCTTCATAATCACTGGCATCAATGTAAATTTCACGTTCGAACGGCAACTCGCGCATTCCCATATCACGCTTGGGATGACGCGGCAGTTGCAAGGTTAATGTGTGCTCTGCGGGGTAGTTGGTAATCACCACTTTGATGGGTTTTAACACGCACATGGCACGACTGGCGTTGTTGTCGAGGTCTTCACGGATGCAGAACTCCAGCATGCTTAAATCCACCACCCCGCCCGCACGACTGACACCAATCATGTCGCAGAAATTACGGATTGATGCCGCCGTATAACCGCGGCGGCGAAAGCCGCTGATGGTCGACATGCGTGGATCATCCCAGCCACTGACATAGTTTTCATCGACAAGCTGCTTGAGTTTGCGCTTGCTGGTGACTGTGTAATTAAGGTTAAGCCGAGCAAATTCATACTGGCGCGGCTTAGCAGGAACGGGTAACTGCTCCAAAAACCATTCATACAAAGGCCGGTGATCTTCAAACTCTAAGGTGCAGATCGAGTGAGTAATCTTCTCAATGGCATCGGACTGACCGTGAGTGAAATCATAACTTGGATAAATGCACCACTTGTCACCGGTCTGATGGTGATGGGCATGACGAATACGATACAGAATCGGATCGCGCAAATTCATATTCGGCGACGCCATATCGATTTTTGCCCGCAGCGCACGGCTGCCATCGGGGAACTCGCCTGCACGCATACGGGTTAGCAAATCTAAGTTTTCGCTGACACTGCGTTCACGAAACGGGCTGTTTTTACCCGGCTCAGTCAAGCTGCCACGGTATTGGCGCGCTTGCTCAGGTGATAAGTCACACACATAAGCCTTGCCCTGCTCGACTAAATACACTGCCCAAGCGTACAGCTGCTCAAAGTAATCTGAGGCATAACGCACTTCGCCATGCCATTGAAAACCCAGCCAGTTGACATCTGCTTTAATCGCATCAATGTATTCTTGCTCTTCTTTGGCAGGGTTAGTGTCATCAAAGCGCAAGTGACAGACACCACCTAACTCTTTGGCTAAACCAAAGTTTAGACAGATCGATTTAGCGTGACCAATATGCAAATAACCATTAGGTTCAGGCGGAAAGCGCGTCACAATACGGCTGTGCTTGCCTGACTGTAAATCGGCTTCAAGAATAGGACGAAGAAAGTTCGCGGCGACATTAACGGAAGAATCAGACGTGCTCATGGGTTCTTAAATACTCATTACTGCCTATTATGGGTAGGCTGGCTTAAATAAAGTGCTTATCATACCCGAACCTGCCAGCTCTCTGACAGGTCTATCACTTTTTAGCTTCTATGGATCAACTTAATGATTAAATTACACACCAATCACGGCGTGATTACCTTAAAATTGTTTGCCGACAAAGCACCAGAAACCGTCGCTAACTTTATTCAGTATGTTAAAGACGGCCACTATGACAACACCATTTTTCACCGTGTGATCAGCAACTTTATGATCCAGGGTGGTGGTTTTGACAGTGATATGAAACAAAAAAGCACCCGCGAAACAATTAAAAACGAAGCTAACAATGGTCTGTCCAATAAAAAAGGCACCATTGCAATGGCGCGCACCATGGAGCCTCATTCAGCTTCAGCACAATTTTTCATTAACGTGAAAGACAATGATTTCCTTGATCACAGCGCACCTACCGTCCAAGGCTGGGGCTACGCTGTGTTCGGCGAAGTGGTGGAAGGTATGGACGTGGTGGATGCCATTAAAAACGTTGCCACCACCAGCAAAGGCGGTCACCAAGACGTACCACGCGACGCGGTTATCATCGAAAAAGCCGAGATCGTCGAGTGATTTTGCTGATTTCTGATCTGCATTTACATGAGGAGCGCCCGGATATCACCGGCGCGTTCCTTGCGTTTCTGCAACAGCACGCCAAACACGCCCAAGCACTGTATATTTTAGGTGACTTTTTTGAGGTATGGATTGGCGACGATGCCATCAGCCCATTCCAACGCTCCATTGCACAAGCGCTCAGCGCTGTCGCCGCCAGCGGCACACAGATTTATTTAATGCACGGCAATCGTGATTTCTTAATCGGCAATGACTTTTGTAGGTTAGCCGATTGTCAGCTCTTAACCGACCCTAGCGTGGTTCAGCTTGCAGGTGAAGCCGTACTGCTGATGCACGGTGACAGCCTCTGCACCAGTGATAAAAGCTATATTCGTTTACGAAGAGTTCTACGCAACTCTTTGATTCTATTTATATTGCGCAATTTGCCTTTACGTACACGTCAGCGTCTAGCAGGCGATTTGCGGGCAAAAAGCAAAAGCAGCACACGCATGAAAGCCAGCGATATTACCGATGTAAACCCTGAAGAAGTGACACGTGTGATGGCACACCAGCACGTGCGCACGCTGATTCATGGCCATACCCATCGCCCTGCTGTGCACGACCTAGGTAATAAAAAACAGCGCATTGTTCTCGGTGACTGGGACACACAAGGTTGGTATATCCAAGCCAGCGCTACAGAACTCAAGCTGCTAGCACTGCCCTTTAGCGACAGCACCGCGCAGGCTTAAGGAAGCACCAAATAATGTTGGCGAGGCAGTCAGGGCTAGGCGCAACGACCAACGGAAGTAACAGCCAAAGGCTGGCCCTACGGGCGAGCGCTAGCGAGTCAAATCAGCGCTTCCTTAAGTCTGCGCCGTATCAAGCATCTGTTTGGGTACGCCGCTGTGAAATCTAAACACCTCGTCTTCACTGAGAATGGCGTCGCGCTCAACTTCAGCAAAAAACGCCACGCGCTGATCAATGGGCTGCTTAGCGTACCGCTGCGCCATGTGCAAATACCCTTCAAAGTGACGTGATTCAGATTTTAGTAGTGAAGTATAAAAGCGCCCAAGCTCTTCATCTAAAAACGGCGCCAAGCGATAAAAACGCTCGCAGGAGCGCGCCTCAATAAATGCCAAAATAATCAAACTATCAATGAGTTTTTCCGGCTCCTGCTTGGCGGCATGTTTATGCAAGCGCTGTGCATAATTGGATGCGCTGATTTGCCGATAACGTATGCCACGCTTTTTCATAATGGCCGTTACTTGCTCAAAATGCCGTAACTCTTCACGAGCTAAACGAGACAAGTGCTGCAGCAACTCTTCACGCTCGGAATAACGAAACATCAGCGTCAATGCCGTACCTGCAGCTTTCTTTTCACAGTTAGCATGATCAAGCAACAACTCTTCGGGGTGATCCAGCGCACAATCAATCCAGCTCTGGGGCGTTTGGCATTGTAAAAAGGCTTCAACTTCAGGTATTAACATAGAGACATACTGACAAAAATAATGAATAGACCGCATTATACGGTGTGCTCACAGAACAACCAGCTTTGCGCGTTGATAGATATCAATACCCAGCGCCCAATAGAGCTGGCATGATAGTTACAGATCATCTCTATATTCTAAAAAACGCGCAGGAGATACACATGCAAGCGATTCGTACCATCTTAGTTGTGATGACCCCAAGCCAACCTGAAGAGCTCGCATTAAAGCGCGCTAAGCTGATTGCCGGAGTAACGCAGTCACGCCTGCATTTGTTGGTCTGCGATAAACGTGGCGAACATGGCAAATACCTTGCCGACACAGCGCAAGCGCTTAAAGAAGATGGTTATGACGTGACGACTCAACAAGCTTGGCATGAGTCATTTCATGAAACCATTATTCAAGCGCAGCAAGCTGAAAGCTGCGGCTTAGTGATTAAACAACATTTCCCAGAAAACCCACTAAAACGCGCGCTACTGACGCCCGAAGACTGGAAACTGCTGCGCTACTGCCCCTGCCCAGTGCTGATTGCTAAAACCAATCGTCCTTGGACTGAAGGCTCTATTCTTGTTGCCGTCGACGTCGGTAACAGTAGTGCAGAGCATAAATCCTTGCACGCCAGCTTAATTAGCAATGCCTACGAAGTGGCCGCCATTGCTAAAGCCACCTTGCATGTTTTGACGGCGCATCCATCACCCATGCTGTCAGCCTCTGACCCAACCTTCCAATTGCGTGAAACCATTGAAGCGCGCTACCGCGAGCAATGCGCCAAGTTTGTTAAAGAATTTGAATTGGATGATGAGCAAATGCACATCAAAGAAGGCCCAGCAGATGTTTTAATCCCTAAAATGGCGAAAGAGCTCGATGCAGTGGTGACTGTAATTGGTACTGTTGCGCGCACGGGCTTATCGGGCGCACTGATCGGCAATACGGCTGAAGTGGTGCTGGATGCCGTTGAAACCGATGTTTTGGTCCTTAAGCCACAAGATGTGATGACACACTTAGAAACGCAACTTGAGCGCTAGAGCTCAAATTACAGCGCTAAAGCGCTACAGCTGCCGCTTGATCAGCTTGCAAACGGCAGCTTCTACCACAGAAACACTGTAATTATGACCTATTAAAGGTCTGATAAATGGTGTTAGCCCAAGGTCTAACATGCAATTGCCTATGCAAAACCATGAATGCCCCTTAACTTTATGACGCGTGTAGCTTAGAATAAGCGCGCCATTTTAGGCGATCACGTCCAACGCTGAAGCTGTTTTCAAAGCGTAGAGCGTTATCTCTTTAGCGTTTTAGCAGATTTGTACTGATCAAATTCAGTGCTTACTTTTTGTGAAGCACACCTGTAATACTTTGAAAACAGCTTCTGGATAAGCGCCCCTTCCCTGTTTGGGGGCCAATGATGAGGATAAAATACTGTGCTTGAAGCCTACCGCAAACACGTAGCAGAACGCGCTGAACTGGGCATTGTCCCTCAGCCACTGACGAGCGAACAAACCACTGGTTTAGTTGAGCTTTTAAAAAACCCACCTGCTGGTGAAGAAGCGTTCTTGCTGGAGCTGATCACTGATCGCGTTCCTGCAGGTGTTGATGAAGCCGCTTATGTTAAAGCCGCTTTCTTAACTGCTATCGCCAAAGGTGAAGCCACTTCACCACTGATTGATAAAGCACACGCTGTTAAATTGTTAGGCACCATGCAAGGTGGCTACAACATTGAAACATTGGTTGCTCTTTTAGATGACGCCGAGTTAGCGCCTTTAGCTGCTGCTGAGCTCAAGCACACTCTGCTGATGTTTGATGCATTCCATGATGTTGCTGAAAAAGCTAAAGCAGGCAACGCCAACGCTAAAGCTGTTATGCAATCATGGGCTGATGGTGAGTGGTTCAAAGCGCGTCCTGCACTTGAAGAAAAAATCACTTTAAGCGTATTTAAAGTGACCGGCGAAACCAACACTGACGACCTATCACCTGCTCCAGATGCATGGTCACGTCCTGACATCCCATTGCACGCATTAGCGATGCTGAAAATGGAGCGCGATGGTATTAAGCCAGACGTTCCAGGTTCTGTCGGCCCAATCAAGCAAATGGAAGCGCTGAAAGCTAAAGGCTTCCCTGTTGCTTACGTAGGCGACGTTGTAGGTACGGGTTCTTCACGTAAATCAGCCACTAACTCTGTATTGTGGTTCTTTGGTGACGATATTCCGAACGTACCGAACAAGCGCGCAGGCGGTTTCTGCTTTGGTACTAAAATTGCTCCAATCTTCTACAACACCATGGAAGATGCTGGCGCACTGCCAATCGAATTTGATTGCACCAACCTAAACATGGGCGACGTGATTGACGTTTACCCATACAAAGGTGAAGTACGCCGTCACGGTTCTGATGAGCTCGTTACCACTTTTGAACTGAAAACTGACGTTTTGCTTGATGAAGTACGTGCCGGTGGCCGTATTCCATTGATCATTGGTCGCGGTTTGACTGAAAAAGCACGTGCTGAACTCGGCATGGGCCCAACCGATTTGTTCAAAAAACCAGTTGCACCGGCTGACAGCGGCAAAGGTTTCACCTTAGCGCAAAAAATGGTCGGTCGCGCTTGTGGTTTAGCAGAAGGTCAAGGCGTACGCCCTGGCACTTACTGTGAGCCAAAAATGACCACTGTGGGTTCGCAAGATACCACTGGTCCTATGACCCGTGATGAGCTGAAGGACTTAGCGTGCTTGGGCTTCTCTGCAGACTTGGTAATGCAGTCGTTCTGCCACACTGCGGCCTACCCAAAACCAATTGACGAAATCACCCACCACACTCTCCCTGATTTCATCATGAACCGCGGCGGTGTTTCACTGCGCCCAGGCGACGGTATCATCCACAGCTGGTTGAACCGTATGTTGTTGCCTGACACTGTTGGTACTGGTGGTGACTCTCACACCCGTTTCCCAATTGGTATCTCTTTCCCAGCAGGTTCTGGTCTAGTTGCTTTCGCCGCTGCTACAGGTGTAATGCCACTGGATATGCCTGAATCAGTATTGGTTCGCTTTAAAGGTGAAATGAAGCCAGGTATCACGTTACGTGACCTCGTGCATGCGATCCCTTACTACGCGATCCAAGAGGGCTTGTTGACTGTTGAGAAAAAAGGCAAGAAGAACATTTTCTCTGGCCGTATTCTTGAAATCGAAGGCTTGGACAACCTAACCGTTGAGCAAGCATTTGAACTGTCTGACGCCTCTGCTGAGCGTTCTGCAGCAGGTTGCACCATTAAGTTGCCAGAAGATGTCATCGCTGAGTACCTGCGTTCGAACATCACTATGCTGCGCTGGATGATCAGCGAAGGCTACGGTGATGCGCGTACGATTGAGCGTCGTGCACAGGCGATGGAAGCATGGTTAGCTAAGCCTGAATTAATGTCGGCTGACGCTGATGCAGAATACGCTGCAGTGATCGAAATTGATCTAGCGAACATTAACGAGCCTATTCTGTGTGCTCCGAACGACCCAGATGACGCCCGTTTGTTGTCTGAAGTCCAAGGTCGCAAAATTGATGAAGTGTTCATTGGTTCGTGCATGACTAACATTGGTCACTTCCGCGCCGCTGGTAAACTACTACAGAAAGTTGACACTAAAATGCCAACACGTCTGTGGTTAGCACCACCAACGCGTATGGATCAGTACCAGTTGACCGAAGAAGGTTACTACGATATTTACAACAAAGCTGGCGCGCGCATGGAAATGCCAGGCTGCTCATTGTGCATGGGTAACCAAGCACGTGTTGAGACTGGCGCGACTGTCGTTTCCACTTCAACACGTAACTTCCCGAACCGTTTAGGTGACAACACTGACGTATTCTTGGCCTCTGCTGAGCTTGCGGCTGTTGCCTCAATCATTGGTAAGTTGCCAACTGTTGAAGAGTACATGGCGTACGCGAAAGACATCGACAGCATGGCTGCAGATGTATACCGCTACCTCAGCTTCGACCAAATTGCCTCTTACAAAGAAGCCGCTGCAAATGCAACGATTCCTGTATTAGCAGTGTAATTTAGCGTCGTTTGCAACATAAAATGCCCCGCCTTAGTGCGGGGCATTTTTGTTTGTGGGGTTTGATGAGTTATGTATGAGGCCTGCTAGAAGCTTACTGTGCTATGAATGACTTGTTGCGCGTGTCGTACTTCGGGGCAGCTGTTTATCCGTCGATGAACCCGTCCAGGGTTCAACTCCGGCGCTGCGCCATCCATGGCTCGCTTACCACAGCTACCCCGAAGTACTCGTTGATCATCTGTATTGTTGGCACTCTTGCAGCACGCATCATAAAAAGCAAGATCAAGAACCAACAGCCACAGCCAGTAGAATATTTTGCAGACCCAACTGCTCTTTTCTGCGTCGTGCTCCAGACTAACCCGCAACACATCTATTCCATGAGCACCGCGCTGGTGCTGTGGCAAGCGTAGCCAAGGATGGCGAGCGCCCGAATCGAGACAGGATGTCTCGTTGAGGGAAGAACAGCAGCAGCGCGGTGCGGCATGCGTATAACTTGCTCATTGCTTTTGATCTTGGCTTTGCTCGCTTATGCAAGGCATGGCGTACTTCGGGGTAGCTGTTCATCCGTCGATGAACCCATCCAGGGTTCAACTCCGGCGCTTCGCATCCATGGCTCGCTTACCACAGCTACCCCGAAGTACTCGTTGATCATCTGTATTGTTGGCACTCTTGCAGCGCGCATCCAAAAAATAGCCGCTGCCCAGTACATATTTAGCCGGAGTAGACTGTTATTGATGCACACAGTTTCGTACACTCAAGCCTCTGATCCAGAGGCGTAATCAATGTTGACTACCAATAAAGCTCACCAAGAACTGATCAACGCCTGGCGTGCACAAGCACGTAACAAGCCTTGGCTTACCCTAAGCTTTGCTGGTTGCATCGTGCTGATCCTGCTCTTACTGTTAGTCACCGCCTATCAAGGCATGCACCTTGAAAACTTCCATTACGCGCTTAGCGCCGGCACGGCAGGCTTTATCGCTACAATAGTCGGCGCCTCACTGATCTTTTTCACTCGCACCGTCAGTGTGCGTATTCAAGATGCTTTACTTGGCTTTGCTGCTGGCATGATGCTGGCCGCCAGTGCGTTTTCACTGATTCTGCCGGGAATTGAAGCCGCAGAAGAACTGTTCGAGCAGCGCACAATCGCCGCCGCCATTGTCGTCTTTGGATTGGGTCTTGGTACTTTACTCATGCTCGGACTTGATTACTTCACTCCACATCAGCAAGCCAGTGAAACACTGTGTGGACCTGAGTGCCAACGCCTTAGTGGGATATGGCTGTTTATTTTTGCCATCGCTTTGCATAACTTGCCAGAAGGCATGGCCATCGGCATTTCTTTCACCCATGGTGATTTCAAAATTGGCTTACCACTTACCATCGCCATTGCCATTCAAGATGTACCCGAAGGCTTTGCCGTTGCCTTAGCACTACGCAGTGTAGGCTTGAGCCCAAGTAAAGCGTTTCTGATTGGTGCAGCCACAGGCATGTTAGAGCCTGTAGGTGCTATTTTAGGCTTTGCCATGTCCAGTAGTTTAGCTTGGGCCTATCCCATGAGTATGGGCTTAGCCGCCGGCGCCATGATCTTTGTGGTATGTCACGAAGTGATTCCAGAAACCCACCGCAATGGTTACCAAGGCGCTGCAACAACAGGCCTGATGATCGGTTTTGCGGTGATGATGTTTCTCGATACAGCACTGGGCTAGAACAGCCCGTACTGTTAAGACTAGTCTTCTTGATAGCGTGCTTGTGGCGCTTCTTTTTTGCGCACAATTTTGATTTTATGAGTAAATGTAGGCTTACGCGTCACACTGATCGCTCGGCGCGTCACCGTATCTAAGGTGATATTCCAATAACCGGTACTTGGCACAATGATTTTTGCCGGAAAACGATCAAAAGCCCCGCCATGATAAGTGTGACGACCACCATTTTTAAAACTGCGGAAGTTAGGGTCGCTCATAAGACGGATATTGCAGGTTTGCGAGCATTGAATAATGACAGTATCGCCTTCTTTTAAATACTCACGCTGGTGAACAAACTTCATAAGACACATCACAAAACAGTTATTTGCGCGTAATATACCACGTTGCTTTACACAGATTTAGCTTCTCTTCGCGCAATGCCTGCCTTTTTCCAGAACAGGCTTCATGGACGCCTCAATACTATGCAACGCTGTCACGCTCTAAAACAT
>RRZT010148786.1_pt1 | contig 10797 bp, 14 predicted proteins | sample 2165551 | NCBI WGS metagenome assembly RRZT01 (sample SAMN10456910, study PRJNA506462) | wastewater metagenome | biome: wastewater; feature: sludge; material: wastewater sludge; isolation source: wastewater sludge with Escherichia coli K12::gfp cells carrying plasmid... | place: USA: Moscow, Idaho...
ATAGCAGGTGGAATTTTAGCTCAAATTGATCCAAACGCATCTTGTTATAAAGAAGCACTTGCATTATCAAACAAGATAGCACAAAGGAGGAAGGAAATAGATCAAAGAGATTGGAAATTGCAATTAAAAGAGCAACAAGATAACGTAGATATTCAAAAAGCAACAATAAAAACGATTAGAGATATTGGAGTTGCTTATGGAAATGGACAGCCTAAAACCGTTACCTATAATGTAAGAGGTTGGTGGTAGATATAAATTTTCTTTTACAAAAAGAGTACTTTTTTTAAAGTACTCTTTTTTTTGCTCCGTACGGATTTCCGTACGGATTTGAAGTTTGTAGTTTATAAGTTTGATGCAAACAAATAACTTTTGGTGTAATAGGGTTTATTAAAGACATGTATTTTAATACTTAATACTCTGCAGTTTATAAAAATGATTCAAACCAAATTGTAATTAATGGAAATAGTAACTCTAATGCATTAATTTACATTGTTAAAAAAAATTATGATTGATCTGGGTATATAAAGGGTATAAAAGAGATGGCAAGGAAACAAAAGAAATACCTGAAGTAGTTGAAGCTCCAGCAGTTCTGGAAGAAAGTGATTATTACAATTAGTATTTATTTACAATTAGTATTATGAGAAATTATTTTTTAACATTTTTTATGTTCGTGTCAATTTTGGGAATTGCTCAAAACGAGGAATCTTCAACAAGAAAATTTATTGATAAAGCACAATTTACACAGATCAATAAAGATTGGAATACCATAGCAAATTTTAGTTCAGGAATAGGAGAATATGTAAATTTTTACCCTATTGAAGTTATAGACTTAAAAACAGGGAATAAGGTAAATGCTTTGCAACTAGATATGTTTATTAAAAATCCAGATTTATATAAAACAGCTTGGGTTGGATTAGATGAAATAGATGAATTTATATATTTTATTGAGACCAATGTGATTCCAAATCTTGATTTAAAGTTTAAGAAGAAATCTACTGAATTTATATTTAAAGCTAAAGAAATGACTTTTTCTTATATTGTTGATGAAAAGAGAAAAAGGATATCTATTTGGATAAATAATTATGAAAAAGAAGGAAATTTAAATTTTTATTTCTGGACAGAATCTCAAGTTGATCGTATACCAGATTTATTAAAGGTTTTGAAAAATATTAAATAGTTTTATTATGATTTGAAATTTTTTTATCAAAATTTAATTGATTCATATGAAAAATTTGATTTTAATTATTTTGTTTATTTTCTCTGTAAATAAATTAAATGCTCAAGATACTTTTGTAAAGAAATATACTAGTTTTGTTACTAAAGATGATAAAGGAATAAGTGATTGGAAAACGGTAAGCTTAACAGTTGTTTATAATGAAAAAGTAACAAATGATGTTGTTATGTATTATCCTAATAAAACCAAAAGACTTTATAAAATTGGTAATATTGAAGAAGGAGAAACAAATAACGGAGAAGAATATCAATTGATAAAGTGTATTGATGATGAAGGTGTTGAAATACGGTTACAATTATTTGATGATTCACTACGATTGTTTATTGGAGAATATTATATTGAATTTCACAAATAATTTAAAAGTACAAATGGCAAAACTCCTATTTTTATTTCTTTTCATAACTAGTCCGCTTTTCTCACAGGTTAAGCTGATTTCTTGGAATGTAGAGAATTTAGGAAGTTCTAAGTCACCATCTGATTTACTATACATAGTCAATATTCTTAAAGATTATGATGTTGTTGCCTTACAAGAAGTAGTTGCCGGAGATGGTGGTGCTCAAGCGGTTGCCAAATTAGCAGATGAACTTAATAGAAAAGGTTCAAAATGGGATTACACCATAAGCGACCCGACTAGTAGTAGTGCCTATAAAACGGAACGCTATGCTTTTTTATGGAAAACTAGTAAAGTTAAAAAAGTAGGAGAGGCTTGGCTGGAGAAAAAATTTCATTTAGAAATAGATAGAGAACCTTACTATTGTACTTTTGATTACAAAGGAAAATCTTTTACGGTTGTTAATTTTCATGCTATTACTAAGAGCAGGCAACCCGAAACGGAAATCAAATATTTTAAGTTTTTACCAGAAGTGTACCCTAATTTGAATTTACTTTTTGTGGGTGATTTTAATTGTCCTCAATCACATACCGTATTTAATCCGTTGCGAAAGATGGGGTTTTTGCCTGTTTTTGTTAACCAAAAAACCTCATTAAAAAGGGAGTGTAATGAAGACATATGTTTGGCTTCTGAATTTGACAATATTTGGTATAACAATTCGAAAATTAGTGTGGTTAATTCTGAAGTAATTCATTTTTATGGATCATTTAATACATTGAAAGAAGCAAGAGAAATTTCTGATCATATTCCCCTTGTTTTGGAGTTTAATTTGGATTGATAGAAGGTTTTTATTTTGTTGGCTACATTGTGTGATGAAATATCCTACTGATTAGGATATTACTACTTAGTGGAATGACAGCTTCTATACGTAAAGCAAAAACCTACGGTGTAGAACACTTCGACATTCTCAGCGTCACAGAATAGGGAATGACTAGAAAGAATTTAATGATGAATGTTATAAAATAATATAAAATGAAAATAGCTCTTTTAGACGACAATCCAGAACAATTAGAAAGAAATCAAAGATTTTTAAATGCTTTACCTGTGGAAATCGTTACCGCTTCTTTAAAGGCAAAGACTTTTTTACAGGAGGTTAAGTTATCTAAGCCTGAGATTTTGATTTTAGATTTGAATTTAGGCGATTCCTATATGACAGGAATGGAAGTGGCTCATGAATTGAAATTGCCCGTATTGTTTGCCAGTAGCAATACGCCTGAATATGTTAAGGAAATGGAACGTTTAAAGCGTGAGGAATCGTTGTGTGTAGATCATATTACGAAACCATTTACAGAGCAAGAGTTTCAAAAGACATTATCTCGATTTTTACAAGAGGTTACGTTTTTTAGTAATCAAAGTCATGTAACGCTTGATTTAGGTAAGCAGAAACGTATCAAACTAGCAGTTGATTCTATTGTGTACTTAGCAGCTGACAAAGCCAGTGGCTCTGAATCAAATAATAAGCAAATTTATTTTTCCAATAGAAAATCAGAAAGTTTGATTGATTTTTCATTTTCTAAGATGGAAGAAAAAGGTTTGTTGAAATCGCATTTTGTTACTATTCATAAATCGTTTCGTGTGAATGTGAATCACATTAAACACTACAATAAAAAGGAGGAACATGTAGAAGTAGAAGTATTTTCTGTTTCGGGAAAACTGGAAACTAAAAAATTACCTGTTTCAGAAAATTATCAATCGATTTTAAAATCGTTGAAAAAATAACCGCTATCATTGCTCAAAATACCGCTTTTATTCTTTACTATTAGCTGATATGATTCTACATTATATCAGCTTTTTTTTTCTTGGCAAATTTGGTGCATAAAATTATTAAACCAAATGATACCAGCAGTAAATTTTCATTTATGGGAACCATGTAACATGCGTTGCCACTTTTGTTTTGCCACTTTTCAAGACGTTAAAAAAACTGTTTTGCCAAAAGGGCATCTACCTAAAGAACAAGCTATTGAAGTGGTTGTTGCTTTAGCACAATCAGGCTTTCAAAAGATAACTTTCGCAGGTGGTGAACCCACACTTTGTCCATGGCTTTCCGATTTAATTGCAACTGCAAAAAAAGCGGGAATGACTACTATGATTGTAACTAATGGTACGAATCTTTCAGGTGCCTTTCTCGAAAATAATAAACAACATTTAGATTGGATAACATTGAGTGTTGATAGTTTAGTTACTACTACCAATTTGAAAACGGGAAGAGCTGTATCAGGTAAAAAAAACATTGCAGAATTGGAATATTACGGGATTGTAGATAAAATAAAATCGTATGGCTATAAACTGAAAATCAATACGGTGGTAAGTGCGGAAAATTATAAAGAAAAACTAATTGATTTTATCGAATATGCACAGCCAAGTCGTTGGAAAATCTTTCAGGTTTTGCCTATAACTGGTCAAAACGATTTGAAAGTCAATGGATTTCTTATTACAGAAAACGATTTTAACTGTTTTCTTCAGAATAATAGAACGAAGGCAAATAATGAAATTGTATCGGTTCCTGAAACCAACACTCAAATGAAAGGAAGTTATGTTATGGTAGATCCAGCAGGACGCTTTTTTAATAATGCAACTGGTAAACATTACTACAGCAATCCTATTCTTGAAATGGGATGTGAAAATGCTTTGGAACAGATGAATTATGATGCATTAAAATTTGAAGAACGTGGCGGTCTCTATGATTGGGAAAATAAACCAGAGGTTGCCTAATATAAAACGCGGAAACCGAAAAGCGGATAGAGTAGGTGTTTTTTAATAATTGTTATTATGAGTAATTCAAAATCAGGTTCAAAATCAAGCAGTTCATCAAAACAAAGTGCAACAAAAAATCCACTTTATCCAAGCACGACCGGTAACCCTTCTGGCAAGGGTAGAGGGAATGTATCAAAATCTAAAAAATAATTTATCATGGCAAAGAAAATCACACAACAGCAAAATCAAGCTAACATGCAAAATGCAAACAAAGGTTCAAAAGGAACTAACAAACAATTTGACCAAAAACAAGGTAATCGTGGTACACAATTGAATCCAAACCAGTTTAAAAATAAAGGAAAATTATGAACAAACTAAACATTAAAGCTTTTGATATTGAAGGCAAAACCAATGAAGAAATTGTTGTGCTTGTTTCTCAATTTCCATTTTATGAGTCTGACAAAGAAGCGAATACAAAAAAAAGAAAGCGTTGGGTAGTGAATCCTGAAAATTTATCGGGCGAAGTTTTGTCTAAACTCTATATCAATGAAGATATGATACTAGGCTTCAATTTTAATCAAGATTACGATAATGAATTGCAATTGCATTATATTGAAAGAGAGTTACAGTTGGTTGACGTGTATGAGTTTCCTCTTTTAGAAAGTCATAAAACTATTCCTTTCATGAAGAAAATCATTAGTAAAGAGCCAATACAGTTTCATTGGAAAAATACGATTCAATTACATGAGAAATTAGCGCATCCTTTTTTTAGAAATGTATTGGGTTTTAGAAATTCCAATTTTTTCATTCGTCCAGAAGATGTAGGGTTAACTTTTCCTTACCAACATCCCGAATTTAGAAATGTTAAGGAAAAAGTACTTTTGATAGAGAATTTATATTTTAAGAAAAGTCACTTAATCGCATACAAAGTTTTTAATCCTATAGCTTACGAGTATAAAATCGTTTGGTCTATGGAATTTTATGAGTATTTAAAAAATTTAAAAACGGTAAATTAATTATGAAAGAGTATAAAGTAATATTGGCGAGTTCAACATTAGATTTAGAACAAAAAGTAAATGACCATTTGAAAATGAATTGGCAGTTGCAAGGAGGGGTTAGCATTACTTACAATAGAGGTAGAGGAAGTAATGAAATATTTTATTTGCAAGCGATTGTGAAATAAGAGAAGAGGCATTAGCCTCTTTTTTGTCATTGGTTATTGATTGTAAATGGTTAATTAAAACAATATCATCTTCTAATGATGTTATTTATTTACTAAAAAGCTATATTAAAACAGGTAAATACCAATACTAATTGTTTAATTCAATATTAATATTGGTATTTACCTATATTAATATCTATAAAAATATAAAAATAACATTATTTATCACTATATTTGTTGGGAAATACCAACGGTAATAATAATTTAACTCAATTAAAATGGAAAATACCAATATAAATTGGATTGCAATGAGTGATTCAGCTATCGTAAATAAAATTGGAGCATTCATTAAAAACGAGCGATTAAGTAGGAATAAGACACAAGCTCAATTAGCTACTGCAGCTGGTATAAATAAATGGACCATAAGTCAAATTGAGAATGGTGAAGCCATTACATTACTTTCATTAATTCAAATCTTAAGGGCTTTAGATGTTTTGCCACTATTAGACATATTTTCTATAAAACAAGAAATAAGTCCTATCGAACTTGCAAAAAAAGAGCAAAACAAAAGAAAAAGAGCCCGAAACACAGATAACAACAATCCCAAAAAATCCGATTGGTAATGATAACAACAGCTTTTGTGAAGATATGGGGAGAAACAATTGGTGCGGTGGCTTGGGATGAAAACTCAGGTACAGCAAGTTTTGAATATGAGCCTAAATTCATAGCTCAAAGTATAGATTTGGCTCCTTTAAAAATGCCCATTAATAATGCAACTAATCGAATTTTCTCATTTCCAGAACTGAGAAATACCAAAACCTTTAAAGGATTACCAGGATTGCTAGCAGATGTTTTACCAGACGATTACGGAAACCAATTAATCAATACTTGGTTAGCTCAAAATGGGCGTCCTGAAAATAGTATGAATCCAGTCGAAATGTTATGTTTTATAGGGACAAGAGGAATGGGAGCACTCGAATTTGAACCATCTCAGCTAAAAGTTAATAAAAGAGCATTTGATATTGAAGTAGACGAATTAATTCAAATGTCACAGAAAATGCTAACCAAAAGAGATGCATTTGAAACCAACTTAGCAAAAGACGAACAACAAGCGATGTTGGATATTCTTAAAATTGGAACTTCTGCAGGTGGAGCACGACCAAAAGCTATTATAGCCTACAATGAAAAAACAGGACAGGTAAAATCAGGTCAAACCCTTGCGCCTAAAGGTTTTGAACATTGGTTACTAAAATTAGATACCGTTAGCGATGTACAATTTGGAGAAAGCAGCGGTTTCGGCAGAATAGAAATGGCGTATTATCTCATGGCCAAAGCTTGTCAAATCGATATGATGGAATCACGTCTATTAGAAGAAAACGGAAGAGCCCACTTCATGACCAAACGTTTCGATAGAGAAGGAGGTGACCAAAAATACCACATACAAACTTTGTGTGCGATGCAGCACTACGACTTCAATCAAATTACAAGCTTTAGTTACGAACAACTATTTCAAACCATGCGTTTGCTGAGGTTGCCATACCCACAAGCAGAACAAATGTACCGTAGAATGGTATTCAATGTAATCGCAAGAAACTGTGACGACCATACCAAGAATTTTGCCTTCCGTTTAAAGAAAGAGCAAGAATGGGAGCTAACACCAGCTTACGACGTTTGCTTCGCTTATCGTCCCGATAGTAATTGGGTCAGCCAACAGAATCTAAGTATAAACGGAAAAAGAGACAACATAACAAGAGATGACCTCATGGCAGTAGCTAAATCCATGAACGTTAAAAAAGCAAACACTATCATTAACGAAATCAGCGAAACGGTTAAGAATTGGAACACTTTTGCCGAACAAGTTAATGTAAATGAAAAGCTAAAAAGAGAAATACGAAAAGCGCATTTCGTTTTATAAGTGAATGCTGTTGATTGGGTTTTACCACATAGAAACATAGGTTTTGTTTTTTAGGCGTTTCACTTTTCATAGCTCATATTAGATTATACGCATAATTTGTCATGCTGTTAAGCATCTCTTGAACAAATGATACTTTCTTTATGAGCTTTTTATGTGGTTTAATTTACTTTTTTTTCTTTTATGACTTATATGTTTCCACCACATAGAATCATAGATTTTTACACCAAGCTTCACTGAGTTTATTTTGAAGTGGACTGCCTTGAGAGAGCTACACAGCGTCAGATGCTTCGGACGTTTCACTTTATTTTGGACGCAGATGAATCGGGTCCGCCAAGGCGGAGCGCTGTTAGTTACGGATCTTTAAAACACATAGGAACAATAGGTTTTGTTTGTGTTGATTTTTGTCCTAAGCTTCAGAAATTTCACTTTTTATAGAGTAAATTAGGCTAAATGCATAGTTTGTCATACTGTAAAGTATATCTTTTATGAACTTCATTGAGTGTAACGTTTCACTTTTGCTTCTATGACTTATATGTTTTAAAATAGTGATGAAGTGTTTTTTACATAGTCTTCACTGAGTCCTAAACTTCGGACATTTCACTTGTTTTTTGTAAGAGGAAGGATATGATGAATTTGTTTTATTTTTCTTATGTTTGGGAGATTATTTATTAAACAACCCATACAATACTCCTATGACTGAAGCACAAATTTTAGTTTGTAAAACTTGTTTGAACCGAAAAAAAGGCGATTTTGATCCCCAAGCTATTTGTAATTTAAGAGGGCATCATTTAGAACCGGATACCACTTGTACTTATTATGCCAAAGATTCTAGTGTGGTTTCAGCTGTAGCGGATCAAGAAAAGATGTTACGCCCTAATGAAGCTCGTGCCAAGTATGCTATAGTGATGTTATTTGTTATTTTGTTTTTGGATGTGGTTTCGGGCTACTCCTCTTATTTGCAGTTGGGTTTATTAAACGACTTGAATGAGGGTCTTTTTGTGCCTGATGATGTGCTTACTGCTAACGATTTACGTGAGCGGATTATAGGCGTATTGTATTCGATTGCCATGCTAGTAAGTGCGGTGTTTTTTATTCAATGGTTTAGAAGGGCATATTATAATTTACAGGTGCGAACAGGAAATTGTGAACATGGCGAAGGTTGGGCTGCTGGAAGTTGGTTTGTACCTATTATTTCGTTGTTTAGGCCTTTGCACATTATGAAAGAAATGGATACCAAAACAAGTAGATTAATAGGCAGCACTACAGGAAAAGTGGTAGAAACGAATGGGGTTGTGATAGGTTTTTGGTGGGCCCTATGGATACTAAATAATTACTTAGGTAATTATGTGCTTAAAATGGCTTTTAGAGAAGAAACGATTGAAAATTATATTTCATCAACTACAGTAGAAATGATAAATTCATTTGTAGGGGTACCCTTGGCGTTGTTGGCCTATTTTGTAGTTAAAAATTACGCTCAAAAAGAAGCCAATCTGCTTCAGCTTGAAACTTCAAGACCAAAAGAAATAGTATAGTTATTTTAGGACGAGTTACTTTGGAACATATCCTATACATATCCCATACATATCCCATACATATCCCATATAAATCCCGTGTAAGACTTATATAAAGTTTGTAAATTATAGTACTCAATCCAATATCAACGGACTACAGAAGTTTGTTGAAATAGCTGTGGAATCAAATGCTCTTACTGCGTGAAGCGATTGCCACTGTGTAGGAGATACTGAATCGAGTTCAGAATGTCAGCTTTGTGGGGTAGATTTAGCTTCGCTGAACTTACGTTTCTATTTTATGGAATAACAAGTCAGAATACAACAAACAATTAACACAGACATTCTTGAAAGTTAACTACATTTGAATTGCTTAAAATTCACAATCCATGTATGAGGCTTTAAAAAAATTTATTTCAAGTAAAGGGGACATAGCGGCACCAACATTGGATTCCATCTGCTTGCATTTTGAATTAGTACAAACCCATCGGAATGAAATCCTTTTGCAATACGAACAAGTGGCGAATTACTATTATTTTGTGAATAAAGGAGCTGTAAGAGTGTTTACTATCACTGATGATGGACAAGAAATATCCCGTTACTTTGCTTTTGAAGATACATTTGTAACAGCATTACCCAGTTTTATTGACCAAAAACCAGCAGAAGAATATCTGCAAACTATTGAGAAATCAGAATTACTTCGCATCTCTAGGGAAGATTTTTACCAACTTGTAGCATCGGTTCCTGTATTTGCAAAAATATATACTGAAATTTTAGAATTAGGCTTTATTACTGCACAAAAGCGAATTTATGGTTTTCAAGGTTATGATGCGCTTTACAAGGTGAAGTGGATTATAAAGAACCAACCTAAGTTACTTTTAAGAGTTTCTAATAAAATGGCGGCATCATTTTTAGGAATTTCTCCTGCCACCCTTAGCCGATTAAAAGCTAAATTATAAAACGTTGACTTAGATCAATGTTTCCGGAATTGGCATAGGCTAACTTTGTCAAAAAAAATAATATGAAATCTATTCTTATCACTTTTTTGTGCCATTCCTTTTTTTTGGTTGCCCAATCTCAAATACCAACTTCCGATTTTAAAAAAGATTCGCAAACTCTTGAAAGTCTCACACAAGAAGCAGCCATTAAAGGACTAACTTATGCTAATGCGATAGCGAAAGAAGCAAATAAAAAAATAGCAGTTGCTTTCCTAGATGCATCGGGTAAACCAATTTTAATCACTATTGCAGACGGTGTAGGGCCTCATAATTTAGAGGCAGCCAGAAGAAAAGCATTTACGGCTTTATCGACAAAAACACCAACGCTTATTTTAGCGAGAAATGCAAGTGCAAATCCCGATACTCAGAATTTGAACACCTTACCCGAACTATTGTTGCTTGGTGGTGGAGTTCCCATTATAGTTAATAATAAAGTAATAGGGAGTGTTGGAATCGCGGGCGCAGGTGGCCCCGAACAGGACGATGCAATTGCACAAAAAATAGTAACATTATTCCAATAATAAACATTTAAAAATTATGAAAAAGTCAATCATTTTAGGTCTTCTAATGTTGTTTTCAACTGTAATGGCAGCACAATCAGAAAAATATCAATTATCAAGTCATATTCTAGACGTTAGTAAAGGTACACCGGCAAGTGGTGTTACAATAAAACTTGAAAAGTTAGATGAGAAAACAAATAACTGGATTAAAGTAGATGAAAAAGTGACAGATAAAAATGGTAGAATAACCAATTTTTTAAAGGGGAATACTTCTAATTTAGGGATTTATAAGCTGACTTATTTTACAAAGGAGTATTTTAAAAGAAGTCAAATCGAGAGTTTTTACCCTTTTATAGATGTTGTTTTTCAAATAACGGATGATAGCCATTATCATG
>RRZT010279744.1_pt1 | contig 10793 bp, 7 predicted proteins | sample 2165551 | NCBI WGS metagenome assembly RRZT01 (sample SAMN10456910, study PRJNA506462) | wastewater metagenome | biome: wastewater; feature: sludge; material: wastewater sludge; isolation source: wastewater sludge with Escherichia coli K12::gfp cells carrying plasmid... | place: USA: Moscow, Idaho ...
ACCGGATCGACCGCGGCGTAGTTGAGGAACAGCGCGCGACGCTGGGGCTCGCGGGCGTTGTGGCGGTTGAGCGCCTCGACCAGCGCAGCCGCCACCGCCGAGCTGTTGCCCTGCATCACCACCGGCACGGCCTGGTCGGTGGCCGCGCGCAGCAGCGCCAGCGCCTCCTCGGTCGAGCCCTTGCTGTCCATGCGCACCAGCTCCAGCGGGCGCGCGCCGCCGGGCAGCTTCACGCCGCCACGGGCATTGACCCGCTCGATCGCCCAGGCCAGATTGCGCGCCACTGCCTCGCCGGCATTGGCGAACGGGCCCGACAGGCCCTCGATCAGCGCCAGCCGCACCGGCTCGGCGGCCTGGGCCACGGCACACAGGCCGAGCAGCGCACCGGCCAGAGCAGCGCGCACAACGACATTCAGACGGAAGTTCATCCTGGACATCGGAGGCTGATCAGACGCTGGCCAGATCCCAGCGCGGGCGGACATCGAAGTCGTACTGGCGCCGCGCCTCGGCCTGGCCGGACTGCAGCCGCATCGCCGCGGCCAGCGCGATCATCGCGCCGTTGTCGGTGCACAGATGCAGCTCGGGATAGTGCACCCGCACGCCGCGGCGGCGGCACTGCGCGTCCAGATCGGCGCGCAGCTGGCGGTTGGCGCCGACGCCGCCGGCCACCACCAGGCGCTTCAGCCCGGTCTGCTTCAGCGCCAGCATCGACTTGGCCACCAGCACCTCGACGATCGCCGCCTGGGTCGAGGCGGCCAGATCGGCGCGTTCCTGCGCATGGCCGTCGCCGGCCGCATCCTCGCCGGCGTCGATCTTCGCCAGCTGGGTCCAGACGGCCGTCTTCAGCCCGGCGAACGAGAAGTCGAGCAGATCGCCGCGCAGCAGCGGCCGCGGCAGCCGGTAGGCCTGCGGATCGCCCTGCTCGGCCAGCCGCGCCAGCGCCGGCCCGCCGGGATAGCCCAGACCGAGCATCTTGGCCGACTTGTCGAAGGCCTCGCCGGCCGCATCGTCGATGGTCTCGCCGAGCAGCTGGTAGCGGCCGACGCCGTCGACCCGCATCAGCTGGGTGTGCCCGCCCGAGACCAGCAGCGCGACGAACGGGAACTCCGGCGGATCGGCCGAGAGGAAGGGCGACAGCAGATGGCCCTCCAGGTGATGCACGCCCAGCACCGGCCGGTCCAGCGCCATCGCCAGCGCGCAGGCCGCGCCGGTGCCCACCAGCAGCGCGCCGGCCAGGCCGGGCCCGCGGGTGTGCGCGACGACATCGACCGCCTCCAGCCCGAGGCCGGCACCGGCCAGCGTCTCGCGCAGCAGCGGCACGACGCGGCGGATGTGGTCGCGCGAGGCCAGCTCCGGCACCACGCCGCCGTAGGCCTGGTGCATGTCGATCTGGCTGTGCAGCGCATGCGCCAGCAGCCGCGGCGCGGCCGCGCCCGTCACGCCTTCGGGCAGCTCGACCAGCGCCACGCCGGTCTCGTCGCAGGAAGACTCGATGCCCAGCACCCGCAGCGGAGCGGCACTCATGCGCGCCTCCCGGCCCAGGCCCAGATCAGGGCGCCGGCCACCATCATCGGCACGCACAGCCACTGGCCCATGCTGAGATTCAGCGCCAGCAGGCCCAGGAAGCTGTCGGGCTCGCGGAAATACTCGGCGATGAAGCGGAACAGCCCGTAGCCGATCAGGAACAGGCCCGAGACCCGGCCCCAGACCACCGTGCCGTCGGCGCGGTGGTGCGCGCCGTGACTGCGGCCATACAGCCACAGGATGACGAACAGCAGCAGCCCCTCCAGCAGGAACTGGTAGATCTGCGAGGGATGGCGGGCCAGCTCGCTGCCCGACTGCGGAAAGACCATCGCCCAGGGCAGCGACGCATCGGCCGCGCGACCCCAGAGCTCGCCGTTGATGAAGTTGCCCAGCCGGCCGCAGGCCAGCCCGGTCGGCACGCAGGTCGCGACCAGGTCGGTGACCTCGAAGAATCCGCGCTTGCGCACCCAGGCGAACACCGCCATCGCGGCGATCACGCCCAGCAGGCCGCCATGAAAGGCCATGCCGCCCTTCCAGACCGCGAACACCTCCATCGGGTGGGCCAGATAGTGTGCCGGCTTGTAGAACAGCACATAGCCCAGGCGCCCGCCCAGGATGACGCCGACGATGCCGTAGAACAGCAGGTCCTCGACCTCGCGCGGGGTCCAGCCGCGTGCGGCATAGACCGGTTGAAGAATGCGGCGGGTGGCCAGCCAGTAGAACAGGCCGAAGGCAGCCAGATAGGTCAGACCGTACCAGTGGACCTGGACGGGGCCAAGCGCAAGCGCGACCGGATCGAACTGAGGATGGATCAGCATGGCGCGGATGATAAGGGCCGGAACCTGCCGGTGCCTTGCATCCGCCCGCAGGGCCTGCGCGGCGCGCGCCTCAGTGGCGCCGGCCGAGCGAGGCGATGGTCGAGCGCCGACGTGCCTGCCGGCGTGCCTCGTGGCGCTGCTCCTCGAGACGCCGGGTGCGCCCGCTCAGGTCGGAGAACCACCACCAGAGCGGCGCCAGCGCCAGCGGCGCGATCACCAGCCACCAGTCCCAGCCGGAGACCGGCGCCAGGCCCAGCGCCTTCAGCGCGATCAGGGCCAGACCGAGAATCATCAGTGCCATCTTGTTCTCCCTTGTGCAACGCCAGTCCAGGATCCGTCGCCCGAGCGTGTTGCCCAGTTGACCAGCATAAGCTCGGAAGCCTGAATTCTCCGGGGCTGCATCAAGGCATGTCAGCGTGCCGGCTTCTAGAATCGTTGTGGATGCGACGAAGCGGTTGCATTTCAGGACCGTCTTCACGCCTGGTTTCCCGTTCGCCTGCCATTTTCCCCAACCCACCCTCAGACAGGAACTCCCGATGAAGCCTCTGTTCGCCCTCGCCGCCCTGGCCGCCGTCACGCTGACCAGCCCGGCCTTCGCCAGCGCCGATCTGGCCGCCAAGAAGAACTGCATGGCCTGCCATGCGGTCGACAAGAAGCTGGTCGGTCCGGCCTACAAGGATGTCGCCGCCAAGTACAAGGGTGACAAGACGGCCGCTGCCAAGCTGGCCGACAAGATCGTCAAGGGCGGCGTCGGCGTCTGGGGCCAGATCCCGATGCCGGCCAACAACGTCACCCCGGACGAGGCCAAGGCGCTGGCCGCCTGGGTGCTGAGCACGAAGTGAGCCGGATCGCGGGCTGAACCGATGCGCTGACGCGCCGACGACAGCTCGACGGACAGCTCGACGAAACGAAAAAGCCCCGCGATGCGGGGCTTTGTGCTTTCCGGCCCGCGTCACACGGGCCGGGCGGACTGCGGCGCCAGATCAGTACGCCTGACCCAGCTGACCCAGGATCGCCGGATTCTCCAGCGTCGAGGTGTCCTGCGTGATGGCCTCGCCCTTGGCCAGCGAGCGCAGCAGGCGGCGCATGATCTTGCCCGAGCGGGTCTTGGGCAGGTTCTCGCCGAAACGGATGTCCTTGGGCTTGGCGATCGGACCGATCTCGCGGCCGACATGGTCGCGCAGCTGCTTGGCGATGGCCTTGGCCTCGTCGCCCGAGGGCAGCGGACGCTTGAGCACGACGAAGGCGCAGACCGCCTCGCCGGTGGTCTCGTCCGGACGGCCGACGACCGCGGCCTCGGCGACCAGGTCGGTGCAGCTCACCAGCGCCGACTCGATCTCCATCGTGCCCATGCGGTGGCCCGACACGTTCAGCACGTCGTCGATGCGGCCGGTGATGGTGAAGTAGCCGGTCTTGGCGTCGCGGATCGCGCCGTCGCCCGCCAGGTAGAGCTGGCCCTTGAAGTCTTCCGGGTAGTAGGACTTCTTGAAGCGCTCCGGGTCGCCCCAGATGGTGCGGATCATCGACGGCCAGGGCTTCTTGCAGACCAGGATGCCGCCCTTGCCCCAGGGCAGCTCGTTGCCGGTCTCGTCGACCACCGCGAACTGGATGCCCGGGAAGGGCAGCGTGCACGAGCCCGGCACCATCGGCGTGGCCCCCGGCAGCGGGGTGATCATGTGGCCGCCGGTCTCGGTCTGCCAGAAGGTGTCGACGATCGGGCAGCGGCTGCCGCCGACGTGCTGGTAGTACCACTCCCAGGCGGCCGGATTGATCGGCTCGCCCACCGAGCCCAGCAGGCGCAGGCTGGAGAGGTCGTAGCTCTTCGGGTGGACGGCGTCGTTCGACTCGGCGGCCTTGATCAGCGAGCGGATCGCGGTCGGCGCGGTGTAGAAGATCGAGACCTTGTGGTCCTGGATCATCTTCCAGAAGCGGCCGGCGTCCGGGTAGGTCGGCACGCCTTCGAACACGATCTCGGTGCCGCCGAGGGCGAGCGGGCCGTAGGTGATGTAGGTGTGGCCGGTGACCCAGCCGATGTCGGCGGTGCACCAGAAGACATCGTCCTGCTTCAGGTCGAAGGTCCACTTGCAGGTCAGCGCCGCGTGCAGCAGGTAGCCGCCGGTGCAATGCTGCACGCCCTTGGGCTTGCCGGTCGAGCCCGAGGTGTAGAGCAGGAACAGCGGATGCTCGGCATCGACCCATTCCGGCTCGCAGGTGTCGGGCTGGCTGGCGACCAGCTCGTGCATCCACACATCGCGGCCGTCCTTCATCGTGACGGCGGCGTCGGCGCGGTTGACCACCAGCACCTTCTCGATCTTCTCGCAGCCCGGCATCGCCAGCGCCTCGTCGACGATCGCCTTCAGCGGCAGCTTCTTGCCGCCGCGCACCTGGCAGTCGGCGGTGATGACCGCCTTGGCGCCGGTGTCCTCGATGCGGTCGCGCAGGGACTGCGCCGAGAAGCCGCCGAACACCACCGAGTGGGTCGCGCCGATGCGGGCGCAGGCCTGCATCGCCGCCACGCCGTCGATCGACATCGCGATGTAGATGACGACGCGGTCGCCCTTGCCGATGCCCAGGCTCTTCAGGCCGTTGGCGATGCGGCAGGTCCTGGCCAGCAGCTCGCTGTAGCTGACCTTGGTGACTTCGCCGCCGTCGGCCTCGAAGATGATGGCGGTCTTGTCGCCCAGACCGCGCTCGACGTTGCGGTCCAGGCAGTTGTAGGAGGCGTTCAGCGTGCCGTCCTCGAACCACTTGAAGAACGGCGCCTCGGCCTGGTTCAGCGTCTTGGTGAACGGCGTCTTCCAGCTGATCAGCTCGCGGGCCAGATCGGCCCAGTAACCTTCGTAATCCGCTTCGGCCTTGGCGCACAGCGCCTCGTAGGCGGCCATGCCGGAAACCGCAGCGTTGGCGACAAAGGCCTCGGACGGCTGATAGATCTTGGTATCGGGGGTATTCTCGGCTTGGGTCACGCGTGTCTCCTGCGGTGAAAAAGTGCCGGACCTGACAGTAGGCAGGGGCTCTTACGAAGCCCTTACTTTGCAAATCCCGTTCCCGCCGTGTTAACCCCAGCGCACAGGCCGCGCACGGCGATGCGCTTCATCCTGACACGCATGCCCGCCTAGAATCCGCTGGTTTTCCCTGAATTCACCGCGACACACCGATCCCTGGATGCTGTCGATCGTCACGGCAATTCATGGCACAACCCCAGGACAAACCCTGATCAACAGATTGGCCACGCGGCCTGACCTCGCCCGTTCCCTTTTCCTTCACGTCGCTTCGCGCTCGCTCATGCCCCACAAGAATCCCTCCGAGTTCTCCCGCTCCGGCAGCAATCCGCTGTCGCGCCTGATCTTCGCCAGCCGCTGGCTGCAGCTGCCGCTCTACCTCGGCCTGATCCTGGCCCAGGGCGTCTACGTGTTCCAGTTCTGGAAGGAGCTGGTCCATCTGATCGAGGCGGCCTTCGGCAACCAGCATGCGCTCGACATCCTGGTGCAGAGCATCGGCTACAAGAGCAATGCGCCGGTCACCGGCCTGAACGAGACCGTCATCATGCTGGTGGTGCTCGGCCTGATCGACGTGGTGATGATCTCCAACCTGCTGATCATGGTGATCGTCGGCGGCTACGAGACCTTCGTGTCGCGGCTGAACCTGGAGGGCCATCCGGACCAGCCGGAGTGGCTCGACCATGTCAACGCCTCGGTGCTGAAGGTCAAGCTGGCCACCGCGATCATCGGCATCAGCTCGATCCATCTGCTCAAGACCTTCATCAACGCCGAGAACTACAGCGACAAGGTGCTGCTGTGGCAGACGGTGATCCATGTGGCCTTCCTGTTCTCGGCCATCGCGATCGCCACCGCCGACCGGATCATGCATCCGGTGCCGGCCGCGCCGCACGGCGGCGCGGGCCACTGAGGCCGCCCAGGCCCAGGCCGCGGCGACCCGCTCAGGGCGCCCGGACGGCCAGTGCCGTGCCCGACGGCGCCGCCGGGCAGCTGGCCTCGGCCTGACCGGCCAGCACCGGTCGGAGCAGCGGCGCCATCGACTTCAGGATCTGCGTCGGCAGCGCGCTGGTGAACTTGTAGCCGCCGGCCTCGGGCCCGAGCACGAAGGCGGTCAGCGTGCCGAAATGGCGCGGCCCCAGATAGAACACGAAGGTCGCGGTGCGGCTGGTGACCCGGGAAGCGGCCAGGCCGCCGCCACGGGTGTAGGTGTTGAGCCGGTTGTCGCCGGTGCCGGTCTTGCCGCCGATCGGCAGCGGCGCCTGCCCGTCGACATCCAGCACGCCCTTGAGCCGCCGTGCGGTGCCTTCGCTGACCACCAGACCCAGCGCGCGGCGCAGCGTAGCGGCCACCTCCGGCGCCATCACCTGCTCGCCCGCCGAGGGTACGCGCCGCAGCGCCGCCTCGTAGGGCGAACCCGCGGCGAAATGCAGCCGGTCGATGTGCACGGTCGGCAGCCGCAGGCCATCGTTGACGATGATGCCCATCAGCTCGGCCAGCGCCGCCGGCCGGTCGCCGGAGCTGCCGATGGAGGTGGCATAGGACGGCACCAGCGTGTCGAAGGGGAAGCCCACCTTCTTCCACTGCGCATGGATCTTCGCGAAGGCCTCGGCCTCCAGCAGCTGCAGGATGCGGCTGTTCTGGCCGCGCCGGGCCTTGCTGCGCATCAGCCAGGCATAGGACTGCTCGCGCTCGGTCGCGCCGGCGTCGAGCACCTGCGCCAGCTCGGCCTGCGGATGCTGGCGCAGATAGGACGCCACCCACAGCTCCAGCGGATGCAGCCGCGCCAGGTAGCCGCGGTCGGCCAGCGAGTAGTTGCCCGGCGCGTGGCGCTTGTAGAGCGTCTCGAGGTAGTCGTCGGCCAGCGCCGCGCCCGGCAGGTGGCGGCGGATGTAGGCGGAGAAGTCGGCCTGCGAGCCCTCCGGCTCGACCGAGCGGTAGATCACCGCCAGCCGCGGCGCGGTGCGGTTGACGCTCTCGGCCAGACGGTCGAGCACCTCGGCCGGCGTCTTGCCATGGTGGCGCTGGTAGAACTTGCGCATGAACTGCCGCCCTTCCTTGTTGATGAAGAGCTTGAGCAGTTCCTGGCGGCGCGGGTTGTCGTCGTCGCCCTCGAGGATGTCGCTGGCATCGCTCGAGGCGTGGTACATGTGGTGGTAGACGATGTCGCGCATCAGCCGGATGAAGGGCAGATTGAGCGAATCGCGCAGCGACTCGTGCAGCGTCGCCAGCCGGCCGTTGTCGGCGGCATTGAAGTTGGAGAAGGTGTGCGCGCCGCCGCCGGTGAAGAAGCGCTCGCCGGGGCTGGCGGAATAGCGGCGCTGCATCGCCGCCTCGAGCATCGCCGCCAGCGAGCGGTCCTCGGTGGTCGACAGCCAGTCGATCGCCCAGCGGCTCAGCCGGTCCTTCGCGCCGACCTCGACCTCGGCGAGCTGCGCGCGCTTCATGCCGGCGTATTCCCGGTGCAGCTCGGCGATGATGTCCAGATAGGTCGCCAGCGTGCGCAGCTTGGCGGTCGAGCCCAGCTCGAGCTTCGCGCTGCCGTTGATGTCGAAGGGCTGGTCGAGGTTGTCGGTCTGCACCCGCACGAAGTTGGCGCCCTCGCCCCGCTCGTAGAGCGTGAAGCTGTAGAGCAGCTTCGACGGGTCGCCCTTCTCCAGCAGCTGGAAGCCCAGCAGGCCGGCCTCGCGGGCGAAGGCCGGATCGCGCAGCCGGTGCAGCCGCTCGGTGATCTCGCGCTGCAGGTGGCCGTCGAGCGGACTCGAGGCGCTCAGGTCGAAGCGGTCGAGCTCGTACAGGCGCGGGGTGTTCAGCAGCCCCGACAGCTGCACCCGCAGCAGCGAGGAGGCATTGCGCTCGCCGAACTCCAGGTTCGGGATCGCGCCGGCATGGGCGTGCTGCACCTGCAGCGGCGCGGCCAGCGCCGCATCGCGCAGGCCCGGGCCGATGATGCCCTCGGCCGCGAGCAGGCGCAGATAGCTGGCGGTCATCGCCATCAGCTGCTCGTGGCCCGGGCCGAAATAATGCGCCGGGCGGCGCTGCGCGATCAGCAGGCTGAGCATGCGGCGCAGCGCCAGGCCGCGCTCGGCCAGGCCCTCGGCCTGGTCGGAGGGCTGGGCCAGCAGCCGGTTGCTGGCCTCGACATCCGCGCCGTACCAGGCCTGCAGGCCGTCGTTGACGCCATGCACCTCGCCCCAGCCGCGCTGCGCGCCCAGCGGCAGGCTGTTGAGATAGTCGAGCAGGATGCGCCGGCGCGCCGCCACCGTGTTCTCGCCGTCGCGGTAGGCCCGCACCGAGGCCGAGACCATCTGCAGGTACTTGTCATGCGCCGAGGCGGTGCGCCCCTCCGGCGAATGGCGGAACTTCTCGGTCTGCGTCGCCAGCGTGCTGCCGCCGGCGGCGGCATGGTCGTCGTCGGCGACCGCGATGACCTGATCGACCACCGCCTTGCCCAGCCGGGTCCACTCGATGGCCGGGTTGTGACGCGGCTCGCTCTCGTCGAGCACCTCGCGGTTCTCGATGAAGCCGAGCATGCGTGCGACCACCGGGGGCACCTGCGCCTCGCCGGCATAGGTGTGCAGCGGGAAGCGCGAGCGAAACAGCGGCTCGCCGCGGCAGTCCAGCACCCGCAGCCCGGCCTGCATCCGCTCCGGATAGGGCGGGAAGAAGCCGCGGTCCATGAAGTCCTGCAGCGCAGGCGACTGCTGCGCCTGCGCGGTCAGCACATAGCCGCGTCCGGCCAGGCTGTCGAGAAACTCGGGCATGCGGGTGTAGCCCATGCGGATGTCGCTCGGCCCGGTGCGCGGATAGCGGCTGGCGGTGGCCGGCTCGGTGCGGACCTGATGATCGAGCTGAGCCGCCCAGTCGGCGAAGAAGCGCGCCTGCAGCGTCGAGGTGCGCATCTCCCACATCGCCACATGCGTCAGGCCGGCCAGCACCACCGCCGCGGTGCCCCAGCGCGCCAGGATGCCCGGCCAGCGGCGCCCGGACGGGGCCGGGGCCGGCACCGGGGCGGACACGGTCTCGCCAGCGGCAGGGGCTGAGGCAGGGGAGCGGGAGCTGTCGTCTTCGCCTGGAGTCATGAGAGATGCATCGCAGGGATGCCATTCGCACAAGAGGATTGCCGGAACAAGAGCAGGAACGAGCCCCGCCCCCGCGCATTCCGTGAACCAGAACACGCCGGATCAGCATACCTGAGTACTTTTTGGAACCACGGGATGAAGAGCCCCCCGAAAGCCGCGTTTCAGATCTGGAACCGTCCGCTTTTTCGGGATCGATCCGGGACCCATCCGAGGCCGAGCCGGAATCGACCGCAGCCGGCTTAAGTAAACTCGCCGGTCTGACCGGACCCCGCCCGGCGATGCCCGAGCGTGTCGCCGACTGTGCCAGATTGATGCAAGTCGGATGGCGCAGGATCGCGGCCCAGTCGATGCCAGCCCGTCACCCCGACCCAGAAAGCTCCAGTCCGCCATGACCATCATCCGCCAGGACGACCTGATCGAATCGGTCGCCGCCGCCCTCCAGTACATCAGCTACTACCATCCGGCCGACTACATCGCCCATCTGGCGCGCGCCTACGAGCGCGAGGAAAGCCCGGCCGCCAAGGACGCGATCGCGCAGATCCTGACCAACTCGAAGATGTGCGCCGAGGGGCGCCGTCCGATCTGCCAGGACACCGGCATCGTCAACGTGTTCCTGAAGGTCGGCATGGACGTGAAGTGGGAAGGCTTCACCGGCTCGATCGAGGACGCCATCAACGAGGGCGTGCGCAAGGGCTACCTGAACCCCGACAACACGCTGCGCGCCAGCGTGCTGGACGACCCGATCTTCGCCCGCAAGAACACCAAGGACAACACGCCGGCGGTGGTGCAGATGGAGATCGTGCCCGGCAACACGCTGGACGTCACCGTCGCGGCCAAGGGCGGCGGCTCGGAGAACAAGTCCAAGGTCTACATGCTCAACCCGAGCGACGACATCGTCGAGTGGGTGCTCAAGACCGTGCCGACGATGGGCGCCGGCTGGTGCCCGCCGGGCATGCTGGGCATCGGCGTCGGCGGTACCGCCGAGAAGGCGGTGCTGCTGGCCAAGCAGGCGCTGATGGAGGACATCGACATGTACGAGCTGCAGGCCAAGGCGGCCAGCGGCGCGTCGCTGTCCAGGCTGGAGGAGCTGCGCCTGGAGCTGCACGAGAAGGTCAACGCGCTGGGCATCGGCGCCCAGGGCCTGGGCGGCCTGACCACCGTGCTGGACGTCAAGATCAAGACCTTCCCGACGCACGCTGCCAGCAAGCCGATCGCGATGATTCCCAACTGCGCGGCGACGCGGCATGCGCACTTCGTGATGGACGGCTCGGGGCCGGTCTACCTCGACCCGCCGAGCCTGGACCTGTGGCCGGACGTGAAGTGGGCGCCCGACTACAACAAGAGCCGGCGCGTCGACCTGAACACGCTGACGC
>RRZT011961468.1_pt1 | contig 10788 bp, 9 predicted proteins | sample 2165551 | NCBI WGS metagenome assembly RRZT01 (sample SAMN10456910, study PRJNA506462) | wastewater metagenome | biome: wastewater; feature: sludge; material: wastewater sludge; isolation source: wastewater sludge with Escherichia coli K12::gfp cells carrying plasmid... | place: USA: Moscow, Idaho ...
CCAACTTCAGCCAGATCCGGTCGTGTTGGCTCGAAAGCATAATCGGCTGAAACACTTACTTTCATCACTTTACACAGTGTTCTAATCGGGTAGTGATATTGATTATATTGAATAAATCGGTATCTTACTTCACGTGCTTCGCAAAGTAAGCGCTGGCCTTTTTACATATTTCTCGCTCCATTCGAAGCTGTTTTATTTCTTTGCGCAATCGCAATAATTCGGCCTTTTCATCATCGTTCAATGTTGACTGTTCAGTCAGTTTGACTTTCCATTTATAGAGCAAATCTGGAGTGATACCGACTGCCCTAGCAGCATCAGCCACTGAATAGCCTTGTTTCAACACCAAATCAACCGTTTCTTGTTTGAATTCATCTGAATGGAGGCGTGGGCTCTTTTTTGCCATGATTTTGACCTTTCAAAGGGAATTAATATTCTCTCAGAAAAATGTCCTGTTGTATTAGACCTCTACAGTAAGACCATGACAGCCATTACAATTGCAAGCGCTTGGGCCAATCGAGGGCTGCGCGTGGGTTTGGCGGATGCCGATCCGCAAAAATCTTCATTGCAATGGCTGAAATATCGCCCGGACAGTGCGGCGCACATCATTGGCGTCAATTGGCGACAAAAAAAAGCCATAGGCAATACGCCTAAAAACTTGGACTATTTGATTGTGGATGTACCAGGAGCTTTATCTGGAAAGCATGTAGAGCTGCTAAAGGGGGTTTGGCGCGGTAAGGGCAAACGCACCACTGTGTGTGATCCTGAGTTATAAAGAGCCGCGGATTTGGTGAAGCGGCAGTTACTGCCAGCCGTCCGAATCAATTGTGGGTGGCCGATTTCACCTATGTGGCCACGAATCAAGGCTTTGTGTATACCGCATTCATCATCGACGTGTTTGCCCGCCGCATAGTGGGCTGGAAAGTGGCCAAACGCATGGACACGGATTTGGTTATGGATGCACTGGAGCAAGCTTTGTACGCTCGAAACAAGCCCAAACACGTCATTCACCACAGCAATAGGGGCAGCATCAGTAGGGTCGACAGGCGATTCTTATGACAATGCTTTGGCAGAAACAGTGAATGGCTTGTACAAAACGGAAGTGATACACCATCAAAAGCCGTGAGGCGAATGGTGGATGTTGAACTGGCAACGCTCAACTGGGTGGATTGGTTTAACAATCGACGTTTGCTCAGTTCCATAGGCTATGTACCACCCGCGGAATTTGAAATGATGTATTATCGTCAATTGGAAGAGTCAGCCAAAGTGGCATGACTCCAGACAAACTGTCTCCGACATACTCGGGGCGGTTCAACCCAAACCTTAACCTATTTAAACATTATGAAAAAAGCAATATTGCCTTGTATTCAAATGTTGTATCTAATACCCATATCATTACGTTTGGCGATTGTCTTTATTTTAGCCACACTATTGCCTATGGGTATTTTTGGTTATTTAAGCATTACTCATAATATTGAAAAAATAAAACTAGACCAACAAACCACTTTACAAAATAGGGCCGATGCTCTTGCGACACAATTACAAACAGTTTTCAACCAATACCAGATATTAACGCAAGCCATGGCATATGATGCTGATATTGTCGCATACGCTCAAAGCATAAATGTTTTACAAAAAAATACATCAACTACAGCATCTCAAGCACTGCATGACTTACAAAAACTACATCAATCAATTCCACAAATACAGCAAATTTCCATTATTTCTGATCAATCCATAGTAAAACTATCGTCTGTTCCTGAGCCCTCTCTCAGCAAGCACAATGAAGTTAATAAAACACTTTTGACACGTTCAAAAGCCACCTTGTTAAGCAATCAAAACCTTTTTATTGCCAATCCAATTTTGTCATCTAAACAACAGTATTTAGCGATGTTGCTTATTGAAGTGGATGCCAAAGTGTTGTATCAACTTATTAAACGGGATGCTACAAATACTCCTGATTCAACTATCGAATTGCAGCAATCTGATACAGTCTTATATACCATCGATGCACCTGCCACTTCAGTGACTTCAACAATTGAGCCCTCTTCATTGATTAAAGCACAAGCAAACATTGCCAATACTGATTTGCACATCACTCTGACACAGTCAGATGATGTGGTAACACAACCTATCCAACAATTACTGCTCAGTAACGGCATTGTTTTTCTACTGTGTTTATTAAGCAGCATCGCGGCTACCTGGCTCATCAGCAGACGCTTAACCCATCCCATTCAACTTTTAATACACAAATCACGCGAGCTACAACAAGGTAGGTACAGTAATGCTGACTTAGATGAGCCATTGCATTTATTGGCGAATCGGCAGGATGAAATGGGTAAATTTATTGCTGTATACAAACAAATGATTACCGACATTCATCAACGTGAAGAGGTATTAGAATCTTTGGTATCAGAGCGAACTTCTGAATTGTTCCAATCCAATCAATTGTTGGCGTTAAACCAGCAACGCTTGAATCAAGAACTGCAATTAGCGCATGATATGCAGCAAGCTTTATTACCGCAACGATTCCCACGTTCCAATCAATTTAACCTATATGCAGCCATGAATCCTGCACAAGAAATGGGTGGAGATTTTTACGATTGTTTTGAATTAGAAAATGGACATTATGCCTTACTCGTCGCAGATGTTGCAGGCAAAGGCATTGCTTCTGCTTTTTTTATGGCCATTTCCAGCACGCTGATTAAACAGGCTTCTGCCAAACACATTGAGCCCCACTTGGTTTTGAAATTGGCCAATGAGTGGTTATGCCAAAGAAATCCTCAAAATCTATTTGTCACGGTCTTTTATGCCGTGTTTAACCCCGCCACATTAATGCTTCAATATGCCAATGCAGGCCACCACAGTGGTTTGTTGCTAAGTGAGTCAGATAAAATTCAAGCATTGGAAAGCCCGCCACAGTTGCCACTTGGGGCATGGGAAGGCATAGAATACTCCAGTCACCACGTCACTTTAAATCCAAATGATTGCGTGGTTTTGTACACAGATGGTATCACCGAAGCTCTGTCTCAGACCGAACAAGAATACGGAGAAGAACGCTTGCATAATTTACTACATGTTGCCAAAAAACACCGTAATGCCCAAACCATCTTCCAAGCATTAAAAAATGATGTCGGTCACTTTGTCGGCACCGCCCAAGCCCATGATGACATGACAGTGTTGATTTTAAAAATTGCCCCTACCCCTAAAAATCAAACACATGAACAAAGCTGGAGCATCAAGACTGTATTAAGTGAGGTTGATGCCATCAATGTTGCCATCACCGCTTATTTAAATGGTTTGCTTCCTGAACAAGCAGCCGCTATTTTTGATGTCAGCGTGTGCTTGGAAGAATTGCTGAGCAACCTTGTAAACCATGGTCTTCTCACTGAAAATGCAGTCATTCAAATCAATATAGCCATCTATCCCGATGCCATACGTTGCCAACTACAAGATACTGCAGAGCCATTCAATCCATTTATTGATCATTACACAAGTGGCCAAAACTTAATTGAACAACCTCTGGGGGGATTGGGTTTACATTTGGTCGCTCAATTAGCAGATGAATATGATTACCAAACCCTTGGTGGCATTAACACCACCGAATTCATCAAATATTTAAACCTTGGACAGAAGCCCACTCATGACATTTGAACTGACACCCATAAAGCATACTGATTATTGGATTCTACAATTTACAGGCCGCTTAGACACACAATCGAGTATGGCCTTAGAGCAATCTTTTCAGCAGCTATTACTGCAACTGCCACCCCGATTGATATTGGATATGACATCTTTGGACTATATTGCCAGTGCTGGACTGCGCATGATTTTACTGACACTCAAGCAAGCCAAGCAACAAAGTACCGAAGTGACCATTTGTGGTTTGCAAGAGTCTGTTGCCCACATTTTTAGAATCAGTGGTTTTTTAAGTTTGGTTCAAGTTCTAGATGGGCTGAATGAGGCCATCACTGCCATGATTTCTTCGGATTAAAGTTGGTTTTTATAATCCTTCTCGTTGTGCGTAGGCAGCAAATACGCGCTGTTTAATTTGCTGTGCCTGCGCGCCCTCGGCGAAGACCGCTGCTTCATGTAAAAGCTGATTATTAATGTATTGCAACATCAATGTGGCAGGATAAGGCATATATGGGGTCAAGCCAGCACCGATAAAACCCAGTGCAATCAAGTCTTGGTAAAACATGCGCGCATCTGCCTGGCTTAAGTCTATTAAAGCATACACGGCATCAACTCCTTCCCGACACAAATGCCTCAATATACGATACACATCATCAAAACTGCTTAAATTCCAATTCGAAACAAACAGATAAGCAATGTTCAAACTTGATTCCACCCGATATTCAATTAAGGTTTTCAGCACCGCGTTCTTTGAACTTGGTTGTAAATTACCATCCAGTTGATTTAACAGTGTCAAACCCAATTGGCTAGCTACTATCTGTATGCATTGAACTTCAGGCTCAGGTAAAAACACCTTTATTGGCTCAGGCTTAACCAATAACTTGCAGCAATAAAATACCGATCCCCGCTCTGTACCTTTTAAATGGCTCATGCTTTTCAATTGCATTGAGCCTGGTGTGTAGGCCAACATCAATGCACACACCACATAATTGTGTTGCAGAACGATTTTTTGTGTATAAGGGTGGGTGCTGACGGCATGAACACAAGCTGCTTTTTCAGGCCGCATAGGAAGCAATTGTTCCAAAGAAGTCCACAAGCGGTTAAAAATTCCCATACCTTGATAATTTGGCGCCACAATCGCAGCGCCCAACTCCAATATGTCATCTGAAGCACTCGCTTTCATGATGGCACAATGACCCACCAACTCATGGTCAGGCGTCACCGCAATGTGTGAAAACAACCGCCCATCATCACTGCGCAAACAGATTTTCTCGGCAATGTACAAATCAGGATTTACATAGGTATAACCATAATTTTGATGCATCAATCTTGCCACATAAATGGCATCTTTCGCCTCAAAGCCACGCAGTTTGATGTCATCTCGCTTCCACTGTGTTTTTAAATCCTTCGACCCCTCAGTGGCAGTGACTGAATTTTCGGTAGGCAATTGCCATTCCAATTCCAAACTTTGACCATGTATGGAGGGTGGCAAAACGCGCACTTGGTCCACAATATTTTGTAACAAGAATACTGATAAACCTCGCGTATCCGTTTCACCCAGTGCCAAAGCATCAGGCTGAAACTGCGGCAACATGGAGAAGTCATAAGGCAAATCATTGTCAGTAATACGAACTTGCAAGACATTGTTTTTAATTTGAATATTTATTTCAAATTCACCGATGGTCATCCAATCACAATCAAGGTGGATGTCACCATAAATTAATTGCAAAATGATATTGAAGCTCTCTTCTACCGCCAACTCCATAAAACCCAATTGTTGCTTCGTAAAGTGCCAGTCTGCGGCAAACAAACACAAAGCTTGTTGTACCACTGCAATGGATTGCTTTTTTACAGGAACTCTCAACTGTGCCCACAATAGCCCAGATCTGGCTTGGTTCAAATGCATTGCTAACCTTTTACGATAAATGACGTTGGTCTAGAACACGCAATAATTTACCTGTGCGCGGATTAATGCTTAAATCCGAGACCTCTACCCACTCTATCTTCGGCGCATGGATTAACTTGGCCTGTAATAATTCCAAAAACATCGGACGTTGTTGATACAAAAGCTTGGTAATATATTGATTTTCCTCGGGACTAGCAGCACCAGAAACCGTAGCAAAACGCAAACTACACTGGTCTTTTTGCTCAAAATGATGGATGACAATTTGAAAATTACTGATGTCAGGAAGATGGCTGATACCATTAATGTGACTTACCAGCTGCGCCACATCATCCACATAAAGCGTCATTGGACCAATTCGGGCTCCATTGTCGCTTCGACCCAATACTTTAAAGCGACGATCAGGCACATTTGCCTCATCTACCCACTGCCCCATATCGCCCACAGGATAGCGAATAATGGGCATCAATTTACGGTTTAAATTGGTAATCACCAAAATCCCTGGTACACCAATCTCATCAATACCATTGCCAGCTTCATCAACAATTTCTAAAATGGTACTGTCATCAAAACAGTGATGCACACCCGCCTCAGCATTTCGTGAAGCATCCCAACCCAATTCCCCGTAATCGACTCCAGCAATCCCCACAGACTGCACCTGACATTCAGGAAAGTAAGTTTTTAATAAGGCAATTTGGTCTGGAAACATGGGCTCGCCTCCATACAAAAACCGCTTCAAGTTTAATTGCTGCCGGTTTGATGCTGTCATCTGCCCCAACATATTCATCAAAGTTGTGGGCACTCCTGCTAGCGTTGTGAGCTTAAACTGCTGCCAAATCTGAAGGATTTCATCTGTGTCACCACCTGCAATGGGATAACACATCCCCACGCCTGCTTGTTCTATGCTTTTACCAATAAACAAAAAGGATGCATACAAGCGGCCTGCATAAAACAAATTTCCTATAGGCTCTCCAGATTGCAAACCTGCTCGATGCATGCCTTGGCCAAACGCCAACGTAAACTCATGCCACTCCTGATTGGTAAACACGGAGTATTTTGGATTGCCTGTGGTTCCCCCACTTTTAAACGTGATTCCATCTACCACTTTTTGCGTCATGACCTGATTGTTTTCTAGGCCATTTGCTTGCCAAAAATCAGCAGTGGGTAAAATGGGATAGTCTTGCAAACAAAAATTTTCAGCCTCAAGGTGGGCATATAAATCCCGATAAAAAGGCGAATGAGCGCGTACATAGCGGAGCAAATTATGTAATTTTGCCAATTGATTTGGTGTGTACATGGAAATCACCTCATTGCTCACCGACAATAGCGTGACGGTGGTCACATAAATGTTTGATTTTGCCGCTGGCTTTGACTTTTACAAAATCCACTTCATTTTTTATGCAAATCTGTACTTTTACAGGTAATCCCATTCGGCGCGCTACCCCCAATTCAGGATAAGCATCTATGAGTATTTCAACTGCCTTATCTGGATCAAAACCCAGGCTTGCATCCACCCATACCTCAATCACACTGACAGGCCCTTCTGTGTGCAAATGTATTTGTAAGCGGCCTGAATACTGTGCTTTATCACTGAGTATCTGTACAAACTGAGCATAATTCAATTGTGGTGTTCCCGCCTTAAACACATCCCCCATGCGACCCACCAATTCAAACAAAGGGTCGGTTCGACCGCAAACACAGGGCTCTTCAAGCCATCGACCCATATCACCAATTTCATAACGCTCTATTTTGGGTGCGGTGCGAGCTTGTGATGTCAAAATCAGACGACCAATTTCTCCTGATTGCATGGGTGTATCTTGTTCCAAATCCACAATTTCTAAGTGTTGCAATGTTGAAAACAAATGGTGCACCCCGCCTTCACAATGTTCACATTGATAGCCTATAGGCCCTGCATCATTAGAGCCATAAGTGACAGAGCGCAAAACGGTTATGCCACATTCTTGAATGTATTGACGTTGGCTGTGGCTGAGTCCTTCACCACCGTAATACACTTTTTTCAACTTACCATATGCCTTAATTCGTTGTCCTTGTGCGCTAAACAAACCCAGCAAATGGGGGGTCATTCCCACCAACACAGTTGCTTGTTGCTGAATGATTTCATCTACAATCAATGGGTAATCATCAATCATAGCCATAGGCAACTGTCTGACTTGCAAAGCTTCAAGTATGCTCCAAAAACTGATAAAACTGCCATACATATAGCCCGCCGCAAACAAATTCATCACCACATCATGCTTCGGCTCTATACCTGCAGCCAAAAGGCCATGTGCCGTTTCTTTCATTTGCTTGGCATAGTCTTTCCATAAAAAATGCGAATATGCGGTTTGGCCACTCGAGCCTCCGCTTCTTACCACCAAGCCATAAGATTGTGTTTGAGATGTATGCAACAATTGTAAAAAATCTGCTTTGGTCATGATGGTTTTTTTGTCACGAGCACCTTTTTGCACGCCATCCTGCAACTGCGCGAAACTGCCTAACTGTGCAAAACTTTCACTGCCATCCAAAGTGATGCGCCGCATGAATTGCTGTAGGGCATAAACACCATCATGTGGAGAACCATTGTAACTATTCAGCATTTCACCAGGACGGGTAATACGGCTCACCCCTGCAGCAAAAAGCTTTCTGCTTAACTCTTTGGTTTCCATCAAATCTGCGGCCAAGCCACAAGTCTGTAACCAAGCTCGCATAGGTCTTAAGACCGTTGTCACCTGATCGGCCTGTATTGGTTTAATCCACAAGGTTCGATACAATGGGGATGGCTTCAAACCCGGCCTGTAATCCACAATTAAACGCCATTGCAGCTTGGCATCTTGTATAACATAGGTCAGACCCATAGCCTGTTCTGCTGTGGCCACATTCATCACGGTCGAAATTTCAGCCCAAGAAGCCTCATCAGGCTCTTCCCTGGCAATGCTAGGAGCAATTTTAATCAAAGCAGCCTGTAAAGCCTCTGCCACTTGAAATACTTCTTGTTCATTTCCTTCTACAAATAAAGTTTGCGGGCTAGAGCAAGCCTGTTGATTCAACACACACATATCTCTAGCAAATCCATCAATTGCCTCTTGATTTTGCAACATACTGTGACTGAGATACGCAAAAGATACCTTATGCCCCCAAGCTACAATACGCACACTCTCAGGGGCCATTTTGCGGATTGCAGAAATGGCAGCCTCACCACCCCAAGCAGAAATCACGTCTGCATGATGAATTAAATTTTGTAACAAATCATTTTGGCTTGAAGACAAACGCAATACTGCTATGTAGTTTTTCAATTGTAAACTGCGGTCATGGCTGACCAACTCTTGGGCAAATAAGGCTGCGAAATCGGTGTCTCTCGCACTGATTTTGACCATATTAATATTATTGCTTAGCAAACCTTCCAATAAGCCCATGGCTGCCACAGCAAACACATTTGCAGGCATGACATGAACCAAGCAACCCAATGGTGCCCAAGCTTCATATTGCCTTTCAGGGTAGCGACGCTCCAAGACATTGGGCTGTATGCACCCCAACTCACTCAAAAGCTTGTCCTGTAAAGAGCTTTTTTGCAGCATTTCAACCAACTGAGCTAAGACAGATTGCGCTTCCACCAGTGTCATATTCGCTTCTAAATGGGGTTGTAATGCCTTAAAGCTACTCTGTTGTTTCGATAAATCGTCGGCCAAACTCTGGCAGGCCTGTAGCAAATCTTGAAATGGAAATATTTGGCTGAGGGTTTCATTCAAACGCGGTGATAAATTGTCAGGAATCAATGCCTGAGCTAGCTGCTCATCATTAATCCATTCGCCAAACCAATAATGTGGATAAGTGTGGTTTCTCATACTAAAACCTCTCTCTAGCTAATCTGTGCAGTTCAGTTGATTATTATCTCGGTAACACTTCTGCCGCAGCTGCGGCACAGCTTTTATTGCTAGAAGTCCCAGCTCGACCCAAAACCTCAAACCATGCAGTTGGATTACCACATGCACAGCTATTTTCGGGATGTAATCGGGCCAAATCTCCCATCACAACACTATGTACTGGTGCAGAAGTAATGTAAGGAGACAAAAATGACAAAAATCCAGTAGTACCCATTGGTACAGGCTGCATATTTTGTACATCTCGTATCACCACTTTTGACCATACAGGAACATGTAAATGTTGCTCACTGCACCCAACATAGGGAATGGAATGTTCCACTGAGCCGAACGTCTCAATCACATGACTGGCAGGGATACCTAACCAATACTCAATATTGGCCAACAATTGTTCTTTAGGAATCGCTCGATTGGCATGCCCTTTCCAACCGCCCCCAAACACCACCCAACTGTTTGCAGGCAATTGCAAACGCGGTAAATCCAGTTGCGCCATGCGTTCCAATGCAAAATGTAAAAAAGCAGGGAATCCAATGATGCGGGTAGACTCCTTAGCCACTGCAAATTGCTGTAATGCCTGTATGGTTCCGAAAGCATCGTATTCATGCTTTCCCTCTGTCACCAATCGCAATGTCCAGAACTGTTGGGCAACGGGTGCAAAATCCATCAAAAATTGATTGGTATTAGAAGTACCTACTTTAAATCCAGAATAAGGCTCAAAAGCATTAACCAAATAATTCGCAGGATCTGAAGATAAAAAGCCTCTTGCACTTAAAGCATCATTTGCCATGCGTCTGGCATGCGAAATGGTAAACTCATCAAAAAAAACCTGTGACTTTTGTCCAGTGGTACCTGATGAAGTCAAATGTAAAATCACATCTTCATCATGAATAGATTTAACATCATGCAATTTCAAAAAATTAGCATGAATACAGGGCAAAGAAATCACATCTTCAAGGGTATTTATGGCCTTTGGGTCTACTCGGTGTAACTTTAAAAAATCAGCATACCAAACACAATTTTGCTGGTGCCACAATGTCAAATCACGCATGGCTTCAACAAACAGATCATCACCAATGGATTGATATGGTGAATTGATAGCACAAAATTTGGCCACACTATTGGGAATCGTTGGATTAGGATTCAACATACTTTCCTCTACTGTCAGTTCTGAATAGATTGAAGGTAATACAGTTACTTACTCAACACACTCAACACTCCATTTTGGATTTCATGGACTATCACTTTAAATACCCGGGTAATCCTCCCATATTTAATGGCAGGTTTCAGTAGAATCAAAACCCATCAGTGGTGGCTTGCCGCCATTGGCCTGATGGGGTCTTTCATGATTGTAAAACCATAACCAACGGGTAGCAC
>RRZT012585635.1_pt1 | contig 10779 bp, 7 predicted proteins | sample 2165551 | NCBI WGS metagenome assembly RRZT01 (sample SAMN10456910, study PRJNA506462) | wastewater metagenome | biome: wastewater; feature: sludge; material: wastewater sludge; isolation source: wastewater sludge with Escherichia coli K12::gfp cells carrying plasmid... | place: USA: Moscow, Idaho ...
ACCCTGAACGTGACGAGCACGGACTACGCCTACGCGCTCGACACCGAAGAGGTGGCCATCGGACTGGTCACCGTCAACCAGGACAACCAGGGCGCGGAGAACCACCAGGTCACCCTCGTCCGATTGGAGGACGGCCAGACCCCCGCCGACGTCGCCGCCGGCCTCGGCAGCGAGGGCGACGGGTTCGTCGACGCCGCCAACTACGCGGGCGGGCCGAACAACACGATCGCCGGCGAGTCCGGCTCGGCCACGGTGCCCCTCACCGAGGGCAGCTACGCGCTGGTGTGCTTCATCCCCAACCAGGACGGCGAGTCCCACTACGCCCTCGGCATGCTCGGCGAGGTCGACGTGGTCGCCCCGCCGGGAGGTGAGGAGGCCCAACCCGCTCCCCCGACGCCGGACGCCTCGGTTTCGCTCGTCGACTTCGCGTTCGACTACCCCGAGGACCTGCCCGCCTCCGGCACCATCGAGGTGACCAACGACGGGACCCAGGCCCACGAGTGGACCGTCGGCAACCTGGACAACACCTCGGGGACAGGGCTGTCCGCGATCGCCCCCGGGGCGGTCGCCTACGTGCCCATCGAGCTGGCCGCGGGCGACTACAGCTTCAACTGCTTCGTGGCCGATCCCGAGTCCCGGACACCCCACATCGCGCTCGGAATGACCGCGCAGGTCACGCTGCCCGGCGGCCAGCCCGGGGGAACCACCACGAGCACCGGCTGACCCATGCCTGCCCGATCCGGCGTCACCCGCGCCCGCTCCCGGCGGGCCGGCGTGACGCCGGACCGGCAGGATCAGGCCAGACCGGCCTCCTCGGCCCGCTTGAGCAGGCCCCGGGCGATGACGATGCGTTGGATCTCGTTGGTGCCCTCGCCGATGATCATCAGCGGCGCGTCGCGGTAGTACCGCTCGACGGGGAACTCGGTCGTGTACCCGTAGCCGCCGTGCACCCGGAGCGCCTCGGTCGCGATCTCGAAGGCCGACTCCGAGGCGAACAGCTTGGCCATCCCCGCTTCCACGTCGGCCCGCTCGCCGCGGTCGAACTTCTCCGCCGCGCTCTTGACCAGCAGGCGTGAGGCCTCGAGCTTGGTGGCCATGTCCGCCAGCTTGAACTGGATGGCCTGGTGCTTGGCGATGGGCACGCCGAAGGTCTCCCGCTCCTGGGCGTAGGCGAACGCGGCGTCGTAGGCGGCGCGGCCCACCCCGACGGCCCGGGCGGCGATGTTGATGCGCCCGAGCTCGAGGGAGCTGAGGATGAAGTGCAGGCCGCGGCCGAGCCCGGCCTCGCCGCCGAGGACGTTGGCGGCCGGGACCCGCTGGTCGGTGTAGGTCATCTCGACGGTCTCGATGCCCTTGTACCCGAGCTTGTCGATGTGGCGGCTCACGCCGATGCCCTCGAAGGACGCGCCCGGCTCCTTCTCCACGATGAAGCAGGTGATGCCTTCGGGGGTGCGGGCGGCGAGGGCGACGATCCCGGCGCGCTCGCCGTTGGTCACCCACATCTTCGTGCCGTTGACCACGTACTCGTCGCCGTCGGGCACCGCCTTGGCCCGCATGGCCTGCGTGTCGCTGCCCGCATCCGGCTCGCTGAGGGAGAACGCGGCGCGCACGTCACCGGTGGCCAGCACCGGCAGCCACCGCGCCCGTTGGTCCTCGGTGCCGAAGCGCTTGATCAGGTTGCTGGCGATCATGTGGGTGTTGAGGACACCCGACAACGTCATCCACCCGTAGGCCAGCTCCTCGATGATGCGGGCGTAGGTCATGACGTCGAGGTCGAGCCCGCCGTACTCCGTCGGGATGGTGGCCCCGAACAACCCGAAGGCCCGCATCTGCGCCACCATCTCGGCCGGGTACTCGTCGGCGTGCTCGAGCTCGGAGGCGTGGGGGATCACGTCTTTGCGCACCCACGCCCGGATGGTCCCCACCAGCTCGTCGGCCAGGGCCTGGTCAGTCGCCATGGCCGGATCGTAGGCGGCAGCACGGGAGGTGAACGCCCTCACCCTCCCCTCCGCTACTGTGGGGCCCCGCACCGGGGGACGACGTGGGAGGCCTGGCTGATGCAGCGGTTCTGGATGAAATTGGCGGTCTGGCTGGGCAAGCGAGCCGGCATCGTCGCCGTGCTCGGGCTGCTGGTGACGCTGTTCCTCGGCTTCGGCATCACCCAGCTCGAATTCCAGACCGGCCAGGACAGCTACTTCAACAAGAGCGACCAGGTCTACAAGGACAGCGTCGCCTACCAGGACCTGTTCGGCGGCCAGGCCATGCTCACCCTCGTCACCATGGACGAGGGTCACACGGTCGACGAGCTGTTCACCGAGGAGAACCGCGCCAAGTTCACCGACGTCGCCGAGCAGCTCCGGGCCGACGAGTCCGTCGAGACGGTCGTCACCCCGGTCGACGTGATGGACTTCAACGAGGCGCTCGTGGCGAGCGACAGCGGTGACGTCACCCAGAGCGTGGCCGGCGCCGCCCTGCTGCGGGCCACCACCGAGGACCCGACCGAGGAGGGTCGGGCGGCCCGTCAGGCGGACGCCGTGGCCACCCTCGAGCGCATCAACGCCATCCCCGAGGACGAGCGCAACCTCGACAACCCCGACTTCGTCGACTTCCTCCTGCGGGACAACGAGGGCGAGATCCGCCTCGCCCTGCGCTCGTTCTTCCCCGACGACACCCACGCGCAGATGGTCACCCGCCTCGTGGGCAACGCCTCGATCGAGGAGGAAGGCGCCGGCGCCGACGCCACCAAGGAGGCGACCGGCCAGCTGGAGTTCGACAACGCCTCGGTGGTCACCACGGGTGCGCCGGTCCTGCTGCAGGACATCAACGACTACCTGACCGGCGGCATGTTGACCCTCGGGGCCATCGCCGCCTCGATCATGGTCCTGATCCTGCTCATCTTCTTCAACGTGCGGTGGCGCCTGCTGCCGCTGGGCGTCATCCTCGTCGGGCTCATCTGGGCCTTCGGCACCGCCGGCTACCTGGGCATCCCCCTCACCATCGTGACCATCGCCGGCCTACCGGTGATGATGGGCATCGGCATCGACTACGCGATCCAGATGCACGCCCGGGTGGAGGAGGAGGTGGTCATCGACCACATGCGCCACCCCATCCAGGAGACGGCGCGCAACCTGTGCCCCGCCCTGCTGGTGGTCACCTTCGACGCGGTGTTCGCGTTCTGCGCCCTGCAGTTCGCCAAGGTCCCGATGATCCGGGACTTCGGCCTGCTCCTCGCCGTCGGCATCGCCGTGATCTGCGTCTGCAGCATCATCGTGCCGCTCGCCTCACTCGGCATCCGGGAGTTCAAGTCGCCCACCAAGGGCCGGGACTTCCGCGAGGGCCCCCTCGGGCGCCTCACGGTGTGGATGGGCTCGATCCCCGCCTGGTCGGCCATCCCCCTCGCCATCGCCAGCATCGCCATCTTCGTCGGCGGCATGGCCGTCGAGGACGACCTCACCCTCCAGACCGACCCCATCAAGTGGGTCAACCAGGACACGCAGGTCATCCGCGACATCCACACCCTCGACGAGGAGGTGGGCAGCTCGAGCGAGCTCGGCATCTTCATCCAGAGCGACGACGTCTTCAGCGACGAGAACGTCACCTTCCTGCACGAGTTCACCCAGGAACAGCTCGCCCAGTACCCCGACGACCTCCTCACCCCGTCGAGCATGGTGGCGACCGTGAGCGACCTGCTCGTGGTCCCCGGGGCGTCGTCGGTGGCGCCGACCGGTGAGGAGGTGCAGGCGGCCTACGACGTGGCGCCGCCCGACATCCAGCAGTCCCTGGTCTCCGGCGACGGCCAGTCCATGAACCTGGTCTTCCGCACCGGCCCCAGCGCCCTCGAGGAGCGGGCCAAGGTGGTGGACGAGATCGAGGCCACCGTGGACCCACCGGACGGCATCGAGGCCACGCCGTCGGGCCTCGCCGTGGTCGGCGTCGGCCTGCTCAAGAACCTCGAGGCCAACCGCATCGAGCTGACCTACCTCGCCCTCCTGTTCGTCTTCTTGTTCCTCACCATCCGGATGCGCAGCGTCGTGCGCTCGCTGCTCTCGCTGGTGCCCGTGCTCATCGCGGTCGGCACCGCGTCGCTGGTGGCGTGGACGTTCGACCTGAAGCTCAGCCCGATGACCGCCATCGGCGGTCCGCTGGTGATCGCGGCCTGCACCGAGTTCACCTCGCTCATCCTGTTGCGCTTCGTGGAGGAGCGCGAGCGCGGCGCCTCCCCTCGTGAGGCGGTCGACATCGCGGCCGGGCGCACCGGCCGGGCCTTCATCGTGTCGGCCATGACCGCCATCGCCGGCGTGGCCGTCATCGCCACCTCGTCGCTGCCGCTGCTGCGCGACTTCGGCATCCTCGTCGCCATGAACGTGGCCGTCGCCCTGTTCAGCGCCCTGGTGGTCCTGCCGCCGATGCTGGTGTGGGCCGACAGCCGCAAGCACGCCTGGGTGTCGAAGGGCCTCGCCAAGCCCGACCGGGTGGTCGAGTACATCCCGACCCCGCCCGGTCCCCACGACCCCGAGGGTGCGCACGCCCGGGTCTGACCCGGCGACCTGCTGACGTCCTGACCTGCTGACGTCCTGACCTGCTGACGCTCCCCGGCGCCGGCCCCCGACGGGGTCGACGCCGGGGACCGTCGCGTGGCTAGGGCGCGGTGGTCGTCGTGGTGGTGCTCGTCGACGTGGTGGTCGGCGGCAGCGTCGTGGTGGTGGGCGGCGCGGTCGTCGTGGTCGGTGCGGCGGTCGTCGTGGTCGGCGCCACCGTCGTGCTCGTGGAGGTCGACGTGGTGCTGCTCGACGTGGTCGACGACGTCGAGGAGGTCGTCGTCGTGGGTGAGTCGTCACCGCCGTTGCTGGCGAACACCGCGACCGCGATGGCGATCAGGAACACGAGCACCAGGACGATGGCCACGATGACCGAGGTCTTCTGGTACCACGGCGGCTCGTCCTCGTCGGGGCCGTAGGGGCCGGCCGGGCCGCCGGGGCCCCCAGGGCCACCCGGGCCGCCACCGTCGGGCGGCAGCGGGGGCTGCGGCGGCACGTCGTAGTGGACCGCCTCGGTCCCGCCCGCGGGGGTGACCGCACCGCCGACCTGCGTGGCGTCGGGCACGGGACCGGTGGCGCCGGTACCGCCTGCGACCGGTTGGGTGGGGGGACCGGCCGGGTCACCGAAGACGGAGTTGCCCGGTTGGGTGGGGTTGTCGCTCATGGCTGGCTCCTGGCCACGTCGGTGCAGGGGACGGGATCGACGGTACTCGGGCGCCTTCCGCCCAGGGTCGACCCTCCGTGACCCTCCGGTGACTACCGTCGCGACGGAGGGGAACGAAAGGGGAATGCGATGAGCAACGCTCGTGCACTGGGAGCCGAGGCACTCGGCACCTTCTGGCTGGTCCTCGGCGGCTGCGGGAGCGCGGTGCTCGCGGCCAAGTTCGGGGCCGCGGACGGCCTGGACGGGATCGGCATCGGCCTGCTCGGGGTCTCGTTGGCCTTCGGCCTCACCGTGGTCACGGGGGCCTACGCCCTCGGGCACCTCTCGGGCGGCCACTTCAACCCCGCGGTCACCGTCGGCCTCTGGGCGGCCCGGCGCTTCGAGGGCCGCCACGTCGTGCCGTACGTCGTGGTGCAGGTGCTCGGCGCCATCGCGGCCGCCGGTGTGCTGTTCCTGATCGCGGACGGCAGCCCCGACTTCGTCCGTGAGGGGAACTTCCTGGCCGCGAACGGCTTCGGCACCACGGGGTCGCCGGGGGGCTACTCGATGGTCGCCGGCCTCGTGGTCGAGGTCGTGTTCACCGCGGTGTTCCTCTGGGTGATCCTCGGGGTGACCGATCGACGGGCGCCCGCCGGCTTCGCGCCGCTCGGGATCGGCCTCTGCCTCACCCTCATCCACCTGGTCACCATCCCGGTGACCAACACCTCGGTGAACCCCGCCCGGTCAACAGGCCCGGCGCTGTTCGTCGGTGGCGACAACCTCGAGCAGCTCTGGTTCTTCTGGCTCTTCCCGATCGTGGGCGCCCTCATCGGCGCCGGCCTCCACCGTGCCCTCTCCGGGCACCACGAGGCGGGCGACGCCGAGATCAGCTGAGGCCGGGCGGCCTCAGGGCCGCACGACGTTGACGCCGTCGGTGGACACCAGGTCCACCGCGGCGCCCACCCACTCCGTGGCCTCCGCCTCGGCCAGCAGGCCGGCATCGTCGACGCGGGCGTAGCACCGGTCGCCCTCGGGCAGATCGGCGATGACGAGGCCCCATTCGGGCGCGCCGTCGCGACCGTGGGCGACGGTGTAGCTCGCCACGGTGGCCGCGCCGGAGGCTTCGTCGCGGATGGCGCGGACCGGGAGCTCGTCCACGACGCCCTGCACTTCGGACTCGGCGGGCCAGTCGATGGGCCCGGGTGTGGTGGAGTAGACGCCGAAGGCGTGCTTGGTCATGTGCATGCCCACCCCGGAGACGAGGCCGAAGGACCCCGCGTCCTCGCGCAGCACCTGGGTCATGGCCGCCAGCGAGTGGGTGACGTAGTTGCTGCCGGCCCCTCCCGCGAAGGGCAGGCCGCCGGTGACCGTGAGCGGGCGCCCGTCGTCGGGGCCGATACCGAGGGCGTCGGCCGCGAAGTGCAGCGAGCTGGCGAAGCAGGAGTACAGGTCGAGGTGGGCCACGTCGTCGATGCCCACCCCGGCGGCCCGCAGGGCCTCGGCGCCCGCGCCGGCCATGGCGGGTGAGCGCCAGAGGTCCTCACGCTCGGCCACGTAGAGCGGGTCGGAGGCGTAGCACCACCCGCGGAGGTACACCCGCTGCTCGGGGGGCACCCCGAGCTCGTCGGCCTTGGCGTGGCTGGCCACGATGACCGCGGCACCGAGGTCGACGTCCATCACCGAGACGGTGAGCTTCGTGTACGGATACCCGACGAGGCGGTTGTCGGCCGTGGGGGTGATGAGCTCCGCGGCACTGCGCTCGGTCGGGAACCAGGCATAGGGGTTCGCGGCGGCGACGCCGGTCATCGGGGCCATCAGCTCGCCGATGGCGGCGCGGTAGTCGTGGGGCGCCACGTCGAGGTGGGCCCGGCGGGCGACGTCCCACACCGGGAACGTCAGCCACGCCTGGAACACCTGGTGGGCCACCTCGGCCGGATGGAAGGGGTCCTCGAAGGGGAAGGGGTTGCGGTCCGTCGCCGGGTGGCTCCACGCCGGCTTGCGCCCGTCCTTCTTCATCCGCCGCTTGGTGGCGAGGGCCTCGGCCCCGACGATCACGCCGACGTCGATGTCGCCCGAGGCGATGACGTCGGCGAGGTGCTGCACGAGCAGCTGCGGGGTGGTGCCGCCCATGCCCGAGTAGTGGCCGTGACGGCAGTCGACACCCAGGCGCTCGGCCAGGCGGGCCGCGGGGTCGTCGTACTGCCAGCTCTGGCAGTGGACGACGTTGAAGCTGTCGATGGCCTCGAGCACGCCCCGGCCACGGCTGTCGGCTGCCGCGTCGCGGACGACCTGCGCCCACACCTCGAGCGGCTCGGGCGAGTCACCCTCCTCGGGGCGCACGACCGACTGGGCGACGCCGATGAGGCAGGCGGCGCGGGGGTCGGGCACGGTCACCGGCCCGTCACCGCCCCGTCCACTGCGGTGGGCGCTTCTCGGCGAAGGCCCGCGGGCCCTCCTTCGCGTCCTCGGACGAGAACACGACGCCGCTCAGCTCCTCCTCCACCTTGTAGGCGGCCTCGAGGTCGAGGGCGAGGCCGCGCAGCACGCTCTCCTTGGTGGCCTGGACCGCGAGGGGGGCGTTGGCCGTGATGCGGTGCGCCCACTCGCGTGCCCGGTCGAGCAGCTGGTCCGGCTCGACGATCTCGTTCAGGAGCCCGACCTCCAGCGCCCGCGAGGCGGGGAAGGCCTCGGCGGTGAGGAGGAACTCCATGGCCGCGGGGAACGCCAGCTGGCGTGGCAGGCGCACGGTGGTGCCGCCGCCGGCGAACAGCCCGCGCTTCGGCTCCATCACCCCGAAGGTGGCGTCCGGGGTGGCGATGCGCAGATCGACCCCACCGAGCATCTCCATCCCCCCGGCCACGCAGGGCCCACCGACCGCGGCGATGATGGGCTTGTAGATCTTGGTGTTGCGCAGCACGGCGCGGGTGCCGTCGCTGAGGCGGCACCCGTCGATCTCGGTGACCTCGCCGCTGGCGATCTTGGTGTGGAGCTCGGTGATCTGCGGGATGTAGGTCTTGAGGTCGGCGCCGGCCATGAAGGCCCCCTCCACCCCGGTGACGATCGCCACCCAGGCCTCGTCCTCGTCCTTGAACCGGCGCCACGCCGCCGCCAGATCGCGGAAGTGGTACATGTCGAGGGCGTTGCGGGTCTCGGGCCGGTCGATGGTGATGAGCGCGACGTGGTCGTCGCCGAGGTCGTAGTGGATCGGCATCGCGGCACACCGTAGCCAGGGCGGCCTCTAGGGTCGGGCGCATCGCCACCGTCGCCCCGACCATCGAGGCCATCCCCCGCCGAGCGTGGCTCGTCCTCGCCGTCGCGAGCATCGCCGGGTTCGCCGGAGCACTCGACCTGTCGATGCTGTTCGTCGCCTACCCCGCCATCAGCGACGCGTTCCCCTCGACGCCGGCCGCGCTCCTCTCCTGGGTGGTCACGATCTACAGCATCGTGCTCGCGTCGCTGCTGATCCCGAGTGGGCGCCTCGCCGACCGGCTCGGACGGCGCCGCATGTTCCTCGTCGGCACCGCCGTGTTCGGCCTCGGTGCCCTGGCCTCCGGCCTCGCACCCGGCCCCGTGTGGCTCATCGCGGCTCGGGCCGGGCAGGCCGTCGGCGGGGCGCTCATCCTTCCGGCCTCGATGGGGGTGCTCCTGTCCGAGTTCCCCGCGTCCCGTCGGGGGACGGCCATCGGCACCTGGGGCGGGGTGGGCGGCATCGCCACGGTCGCCGGTCCCGCCATCGGGTCCGCCCTCCTCGCCGCCGGCGGCTGGCGCTGGGTGCTGCTCGTGAACGTGCCACTGGCCGCCATCGCGTTCGTCGGCGGCGCCCGGGTGTTCCGGGAGTCCGTCGACGCCGACGCCCGCGTCGGCGATCTCGCCGGGTCGGCCATCCTCATGGTCGCCGTGGCCGCCATGGCCCTCGCCATCACCCAGGGCCCCGAGCGGGGCTGGGCCGATCCCGTGGTGCTGGGGGCGGCGGCCGTCGCCGTCCTCGCCGTCGCCGCCCTCGTGCGCCGCTCGTCGCGCCAGGACGACCCGGTGCTGGACCTCGACCTGCTCGCCGACCCCCTGTTCCGGGCCTCGAACCTTGTCGCCTTCACCTTCTCGACCGCGTTCTTCGCGATGTTCTTCGGCCTCGTGCTCTTCGCCACCGAGGTCTGGGAGGCGCCGCACTCCCGCGCCGGGCTGTACGTCATCCCCGCCCAGATCACCGCAGCCACGTTGTCGTTCGCCGGGGGCAAGTGGGCGGACCGGATCGGCCACCGGCGGGTGATGGTGCCCGGCGCGCTGTGCTTCGCGGTGGGCAGCCTCCTGCTCCTGGTGGGGGTCGACGGTCGGGACACCTTCGCGACGTGGGTCGTGGCCCTCGTCCTCATGGGGGCCGGGATCGGCACAGTGTTCCCGTCGTTCCAGAGCGGGGCCGTCCACGCGGTGGCCAGCGCCAAGTTCGGCATCGCCGCCGCCACCACCCAGACCAACAGCCGCATCGCCGGCACCTTGGGAGTCGCCGTGGCGGTCGCGCTCGTGGGCGGGGCGACGACGGGCGACCCCGCCGACTTCGACCAGCTGTGGCTGTTCCTCGCCGCGCTGGCCGTGGTGTCGGCGGCGGCGTCCTGGCGGGTGGACACCCGCGCGCCCTCCCCCGGACCGTCACCCGCCATCCCCTAGTCTCCCGTCCATGGGGGACCTCTGGTACGAGACCGATCTGTTCATCGACGGAGCGCGGGTGGCGGCCGAAGGCGGGGCCACCTACGACAACGTCAACCCGGCCACGGGTGAGGTGCTCGGCGTCGCCGCCGACGCCTCCGAGGCCGACCTCGACCGCGCCATCGGTGCCGCCCGTCGCGCCTTCGACGAGACGGGCTGGTCGACCGACGTCGAGCTCCGGGTCCGCTGCCTGCGCCAACTGCACCAGGCCCTCGTGGACCACCGGGAGGAGATCCGCGCCATGACCGTGGCCGAGTTCGGGACGCCCGTCGCCCTTCCCTCCGGGCCCCAGCTCGCCGCCCCGCTCGAGTTCCTCACCTACTACGCCGACCTCGCCGAGCAGTACGCCTGGAGCGAGGACCTCGGCAACGCCGAGCCCATGGGCATCCCCTCGCACCGCTGGATCGAGAAGGAGGCCGTGGGCGTGGTCGGGGCCATCACCGCGTGGAACTTCCCCCACCAGCTCAACCTCGCCAAGATCGGGCCCGCCTTCGCGGCCGGCAACACCGTGGTGCTCAAGGCCGCGCCCGCCACGCCCTGGTCGGCACTGGTGCTGGGGCGCCTCGCCGAGGAGCACACGGACATCCCACCCGGCGTGCTCAACATCATCACCGCCGAGCGCAACGACATCGGCGCGGCCATCACCACCGATCCTCGGGTCGACCTCGTCACCTTCACGGGGTCGACCGCCGTGGGGCGACGCGTCATGGCGGCCGCCGCCGACACCGTGAAGAAGGTGTTCCTCGAGCTCGGCGGCAAGTCGGCGTTCGTGGCCTTGGACGACTGCGACATGAGCGGCGCGGCCGGCGCCGCCGCCTTCGGCGTCTGCACCCACGCCGGCCAGGGGTGCGCCATCCCCACCCGCCTCCTGCTCCCCCGCTCCCGCTACGCCGAGGG
>RRZT011445808.1_pt1 | contig 10777 bp, 11 predicted proteins | sample 2165551 | NCBI WGS metagenome assembly RRZT01 (sample SAMN10456910, study PRJNA506462) | wastewater metagenome | biome: wastewater; feature: sludge; material: wastewater sludge; isolation source: wastewater sludge with Escherichia coli K12::gfp cells carrying plasmid... | place: USA: Moscow, Idaho...
GATGCCGATCAGCGTTCCCGGCACCGCGAAGGGCGTCATCATCAGCGCTTCGAGCGTGCGCTTGCAGGGGAACTGCTTGCGCACAACCAGCACCGCGCCAATCATCGCGACGAGGCCGGCGATGGGCGTCGCGATGCCGGCCAGCGTCATCGTCGAGATCATCGCGTGCTTGCCGCGCTGCAGCGCCTCGACGATGTTCTCCGTGGTGAAGGTGTAGTCGATGCCCCAGTTCTTGACGAAGCAGCCGGCGATGATCGTCCCGTAAAGCGAGACGATGAAGACACTGGTGAGCACGACAAAACCGAGGAGGAAAAGCCGCGTCGGCTTCGACGCCAGATCGGAGAGGCGCCCCGACGGCTTGCCGGTGACGACGACGAAGGACTTCTTGGCAACCCAGGCGCGCTGGACAAAAAACGCGGTCAGCGTCGGCAGGAGCAGCAGGATCGAGAGCGCCGCACCGTTGCCCAGCCGGTTCATCCCGGTGACCTCGATGTAGGACTCGACCGAGAGTACGCGGAAGCTGCCGGAGAGCAGCAGCGGATTGGCAAAGTCGGCCAGCGAGTTGGTGAATACCAGCAGCCACGACGAGAGGATGCCCGGCATGGTGAGCGGCAAGGTTACGCGCATGAAGGTCTGCCAGCGCGTGGCGTTGAGATCGAGGCTCGCGTCTTCCAGTGTCGAGTCGATGGCGTCGAGCACGCCGGCCAGCGTCAGGAAGGCAATCGGGAACATCGAAATGGTCTGCACCAGCCCTAGCCCGCCAAGCCCGTAGATGGTGAAGTTCTCCAGCCCGAGCAAGCCCTTGGTGATCAGCCCGTTATTGCCGAAGAGCAGGATGATCGAAAGTGTGAGCGAGAACGGCGGTGAAATCACCGGCAGCGTCGCCAGTGCCGTCACCAGCTTCTTTCCGCGCATGCTGGTGCGCGAAACAAAGAACGCAAAGATGAAGCCGATTATCGTCGACAGCGTTGCCGTCAGTGCCCCGAGCTTGATCGATCCCGCCAGTGCGCCGAGGTATTGCCGGTTGGTCAGGATCTCCTTCCAGATCGCCAGCGTGAAGCGGCCTTCCTGCACGAAGGTGAGGCGCAGTGCCTCGAAGAGCGGATAGGCGACGAAGAGCAGAACGATCGCAAAGAGCACCAGGATGGCATAACCGGTCGGCGGGTCGCGCGAGAAGGTGGCGATGCCGAAACCGAGCGCGAAGACGAAGAAAGCGATCAGCGAGAGGGCGTAGGTCAGGTTGTTGAACGAGGTGAGCACGCTCTCGTCGACGGCGGCGACGATGATGCCGATGGCTGTATCGCCTTCCGCGTTGACCACCGGCGCGAACATCAGCAGCGAGTCGCGGGCGCCCAGTCGGATCGCTTCGGGCAGGACGTAGGTCTCGAGATAAGCGGCGGCCTCGATGCCGTGCTTGAATGCGTCATCTTCCTGACTGGCATTCTAGATTGCCTCCAACTCGACGTTACGCGTGAAGACCTGGACTTCGTCGACTTCGGGAATGCCGCGCACGTACAGCAGATGAAGATTCGGGTAGCCCTTCTGCGCTTCGTCGAGCCACGCCTCGGCGTCGCCGTCCTCCATCGGCGCAGTACGCGCCAGCGCGGTGAGCAGTTCCTTCTTGTCCTGCAGGACAGTCTTCTCGTAGCTTGCGCGCAGGACGGAGAACATCCAGGCGTCCACGACGAAAAACACCAGCGCGGCGACGAGAAAGACGAGTACGTTCTTCTTTGTAAACAGAACAGCCTCCCGGCAAAAAACAACCCGGAGCGTGCTGCGCTCCGGGTCGGTTTTCAGGTCATGCAGGACTCATTGAACAATCCGCGGTGATCAGCGCTTGGAGCCGATTTCCTTGGTCCAGCGATCGAGCAGGCGGTTCTTGTTGTCGGCGTCCCACTGCAGGTCCTGTTTCACCGTCTTCACGTCGTCGAGACTGAACGCCACCGGATTCTTCGCCGCGAGTTTCGACAGCGGTATGACGTACCACTGGCCGATGATGTCTTGCGCTTCCTTGCCGAGAATCCAGTCGTACAGTTTCTTCGCGTTGACCGCGTCCTTGCCGCCCTTTACCAGCGACATCGACGCGACCTCGTAGCCGGTGCCTTCCGACGGGATGGTGATGACCACTGGTGCGCCTTCTACCTTCAGCTTGACCATGTCGTGGGCATAGCCGATGGCGACGGGGATCTCACCGATTGCCACGCTCTTGCCCCCGGCTGCGCCGGACTTGGTGTACTGGTCGATGCTCGCGTCCAGCTTGGCCAGGTAGTCGAACGTCTTCTCTTCGTTGCCGTTATACACGTAGCGAATCGTAGTGATGACGTTGTAGGCCGTGCCTGACGTCGTTGGATTGGCGACGCGAATCTTGCCCTTGAACTCGGGTTTGAGCAGGTCGGCCCATGACTTCGGCGCCGTCAGCCCCTGCTCCGAGGCGACCTTCGCGTTGGTGATGAAACCAAGCGGACCGACATACAGCCCGATCCAGAAATTGTCCTTGTCGCGGTACTGCGCGGGGGTGTTGCCCGCCAGTCGTGACTTGTACGGCGTGGTCAGGCCCTTGGCTTTCGCGCTCATGTGGTTGAGACCCACGCCGCCGACCCAGATCGACGCCTGCGGATTGGCCTTTTCGGCCTCAAGTCGGGTTTCCACCTCGCCGCCGGACAGGCGCTGCCAGTTGACCTTGATGTTCGTCTCTTTCTCGAACTGCTCGAAGAGCTGCTTGGCGAGCGGTTCCTCAAGTGTCGTGTAGGCGCCCACGGAACTCTGGCCGAAGGCCAGCGTGGCAGATGTGATACCAACGGCAAACAGCGCAAGTTTCTTCATCTTTATCTCCACTGATGATTAGAACGAAGGATCAAGGTCCGAACGGTAACTCCGGGTGTGCTTAAAGGCGGTTTCGGTCGGTGCGATGCCCGTCTCATTGTTGATGTTCATTGATGACGGCGTGCTTTTACGACCATCTCGCCTTCATTCTGCACCCATTTCGGAGGTGTTGGGTACTGCACGTTGCCGAAGGCCTGTGGCGGGAATGGCAAGGTCGAACGTCCCGCGAACGCCGAGCGACGGATCGAAACCGAGCGGGAATTGCCGTGCGAATCGTCCAGAGTTCAACGTGTGTGGTGATTCAGGCGCCACAACGCTCGGGGAGGGCCACCTGGAATGTCGCGGCTTGAGGTGATCGAACGCGCGCCGCGGTCGCGTTGCGGAAGTGGCGCGCGTCCTCTTTGCGTCTCTCAGCTGCCGAACAGCTTGTTCGCCGTTTCGGCGATCAGCTTGCCCTGGAAGCGTGCGCCGTCCAGTTCGAGGGCGCTGGGTTGGCGTTGTCCTTGACCGCCGGCGATGGTGGAGGCGCCGTAGGGGCTGCAACCAGCGATTTCATCGAGGGTCATCTGACCTTGGAAGCTATATGGAAGGCCGACGATGACCATGCCGAAGTGCATCAGGTTGGTGATCACCGAGAAGAGCGTCAGTTCCTGGCCGCCATGCTGTGTCGCGGTCGAGGTGAATGCGCCGCCGACCTTGCCGTTCAAAGCGCCACGCGCCCACAGGCCGCCGGCCTGGTCCAGGAAGCTCGCCATCTGTGAAGGCATACGGCCAAAGCGTGTCGGGGTCCCGACAATGATTGCGTCGTATTCGGGCAGTTCGGCGATGGTCGCGACGGGCGCCGCCTGATCGAGCTTGAAGTAGGCGCCTTTGGCGATATCTTCCGGAACCGTTTCAGGGACGCGCTTGATGTCGACGGTGGCTCCCGCAGAACGAGCACCCTCCGCCACGGCTTGCGCCATTGTCTCGATATGACCGTAGCTTGAGTAGTAGAGGACAAGGACTTTGGACATAAGGACTCCTTTGAGGATTGCGCCTGTTGAATCGCCGGCCGCAGCGCGAACTTGTGCGTCCCGGATTTTCAGTTCGCCGGGGTTTGCGCCGTCAGCGAACCGTTTCCGTTCCTTGCAGGGTAGTCGACCGGAGGGTTTTCTTCCTCCTTCTCGGCAGCCGTCAACGCTTGCGTGTTCGGGTCAAGTGCCGGATGTCTCCGCAGGAGTCTGTCCCAATCGCCCACAGCGATAGTCACTCAGCGCCTGATAGATCTCCTTCTGCGTGTTCATCACAAATGCGCCGTATTGCGCGATCGGTTCCTTGAGCGGTCGTCCGGCCAGCAACAGAACCCGCGCGTCGACAGCAGCCTCGACCACTACGCCGTCAGACTGCGGATCGTTCGCAAGAATTCCCATGTTGTGCGCCGGAATCTCTTGACCGGCGATCGTCACGCTGCCGCGATAGGTAAAGATGAAGGCGTTGTGGTCCTTCGGCAGCTTTTGCTCAAATCGCGATCCAGCGGGGAGCTGCAAATCCAGAATGAGCGGCGCGGTGGCTTCGCGTGTGACCGCCCCTTTGACGCCGTGACTTTCGCCGGCGATTACCGTGACCCGTACGCCGGCGGAGGTCGTGAAGCGAACCAAGTCCTCGGCTGCGAAGTCGCAGGACTTCGAGGCGGCCGTCTTGTCGGGGCCGGGCACGTTGAGCCAGAACTGGAATCCCTCCATTACACCGTCTTCCTGCTGCGGGATTTCGGTGTGAATGACGCCGCATCCGGCAGTCAGCCACTGCACCCCGCCCGGCTCCAAAGTGCTCTCGCGGCCCGCGTGATCACGAAAGCGCATACGCCCCGCAATCATGTAGGTCACGATTTCATGTCCGCAGTGGGGATGATCCGCGACCTCCTCTCGGCACACGTTTTGAGCGTCGCGACCGAAGGCGTCGAACATCAGGAACGGGTCAAGACGTCGTTGCAGGCACTGCGTCAACACCCGCTTGAGCTTGACCCCCGTACTGCTGCAAGAACACCGCCCGGCAACCAGCTGCTCGAGATTGCGCGTCTGGCTGACCGGGACGTACTGGACGGGCAAAGTCATGGTGGTGTTCAGGGGCATATCGCATTTCGAAGAACGTTTCCCTGGAAGTTACCCCAGTACGGGATAACGGCCAAGGAATTTCCCTCACGAGTTCTTAGGATAAGCGTTCGGGTAGAACTCGTTAAGCTTCTTCACCGAGCCGCCTTGCGTGACGAGGATGTCGCCCGTGCGCTTGGCTTCAGCCAGTTCGGCCTGGACCTGTGCGCGGGTCACGCTGCTGGTAACGGCCTTGGCCGGGTAAAGATTCGGGTTGAGCTCGTTCAGCTTCTTGCCGGACTTGGCATCGACGATCTCGCCGGTACGCTTGGCTTCGGCCAGTTCCGCCAGTACTTGAGCGCGGGTCAGGCCGGGCGCCTTGGCCTGGGCCGGGTAGAGGTTGGGATGGAGTTCGTTGAGCATCTTGCCGGACTGAGCGTCCATGATGTTGCCGGTACGTTGTGCTTCAGCCAGTTCGGCCAGTACTTGCGCGCGGGTCACCGAGGTGACGGGTTCGGCGGCAAAGGCACTACCGACGGAGAGGGTGGCCAAGGCGAAAGCGACGCTGGAAAGAAGTTTGGTGTTCATAATGTGATTCCTTATTCAGAGGGTTCAGTTAAAAAGTTGTTAGGCAAGCGAAGAAGGCCGGGGGGCTCACTTCGCTACGTTGAGGCGCTTGGTTGTTTGCGTCTCAGCGATGGGCGTACTTTATTGTTGTCTCGTTGTCGCCGGAAGTCGTCAAAACGGATAACATCGTTCCATCCATGGAACAATTGAATCCCAATGATCTGCTGATTTTTGCCCGAGTCGCCGAAGCGGGCAGTTTCAGCCGCGCGGCCGAACGCCTCGGTTTGCCCAAATCGACCGTCTCGCGTCGCATCGCGCAGCTGGAGGAGTTGCTCGGGGAGCGACTGATGGTGCGTTCCACGCGGCGTTCGACCTTCACCGAGTTCGGCCTGCAATTGCTTGAACATGCGCGTCTGGTTGCCGATGAGGTTGATTCCGTCACGGCCTTGAGCGCGCATCGGCAGGTGCAACCGACGGGTCGTCTGCGTGTCTCGATGCCAGGCGAAGTCGCCGTGCTGTTTCTGCAGGACATGCTGGCCGCGTTCTTGGCCTTGCACCCGGCCGTTTCCCTGGAACTCGACCTCTCCGCGCGGCGCGTGGACTTGTTGGCCGAGGGATTCGATATCGCGCTGCGCTTCGGGGATCTGGCCGACGATGCTCAACTCGCAGCCCGTCGTCTGGCCGAGATCCCCAACGGTCTGTATGCGGCGTCCTCGTACCTGAGCGAGTACGGTGAGCCTGTCTCGCCCGACGACCTGAAGGAACACAAGGGCGTGCTCATGCTGGGGCGCAACTACGAACCGCTTGAATGGACGCTAACCAAGGACGGGCAGCGTTGGGAAGGCGCGCCGCAGTCCAATTTCTCGGCCAACTCAATGGCGCTACTGGTGCGCATGGCGCTGAATGGCACCGGCATCGTTGCCGCCCCGGACCGTTTTGCCGAGCCCCACGTCCGTACCGGAGCGCTTCGGCGCGTGCTGCCGGATTGGGAGGTGCCGTCGGTTCCGGCCTGGGCCGTGTTTGTCGGGCGCCGCCTGATGCCGAGCAAGACCCGCGCGTTCATCGACATGTTGCAGCATGCGTTGAACGATGAGGCGAATGGCCCGTGAAGCGGTGCCGCGAACCCGCAAATTACGCCGGGAACAACCCGTTCATCGTTTCCCCGCGTCGCGGCTCGGCCATCAACTCGGCGACCGCGTCGCGCCACGCGAGGTAGTGTGCCGTTGCCTTGTGCGCGGCGGCATCGTCGGCCGAGGCGTAGGCTTCGTAGAGGATGAAACGCGCCGGGTCGTCCGGCGATTGCAGTACGTCGAAGCGCCGGTTGCCGTCTTCCTGAATCGAGGCTTCGTGATTCGCGCGCGTGGCGGCAATGAAAGCGTCAATGGCTTCCGACTTGACGCGGACGTGGACGAGCGTGATGTGCATGAAGATCTCCCTGTGTTTGCGTTCGTTAGTCGACGAGTACCTGCTGGGCGAGCGCATAGTACTTCTTCCGCTCGTCCATGCCGCGATAGCCGCCGTTGATCGTCAGGCTGATGTACTCGACCGGCGAGACGTCAATGATGTTGCCTCGGTACTTCTTTTTGAGAACATCGGTGTCGGCATGGTTGGCGACATCGTTGAGGCCGCGTGTTTTCCAGAATTCGCAGGCGCTCCATACGGCGTATTCCGGCAGTTCAAGCAACTCGGGTGTATTGATGAACAGGTCTCGGCGCCCCTTCTTGATGCCGAGCTGCAGGTAATTGGCGCGGCCCGTCGTCTGGAAAATTCCTCGCCCGCGAAAACGGATGCCGTCACCCGCTTGCGTATTGCCGAGATCGGCCCGACCCTCGTAGGCGCTGCCCGAAGCATATTCGCGCAGCGTCTTGAAGTAATCTGTCTCGTGGCAGGCCTGGGCGAGGAAGTGGCCGTACTCGCGCGCCGTGTCGATCTCATAGGACGGGCACAGCGTGTTCATCCAGTCGGCGAGCGCCGGCATCAGCGCCGTCGTTCGGCCGGCAATCGCGGCGAGGTGTTCGGGGGTGACGGTGAAGGACATGGGGCGCTCCTCGAAAGCGGTGTGACCGGCGTCGCTCTATAGAGTCGTCCCGATCGCGTCGGTTCCATGGCCGCTTCAGCGTCCCGTCGATCCGGCCGGGGCTGCGCGCAGGTATTGCCTGGGCCAGCTCGCCGTCTGCCCGAGTTCGCGCGCCGCTTCGAGCGGCCAGTAGGGATTGCGCAGGAGTTCGCGGCCGAGCAGCACCATGTCGGCCTGGCCCGAGCGGACGATGTGGTCGGCCTGCGCCGGCGAGGTAATCATGCCGACCGCAGCGACGGGCAGACCGGCTTCGTGCCGGATGCGCTCGGCGAACTCGGTCTGGAAGCCGGGACCGACCGGAATCCTGGCCGTGGGGACGAGGCCGGCCGTGGACACATCGACCAGATCGACGCCCATCTCCTTGAGTATCCGGCACAGCGCGACCGTCTCGTCAGCGTTCCAGCCGCCATCGACCCAGTCGGTCGCCGACAACCGGATCAGCAGCGGCAGGTTCGCCGGCCATTCGGCGCGCACCGTCTTGACCACCTCGCGCGTCAGCCGTGTGCGGTTCTCGAAACTGCCGCCCCAGCCATCGGTGCGCTGGTTGCTGACGGGCGAGAGGAATTGATGCAGCAGGTAGCCGTGCGCCGCGTGGATCTCCACGATGGAGAAGCCGGCTTCGCGGGCGCGCTGGGTGGCGGCCGCGAACTGTTCGATGACGGCACGGATGCCGGCTTCGTCAAGCACCTGCGGGACGTCGTAACCGGGACCGAAGGAAATGGCGGACGGCGCGACGGCGGTCCAGCCGCCTTCTTCGGCGCGCAGCGAGCGTTGTTCCTGCCAGCCGAGCGCGATGCCGCCCTTGCGTCCGGCGTGAGCCAACTGGATCGCGGCGACGGCGCCGTGATCGCCGGCAAAGCGCGCGATGCGCGCCAGCGGCTCGATCTGCTCGTCGTTCCACAACCCGAGGTCACCCGGTGTGATGCGGCCCTCCGGCGCGACGGCGGTGGCTTCGACGATCATCAGCCCGGTGCCGCCGACGGCGCGGCTGCCGTAATGGACAAAATGCCAGTCGGCCGCGACGCCATCCGTCGCCGAGTACTGACACATCGGCGGCATGCCGATGCGGTTGGGTAAAGCGATGTCACGCAGTTTGAGTAGGTCAAAGAGATGGGCCATTTTTGTTTTCCTGCCTGTTTGAGGGGAGTCGATTGCCGCCAGCCGGCAAACCCGAAGCGTAGCGCGCCGAGCCATCTTTCGCCAGCGACGGGAGCCGAGCGGACGACGGTCGACAGCGCATCGCGCGACGGGCCGCATGATGGCCGCGTGTTAGAATCGCGCCCCTGCGAAAACAAGGACTTGATCGGATTGTGAAAGATTGTGAGAGTGAGATCGTGACGATGAGCGAAGACCAGGAAGAACAGATTCACACCACCGGCGAATTCGGCGAGAAGCGCGACAACACGCGCGGCCACATTCGCAGCTTCGTCCTGCGTCAGGGTCGGGTGTCCAACGCGCAGCAACGTTACTACGAGGAGATGATGGCGAAGGTCGGCGTTCCCTACGTCGCCGCGCCGCACAATCTCGACACGGTGTTTGGTCGCGGTTCCGAAGAAGCGCCGAAGATTCTCGAAATCGGCTTCGGCATGGGCGAAACATCCGCCGCGATTTCCGCCGCCAATCCACAGAATGACTATCTCGGCATCGAAGTGCACACGCCGGGTGTTGGCAGCCTGTGCAAGTTGATCGCCGAAATGGGCCTGACCAACCAGCGCATCGTCCAGCACGACGCCGTCGAAGTGCTGCGCGACATGATCCAGCCGGAGACGCTGTCCGGCGCGCACATCTTCTTCCCCGACCCGTGGCCGAAGGCGCGCCACCACAAGCGCCGCCTGATCCAGCCGCCGCTCATCGCCCTGCTCGCCAGCCGGCTGAAGCCGGGCGGCTACATTCACTGCGCGACCGACTGGGAAAACTACGCCGAGCAGATGCTGGAAGTGCTCTCGGCCGAAGCGACGCTCGAGAATACGGCCGACGGTTATGCGCCGCGTCCGGACTATCGGCCGCTGACCAAGTTCGAGCAACGCGGCATCCGCCTCGGGCATGGCGTGTGGGATGTGATCTTCCGGAAGAAGCCGGCGGCGTAGTTGGAAGTTTGCCTGCGCTGGTCCTACTCAAGCCGGAAGATGACCGGCAGGATCAACTCGCGCGACGTGACGCCGGTCAGCGCGCCCATCGCATAAGCGGCGCGAATCGCCGCATTGTCGAGGATGGCGTGGCCGCTGCTGGCGGCGACACTGACGTCAAGCACCTCGCCGCTATCTGAAAGCTTGATGATCAGGCGCACCTCGCCTTCGATGTTTTGGGCGACGGCTTCCGGCGGATAGAATTGCTGCTCCGAGAGTTTCCTTTGCGCGATCTGGATGTCGCGTTTCTGCGTGTTTTTCGGCACGGGCTTGGGTTCAGGCTTGCGCGCCGGCTCGACGGGCTTGGGTGGCGGCGGTGGCGGTTCGACCTCTTTCGGTGCAACTTCCTCGTCGAGCGTGTTCTTCAGCAGTGACTCCGCACGCGGCGGCTCCGGCGTCGGCGGTATGCGCAACATCGCCTGCAACGCCGGTCGCGGTGGTGTCGTGGGGAGGCGCTTGACGAGGTCCGGAACGAGCACGGCGCCGTGGAGGGCGAACGAAAGCGCGAGGGCAAGAATCAGGCGGTACGGCATGGGTCGCGTATTGTGCAACAAATCTCGGCGTAACATCCGTTTTGGCTATCGTCTGGCTGGAGGAAGAAGTGAGGGGGTTTTCGATGCGTGGATTCGTCCGAAACGGCATGGCGTTCGTCCTGAGCCTGTTCTTGCTGGCCGGCACCGCCGGGGCCGATTTGCCCGATCCGATCACGTTCAGCTGGGCCGTCGAATCGAACAACGTGAAGAAGGTGACGGCCTGGCTCGACGAAGGGCTCGATCCGGACTTCATGAGCAAACCGCTCGGCACCGGCCTGATGATCGCGGCGTGGAACGGCAACATCCCGATGATGGAGCTCTTCGTCGCGCGCGGTGCCAACCCCCGGCGGGCCAACGAGAACAGCGAGCAGCCGCTGCAGTTGGCGGCCTGGAACGGGCATATGGACGCGGTCAAGTGGCTGCTCGACCACGGCGCGATGCTCAACCGAGAGGGGAATAACTGGAGCGCGCTGCACTATGCGGTATTCAACGGCCACAATGAGCTTGCCAATTTCCTGCTCAAACGCGGCGCCGACGTGAATGCTCGCTCGCCCAACCGTTCGACGCCCTTGATGCTGGCCGCGC
>RRZT011837768.1_pt1 | contig 10776 bp, 14 predicted proteins | sample 2165551 | NCBI WGS metagenome assembly RRZT01 (sample SAMN10456910, study PRJNA506462) | wastewater metagenome | biome: wastewater; feature: sludge; material: wastewater sludge; isolation source: wastewater sludge with Escherichia coli K12::gfp cells carrying plasmid... | place: USA: Moscow, Idaho...
AACATCATCTGCACCACCTGAACGAACCCACTCGTCTATTTCACTTAATTTAAATTTCCATAATCTTCCTACTTTATATGCAGGAAGATTTCTTTTGTTTATCCATTGAAGAATAGTGTCTCTGCCAACATCAAGATGGTCTTGGACGTCTTTAATTGATACCCATTTTTCTATTTCTTTATTTGTCATCTTTTTCCTCCGGAATGAATGTTACATCAATTGTGACATCTAACAGCCATTGTTGATTTGGAAAGCAATCGTTATTTCCTTTGTCGACCATTTTCCATATTGTTCTAAATTCCCCTTCGAACGATCGTGTATCAAATTGAACAGTTAATTTAATAATTTCATTTGGTTTTAGATTTGGAATTTCTATTGTATTTAAGGATGCTTTAACTCTAACTTTAGTGGTATTAATCAAAATTAGTTTTCTATCAATCCATTCTCTACTACCGATATTTTGAATTACCCACTCATGAATTATTTTCTTATTTGTATTTGACTTGTATTTACTTTGGTTTTGGTTTAGTAAATTTATTGCATCTCCATCATATAACGGTTGTCGGCTAGTTGATGGCTCTTCTTCATTATCTGGTGTACTAAGTAATAACTGGTATTTATTAAAAACGATGTTATCTACAATGTTTGAATCTGTGACAATAAAACTTTCAAATTGTGAAGCAATAGCCATTGATAGAAAATCACTATTAATAATTGAATTTGAAGGAATATCAAACGCCATCATTAATTCTGGAAGTTTATTCTCATCAAATTGGTTTAATAAAAATTCAGAAAGACTTTTCAAATCAAATGGAATTGGAAAGCTTTTTTTCATTTCTGAAGTAAGGTGTTTTCCTTTTTTGAAAAGCGAACGTTGTGATTCAGTACCCGCAGTAGTTTGGTAATTGCTATTTGAAAAATGGGAACTTCCTGCAGCAGTGAATAGGTTCGTCATGAAAACACCCTGATTTTGTTGCTTTACAACTCCTTTATACAATTTTTGAAAAAAATCATAACTTTCCATCATGTCACCTCAAATACCTAATTAATACCTAGCATACCTAGTAAGCAAAACTATGTACCTAATCAACTTGCTATTATTAACTTGTAGCAAGGGATTGTGAAAAACTTCTATTAATATTATATCAAGAATAACAGTGTTTAACAATTATCAATAGATATAAATACTCACAAATCCCTAATAACCTACAAAAGAATATCAATGTCCAATATGGTGGCCACCAAAAAGGGCGGATTGAAACGAATATGAAAAAATGAGCTGTCTTTATTGACTGGCTCTAATGATTTCATTGTTTCTCCGTGATTTTTGGTGTGCCTATTTTTTATGCCTAAATTCGGTTTTCAATAAGTCATTTTCTATCTTCTTTCGATTCGTCCAATGGACTAACAATCGAAAGGAGTCATAGAAGATGGCTAAATTCAAGAAAACACCACAAAAAGAACGAGGAACTTACAAGTATTTAGATGCTGACGGCAAGGTAATGGCTGAGCTAAAAGCAGGAGTTGATGAAGTAACTGAGCTAGACATCTATCGTCTTCATCAAATTGACGACCAAGAGGTTTACTATAATTTGAAGTCTTATCAAGGATTACGTACCAATAAAGAAAAGGCGGAGATTCGTATTTGGATTTCTCAGTTTATTGAACAATATAAATTAGAACATGATGGGATGGAGCCTACAAAAGATATCATACAAGATGCCATTAAAAAGAAATTTCCCATGAAAATGCAAGTTCTATCAATGAGTGCAATCGATGATGATTATGCTGAAGATAAAAACGAACTACTGTATCAAGCTTATCTGTTTGATGAATCTGTGAAGAAGAAAGATTCACGAATGGAGCGACTAGAAGAGTTACTTCCTGAGCTAACTGAAAATCAGCGTTGGCTCATTCAAAAAGTTTTTTACGAAGATATACCACAAACTGAGATAGCTGCTGAACTAGGAATAACTAAACAAGCAGTGCAGAATCGCTTGAACAAGATTTACGCTCGTCTCAGAAAACTTTTCTAAAAAGATAAACGGAGAGGGTTTACTTTCTCCGTTTTAGTTCGCCTTTAACTTGTAAGGGGATGACCCCCATACAAAAAATCATAGGAGGAAAAAGCAAATGAAACTAAAACACAAAATCCGTATCAATGTGACAGATGATGTAGGGAACAAACAGATGGTGCTTCAAAGCGGTGTTCGACACTTGCCACGAAAAATTGCCAAGTGGTTGTTTGGGGAGAATACTGAAGTTCTTGTTCTAACCCCAGGACAATCCGTTGAATCTGTCGAGGTTCATGAAGTAAAGAAGGGAGGAAACAGAAGTGAGTCGAATTAAACTATTGCTACAGGTAACTGAAGATGTTCAAGCTCTTGCTGATAGTTTAAGAGAGCTTGTCAATGGAATGAAATCAGGTGAACCAGAGCAAAGTGCTAAAAAAGAAGAATCTATTCCAGAAAAACCAATTGAGCAGCCAAAGCTTAAAGTAACTTTGGAAGAAGTCCGTGCAGTTCTTGCAAGAAAATCTCAAGCAGGATTTACCGCTCAGGTTCAGTCAATTATCCAACAATTCGATGCCAAGAAACTGAGCGAAGTTAAGCCTGAGTATTATGAAGAAATCATGCTTTTAGCTGAGGAGTTGTCCAATGACTAAACACGCACTCTTATCGGCATCTAGTTCGCATCGCTGGTTAAAATGTCCACCCAGTGCCATGTTGGAGAGACAGTTTCCAGAGAGTACAAGTGAAGCTGCTGAGGAAGGAACACTGGCTCATGCAATGGCGGAGAACAAGCTAAATGCTCAACTAAAGCGAACTACTGGCTATCAACCTTCTATCTTAGATGATGAAGAAATGGATAGTTATACTGATGACTACGTGTCATTTGTTTTGGCACAGATTCAGAAAGCAAAAGAAACTTGCCAAGATCCACTGGTTCTTTTAGAAGAACGGCTTGATTTTTCTCAGTATGTACCAGATGGGTTCGGAACGGGTGACTGCGTTATTATCGCTGATGAGAAATTGCATATCATTGATTTAAAGTATGGACTTGGTGTGCTTGTTGATGCTGAAGAAAATCCGCAAATGATGTTGTACGCTTTAGGAGCTTTATCGACTTATGGCAATCTCTACGACATCAAAGAAGTGAGCATGACCATTTTCCAACCCAGACGAGAAAATATCAGTGCATGGACGATTCCCGTTGAGCGACTTTATCAATGGGAGGATGAGGTGGTAATCCCAACCGCCAAGTTAGCCATTCAAGGAAAGGGAAAGTGCAAGCCAGGAAGTCATTGTACTTTTTGTAAAGCCAAAGTCCAATGCCGAGCAAGGGCAGAAGCCAATTTAAAGATTGCTCAGCTGGAATTTCAAAAGCCTGCTTTACTTCAAGATTATGAGATTGAAGAAGTATTATCAGTTATCAATGACCTAACCAAATGGGCAAATGAAGTGCAAGCCTTTGCTCTGGATATGGCTATTAATCATGGCAAAGAGTGGACAGGATTCAAACTAGTGGAAGGTCGTTCTGCAAGAAAGTATGGCGATGAGGAAAAAGTAACTCAAGCAGCTTTGTCTAATGGCTATGAAGATATCTACAAGAAAAGCTTAATTGGTATTACTGAGATGAGCAAACTCATGGGCAAGAAGAAGTTTGACGAGATTCTGGGTCAGTACATTATTAAACCACAAGGCAAGCCATCCCTTGTTCCAATCACGGATAAAAGAATGGCTATCAAAGGAAACAACGTCAAAGACGAATTTAACGAAATCAAGGAGGACAAGTAAAATGTCTAAAGAAAACAAAACTAAAGTAATCACAGGAGTCAACACACGTTTCTCATATTTTCACGGATGGGAGCCTGTTTCAATCAATGGAGGAACAGAGAAGTACAGCGTATCAGTATTAATTCCAAAAGACGATACTGAAACGATTGAAGCGATTGAAAAAGCAATTGATGCCGCAATCGCAGAAGGTGTCGGGAAGTTTGGCGGAAAGAAGCCTAACAAGGGATCTTTAAAATTGCCACTTCGTGATGGCGATATTGAGCGTGATGATGAAGCCTATGCAGGGCACTATTTTGTTAATGCCAACTCTATCACTCCGCCACAAATCGTAGATAAGCAAGTGAAGCAAATTCTTGACCGCAATGAGGTCTACAGTGGTTGCTATGGGCGAGTATCATTGAGCTTCTATGTTTTCAACTCAAATGGGAATAAAGGTGTTGCTTGTGGATTAGGAAACATCCAGAAGATTAGAGATGGTGAGCCACTTGGTGCTCGTACCAATGCTGCAGATGACTTCTCAACTCTTGAAGATGATGATTTCTTAGCATAAGTCATCTCATTGCGATAGTGGGCAACTGCTATCGCTATTTTTAGAATTGGAGGAAAAGAATGAAGTCAATCAGTATTGATATTGAGTCGTACAGTAGTATCAACTTAGCTAAATCTGGTGTTTACAAATATTGTGAAAGCTCTGACTTTGAAATTCTACTTTTTAGTTATAGCGTGGATGGAAATCCTGTAGAGCTTGTTGACTTTACCAATGGGGAACGATTACCCCAAGAAGTCATTGAGGCACTATCCGATGAAACCGTGATTAAACACGCATTCAATGCGAACTTTGAGCGTGTGTGTTTATCACGTTTTCTAGGAATAGACGGTTTTCTGAATCCACGAGGATGGCATTGCACGATGATTTGGGTAGCCACTCTTGGATTACCTTTGTCACTTGCAGGTGTTGGTGCAGCCCTTGGGCTAGATAAGCAAAAGTTATCGGAAGGTAAGGACTTAATTCGGTATTTCTGTGTGCCTTGTAACCCTACAAAAGCAAACGGTGGTCGAGTTCGTAACCTTCCAAACCACGCTCCAGATAAGTGGTCTGCTTTTAAGGATTACAACATTCGTGATGTTGATGTTGAGATGGCAATACAGCGAAAGTTATCCAAATTTCCAGTACCTCAAGAAACGTGGGAGGAATATTGGATGGATCAAGAAATCAATGACAGGGGTATTAAAATTGACATGACCTTGGCGGATGCAGCAGTTCATATGGATGAATTATCGAAGAATGAAATAAACAAAAAGCTACAGGAATTAACTGGGCTTGAAAATCCAAATAGTGTTCTTCAAATGCGTTGTTGGTTAAGTAAACATGGTATTGAAGTTGAATCGCTTGGAAAGACAGCAGTAGCCGAACTACTCGGTTTAACCAATGATGAGTCTCTGAAAGAGGTTCTCTTACTTCGTCAGCAACTTGCGAAGTCATCAGTGAGGAAGTATCAGGCGATGCAAAACTTTGCATGTTCGGATAATCGTGCAAGAGGGCTCTTTCAGTTCTATGGAGCTAACCGCACAGGTCGATTTGCAGGTCGCGGCATTCAGCTTCAGAACCTCCCTCAGAACCATATGGAGGATTTAGAAGAAGCGCGTGGTCTAGTACGACAAGGTGACTATGATTCTCTGTCACTTCTATATGACAGTGTCCCTAACGTTCTGTCTGAATTGATTCGGACTGCTTTTGTGCCAAGAGAAGGGATGAAGTTTATCGTATCTGACTTCTCAGCTATTGAAGCTCGAGTGATTGCTTGGCTTGCAGGAGAGAAGTGGCGGCAAGAAGTGTTCAAGAGCGGTGGCGATATTTATTGTGCATCAGCAAGTCAGATGTTTGGTGTGCCAGTCGAAAAGCATGGCGTGAATGGGCACCTCCGTCAAAAAGGAAAAATCTCAGAATTGGCTCTCGGCTACGGTGGTTCTATCGGTGCGCTTAAGGCAATGGGAGCACTTAACATGGGGCTCACGGAAGATGAGCTTCACCCCCTTGTGACTTCATGGCGTGATTCTAATCCAGCCATTACGAAACTATGGTGGGACGTGGACAGAGCAGTGAAGGATTGTGTCAAGCAACGTGGTAAGACAGAAACACACGGCATCAGGTTTGAATACAAATCAGGCTTTCTTTTTATTCATCTACTATCTGGAAGAAAGCTTGCCTACGTGAAACCACAAATTGGCGAGAACCGATTTGGTGGAGAGTCTGTCACATATGAGGGAGTAGGAGCAACCAAGAAGTGGGAACGGTTGGAAAGTTATGGTCCAAAGTTTGTCGAAAACATTGTGCAAGCAATGGCGCGTGACATTCTTTGTTTTGCGATGGATAACCTACGTCAATTTGACATCGTTGGCTCAGTTCATGATGAGGTGATTATCGAAGTTGAACCTCATACAACTGTAGAGGAGATTAACGGAATCATGGATCAAGCACCATCATGGGCTGACGGTCTGCTACTTAATGCGGATGGTTATGAGTGCATGTTTTATAAGAAGGATTAGTTGAACTTGTGGAGTCTGAGATGGCTTCACAATTTTTTTTTGAAATTTTTTTATCTCCGGGGGTTTACTTTGGCCGTTTTTCTTTGCCTGTTACTTAGGAAGGGGGGAACCCCTCTCCTGAATAAATTACAGGAGGAGATTAACCATGAAAGAGTTAATACCCAAAGACGAGTTTGGCATTTTTGCTGACTCACATGACACAGCCCGTGTCGACAGCTTGTTTGTTGCTGATTCTTTCGGCAAAAATCACAAAGAAGTTTTGCGTGACATCCGAAGAATAACAGCCACGGATTCAGGTTTGAGCAAGGATTTTGCTCAGCGCAATTTTGCGCTCGGCTCATACAAAGATTCTCAAAATCAAAACCGACCTTGTTATTTTCTAACTCGTGATGGATTCACGATGTTGGTTATGGGGTACACCGGTAAGAAGGCAATGAAATTCAAGGAACTTTATATCAAACGTTTCAACGAAATGGAAGCCACAATCAAACATTTGGTGAATTTGCGGATGGAATATCCGTTGCTTACTGAAAACATTACACTGCTCCACGAAACTCCAAAACCACGCTATTACATTAATGAAGCCAATATACTTAACAAGATTGTGACGGGCATGAATGCCAAAGAGTACAAGTTGAAACATGGGATTCCGTTGGAAGAATCAAGTATTCGTCCATTTTTGAGTGAAGAAGAACGAAAACAACTTGATGTATTACAACGAGTTGATACCGGTTTATTACTTTCAGTTCCTGATTATCAGGAGCGTAAACAGAAGTTGGAGTGGTATTACATGAAGAAATTTAAGGAGGACTAAACTATGTTTTACGTGAAAGAAAAAATGAGTGATGTGGCTGAAATGACCATCGAAATTACGGACGAAAACGTCTACTGCACTTGTCCCAAATGTGGTGTAGAGGTTTCAGTAGACTTAGCAGAAGTTTTGAAAGATGGAGATTCTGATTTGTTCAGTACGGCAGTTTGCTGTGCTGATTGCAGCCGTAAGATCCAGGAGGGAGAACTAAATGCCTAAACGATCCGATTACCGACCAATGGTTTATATCTGCTCAGCCTTTTCAGGTGATGAGGCAGCCAACATTGAAAAGACCAAACGTTATTGCCGTTATGCCATTGACTACGACTGTATGCCAGTCGCACCGCATCTCATGTACCCACAGTTTATGGATGAAACGATCGAGCGTGAGTTAGCCATCCATATGGATTTAGTCCTCCTTGGCAAGTGTGAAGAAGTCTGGGTTATTGGAAACCGTCTATCAAAAGGTATGGCGATTGAGCTAGAACAAGCTCAGTGGTGGGGCAAATACATTCGTTACTTTGACGAGGAGATGAAGGAGGTATTCCATGATTAATTTCACGCTTTACACTGCTAACTCAGTTGGGAATGAGAAGAACAGCTTGTTCCCGACTAAGGCTGTGGTCACTGACAAGGCTAGTTTGTTACAAGCCGTTCAGTTTGACCACGTCACAGCTGAGTACAAGAACAACTACCGCAAGAGCGACAACTTCATCCAGTCAGACGTGATTCCGCTCGACTGTGACAATGACCATTCAGATAACCCAAGCGATTGGATAACGTCACTTGATGTGGCGATGCAGTTTCCAGATGTTGCCTTTGCAGTGACTTATTCTCGCAACCATAACAAGGTCAAAGGGGAGAAGGCTGCCAGACCACGGTTTCACGTTTATTTCCCAATTACTCCTGTCACCGATAAGGATGAATATGTCCGCCTTAAGCAACAAATCAACGAGGCATTTCCTTACTTTGACGACAATGCAATGGATGCTGCAAGGCTGCTTTTCGGAACGAGCAATCAAGAGGTTGAAATTTACGAAGGATCGAAACGCATTACTGACGTGCTTTCAGAGGACTTGTTTGCGGATTGGGAGGACAGCTTGTCGGAGATTGGGGAGGGGTCTCGAAATTCGACTATGAGCCACATTGCTGGAAAGCTCATCAAGCGTTACGGGGCAAAGAAGGAGACCTACGAACTCTTTCTCGAGCAAGCGGAGAAATGTAATCCGCCTCTGCCTGACGAGGAGCTTAAGACCATTTGGAACTCTGCAGTAAACTTCGGGAAAAAGGTCAAACAACAGGAAGGCTACATCCCACCCGAGCAGTACAACAAGGAAACCGTGCTTGAACCAACCGACTACTCTGACGTGGGGCAAGCAACGGTATTGGCACGGGAATACGAGTGTAAGCTCCGTTACTCACCATCAACCGACTATATCGTTTATAACGGTTCGTACTGGGAAGAATCCGCTCCAAAATCACAGGCAGTGGCTCAGGCTTTGACCGAGCGCCAACTTGAGGAGGCAGAAACGGCTATCGCTAAGCAAACCCAAGAAATGGTGAAGAATGGGGCGTTTGCCATTCTTGCCTCCGTTGGTCCAAAGAAAGCAGTGGGAATGTTCAATAAAGCCCAAGTCCACTCCTATGAATTATTTGAGTCAGCACAGGCTTACAAGAAATATGCAGTTAAGAGACGAGATGATAAGTATCTATCGTCAGCGTTAAAAGTCGCTCGACCAATGCTTGAAATCGAACAACGGATTCTTGATGTGAACGAGTTTCTGCTCAATACGCCATCTGCTACCTACGATTTACGGACGGGTGCGATTCAAGACCACAAGGCTGAGGACTACATTACCAAGCAAACTGAATGTGATCCAAGCTTGGATAATGAGCAACTCTGGCTTGATGCCCTGAACACCATTTTCGTTGGTGACCAAGAATTGATTGGCTACGTCCAGATGATCGTAGGACTTGCAGCGATTGGGAAGGTTTACGTGGAGGCGCTCATCATTTCTTATGGCGAGGGTAGAAACGGGAAGTCGACTTTCTGGAACGTAATCAGCCGTGTTCTCGGTAATTATTCAGGGAGTATCTCTGCTGATATCCTGACCAGTCAAATCCGAAGAAACGTGAAGCCTGAATTGGCCGAAGCTAAGGGTAAACGTCTCCTCATCGCTGCCGAGCTTGAAGAAGGCATGCGCCTCAATACATCAAACATCAAGCAACTCTGCTCAACTGATGAAATCGCGGCAGAGAAGAAGTACAAAGACCCGTTCAAATACGTCCCTACCCACACACTGGTGCTTTATACCAACCATCTGCCCAAGGTAGGTGCAATCGACAAGGGAACGTGGAGACGACTGATTGTCATTCCATTCCTTGCCACGATTGAGGGTAACAAGGACGTCAAGAATTATGCGGACTACCTGTTTGAAAATGCAGGTGGCGCGGTTCTGAAATGGATACTCGAAGGTGCGAGGAAGGTAATTGCAGCGGATTACAAATTGCCCTTGCCCCATGTGGTCGATGTAGCCATCAAACAGTACAAATCAAACAATGACTGGTTAGGACATTTTTTAGAAGAGCGCTGTGAGCTTGACCCGACCTACACCGAGAAGTCGGGAGAACTCTATTCCGAGTATCGTTCGTTTTGTATGCGAACCGGTGAATTTGCCAGAAGTATTGCAGATTTCTACACCGCCTTGGAATCCGAGGGAATCGGGCGCAAGCGTACCAAAAAAGGTGTCATCGTATCAGGTATCCGAGTAGTTTCGGAGTTTATAGATTAAAGAAAAATCCTAAAAGGTGTAGGTTGGTGAAGGGTCTTACAGTACTTTCCTTAGAAGATAAAAAAATAAGACCTATATAAAGTTAATGTATGACTATTCACCCGGCTACACCCCACAGGAAGATTGGAGTATATCAATGAAATTTAAGCAATGGTTGAAAATTGGTGTTGGCAAACGAAATGACAACTTTGATGCATTCTACGATTTTGCCTCACAAGACGTGACCTATCCTTGGAAAAAGTCTTACGAAAAACAGCTCGAATATCTGATGAACCAGAATGTTGATGTGAGTTATCTGGAAGTTCTGCGTGATGCCTACTTTGCCTACATGACGGTGTGGCTATGAGAGAAAAGCAAGTGGAACAAGCCTTGGTTAAGGCGGTAAAAGCAAGAGGGGGTATTTGTCCGAAGTTCGTATCCCCTGGGCTGTCGGGAGTGCCTGACAGATTAGTTCTTATGCCAAATAGGAAGATGGGCTTTGTCGAAGTGAAGGCACCGGGCAAAAAGCCAAGAGCCTTACAGCTTTATCGAATGAAACAGCTGACGGATTTGGGGTTCAAGTGCTTTGTGTTGGATGAGGTTGAACAAATACCCGCATTGATTGAAAAGATTGGAGGTGGCGATGTATGAAATTTATCCCTCATGAGTATCAACAGTACTCGATAGACTTTATCAAGAATAACAAGATAGCCGCCCTTCTGTTGGAAATGGGATTAGGCAAAACAGTGACCACGCTAACAGCCATTAAAGATTTGATGCATGACGACTTTTCGGTCAAGAAAGTCTTGATTGTGGCTCCACTTAGAGTCGCGCAATCTACATGGCCAAA
>RRZT011162421.1_pt1 | contig 10775 bp, 9 predicted proteins | sample 2165551 | NCBI WGS metagenome assembly RRZT01 (sample SAMN10456910, study PRJNA506462) | wastewater metagenome | biome: wastewater; feature: sludge; material: wastewater sludge; isolation source: wastewater sludge with Escherichia coli K12::gfp cells carrying plasmid... | place: USA: Moscow, Idaho ...
AGCAGGCTCTCGTCCTCGACCCATGCCAGCCAGCCCGTGCGCGGCGGCAGGCGTAGCCAGGCGCCGTCGGTCCAGAGTGCGACGTTCAGGTCCCAGCCCGCCCAGTCGCCCGTCGCGCCGGAGCCGACGATGTAACGGTCGCCATCAGTGGGGCTGGCGGGCGGCGCGGTCAGATCCCGGTCGAGGACCGAGAGCTGGACGAGCCCGTCGAGGATCCGCAGCGCCTCGTTGTGGGTGACATGCTTCTGGGCCTGCGCCGCCAGGATGTAGGGCAGCAGGAGATGGGTCGTGGCGTCGGACATGGGTTGGCTTTCAGAATGTGAGCGTGACGGTTTTCAGCACTCCCCGCCCGACGAGGGCGGAGAGCTGGGAGATGCGGATGTCGAGCGTGTCGCCGGTCCCGAGCGGCCCGCCCCAGTCTGCGGTTTGCTGGGCGGCGGTGTAGACCGCGCTGGTGGTGCTCGTAGACAGCACTCGCTTCACGGTGGCGCCGTCGAGGATCTCGACCTCGTAAGCCTCCAGTTCCTCGGCCAACTGCACCTCGAGCCCGCCCCAGCTGTCGGCTGCCAGCGCACGGGATCGGCGCGTCCAGCGGATCGTGAGATCGCCGGGCGTGCGCGGCGTTCGCCACGGCTGCTCGACATGGGCGACGGAGAACGGCCGAAGCCCCACGCCCACCGGCGTAAAAGCCTGCGCGACATAGGTCTCGTCGCTGACCGGACGGCTCGCCGGGCCGATGCGCCAGTTCCATGGGATGCCGAGATCGGCCTCGGCGATGGGCAGCGACGCGAGCGACGCGTCCAGCACCACGACTCGCGCGCCTGCGGGCGCCGGATTGCCCATGGCGCTTTCGGTGCCGCGCTGGCCGCGCAGGAGCCGGGTCAGCCGATACCGGCCGGGCGCGAGCAGCTCGGCCGTGCTCGCCTGCACGATCTCCCACACCCCCGGCGCGCTCTCGATGGCCAGCGCGTTCGCTCCGCCAAACAGCGTCAGGTCGGTGACGCTCTCCAGCGTGCCGGTCAGCAGATCGACCACCAGCGCATTGCCAAGGTCGAAGCGCGAGGTGGGGCCCGGGTAGAAGTCGGAGACCAGTGCCCCCATCCGGGCGCGGGACTGAGCCGTGGTCAGCAGTTCGAACCCGTCCGTCGATGGGCTGCGGAACACCGCCATCTCGCCCGGCCAGGGAACGGCGTGCGCCGCGACAAACGGCCGATGCGCGGGCTGGTCCTCGGTCAGCTGCGGCAGGTCCATCAGCACCGCATCCGGCGCGCCGAACACGACCGCCCGCGTCACCGACGCCGCGCGAGGATCGCCGGGCGGAAGGTCGTAGGTCGCCCGGTCCTGGCGGACCGCCTCGATGCCGCGCGCCTCGGCGTCGGCGATGGAGACGAGCCGCAGATCGACCAGCCGACCGTCGTGGGCTAGCCGGATCGCATCGGCCGGATCGAGCGCGAGGCGCGAGGGCGGCAGACGGAACGCCGCCGTCTCGCGCCCCACCCACGCCTCCATCAGCGCGCGGCGGCAGCGGCGCTCGGCCTCCTCGGGCGGCACCGCCATCGGAAAGCTCTCGGACGCGATGCGCGTGGTGTCCACGGTGATGCGCCGCGCCTCGACGAGAGCCGCGTCGTAATCCTCGTCCGCGCGGGCGACCTGCCACTTCAGCGCCTGCGGCAGCTCGGTCTCCTGGCCGCGCGTCAGCTCCAGCACGTCGCTTTCGCGGGCGGCGACCAGATCGTCGGGCGCGAGGGTCGCGACGGCAGCCCGCCCACGCATCACGAAGCGGATCACGCCCTCGGTCTCCACCGCGTCGAAGCCGAAGTGGCGCGACAGCGTGGTGATCGAGGCGCGCGGGCTTTCCAGCGCGCCGATGGCATAGCCCTCGACCGCGCCCCAGAACACCTCTGCCAGAGGATCGGGGCGTTGCCGCTCCCGCGGCGCACGCTTCTCGGACGGTAGTTGCGCGCCGCCGACATGGCTGATCGAGTTGCGCGCGATCAGGTTTGGCGCAAGCTCCTTCACGATGGCCGCGATCATGGCGTCGAGATCGGCGATCTCGTCATGAAGCTCGAGGTAGCGCCGGCCGAGAGACTTGAGGCCATCCTGTAGGCCGCCTCCACGTCCCGATAGGCCGTGAGGTCTGGGCGCGAGGCGGCGAGCGTGCGGACGAGCTGCATCCGGGTCATGACGCGCAGCTGGTCGCGCAGACCGTCAGGGGCGGCGACGATCGTGTTATGGATCATCTGAAGGGCGATGCGCCTGGCTGTGACAGCCGTCTTGCGGCAGGTGACGAGCACGCGCAGCGCCTCGATCATGCCGTCGCGGCTGCGCGGGGTGACGGTGCGCTTACCGGCGAAGGCGGCGTGAGCGGCGTTCTGGGCGTCCAGATCGTCGTTCTTGCCGCGCTTGCGCCGGTCCTGCTTGTCGGGTGCTGTCACCTCCAGCACGGTCACGCCGGCCTGCTGCATGAACCGTAGGAGGCCAGCTCCGTAACTGCCTGTCGATTCCACGCCGACCCGCTGGAGCTCGCCAAGCGAGCGCATCCATGCGAGCATTTGGCGGTAGCCCTGCCGCGTGCTGGGGAACGAGCGCGTTCCAAGCACGCGGTCCCGATGGTCGACGACGGCCGCGACATGCAGATCCTTGTGCGTGTCCACGCCGCCAATGACGGAGCCGGCCTTTGGTTCATCCTTGCTGGTCATGTTCGTTCTCCTGGCTCACGGAACGGCTTCGCCAGGACCGGCTGCATGGACAGGACAGTCATGTGACCGACACCGGTCACGCCCTTCTCGGGTCACAGGCAACGGCGAGGCGAACCCTCACCGCCAGGCGTTCCCGGGCGGCCGACAGGTCCGGGGAAAGACACGTCGGTCGATCGGAGTGCGGGTCAGGCCGCACCGGGTGGACCTGTCCCGGTTCTGTTCCGGTCTTCTGAGAGCGATGCTCGCCAAGAAGGAGACCAAGCATGGCAGCGACACGCAGCGACGAGTTCAAGCGGGATGCGGCTCGCATCGCGCTCACCAGCGCCCTGACCCGGCGTCAGGTTGCATCTGATCTGGGAATCGGGCTTTCGACCCTCGGCAAGTGGGTCCGGGCTGTCGCCGAGGAGGCCAAGGCTCCCGAACAGGACGCCGATCTGCTGCCGCCGCCGATCTTCGCCTTGCCCTTCCATTTTCCTGACTGGCGCGAGCCCGGCGAGGCTGGCGGCCTCCTTGCCGCTCATGGTGCCCAGTTCCGGCATGTCGACGATGAGCGCGATGGTGGCAAGTCCTTGCATCGGCTTAGCCGATGAGCGACAGCGCTGCATCTTGCCGGGCGGGGCTTTTTCATGGCGCCTCGGGCCCGGTCTTCATGCGCAAGGATGATGGCGTAGGGCCGGTCTTGCGCCGCCAGGCGGTTCCATTGACAGGGATCACGATGCGGATCTGCTCCTCGCCGGCTACGATGATTCAGACGTCCTACCTCTATAACCGCCCAGTCTGCCTCATGGGCGGTGAACCGGATCAATCCACAGGGTCTACTACTTCCTGAAGATCACGGTGCGGCTACCGCAGAGCAGGACGCGGCGCTCCAGGTGGAGCTTGACGGCACCGGCGAGGACCCGAGACTCGGTGTCGCGACCGATCGCGACGAGATCCGCAGCGGTGTCGGCGTGGCTGATGCGAGCGACGTCCTGCTCGATGATCGGGCCCTCGTCGAGGTCGGCGGTGACGTAATGGCTGGTCGCACCAATCAGTTTCACGCCGCGCTGATAGGCCTGCTTGTATGGATTCGCGCCTTTGAATGCCGGCAGGAAGGAGTGGTGGATATTGATCGCACGGCCCGAGAGCTTGCGTGTGAGATCGTCCGAGAGAACCTGCATGTATCGAGCGAGGACAACGAGCTCGGCGCACGTTTCCTCGACAAGATCAAGGAGCGCTGCCTCTTGAAAGGGTTTGGTTTCGTGCGTCACCGGCAGATGGACGAAGCGGACATCCTCAGCCTCGGCGATCCGGCGCGCGTCCTCGTGGTTGGATACGAGGGCGGCCACCTCGGCGTGGAGCCAGCCTACGCGGATCTGGTAGAGCAGGTGCAGGAGCGTATGGTCGAACTTCGAGACCATCGCGATGATGCGGGGTGGACGCGCGGCGTCGGTCACGCCCAGGTCCATGCCGAACCGCTCGACCAACGGTGCGAGCGCCCGCTCGGCCGCTGGCGCGCTCAACGACTCGGGGCCAAGAAAGGCGACGCGAAGGAAGAAGCGGTCCGTCGGCCGGTCCCAATGCTGGTGGGTTTCGGTGATGTTCCCGCCCAGATCGGCGATCGCGGTGGTAACGGCCGCAATGATGCCGGGACGCGAGTCGCAAACCAACGTGACGATGATGGAGCTTTCGGACATCAGCACTCCGCAAGATCTACGGCGAGGGCGCCGGTGGAAGTTTTCCTGTAACGCGCACAATCGGCCGGCGGTGGAACGCCGGCCGGCCGGACGATCAGTCGGAGGCCGCCGCCTTGTCGGCACGGCTCATCGCCGCGCCGCCGAGCAGGATGGTGGCGATGACGATCAGCGGCCCGATCTTTCCGATGATCTCGATCAGCCGGCCGAGTCCGAAGATCACGGTCAACCCGGCAAGCACGCCCATTGCTACCCCGCCCACGGGACCGGGCAGCCCGTACTGCTGGTTCACCGCCGCGCTGGCGCCGCCGATCATGACCACGAAGGACATGAAGATGAACGCAATGGCGAAATAGTCGTACATGGATCCGATGAGATCGCCGCAATAGTACCGGAAGATTTCAGAGCCCTTGTGGAACCGGTTGTTGTAGCCGGCGAGGACAAAGTCGACGCCCACATACAGGAACATGAGGAAGACCATCAGGACACCGAGCAAGCCCAGGTAGCCGTAGCCGCTGAAGTACTGTATGACCTCCTGGCCAGTCGCGAAGCCGCTCCCGATCAGGAACGCGATGAACGCGCCTCCGTAGGTGATCGTCCGTCCCCAGTTAAATCGTTCACTTCCCATCATCGTCTTTTCTCCCCTCGCGGCGGGCGCCGCCCCTTGGTTGCCGAATCGGCTGCTCGTCTTGCCCCCTTGCGCGGCCCGCGGTCTTCAGAACCGCGTCAGCCGCCGCGCTGGACGGTCGGGTGACGACGACCGTCGGCCGCGCCGAGCTCCCGATCCCAGCGCTTGTGCCTGCGGATAGCGGTGGCGCTGTTCCACGCGGGCGAGGCCTGCGTGGAACGATGAAGTCGGCCTCAGCGCTGGTAGATGGGGTGGGCGTCCGTGAGCTTGCGCACTTCTGCCAGCACCTCTGCCTCGACGGCCGCATCGCCATCGGCGCCCTTCCCCGCGAGCGCGTCGACAACCCTGAGGACAAGTTCGCCCACGCGGGCAAACTCGGCCTCGCCGAAGCCGCGGGTCGTGCCGGCGGAGGTGCCGAGGCGGACGCCTGACGTGACGAACGGCTTCTCGGGGTCGAAGGGGATGGCGTTCTTGTTGCAGGTGAGGCCGGCGCGCTCCAGGGCGCGCTCGGCGTCGCGGCCCGTCACTCCCTTGGGGCGCAGGTCGACGAGGACCATGTGACTGTCGGTGCCATCGGACACGATGTCGAGGCCGCCTTTCTGCAGCGTCTCGGCGAGCTTGCGGGCGTTGGCGATGACAGCTGCGGCGTAGTCCTTGAACTCGGGCTGCAGCGCCTCGCCGAAAGCGACGGCCTTCGCGGCGATGACGTGCATCAGCGGGCCCCCCTGGTTGCCCGGGAAGACGGCGGAGTTGAACTTCTTCGCGAGCGCCTCGTCGTTCGTCAGGATGATGCCGCCGCGCGGGCCGCGCAGCGTCTTGTGGGTGGTCGAGGTGACGACATGGGCATGCGGCACCGGGTTCGGGTAAAGGCCGGCGGCGATCAGGCCGGCATAATGCGCCATGTCGACCATCAGGATCGCGCCGACCTCGTCCGCGACCGCGCGGAAGGCGGCGAAGTCTATCTGGCGCGGGTAGGCCGAGGCGCCTGCGATGATGAGCTTGGGCTTCGTCTCGAGCGCGCGGGCACGAACGACGTCCATGTCGATCAGCTGGTCGCTCTCGCGGACCTCGTAATCGACGACATCGAACCACTTGCCGGACATGGTCACCGGCGAGCCATGGGTCAGGTGTCCGCCGTGCGCCAGGGACATGCCCATGATCCGGTCGCCGGGCTGGAGCAGCGCCAGGAACACCGCCTGGTTGGCCTGGGCGCCCGAGTGCGGCTGGACGTTGGCGTAGGCGGCGCCGAACAGCGTCTTGACGCGCTCGATGGCGAGGGTCTCGACCTCATCCACGAACTCGCAGCCGCCATAGTAGCGTTTGCCCGGGTAGCCCTCGGCATACTTGTTGGTGAGCACCGAGCCCTGGGCGATGAGGACGTCGCGGGAAACGATGTTCTCCGAGGCGATCAGTTCGATCTGGTGCTGCTGGCGGCCAAGTTCGCGGCCGATGGCGGCGGCGATGGCGTCGTCGGAGAGGCGGGGCGTATCCGTGTCGAGCATAATTGGGTTCCTTCAGAGGCCGGCGGCGAGTTCGCGCTGGGCGATGTCGAGGAGGGCACGGACGTGCGGCAAGAACGACCGCCAGACCGTCAGGTGAAAGCGGTCTTCCGCCTCGCGGGTCAACACCACCTGGGCGGTGTCGAACACGGTGCGGGCGCCGGACCCGACCGGCATCCGCGCGAGGTCGCGCGGGCAGCCGGTGGCGACCAGGTCGAGAACGCCAGGGCCTTCGAGCGCAAGGGTGATCTCGCGGTCGGAGACCTCGACGGCGCTCATCGGGACCGTGGTTCCGGCGAGCGCCGCGAGCAGCCCGTCGCGGCCTGCTTCCGGCACCTCGACGAGCCACTCGTCGGGGGCGAGGCAGAGCGCGGTGCGGGTGCCGTCGACGCTACGGCTACCGACCTGCACCGGGAGGCCAATGCCCGACGCGGCGGGGTCGGCAAGCCGGAGCGAGATCCGGGTCGTCGGCTGCAGCTCGGCGATCGTCACGCCAGCGACACCTGCGGGATACATAATATTCATCCTGTCCTCCATCGTCAGGCGCTGATGCGGGTGTTTTCGGGATCGTAGAAGACCGTGCTCTTGAAGACCTTCGCCGTGATCGTCCTGTCGGGCATCGGGATGTGCAGTGTCTGCCCGTCGCGCTCGCGCCCGTCGGCCACCACAGCCATCGCGATCGACCGGCCGAGCGCGTCGCTCCAGTAGGAGGAGGTGACGTGGCCGAGCATGGTCATCGGCTTCGGCTGGTTCGGGTCGGCGACGATCTGCGCCCCCTCCTCCAGCACGACCTTCGGGTCGTCGGTCAGCAGGCCGACGAGCTGCTTGCGGCCCTTCGCCACCATGTCGGGCCGGATCAGCGACCGCTTGCCGACGAAGTCCGTCTTCGCCTTGCCGACCGCCCAGTTGAGGTTGGCGTCGTCGGGGGTCAACGTGCCGTCGGTGTCCTGGCCGACGATGATGTAGCCCTTCTCGGCCCGCAGCACGTGCATCGCCTCGGTCCCGTAGGCGCAGACGTCGTATTGCTGGCCCGCCTCCCACAGCTTCTCCCAGAGGGCCCGGCCGTGCCGGGCGGGAACATTGATCTCGAAGCCGAGTTCGCCGGTGAAGGAGACGCGGAACAGCCGGGCGGGGAAGCCCGCGACCCTGCACTCGGCGGCCGCCATGTGCGGGAAGGCGCCTTCGGAAATGTCCAGCCCCTCGACGAAGGGTTCGAGCAGCCGGCGCGCATTGGGGCCCTGCAGCGCGACGACCGCCCACTGCTCGGTGGTGGAGGTCAGCCAGACCCGCAGGTCGGGCCACTCCGTCTGGAGGTAGTCCTCCATCATGTTTAGGACGCGCGCCGCGCCACCCGTCGTGGTGGTGACATGGAAACGGTCCTCGGCGAGGCGCCCGATGACGCCGTCATCGCGGATGAAGCCGTCCTCGCCAAGCAGGAGCCCGTAGCGGCAGCGCCCGACGCCGAGCTTGGCCCAGGGGTTGGTGTACATCCGCTCCATGAAGGTCACGGCGTCGGGGCCGGTGACCTCGATCTTGCCGAGCGTCGAGGCGTCGAACATGCCGACCGAGGCCCGAACGGCACGGCACTCGCGCGAGACCGCGGCGTGCATGTCCTCGCCAGCCTTCGGGAAGTACCAGGCGCGCCGCCACAACGCGACCGGCTCGAACACCGCGCCGTGCGCCTCGGCCCAGGGGTCGATCGGCGTCTTGCGGGTGACCTCGAACGTGGCATCCTGATGATAGCCGGCGAATGCGCCGAAGGTGGTGGGGGTATACGGCGGCCGGAACGTCGTCAGACCGACCTGCGGCGGCGCCTTGCCCAGGGCATCGGCGGCGATCATCAGGCCGTTGACGTTGGACATCTTGCCCTGGTCCGTCGCCATGCCGTTCGTCGTGTAGCGCTTCACATGCTCGATGGACCGCATTCCCTCGCGGACGGCGAGACGAATGTCCTTGGCGGTCACATCGTTCTGGAAGTCGATGAAGGCCTTGGCGGTGCCGGGATTCCTGTCCGTCGGCAGCTCCTTGCAGGTCACGCCCGATCCGGTGCGGTCGGCCGTGACGTCGTGGGCCTGCGCGGTCGCGTCGTGGCCGGCGTCGCGGGCCGCCGCAGCGCCGGCGGCGGCGCCGTCCTCGAGGGCGCTGGCGATGCCCCAGAGGCCACGGCCGGCGCCGGCGATCTGCACCGCTTCGGTCTTGACCCCCGGCAGGTAGACCTGGAGCGACTCGTCCCAGGTCAGCTTGCCCTGGGTGTGGCTGAAGAGGTGGAGGCAGGGCGTCCAGCCGCCGCACATCAGCACCGCGTCGCAGGGGATGGTGCGTGCCTCGCCGGCCTTGCCGCCTTTCGTCCGATTGACGCGCAGCGACTTGACCCGGAGCCGCCCGGCGGTGCCGCTGGCCGTGTGGCCGAGCAGCGTCTCGATGCCCAGGTTGCAGGCGCGCTCGGCCAGGGCGCGGTCCACCGAAGGACGGACGTCGACGATGGCGACCGGCTTCGCGCCGGCCTCGGCAAGGTCGAAGGCGGCGTGCCAGGCGCTGTCATGGGCGGTGACGACGACCGGGCGGTTGCCGACCTTGACGCCGAAGCGGTTGAGGTAGGTCTGGGCGGCACCGGCGAGGAGCACGCCGGGCCGGTCGTTGCCGTCGAAGACCAGCGGCTTTTCCAGTGCGCCCTGGGCGAGGACGACCTCCTTGGCACGCACCTTCCACATCCGCTCGCGCGGGGCGTCTGCCGGCACGCTGTCGAGGTGGTCGGTCAGGCGCTGCGCAAGGCCGACGAGGTTCTGGTGGTAGTAGCCGATCGCCGTGGTGCGGGTCATCACCGTGACGTTCGGCAGGCGCGCGAGCTCGGCGAGGGTCTGCGCGAGCCAGTCCCAGGCCGGCCTGCCGTCGATGACGACGCCGGGCTCGGCCAGGAGCGTGCCGCCGGGTTCGGAATTCTCGTCCACGAGGAGCACCGACGCGCCGGCGCGGCCGGCGACCAGCGCCGCGGCGAGGCCGGCAGGACCCGCCCCGACGATCAGGACGTCGACATGGGCGAACCGCGAGGCGTAGCGGTCGGCGTCGTTTTCGGTCGGCGAGACACCGAGGCCGGCGGCATTGCGGATGACCGGCTCGTAGACGCGGTCCCAGAAGGCGCGCGGCCACATGAAGGTCTTGTAGTAGAAGCCGGCCGAAAAGAGCGTGCCGAGATTGTCGTTGATCGCGCCGACGTCGAAGGCGAGGCTCGGCCAGCGGTTCTGGCTGGTTGCCTCCAGCCCCTCGCGGAGCTCCTGGATGGTCGCGCGGGTATTCGGCTCGAAGCGGCCCGGGCCGCGGCGGGTGCCCATCAGCGCATTCGGCTCGTCCGAGCCCGCCGAGACGACGCCGCGCGGACGGTGATACTTGAACGACCGGCCCATGAGGTGAACGCCGTTCGCGAGCAGCGCCGATGCGAGCGTGTCGCCCGCCAGGCCCTCGTAGCTCTTGCCGTCGAAGGTGAAGCGGACCGGGCGGCGATGGTCGACGCGGCCGCGGTTGGGAAGGCGGTAGGCGGTCATTGCGCGGATCCCTTCAGGTTGGCCAGGTCGGGGCGGGGCTCACCGGCCTTGTAGGTGACGAGGAAGCGGTCGGAGACGGTCTCGCGTGCGGCGTTGAAGAAGCGCGCGCAGCCGTTCAGATGGCGCCATCGTTCGAAATGCACGCCCTTGGGGTTCGAGCGGACAAAGAGGAAGTCGCGCCACTCCTCGTCGGTGAGGCTCATCGGGTCGGCCGGGCGCGCGATGTGGGCCTCGCCGGCGTAGGTGAATTCGAGCTCGGGAAGGTCCTGCTCGCAGTAGGGGCAATGGATCAGGAGCATCGGTTCCTCCTCAGTGCGCGACGGCGGCCGCGGCGGCTTCGTCGATGAGCCGGCCGGTGGTGAAGCGCTCCAGCGTGAAGGGCGCGTTGATCGGGTGAGGCTCGTCCTTGGCCACCGTCCAGGCGAGGACATGGGCGGCGCCCGGCGTGGCCTTGAAGCCGCCCGTGCCCCAGCCGCAGTTCACGTAGAGGCCCGGAACCGGCGTCTTGCCGAGGATGGCCGAGCGGTCGGGCGTCACGTCGACGATGCCGCCCCACTTTCGCAGCATCCGCATGCGGCGGAAGATCGGGAAGATCACGCAGATCGCGGCGAGCGTGTGCTCGATCAGCGGCAGACCCCCGCGCTGGGAGTAGCTGACGTACTGGTCGGTGCCCGAACCGATGACGAGTTCGCCCTTGTCGGACTGGCTGATGTAGGCGTGCACCGCGTTCGACATGA
>RRZT011333541.1_pt1 | contig 10774 bp, 14 predicted proteins | sample 2165551 | NCBI WGS metagenome assembly RRZT01 (sample SAMN10456910, study PRJNA506462) | wastewater metagenome | biome: wastewater; feature: sludge; material: wastewater sludge; isolation source: wastewater sludge with Escherichia coli K12::gfp cells carrying plasmid... | place: USA: Moscow, Idaho...
ACCAACTTTACTAAACAATGCCACGGCGTAGGCATTTTTTATCTGTATCTCTTTGTTTTTGAATCATGTTTCTATGGATCAGTCGTACCCTTTCAGTTGGGAACTTTTCCCCCGCTTTCGCTTGATTATCTAAATACCAAAAGTTAATCGCTTCCGCTTGTCTTAAGAAAACCCGCAGCAATCTTATTTTGGTCCAAACTTTTAATAATTTCACTGATCAAATTAAATAAAGATTATTATTCGCCTCACGGCTGCCATAAATGCGCTAACACTGTTTATGGTTATTGTGAGTATTACCTTATTGCCCTAAGAAACCATTCTTTATTGTCTATTTATTCCGTCTGGTGAATTATCCTTTTATAGCTACCTACATTTATGGTTATAGCTCCCTATAATAAATCCTATAGATTGCTATGGATGATCTTATAGTTCCCTATAGGGCAATGTATAGTTCCCTATAGATATAATTATAGTCTGCTATAGAACTGTCATAGCTTCCTATAAAATAATGGTTGCGCCGTGGCAAGTTTCATTAAGATTTTAATTAAAGAATGATTAATGATTAGAATGATAATTTTAGGATTAATCTTTATAGGTGAGGTTAATATTTTTAAGGGTTAATGATTTAGTACTCCCTATATCAGCGTGAGCTGTTTACCTCGCGTGAGCGAACTAATCATCTGGGCGAAGTGCGCCGTAGCTTGCTGTTCTTTTTGGAGATGTTTCTTTTGTTTAGCCCTATAGGATGGAATCAGATTCTTATGCTTAATGACGGCGTATGGCCTGCCCCTATATAGGATAATTCTTGGCAAAATTGGCATGATCTGAATAGTACGCCGTGGCTTTTTTGGTCCCAAATTGAACTTTGGATTTAAGAATATTTTTGGCTTAAGAAAACTTATTGGAATCTGGATCACTTGCTTTGGTCTTATCCTGATCTGGATAATTTACGCCGTCTTAGGCTGTAAGTTAGCTCTCTTATCATTGATTATTAATTAAACGATTTATTTATGCTGATCTGGATCATTGCGCCGTGGCATGAATTGTTCAATCTTAAGTGAAATTGTCAGACGTATTGCCTACCAAAATTTGGCCTTTTTCTTAATTGGAATGATTATAAAATTGTCCAGAATTTTATTAATTATTTTAAATTTTGATTTACTCCACGGCGTTATAAAACTCAAGTGAATTATTAATATTCCAATAATGTTAAATCTCTACCTTGCACAAGGGAGTAGCAAAGGAAAGTGCGGTTCGCTTTCGCTCCCTAGAGGTCAAACTTTCGCTCGCGCTTTTCTACTTCTCATATACCGTGTTTGATCTGATTTATTGGTAATTCACTTCCCGATACCTTGCCTATAGCTTTTCCTATATAGCATCTCTCTATATGGATACTCCCTATATAGGAATCTTCCGTACCTTTGGGCCTCATGCTTGGCCGCCGTCCCTATCCAAGTCATACGTTCCTGACCAATATCAAAGCATCTTCTACCCGACTGATTTTTCTTTTTTTATGGGATGTATTTTGTTATAGCATTTATGCTTTATGAGCTATTATTGCTTTATGTTTTATAGGACATTTCTTCCATGTTTACATACATTATTCCCCCTAAGCTTGAATCGATTGAAATTTGGGGTACGTTCAGCGATTTCCGTTATCTGGAACTTGCGATAAATAACATTATGATGAAATCTATGGTGGGCGAAACGCCTAATGATTTCCTTAGCAATTTTTCTAAGATAATTGACTTAAGTATTTCTTCCCAAGAAAACACATTTATTGAATATGGTGCGCCACCAAATTTCGTTACTGATGACCCTGATGACCCTTCTGATAAATCTAAGCATCATACATTCCATCTACATCGTGTGAGTGTTAATCCTATCGATTTGGCCTTAAGCATTGCATACTTGCTTGAAGCAGTAGATAAACCCTATACCGACTATCTTGAAAAAGGGATGGTTTGCCTTCTTCTTCATACCGTATATGACGCTTATAAAGAATACTGCGAATATTCTTTGCACCCTATAGATAATGCTCAATTGATCGTAGCGAATAACAGCTATACCAATATCCAGAAGAAGTATATTGATGTCTTAAAGCGATTCGACAAAATGACTGAGAAACAACGCAATGAACGATTTGAGTCATTGATGATTAAGCTTGAAAAATAATAGCCGTTCTAATTAGGTGAACCTTTTCTATTGGCAATAACAAACCCCGATGTTCTCTGAATTGGCTGTAAGGGAACATTAGGGTTTTATTTTATTCATACATCACTTTCTTACCCGCCTGACCTTGTTTTCTTATAGGCCACTATATCCCTTCTTATAGTTCCCTATATATCTGTCTATCGTTCCCTATGCTTTTTATATGGTTCCCTATGTTCCCTATATAGGTATCTATGTTTCTTTATAGGTTATCTATATCCCCATAGGCCCATAACAAATAGATCATCATTTTTTATAGGGACAATCTTCTTACCAGTTACAGCGTGAGCGGTGTTCTTAAGATATGCGTGAGCATAGCAATGATTGAACTCTCCTACAGCCGAACATCCATGAATTTGATCTGATGTATTACGCCGTGTGGTTATTCCCTATATAGGTGAAATAGACAATAGATCGGTTGATGCCTTCCCTATATACCTAAGCAATGTATATATCTCTCCCTATATAGGGGAACAATACATACCCTCACCTATAGCAGATTGTGATATTGCAGCTCCCTGTATAAATGAAGTCTATGACTTATCCTCTTTCACGTATTCAGATGCACTGGCCGCCGTTTTGAAATTTTCAGGCAGGCAAATTCTGTTTTTTTAATTCATTTGGGTTTTTTAAAAGCAAAAATACGAGCTGCCACTGTTTTTTGTTCAACATTTAAAGCAACATAGGAATATTGTGTTGTTATTATTTAAGGGATTACTTCAAACCATGAGCAGACAATACACTCAGGTCAATTTTAGAATTCCTGTTCTTTTGAAAAAGCAGATCGAACAAGCTGTTGCCAATAAAAATGAAGGCTCTATTACCGAAGAACTGGTAAGCCGTTTACAGCTTACTTTCGATCTCACCAAAGCCGATGGTTATAACCATGGATACCGTGATGCGACTGCTCACATGACTTATGCCGTCACCAAAGCTTTGCTTAAGCACGACATTCAGTTAAAAGATATTCAGGACATCATCAATGAAACCATGCAAAACTTTGACAAGAATATTTGAGTTATCCGATGGTCTGGTTTATGGTAAATCCGGTTTAAGGATTTACAATCCAAAAGGGCTTTAACTCATTGTTAGAGCCTTTTCTTTATTTACTTTAAAATAAGTCATACCGCCATCATTACGCTTCAACATTTTCAGGGAATAACATGCTTAAACTTGAAACGTCTACCGATCTTGCCAAACGTCTTGACCTGTCCACCGATCCAGAAATTCTAGGTTTTTCTCTCTGGTACGAAAAATGCGAAAAGAAAGGCTTCATTCACAAATTCAAGTTCAAATTCGATACCATCAACGGCGACCGCAATAGCTTCGCTTTTAGCGCCCTGAAAGCACCTACAGCCAAAACAGCACCAGAAAGCTATATCTATGATCTGGACACGGCCATCATGATTCAAGGCGTTTTTAAATGGTTTACTGAGGTCACTCCGCAACTTCATTACGTCTACTCAATCGAAAAGAATGGCAAAACCCAATTGGGAACCGCCTTGGTTCAGAAGATACTTTCTTAAGGTCCTTTCTGGGTGTAATATTTTGCCAATCTATAAACCTAGCTTTATTGATTTAAATTATTGATTTATATTAATATTATTACAATATTACTCAAAAGCACCCTTTTATATTTCCCCGTGGGCCAGTGTCATAAAATGCCAATCCCACGGCGGAAATTTTCTCTTTTTATTGTTCTAACCCCCTGACCTATAAAACCTTTCATCAAATCCCTGACATAAGATGTGAGATTTTTGACGCATAGTGTAAGACTTTTCCCTGATCCATAGCGGTATTGAATGGCAATCTCAGCTTTGTGTTTGACAGATAAGTTAAGATTTTTCTGCATGACACATTCATTGAGATTGGCGCAAAGGGTTTATACCACTGGTCGCAGCCTGCTAATCAATGACAGATAAGTTAAGATTTTCCTGAAACACTACTGACAGATAAGTTAAGATTTTTCTGAAACACTACTGACAGATAAGTTAAGATTTTTTCAGAACTGGACATAAAAAAAGGCAGTCTATTGACCGCCCTTCATTTTGATACTGGATTAGATGTAATTAGTAGTTACACGTCATCGTCATCGCGCCTTCATAGGCCGCACCATTTCCCAAAGTTAAATTATAGATCGCACCTACAACTAGGCTATTCGGTCCATTATCAGCAATGTTAAACGTACCGATCTGAACAGATCGTAGGGATGTGTTTTTGATGCCTAGAAGATTGTAAGAATTATATCCATCAAAGTTTTCAACCCAATCCATCTCTGATGCAAAGCTTGTTTCATCACTGTTGTTTTTCACAGTAAATGCAACATTGATCATCCCATTTGGATTTAAGGTCATACTTCCGTTATGGATCGTTGGAGTAATAAAGTTAGTCCGGCTTGCACCATTTGTCACTTTAGCTTGTGTCGCATGTAAGTCTGTACAGTTAATTTGCTTTGATACAGGCGCAGTACGTTTTTGTAGTAATGGGTTAAAGGCAAAGTAGAAATATGAACCATTTGCATATTTTGATACTTCTGTTGAAACCGGCTTATCTGTTCGATAGTCAACAATTAGCCCTTTAGTGATTCGCGCAATGGCATAGTTTTTATTGCCTGCAATTTCCTTGGCTACAATTGGCCCCTCTAATTTATATGAACCAAATTCAGTGATAACGCCGTCTGAATTCTGCTTAACACTTGAGATAGTCGATTGACCGTCTGAGCTTGGGAACGCATAAAGGATTTTATAGGTTTTTGAGGTATCCAATTTTTCTAACACTGATCCAGTTGATTCATTGTCTGAGCCTGTTCCAGTGTTTGGGCCACCAGTATTGTCTTTATTAGTATTCGGGGGGGTGTGATTGTTTGCTGTTGAATCACCACCATCGCCACATGCAGTCAGTATCATGCCTAGAGCTATTATTAAAAGCGGTTTTTTTAAGTGTTTCATCGAGATACCCTATAGTTTTAAAAATTATGACTAAATTGATTTTGCGCTTAAATGTTTTATTCTCAAGCACTCAAAAAACAATAAACATTTTATCTAATATTAATTTTTTTATATATCTAAACACTTAAAGTTTAATAAACAATTTTGTAATTAAAGCTTTTATTCTTCAATTAATATAATAATTTACAAAATTAAATATATATAAATATGTCTATTCTGCGGTATATGCTGTATAATGTAATCTCAACTTTGGAGATGCAACATGCTTACAGCTCAATTAAAACAAAACTTCCTAAACGATATAACTTTCAGTGGTTGGACTGATACCCTAAACATCGCAACATCACGTCAACCAAAAAACAGCTATAACCGCATCGTGGGTGAATATAAGGCCCCGAACACTTCTAAAAAAATTCAAGTGGTCCTTTCTAACGGCGCAAATATCCGCTTTATGGATGGCAATCAGATTATCAGTGAATACTTCTGGGCTACCGCTCTCAAAGATACTCAATTTGAACAACGTGTGACGGACTTTCTGGGATTACCTTTTGCTCAAGGCCGTGAAGTGTACCGCTCCCTGATGGTGGTATTGGCAAAACACTTCTGAACAACCAGTGAGGCTATGGGTGAATAGATCACCGATAGCCTCTTTACTATCTATCAACCAGTTTGGAGATCACTAACAATGTTCATGCTTAAGGTACTATTTAGAAGTAAAACTGGCGGCTACTTGGCTTTTTTTGTTTTTAGCCTAATTTGTGGTGCAATAGGTGAAATGTATTTCCCATCAGGTGCTTTTTCAAATTTTGATGGTCTAATCAGTTGGTTCCTATTTACGGTAACGAGTCTTATATATGGATTTGTGATGTGGTTGGTTTTCACACTTATTACAGTAGCTCTCCATACAATATATGATGATCTAAAGGAAACTGCTGAAAAAATTCGTGAAGAAGAAAAATAGGATGCAGAATGCTGCATCTCAACCCCCACGCTAACGCTATTGCGCCGTTTGCTAACGCAATCGACTCTTAGCCTTCAATGAAGGCATTCCGCGAAATTTAAGCGTATCCCTGACCCGACTGCATCTCTGTTTTAATAATTAAAAAATAAAAGCAATTAAATATTTATAAGTATGTTATATTTGCGGTATATGCTGTATAATGGGTTATCAACTTTGGAGAGATGCCATGTTACAGAATTCAGTGTCAAAAATCGTTATTCATCAATCCCTACCATCTAACCTGTTAGATGATTTTAAGGGTGATTTTAATTTTGGTGCGATTGTGCCGATGCCAGTTGAAGTCCAAATTCTCGCTGAACACGAAAATAATTTATTTAATCCGATCAAGGAAAATCAGACTGAATACATCAAGGCACTTTCAGTCGTACAAGATAAATTTCAAATATCATCAGCGCGGGAATGGCGTGAAAAGTTTTGGCATTCACGTACTGATTGCTTCGATGCGTTTATCATGGACAATAAAATCCAGTTCAAAACCTGTGGATCAATTCCTATCGATTTACTGCAACCATGGATCGAAACTCACAAAGTTTCATGTGACATTGCCAACATTCAAGATGATTTTGAGTATTGGAGTTTTTCAAGCTACAAAAATGGCATTTTGGTTAAACATGAAGATACCCTTGATGAAATTTTATTAAAAGTTTTGATGATGGTTGATGAAGAAAAACCTACAGCTCAAACCTTCAAGCGAATCTACAGAGATTGTTATGATGAGTCTATCCCTAAAGAGCTTTTAAATACTTACCTAAACGGTGAAACATACGCATTTACAGCTTAATTGACCAAGTGGCATTAGTATCCAGTCTAATGCCCTTTTTCTAAGCCCCCACGCTTACGCTATTATGCCGTTTGCTAACGCAATCGCCTCTTAGCCTTCAATGAAGGCATTCCTTGAAAATTAAGCCGTTCTAACCCGACTGCATTTCTGTTTTAAAAATCTAATAATGTAAAAGCAAATAATTATAAATAAGTATGGTTTATCTGCGGTATATGCTATATAATACAAGCATAAATCAACTTTGGAACATTAAAAATGATCAACCAAGAAATTAAAGAACAATTAAAATCAGCTACTTCTGCCGACAACTTCACGCAGATTTGTGTTGAACATGGCTTAAAATACCGAGGGGCAAATGGTATAGGCTTTACAATTTTCGCTTACGAAGAAGATGGTTGGGATAACCGTATCCTCTCTGGTCGGTTCTGCCCTGCCTGCGGTACTGCCGATCTCCCTAAATCAACTTTGCAGGGCAAAACCACCTACTGCAAGCCTTGTTGTATCAAGTTTGGGGAAATTGATGATGAACCTGAACAGGATTCATCCATTTTTAATGATCCGCACTTGAACAGCAATCGCGATGTGCCTGAACATGTCATTCGCGGCGAAATTCACGATGATCGCGTGGCGATGTTCAGAAACGAATGTTAAGGGGATTTCCATGCAAAACTATGGCAATTGCCTCATTATCCCAAACCGCGCAAAACAAAACTTCATCAGGAAGTTTTGTTTTCAAAAGATGAATCCGATCAGCAAGCGCCGTGAATACTATTTGGATATAAACCGTATTCATTCCCTGTCATGTGGTCAGGTCGATGACCAGACCAACAATTCAGCCTGCTTGCTGCAATTCAGCCATCAAAGTCACAGCTTTACCAAAATCACATTTGATACTCCTTATGGTTCATTGGCTCATGAACTTTTCTATCAAATGGTGATCCGCCTGAATATTCCAGTCCTTGAATATTCATGGCTTAAGAATAACTGTGAAGATTGGGGAACGATTGAGTATGAGTATCAACCTACTCATACAAACAATCCTTTCAATCATTTGAACGTTTATAAAAACGTTATGGATCAATGCAAAAGCCAGTTTAGCTATGTGGTAGAACTATTCTACGGTCAATCAAAACATGGCTTAGACTTGATCGCTACTCATATCGGCTCCATCTTGGAAGATGGCTATGATTATGATGAGGTAGCTTAATTTTTTCTTTTGCGGTGGCATTCCCTATGCCACCGTACTGCTTCGCAGCTTATTCTATAATTTGTTCCCTACAAATTAAGAAAATTAAAATCCCGATAAAAAAACTGATGTTTTTTTACGTGAATTCTATTTTCATTACTCCGCTGCTCACGCAGCTCATTCCTCCCGCAATTATCCATTTCATATTTGCCGCTCAAGTGTATTTCCCATTGGCTTACAGCTACACTCGTTTTAATAGTGGCAGCAACGGCGTAACCCCCTCGCTTTCGCTCTTTTATTGCCTGCTAACGCAACCAAAAAATAAAGCCTTCAAAGAAGGCATGTTCGCAAAATTTGAATCCATCCCCGACCCGACTGATTATTTATTTTTTATATATGTCATTGTAAAAGCAAGGTTTATACAATTTAAAACAAGATTAAATATGATCTTTCTGCGGTATATATTATATAATATTAATTGTAATATATTTTAGTATTCCAGATTACATGCAACAGAATGCTAAAAGACGATTGATGTGGTATTCTGATAGCCTATAAATACAGGTAATATATTACTTGCCAGTTTTATAAAGTTATTGGAATTTAATCAAAGCGTAGCTCTATTGATTAAATAGATGCAATTTTCTTGAATCAAGACTCATTGCACTTTCTACCATCTAATCACCAGAAGGGTTTAGATATGTCAAATAGAAACCGAACCAATGAAAGTGAAATCGCTACGGCGGCAGCTCATGTATTGCGTCAAAGCTTTATTGCAGCAGCTCATAGTGATCGGGTGCTTTATGTGGAAAACGATACCCTCATAAGCAAAACCCCGAATGGTCAACCTGTTCAAATCAAACAGTTGTCTGGTCGTAACCCTGAACTAGCCCGTCAGTTACATGGTCGCAGAACATTTAAACTTAGAAAACGTAACGTAGAAACAGTAGAGTAATTTATGTCAGAAAGAACACCACGGATCAGAATGTTTGCGGGTCCTAACGGATCAGGAAAAAGCACAATGATTAGTGGTTTAGATAGCAGACTATCTAAATTGTTCTTAAATGCTGACAACCTTGAGCGTGATCTCAAAACCAAGCCTGTTCTTGATCTAAGTCAGTTTGATATACGCATTGATGCGGTCAAACTGGTTGATTACCTTTCTGATGCAACCAGACCTCTCAAAAATGCTGATGGTACTGGTAGCAAAGGACCCCTCCTTTCTGTCCCTCCTGTCATTGATGGAAGCTTAATTGACTTAAGTGGAAACATCATTGATTCATACCTTGCTGCCCGAATTCTGGATTACATCCGTAAAGAATTACTTGCTCTTAAGGTCGGTTTTACCTTTGAAACCGTCATGTCCCATGAAAGTAAAGTTAAGTTTTTGCAGGATGCCAAAGAGCAAGGCTATCGTACCTATTTATACTTTGTGACGACTGAGGACCCTGATATTAATGTGGACCGAGTTAAACAACGTGTGAAAAACGGTGGTCATCCAGTCGAAGAAAGCAAAATCCGTGAACGCTATTTCCGTACTATGGAAATGCTGATTGATGCAATTGAAGTGTCAGACCGAGCATTTTTGTACGATAACTCAAGTAATGCTGTCGATCAGTCGGTATCTTATATCTGTGAAGTCACCAACGGCGATACATTGACCATTAATCCATGTTTTAAGGGTGATTTCCCGATTTGGTTTGAAAAGTATGTACTTGTCCATTTAGTCGATGAAGATTAATCAATCCATTTGGTTTTAAATAAAAATATAATAATTAAATAACCTTGAAGTATTATCTTTTTGCGGTATATGGTACAATGTTTCTATCAACTTTGGACCATTTCACTCATGACAAATTCTAATTTTGAAACCGAATACGATAAAGATGAAACCCGTGTGTACCGTGATGTAACTATACATCGCAACCGCCAGATTAAATCTGGTGACAAGGGTTGTTACTACGTCAAAGATTCCCTTCGCACATCGATTGAAGATGCAAAAGAATACATCGATGGCATGTTGGAAGCTTGCGGGATTGAATTCTTTACTACTCGTAAAAACCCTTTAATCATTGAAGATTAAATGTTGGAAGATGATTGCAGCATAATTATGGGAATATTAACGGGGTTAGTCTATTTTGTTTAAGCTCCCCAAATTTACAAACAGGATTTTTTATGAAGTTCGTACAGCTTATAGACTCATCAAGAATTGGGGATAGTATGAGTATCTTTACTAAGGTGGTTGTTCATAACCTTGCACAGCAATATTCTCATAAAAAACATCCCAAATATGAAGCTGATCTAGTCGAAAATAAAGATTACACCGAAGATTATTTAGAATCGCAAAGCTATATATCAGAAATATATAAAATTCCACTGTTGAAGGTCAGTCTAGTCGCAGCTTTATGGAATAAAACAGTATTAGATTATTTGACTAAATATACCCCGATTTCATCAAATAATATTAAGTTTTCTAAATGCGGTTTATTCAATTTTGTAAATTTATCATCTATAAACAATGGTCTGCATAAAAAGCTATACGCAACCAATCGCGCTAGACTTGAATATAAAATTTACATCTATAAACAGATTTTTATTAAATTAAAAGATGATATTAATGAGAATGG
>RRZT012431505.1_pt1 | contig 10773 bp, 8 predicted proteins | sample 2165551 | NCBI WGS metagenome assembly RRZT01 (sample SAMN10456910, study PRJNA506462) | wastewater metagenome | biome: wastewater; feature: sludge; material: wastewater sludge; isolation source: wastewater sludge with Escherichia coli K12::gfp cells carrying plasmid... | place: USA: Moscow, Idaho ...
ATCGACTCGGTCGCCGCACTGGTGCCCAAAGCCGAAATTGAAGGCGAAATGGGCGATTCGCTACCCGGTCTGCACGCCCGTTTGATGAGTCAGGCGCTGCGTAAACTCACCGCCAACATCAAGCGTTCCAACACCTTGGTGATTTTCATCAATCAAATCCGGATGAAGATCGGCGTCATGTTCGGCTCGCCGGAAACGACCACCGGCGGCAACGCCCTCAAGTGCTACGCTTCCGTCCGGCTCGACATCAGCCGCATCGGCCCCATCCAGAAGGGCGACGCGGTCATCGGCAACGAAACCCGGGTCAAGGTGGTCAAGAACAAGCTGGCGCCGCCTTTCAAGCAGGCCGAATTCGAAATCCTTTACGGCGAAGGCGCATCGAGGCTGGGCGAAGTCATCGATCTCGGCGTCAAAATCGGGCTGATCGACAAATCCGGCGCCTGGTACAGTTGCGGCGGCACCCGCATCGGCCAAGGCAAGGAAAACGCCCGCGCCTATCTCAAGGAAAACCCCGAATTGGCCCGCGATCTGGAGGATAAAATCCGCGTCCACTACTTGACCCGCCCGGACGTGGTGTCGGGCGCGGCCGAGTCGGGCGGGACCGGTGACGCTAGTCCGGCCGCCGATGAGCTGGACCCGGACCTTCTCTGAGGCGGCCGGCGCCGCCACCCCGGCGGTCGTCCGCGCCAAGGCGCTGGAGCTGCTGGCCCGGCGCGAGCACTCCCGGCTGGAGCTGCGCCAGAAATTGCTCCAGCGCGGTTTTCCGGCGGAGTGCATCGATTCGGTGCTGGATCGGTTGGTGGCGGAGCGCTTGCTGGACGAAAGCCGCTACGCGGAGCTGTACGCTTGCGCCCGCGCCGACAAGGGCTATGGGCCGCTGCGGATCGCTCGCGAGCTGCGCGAGCGCGGTGTGCCGGAAGACGCGGTCGCCGCCACCCTGGCGGGACTGGCGGACGACTGGTCGCCCAAGCTGCGTGAACTGCACCGCAAGCGCTTCAAATCCCGCCCGCCCGCCGATGGCGCCGAGCGAGTGCAACAAACTCGGGTGCTGCGCCAGCACGGCTTCACCCTGGACCAGATCAAGCATCTGTTCGAGACGTTCGAGACGATCTGACCCGAATTCAAAACCGAACCGAACACGACCATGACCAGCAGCGCCGAACTTCGCAAACTCTTTCTGGATTATTTCCGCGGCTACGGCCACGAGGTGGTGGCCAGCAGCCCGCTGGTCCCGGTCAACGACACCACCCTGCTGTTCACCAACGCCGGCATGGTGCAGTTCAAGGACGTGTTCACCGGCCGCGACCATCGCCCTTATCGCCGCGCCGCGACCGCGCAACGCTGCGTGCGGGCCGGCGGCAAGCACAACGATCTGGAAAACGTCGGCTACACCGCCCGCCACCACACCTTTTTCGAGATGCTGGGCAACTTCAGCTTCGGCGACTACTTCAAGCGCGAGGCCATCCGTTTCGGCTGGGAGTTCTTGACCGGGGTGTTGAAGATGCCGGCCGACAAGCTGTGGGTCACCGTCTACGAAACCGACGACGAGGCTTATCGGGTCTGGGCCGACGAAATCAAAGTGCCGAAAGAGCGCATCGCCCGCATCGGCGACAAGCCCGGCGGCAAGCGTTACGAGAGCGACAATTTCTGGGCGATGGGCGATACCGGCCCCTGCGGTCCCTGCTCGGAAATCTTTTACGATCACGGTCCCGAAATCGCCGGCGGCCCGCCCGGCACGCCCGACGCCGACGGGGACCGCTACATCGAAATCTGGAATCTGGTGTTCATGCAGTTCGACCGCGGGGCCGACGGCGCGCTGACCCCGCTGCCCAAACCCTCGGTGGACACCGGCATGGGGCTGGAGCGGCTGGCGGCGGTGATGCAAGGCGTCCACAGCAACTACGAGATCGATCTGTTTCAGAATTTGATCCGGGCCGCCGCCGAGGCGACCGGCGCGGCGGACTTGCATTCCAGCTCGCTGCGGGTGATCGCGGATCACATCCGCGCCACCGCCTTCCTGATCGCCGACGGGGTGCTGCCGTCCAACGAAGGGCGCGGCTACGTGCTGCGCCGGATCATGCGCCGCGCCCTGCGCCACGGCCACAAGCTGGGCGTCGAGGGCGGCTTCTTCCACAAGCTGGTCGCGCCGCTGGTCGTGGAGATGGGCGCGGCCTATCCCGAACTGGTCAGCGCCGCCGAGCAGGTGACCCGCGTCATCCGGCAGGAAGAGGAGCGCTTCGCCGAAACCCTGTCCCACGGGATGCGCTTGTTGGAAGACGGCATCGCCCAATTGTCCGGCACGGTCATCCCCGGCGAGACGGTGTTCAAACTTTACGACACCTACGGCTTCCCGGTCGATTTGACCGCCGACATCGCCCGCGAGCGCGGCTTGCAAGTGGACGACGCCGGTTTCGAGCGGGAAATGGCGGCGCAACGGGAACGCGCCCGCGCCCACAGCCAGTTCGGGCTGCGCCAGACCGCCGACCTCGGCGTTGCGGGCTGCACCGAGTTCCACGGCTACGACCGGCTGGAGGAAGACGCCACCGTGGTGGCGCTGTTCCGCGGCGACCGAGCGGTCGAGGAATTGAACGCCGGAGACGAGGGTGTGGTGATCTTGGATCACACCCCGTTTTACGCCGAGTCCGGCGGTCAGGTCGGCGATGCCGGCTGGCTGCGGGCCGATGGCCTGGAATTCGAGGTTCGCGACACCCAAAAACAGGGCGAGGGCGTTTTCACCCATATCGGAGTGCTGAAACAAGGTCGGCTACAACGCGGCGCCACGATATCGGCGCGGGTGGATGCGGCCAAACGTCAGGCGACCGCCCTGCATCACTCCGCCACCCATCTGTTGCACGCCGCGCTGCGCCGGGTATTGGGCGCGCACGTCGCCCAGAAAGGCTCGCTGGTGGACCCGCAGCGGCTGCGCTTCGATTTCTCCCACTTCGAGCCGATCAGCGTCGAGCAGATCGAAACCATCGAGCGCATCGTCAACGCCCAGATTCGCGACAACGTGGCGGTCGAAACGGCGATCATGGCCCCGGAAGAGGCCATCGCCACCGGCGCGATGGCGCTGTTTGGCGAGAAGTACGGCGACAAGGTGCGGGTGTTGCGGATGGGCGAGTTTTCCACCGAGCTGTGCGGCGGCACTCACGTCCGCCGGGTCGGGGACATCGGCCTGTTCAAGATCGTGTCCGAGGGCGGCGTGGCCGCCGGCGTGCGCCGCATCGAAGCGGTGACCGGCGACCGCGCCCTGGATTACGTGGCCTCCCTCCAGGAGCGCGCCCGCCAAGCGGCGCAACTGGTCAAAGGCGACCGCGACAACTTCCCCGACAAGGTCCGGCAACTGGTCGAACGGGCGCGGCAGTTGGAAAAGGATATCGAGCAGCTAAAAGGGCGCTTGGCGAGCGGCCAGGGGGCCGACTTGCTGGGCCAGGCGGTGCAGGTGGACGGCATCAAAGTGTTGGCCGCCCGGCTGGACGGCGTGGACGCCAAGACGCTGCGCGAGGCGGTGGATCGCTACAAGGACCAGCTCAAGGCGGCGGCGGTGGTGCTGGCCACGGTCGAGGACGGCAAGGTGCGCTTGGTGGCCGGCGTGACGCCGGCGGAAACCCGGCGGATCAAGGCCGGCGATCTGGTGAACGCCGTCGCCCAGCAGGTCGGCGGCAAGGGCGGCGGCCGCCCCGATCTGGCCCAGGCCGGGGGTACCGATCCGGCCAAACTGGACGTTGCTCTGCGCTCGGTGCCGGAGTGGGTGCGCGACCGGCTCGCCTGAACGCATCCTCTCGGAACCGGCCGGCGTCGATCCCGCTTCCCTGTCGCCAACGTCCTGCCAGATTGGCATTCTCTTGTTTGTATCAAGGGTGTTCGTTGCCGCGATGCGACATGAATATTTTTTGGAGATTGCCGATCTTTCGTTATACTTACGCGCTTTAATGGCGTCTTCGGTTTTTGGCCTTGTCGCGGATCGGATTTGAGCGGGAGTTTGTCGGGACATCATGTCGATCATCGTTCAAAAATATGGCGGCACTTCGGTGGGCAACATCGAACGCATCGAAAATGTTGCCGATAAAGTGATCGGCTGGCGCGAGCGCGGTCACAAAGTGGTGGTCGTGGTGTCGGCCATGAGCGGCGAAACCGACCGCTTGATCGGGCTGGCCAAGGGCATCACCCCGCGCCCCAGCCCGCGCGAGCTGGACGTGTTGCTGGCGACCGGCGAGCAGGTGACCATCGCGCTGCTGTGCATCGCCTTGGAGAAGCGCGGCTGTCCGGCCCGTTCCTACACGGGTGGGCAGGTCCGCATTCTCACCGATAACGCCTTCAACAAGGCCCGCATCCAGGATGTCGAGATCGAGGCCATGCGCGCCGATCTCGACGCCGGGCGGATCGTGGTGGTCGCGGGATTTCAGGGCGTGGACGAGGAAGGCAACATCACCACCCTGGGCCGGGGCGGGTCCGACACCACCGGCGTCGCGCTTGCCGCCGCGCTGCAGGCCGACGAATGCCAGATTTACACCGATGTGGACGGGGTTTACACCACCGATCCGCGCGTGGTTCCCGAAGCCCGTCGGCTGGATCGCATCACCTTCGAGGAGATGCTGGAAATGGCCAGCCTGGGCTCCAAGGTGCTGCAAATCCGCTCGGTGGAATTTGCCGGCAAACACAGTGTCCCACTACGTGTGCTATCGACCTTTCAGGAAGGTCCGGGCACGCTGATCACGTTCGAGGAAGCGACCGAGGCCGAACCCATGGAGAAAGTGCTGATTTCCGGTATCGCGTTCAACCGCGACGAAGCCAAGATCACCGTGCTCGGCGTGCCCGACCGGCCGGGCATCGCCTTCAACATTCTGGGGCCGATCTCCGCCGCCAACATCGAAGTGGACATGATCATCCAGAACATCGGGCGCGACGACACCACCGATTTCACCTTCACGGTGCATCGCAACGATTACGAGCGCACGCTGGAAATCCTGGCGGAGCACGCCGCCCAACTGGGCGCCCGCGAAGTGTCGGGCAACAACAAGATCGCCAAGCTGTCCCTGGTCGGCATCGGCATGCGCTCGCACGCCGGGGTCGCCAGCCGGATGTTCCAAGCCTTGGCGAAGGAAGGTATCAACATCCGCATGATTTCGACCTCCGAGATCAAGATTTCGGTGGTGGTCGATGAAAAATACCTCGAACTCGGGGTCCGCGCACTGCACGAGGCGTTCGAGCTGGAAAAAGCCGTCTGAACGCATCGTTCGATCTGCGGCGAGAGTGAAATCAATCACAACGCGGGCTGCCAAAAACCGCGAAATGGCCTGGTGCTTTTGATGGAGAACAAGGAGTAGCTTGATTATGTTGATTTTGACGCGCAGAGTTGGAGAAACGCTGATGATCGGCGACGAGGTGACCGTCACCGTGTTGGGCGTGAAGGGTAATCAGGTCCGCATCGGAGTCAATGCCCCCAAGGACATTGCGGTGCACCGCGAAGAAATCTACGAGCGGATCAAACGCGAGCAGGACGGCGGCGTCCCCCCCGGCAACGTCACGCAACCCGAGATCTGATGCTCTGGACTTTACGGCGGTGGCTGAAGGCGTTATCCTTTAGAACTTGCAGTGCTTGATGAGTCGGCATTTGCCGGAGAGATGGCCGAGCGGCTGAAGGCGCTCCCCTGCTAAGGGAGTATGGGGACATAAAACTCCATCGAGGGTTCGAATCCCTCTCTCTCCGCCAATTTCCGCGAAGCGGCGCGAACATCGATGCTGTCCGAATCGGCTCGCCCCCTTCGCTTCCCCAACCAAAGCGCCCGTAGCTCAGTTGGATAGAGTACCTGGCTACGAACCAGGGGGTCGGGAGTTCGAATCTCTCCGGGCGCGCCAGTCGAGACAAGGGCTCGGATAGGCGATATCCGAGCCCTTCCCGCCCGCGCCGAAACTCCGCTTGGCATCGATGCGTTTTTCTCTCTGGCCCGGAGCGGCGCCCGATCGAGTCATCGGTCGTCATCCCATCGCCGGCGCCGGGACGCCCGTCGGTCTTCGCGGTGACGCGGCCTGTCTTCGCGTCGCTGGACGGCCAGGCGCAGCCGCTCCTCGCGTTTCCAGCGAGCTTCATGATGCCGCGCGACGTGATAGTTGAATTCGGCCGCATCTGCGGGCTGATCGGGTGATGTTGTCGGTTGCATCGATTTTTCCTTGGTTTCTGGTTGCGTTGGTGATTTTTCGTTCGGTCGGCGTCTCGTCGATACCGCTGCGGGCCGGCGCGAAGGCGGGCGGATGAAAGCGGCCGAGCGCCTCGCGGTCGAACGTCGGTCATCAATATTCTTGCCATATCTATTATATGTATGATATTTATGGTAAATATTTAATAGATTGGGAGAATCGTTCCGGTCTTGGTTCTCGGCCAGCGGTGATTTGGCCTGCGGACCAAGACCAGATTGGCCCGGTCACAACATCCGGTCAGGCCAAAGATACAGCGGTATCGGTGCGGGTCAGCGCGCTTGGCTGCCCGGACCCCATGCACGGCGGTGGGGCTGCCGGATGCGATCTAGGCACCGCAAGCTGCGAGTGCCAGCAGCCTCGGTCGCGCCGGTTGCGTCGGTCGCGCCACAGTCGCTTGCAGTGAAATCGGAAGCCACTCTCTGCCGCCAACTCAACGGTGCGAGCCAGCAATGCCATGACTTCGCCCAGCCGATACCCGGTCACCGTCCGGGCGCGTTCCGTTTTTGCCGCTGTGCTGCTGTACGGTCTGCTGGCGCTCGGCGTGGCGCTGACGCTGTTGCCCTTGCTGTGGATGCTGGCGGCTTCGCTGATGCCGCCCGGCGAGGCCAACAGCTACCCGCCGCGCTTGTGGCCCAGCGCCATCACCTTCGAGCACTACGCGGCGCTGTTCACCCGTCTCGACTTGGCCCGCTACCTGCTCAACAGCGCCTTGCTCGCGGGCGCCGTGACCCTGATCGCGCTGTTCGTCAACTCGATGGCCGGTTACGCCTTCGCCAAGTTCCGCTTTCGCTTCCGCGATCGGCTGTTCCGGGGTTTGTTGGCGGCGATGGTGATCCCCGCGCAGGTGGCGATGCTGCCGCTGTTCCTGCTGCTCAAGCAGTTCGGCTTGATTAACACCTACTGGGGGGTGATCGTGCCCGGCATGGCCGGCATTTTCGGCATCTTTTTGATTCGCCAGTACCTGCTGGCGATCCCCGACAGTTTGATCGATGCGGCGCGCATGGACGGGGCCGGCGAGTTCCGCATTTACTGGTCGCTGATCTTGCCGCTGTGCCAGCCGATTCTGGTGACGCTGGCGATTTTCACTTTTCTCGGCGCATGGAACGATTTTATGTGGCCGCTGATCGTGCTGACCGACAGTGATCGCTATACCCTGCCGGTGGCGCTCGCCAACCTGCTGGGCGAGCATGTCCAGGATACCGAGCTGATGATGGCCGGGTCGGTGCTGACCGTTTTGCCGGTGATGGTGCTGTTTGTGGTCCTGCAGAAGTACTACATCGCCGGTATCATGCTGGGCGGGATGAAGGGATAGCCTCGGCAGTTTATCGCTCACCGCCGGAATGGGGGGCGGGCGAAAACGAAACGGCTTGGCGTGTGAACGCCAAGCCGTCGCTTTGATTGGTCGGGGCGAGAGGATTTGAACCTCCGACCACCTGCACCCCATTTAAGTTTTTGTCCCATCTTTGCCCATTTTCAAGCATCTAAGTTTTCCTCAGAATCATCCAAATTTTCTAGCTATTCTAATCGCTTACCGATAGAATACGCTCATCAGCATACCCATAGCATCTAGCTTCAAGCAACTCTTTTTGTGGGGCACATTGTGGGGCACATGGGAATTTGTGCCCCCATACCCTACCCTTAACCCCAAGGCACAACCAATGTCACTCACAGTCAAGGAACTCGAAAATCTGACTTCCGCCGATATCGGCAAAAAGCTATTCGATGGTGACAATCTTCGTGGCCTAGTCCGCATGGGCAAGGACGGAACCATCAGCGTACTTTTTCGCTGGCGGTTCCGCCATAGTGGCAAGCATCATGACTATACCTGTGGGACATGGCGAAAGGGAGTAAGCCTAGCCAACATCCGCAAGGAACGAGATACAGCAGCTTCCACCCTTGCCACGGGCAAGAATCCGAACGATGAACGCAAGCTAACCAAGGAACGGGCAACAATTGAACAGAAAGCTGAACTTGCCCATATTGAAGCTCAAAAAGCCGCTCTACGTACTTTGGAATCCTCTCTTACCGAGTGGTATGGCTCAAAGGAAATCAGCGACCGCAAGGACGGCGGGAAAGACCTTAAGCGCGCTATCGCCAAGGACGTACTCCCAAAATTGAAGGATGTACCCGTATCCGAAATCACTAAAGTTATGCTTGCTGATATTCTTCATAACGTGGCGAAACGTGCCCCAATCATGGCTAACCGTCTTCATGCCAGTCTCAATCAATTTTTCAAGTACGCCAAGGATGAACGGGAATGGGTACAAAAAAATCCATTAGATGGCACCAAACGCGCCAAAATTGGCGGGAAAGAGGAACCACGGGAAAGAATCTTGTGTGACCCTACCAATCCCGACAAGCATGAATTGAAAGAATTGCGGGAAGCGATGGACAACGCCAATCTTCAAGACTCTACCAAAGCGGTTCTATGGATTATCCTTGCCACGGCTTGCCGTGTTGGGGAAGTTACTAAAGCCCGATGGACAAACATTAACCTAGACGCGGGAACATGGTTAATACCCGCTGAAAACTCAAAAAACGGTAAACCCCACACCGTCAACCTTTCCCCTTTCGCCTTGACACACTTCAAAACCCTGCATGAAATCAGCGGGAATAAATCTGTTTGGGTACTTCCTTCAAGCCGTGGGGATAGCCCGGTTTACATCAAGAGCATTACCAAGCAAGTCTTAGATAGACAGCTAGAAAATCCTCTAAAACATCGCACAAAGGCCACAGGTACGCTCAAATTATCAGGGGGACACTGGACACCCCATGACCTTAGACGTACAGCAGCAACCCTAATGGGGCATTGTGGGGTACTCTCTGAAATCATAGAACGCTGCTTGAATCACGTTGAAGAAAACAAGCTGAAAAGAATCTACCAGCGTCAAGAACCACGTAAACAAATGCAAGAAGCATGGTATTTGTTGGGAAAACGGCTTGAAACCTTGCTATCAGACAACGTAATCGTGGGGAATTTCGGAAGCAAAGTAGCGTAAAAATACCCCCTTGACATATAAATTAAGTCACCTTAATCTATTTCACAGTTCCCCGAAGTATGAGGGGGGATCAGCTTCAGACCCTTAGTTCATAGGGCATGGCTTAAAAGGTCATGTGATGCGCAAAGGCCAAATGGCAACAGCGCACCACATGGCCTTTTTGCATTTATGCGCGTTCATCTTTAGGGAGTACGTGAATCATGCCAGTAACCATCAACACTAAAGCAATTAAGGCCGATAAATTCTTAAAAATGCCCGCCAGCAAAAGACGTTGCGGACATGCAAAAGTCAAAGCCCCAATTATCCCCTTAACCATGCCCGGTAGATACACAACGGGCAATGTTCTAGCCGTTACAGGTTGGAGTGCTTCTACGCTTTGGAACAGAATTAGGGATGGAAGATTCCCGAAACCCAATAAAGACGGTAAGCGGGCTTGGTGGCCTACCCATGTAGTCAAGGAAGCGTTAGGACTGTAAGCAAAAAAACCCGTCTTGTGGGAGACGGGTTAAATCCATTCAAGATTGTAAAGCTAGGAGAGTTGTATTATGTCTTATTCCAACAAAAAAGTATATCGGTTATCCGTTCACCTAAAGTCTGGATTTTTGGGGGAATAGTAATAGGATTAATAAGTTAGCCTAAAGTAAAAGACATATTCTAGTTATGAGAGGGAGTATTTCCCTTGATAACTATCATCCATCAAAAATTAGATAAGTTGGTCTTGTCTAAATCCTTCACTACATTAGAAGAAAAGGAAAATTTCAGTCTAGCAGTCTCTAGGGCTATGTTTTTGTGGGGACAAGGTGAATTAAATAGAAGGGTAGGAAAATATCAAACGATATTCTTAAAACACTATCCAGAAAAAACCAGCATCTATATTAAGTTTGGGGCTAATAAGAATGGGGCTATAGTTTGGATAGACTTTAATCCATCCAAACTAGACTGGGAATCTTGGATAGACTTCACTTTCTTATGCGTGGAGTTATTTGGAGAAAATACGGTATATGAGACTTTCAAAATTCAACTACTAGAACTAGCGATGGACATAAATAAACCTATGTCTGATTACATATTCCTAGCTTCAGGAATCAGCAATCAAAATACCTTGTTTAAAGATAACGGTACGCTCTATTTAGGTGCTAAATACAGTAACCGTACATTCATTATTTACGATAAGCAAAAGCAACTTCAAGAAAAAAAGAGCAAGATAGTCTCGCATCCCATAACGAGAGTAGAGGCAAGGATTCGTGGGACAAATTTAACAATGAATCAATTACATACAATAGAAAGCCCCTTTAAACCCCTATTAGTGATTCCAAAAAGCAAGTTGGAATCACTCAAACTTGCCAACCAAGATAAGACTCTATATTCGTTCACTCAATCAATTCAACAGGGTATTACTGGACAAGAAGCATACAGACAACAAGGTAAGGAAGCGCGTAAACACTTGCTAGAAGTGTTTACCCCTCACTCGTTAAAGTTGGGGCACTCTAAAGAACATTGGGGAAAGTGGATTGAATATAAACGAGACTTATTATGTACAGTCTTTACAAACTCATAGCTATGAGCTAGTTACTTA
>RRZT010042817.1_pt1 | contig 10772 bp, 10 predicted proteins | sample 2165551 | NCBI WGS metagenome assembly RRZT01 (sample SAMN10456910, study PRJNA506462) | wastewater metagenome | biome: wastewater; feature: sludge; material: wastewater sludge; isolation source: wastewater sludge with Escherichia coli K12::gfp cells carrying plasmid... | place: USA: Moscow, Idaho...
AACACCTTGCTTCGACGGTATTGCCGGACTACGTCGCCAGCACGCTCTGGCTGTGTCTTGGCGTCGGCGGCGGGGTGATCGTCGTCGGCGTGGCGCCGGCGTGGCTTCCGGCGATGCACGAGTTCCCCGGCAGGCGTTTCTTCGAATGGGCGCTGGTCCTGCCGCTGGCGATGCCGGCTTACGTGCTTGCCTATGTCTACACCGACTTCCTGCAGTTCGTCGGTCCGCCGCAGACCTGGCTGCGCGAAGCCTTCGACTGGCGTCGCGGCGACTACTGGTTCCCGGACGTGCGCAGCACCGGCGGTGCCATCGCGATGTTCGTTTTCGTCCTCTATCCCTACGTCTACCTGCTGGCGCGCACAGCGTTCATCGAACGCGCCAGCGGCATGTTGGAGGCGGCGCGCACGCTTGGCCTCGGCCCGTGGCGCAGCTTTTTGCGCGTCTCCTTGCCGCTGGCACGTCCGGCGGTGGTTGCTGGTGCGTCGCTGGCATTAATGGAGACGCTGGCCGACTACGGCACCGTGTCCTATTTCGGCGTGCAGACGTTCACCACGGGGATCTATCGTGCCTGGTTTTCGCTCGGCGACCGGGTTGCGGCGGCGCAACTCGCCGCGTCGCTGCTCGCCTTCGTGGTCTTGCTTTTGCTGCTTGAGCAAACTTCGCGCGGACGCGCGCGCTTTCACAACACGACCGGCCGCAACCGGCCGCATGCCGAACACGCGCTCAAGGGTGGTGCCGCCGTCGTCGCGCTGGCAAGCTGTGCCTTGCCTTTGTTTGTCGGCTTCGTGCTTCCGGCCGGCTTGCTGCTGCGCCTCGCGTTGACCGAGGGCGACGCACAGTTCGGTGCGCGCTTCGTTCAATTGGCAGGCAACAGCTTCCTTCTTGCCGGACTGACGGCGCTGATCGCGGTGTCGCTCGCGCTCCTCTTGGCTTACGCCGGCCGGCTCGCGAAGGTCGGCATCCGGGCGCGTCTGGCACACATGCTCAATCGTCTGGTGGGGCTGGGGTATTCGGTTCCCGGCTCGGTGATCGCCGTCGGCGTGCTGATTCCGGTGACGCGCTTCGACAACTGGCTGGCCGGGCAGTGGGCCCTCTGGTTTGGCACCAACCCCGGGTTGCTGCTGACGGGCGGTATCGCCGCGCTGATCTACGCCTACCTGGTGCGCTTTCTCGCCGTGGCGTTGCAGTCGGTGAGTGCGAGTCTCGCCAAGGTGACGTCGAACATGGACGAGGCGGCGCGCAGCCTGGGCGAGAACCAGGCCGGCGTTCTCCGCCGCGTGCATTTCCCCTTGTTGCGCGGCAGCCTGTTGTCCGCCGGGCTGCTCGTGTTTGTCGATGTGATGAAGGAATTACCTGCAACGCTGGTCATGCGTCCCTTCAATTTCGATACGCTCGCGACGCAGGCCTACACGCTGGCGTCCGACGAACGTCTGGCCGAGGCGTCAACCGCCTCACTGGCCATCGTTGCCGTCGGGTTGCTGCCGTTGATCTTTCTGTCGCGGCAGATCAATCAACGGCGGTAGCGCTTATCGGTAACCTGCGCGGTCGAAGATCATCTGCGCCTTGGCGCGGTACATGGCGAGCGACCCCACCGGCAGGGTGTCGGCCTTGAAGCTGCCGAGCTTGTCGAGCGCTGGGTTGGCGATCTTAAGGCCGGCGACGACCGGCCATTCGTTGTTGCCATCGGCGAAGTAGCGCTGCGCATCGTCGCTCGCGAGGTACTCGAGGAACTTCACCGCGGCCTCCTTGTGCGGCGCGTGCTTGAGCATGCCGCCGCCCGACACATTGATGTGCGTGCCCTTGGCCGCCTGATCGGGCCAAACGACGCCGATCTTGGCGACGACGGCTTGGTCTTCGGTCTTGCTGGAGCGCATCAGGCGGGCGAGGTAATAGGTATTGGAGATCGTCACGCCGCACTCGCCGGCGGCAACGGCCTTGATCTGGTCGGTATCGCCGCCCTTGGGGGAGCGAGCGAAGTTCGCGACGACGCCTTTCGCCCAGGCTTCGGCCTGCGCCTCGCCCTGGTTGGCAATGATCGACGCCATCAACGACAGGTTGTACGGGTGCGAGCCGGAGCGCGTGCAGACCTGGCCCTTGAGCTTCGGACTCGCCAGGTCAGCGTAATTGCGAACATCGTCGGCGTTGATCGAGTCCTTCGCATAAACGATGACGCGCGCACGCGTTGAGAAGGCGAACCAGTCGTCCGTGCGCAGATGAGCCGGAATGCGTGCTTCCAGCACGGGTGACTTGACCGGCGCGAACAGTCCGAGTTCGTGCGCCTGCGCGAGGCGCGAGGCGTCTACGGTGATGAGCACGTCCGCCGGACTGTTGCTGCCTTCGTTCTTTATGCGCTCGAGTAGTTCTTCTTCCTTTCCCTCGATCCGGTTGATCTTGATGCCGGTCTTTTGGGTGAATCCGGCATAGAGCGCCTCGTCGGTCTGGTAGTGGCGGGCCGAATAGATGTTCAGGACTTTGTCTTCGGCCTGAGCCGAGCCAAGAACCACGGAGAGGGCGGAAAGCGCCAGCAGGCGGCGCGAGAATGAATGGAACACGAGACTTTCTCCTTGCTTGTATTGATAACGTTTCGCAAAAACCCCTCATGATAGCGGCGCTTTTTGTGCGTGTAAATGAGAACGGTTATCTGATAAAGGGCGAAAAAAAAAAGACGCCGAAGCGTCCCTGTTACGATTTCGACTGACCGGTATCAGTTTTCCACGACGCGCCGTGCGCCGTTGTAGCGCTTGACCCAGTAGCTCTGGCTCATGTCCTCGACACGAACTTCCGCGCCCGTACGCGGGGCGTGCATGAAGCGGTTGTCACCGAGATAGATGCCGACGTGCGAGAAGGCGCGGCGCATCGTGTTGAAGAATACGAGGTCGCCCGGCTTGAGTTCTTTCTTGTCGATCACGTCACCGACTTGACTCTGTTCTTTGGCGGTACGCGGCAGCAGCATGCCGAGCGCGTCCTTGAAGACAAGTTGAACGAAGCCGCTGCAGTCGAGTCCACTATCAGCGTCTGTGCCACCGCGGCGGTATTTGATGCCGGTCAGTTCCAAGCCTTTCAGGATCAGATCCTTGGCGCCACTGCGATAGCGTTCGAACAGCGAAGGTTCGTCGCTCAGCGCGGGCTGGACTTCGGCAGCGTGAACGGCAGACACGCCCGAGAGGGCGAGCAGCAGAGCGGCAAGCAGGTTTGTGATGTTTTTGTGACACGACATGGGGCCGGAATCTAAAAGAAAATTCCCGCCCTGTAAACCTTTGCTGCCGCTTTTTTGTGCTGTTGATCCTGGTGCCTTGTTTTAACTGTCTGATTTAAAGGGATTCTCTTTGGTCTCGGGGTGGTTCGCCGATGAATGCCTTTTGTGGGTATCATCGCCCTTTGCGCGACGCAGACGTTCGGGATGCCGATCTCGGGCTCGGAAGGAGGCGTCGCTTTCATTGAGGAGAATTCATGCGTTCCTTCAAGGCGTTTTTGATTGAAGAGATTGAAGGCAAGACAAAGAGCGGTCTGGTTAACGTTGACGAGTCGTTGCTTGACGCGGGTGAAGTGACGATTCGCGTTGCCCACTCCAGCGTCAACTACAAGGACGCGCTGGCGGCTACGGGTGCAGGACGAATCATCCGGCGCTTTCCCTGCATCGGCGGTATCGATCTTTCCGGCATTGTCGAAGAGAGCAGCGACCCGCGTTTCAAGGCGGGCGATCAGGTTATCGCAACGAGCTTCGATATCGGTGTCGCCCATCACGGTGGCTATGCCGAAATCGCCCGCGTACCTGGCGACTGGGTGGTGCCATTGCCCGAAGGCCTTACCCTGTTTGACGCGATGGCTCTCGGTACGGCGGGTTTCACGGCCGCGCTGGCGATCGTCCGCATGGAAGAAAATGGTCTTGCGCCGAACAAAGGGCCAGTGATCGTGACCGGAGCGACAGGCGGCGTCGGCGGATTGGCGATCGACATGCTGGCGAAACTCGGCTACTCGGTGACCGCGCTGACCGGCAAGGAATCGCAGACGGATTATCTGCGGCGGCTTGGCGCATCGGAGGTGATGTTGCGCTCGTCACTCGACCTGTCGCATATCCGGCCGCTGGCTAAAGCTGTCTGGGCGGGCGCCGTTGATAACCTGGGCGGGGATGTGCTCGCCTGGATCGCGAGTTCGATGAAGCCTGGAGGAACGATCGCCAGCATCGGACTGGCAGCCGGTACTACACTGAATACGACAGTAATGCCGTTTGTCCTGCGTGGCGTATCGTTGTTGGGGATTGATTCGGGCTATGTCGGCGAGCCGTATCGGCAGAGAATCTGGCAGCGTCTTGCCACGGACTTGCGTCCACGCAACTTGCTTGAAATGACGCGCACGATTGGCTTGAATGAGTTGCCGGATGTTTTTGACGGATTCCTGAAGGGCGCGGCGCACGGCCGAGTGGTTGTTGCCGTGTCTTGAGGCGGTGATAGACGAAGACGAGAGCCATGAACAGTCCGACCCAGTTGCCGAGAATATTGATTGTTGACGAATCGCGCATAGTACGCGCGACGATCAGCAAGCATGTTCGTGACCTCTACGACTACCGGGAGGAATCGGACGGCGAGGCGGCGTGGCAGGTGCTGGTGCTCGATCACTCGATCGCCTTGGTGATTTGTTCGCTTTCCCTGCCAGTCCTCGACGGCAATGGGCTGCTCGACCGCGTGCGTGCGTCAAAGCTGACGCGCCTCTCGCAAATGCCGATGCTGATGATTGCCGGTGACAATGATGAGGCGATCGAACGCGCCAAGGCGCACGGTGCGTCAGACTTCGTCAATCGCGGTACGGGCGGAGCGGAACTGCTGGCTCGCATCGACACGCAGCTCAAACTCGTGCAGGCGCAGCACCAGCTCAAGGAGAGCCTTGAGCAGAATGTCCAGAATCCAGAGACCGGGCTGTTTACCCGCAAGTACGTTGAACTGCAGGCGGTGCAGGCGATGTCGCACGCCATGCGGCACAACAGCGAAGTCAGCGCGATGGTGATGGGCTTTGACAACATCGGTGCCTTGCGTGAGGAGCATGGCGTCGATGTGGCGAAGCAGTTGCAACAGCGCTTTATCTCCATGCTGTCGAGCAAGATCCGCAAGGAGGACAGCCTGGGCCACTACGCCGGCAGCCAGCTGGTCGTCATTTCGCCGGGGACACCGGCGGCGGCATGCGAATCCTTCGGCAACCGCTTGCGCGAGGCGATTCGCGCGGCAAACATCGCGGTTCATGGACAGCGATTGAACTTGTCGGTGAGTGTCGGTGTCAGCAACAGTCCTGCAGATGCGGTTGTATCTGCTGGTGCGCTGATCGAGTTGGCTGGCTCGCGTTTGAAGATGGCGCAGCAGGCGGGCGGGAATCAGGTCATTTCATGCAATCCGAGAGCGGACGCGGTGTCGTCGGTGGTTCCGGCGCTTGATCAAGCGCTGGCGCTGATCAATGAGGGGCAAGTGGCCAAGGTCATGCCCCATCTGGCGGAGCTCGGTTTGCAGGTGATGCCCCTGTTGCGGTTGCTGGAGCGCCGATTCGGCTTTGGCTTGCCGCTGGCAGAGATCGAGAAGCGCATGACTGACCCGGTGCAGGAGAAAGAAGACGCCGGGCAGGATTAGTTTTCCATAAGTGCAGGGTACTTGGCGGTAGCGACAAGGAAGCCTTATGACAACAATCAAGGAGTTTCACCAGCAATCCATCGACAATCCGGACGCATTCTGGGCCAACGAAGCCAAGCGCATCGACTGGCACAAGCCGTTCACCCAAACGCTCGATTTCTCGCGGCCGCCCTTCGCCAAGTGGTTCGTCGGCGGCGAAACCAATCTCTGTTACAACGCCGTAGATCGGCACGCGGCCAAGCGGCCGGATGACCACGCCCTGGTCTTCGTTTCGACCGAGACCGATACCGAAACCGTTTACGCCTTTGCCGAGCTGAAAACGGAAGTCATGCGCATGGCGGCCGTCATGCAGCACCTCGGCGTCGGCAAGGGCGATCGCGTCCTGATCTACATGCCGATGATCCCGGAAGCGACGTTCGCCATGCTGGCCTGCGCGCGCATCGGTGCGATCCATTCGGTCGTTTTTGGCGGCTTCGCGTCGGGGTCGCTGGCGACGCGCATCGACGATGCGATGCCGAAGTTGATCGTCTCGTCCGATGCCGGCATGCGTGGCGGCAAGGCGGTTCCCTACAAGCACCTGCTCGACGACGCGATCGAACTCGCGGCGCACAAGCCGGATCATGTGCTGATGATCGATCGGGGTCTCGACCATGCGTTCAACAAGGTCGAGGGGCGCGACGTCGACTACGCGACTCTCCGCGAACGCTTCCTTGACGCCGATGTGCCGGTGACCTGGCTCGAATCGTCCGAGCCGTCGTACATCCTCTATACCTCCGGCACGACCGGCAAGCCGAAAGGTGTTCAGCGCGATACGGGCGGCTACGCGGTCGCGCTGGCCGCGTCGATGCAGTACATCTACTGCGGCGGCGAGGGCGAGACGATGTTCTCGACATCGGATATCGGCTGGGTCGTCGGCCACTCCTATATTGTCTATGGTCCGTTGATCGCCGGCATGTGCACGATCATGTACGAAGGCACGCCGCTGCGGCCCGATCCGGGAATCTGGTGGCAGATCGTCGAGAAGTACAAGGTCAACGTGATGTTCTCGGCGCCGACCGCCGCGCGCGTGCTCAAGAAGCACGATCCGGCGTACATGCACAAGTACGATCTGTCGAGCCTGAAGCACGTCTTCCTCGCCGGCGAGCCGCTCGATCAGCCGACGCATGAGTGGTTCATGGGCGAACTCGGGAAGCCGGTGATCGACAACTATTGGCAGACCGAAACCGGCTGGCCGATCCTCGCAGCGATGCCGGGCATCGAGAAGACGGAGATCCGCTACGGCACGCCGAGTTTTCCGGTCTATGGTTACAACCTCAAGGTGTTTCGCGAGGATGGCACGGTGTGCGAGCCGGACGAGAAGGGCATTGTCGGGATCGTGCCGCCTCTGCCACCAGGCTGCCTGTCGACCGTCTGGGGCAACGATGAGCGCTTCGTATCGACCTACTTCTCGCTGTTCCGCGACCCGCAGGTCTATTCCTCGTTCGACTGGGGCATCCAGGACAAGGACGGCTACCACTACATCCTTGGCCGGACCGACGATGTGATCAACGTTGCCGGTCATCGTCTCGGAACGCGCGAGATCGAAGAGGCGATCCAGGGCCATCCGGGCATCGCCGAGGTGGCCGTGGTCGGCGTCGCGGATCCGCTGAAGGGGCAGATCCCGATGGCGTTCGCCGTGGTCAAGGACGCGGGTAGCATTTCCAGCCCAGAAAAGCGGATCGAACTCGAAAAGGCGGTGTTCAAGCAGGTCGACGACAGTCTGGGCGCGATCGCGCGTCCGAGCCGCGTGCATTTCCTGACCATCCTGCCCAAGACGCGCTCCGGGAAGCTCCTGCGTCGTTCGATCCAGGCACTGGCCGAAGGGCGCGATCCGGGCGATTTGACGACGATTGAAGATCCGGCGGCGCTGGAGCAACTGCAGTTGGCGCTGAGTTCCAAGGCCGCTTGATTTCGCGGTGCGACAAATGAAACGGGAGAGCCGCGGCTCTCCCGTTTCATTTGCAGTGAAGGCGTGTCAGGCAACGAGCGCCGATACCGCGCCGCGCAGCGCCAGCAAGTAGCTATCGACGCCCAAACCGCAAATCTGGCCGCGCGCGATACCGGCGATGACCGAGTGGTGCCGGAACTCCTCTCGTGCGTGGATATTCGACATGTGCACTTCGAAGATTGGCGCTTTGAGAATCGCCAGTGCATCGCGGATACCGTAGCTGTAATGCGTCCACGCGCCGGCATTGATCAGCACGGCATCGACGGCGTCGCGATGCGCCTGATGGATGCGTTCGCACATTGCACCCTCGAAATTCGTCTGGAAGCACTCGACTTCGACGCCGAGTTCCTGACCGAGCGCCTTCAGCCGTGTGTCGATCTCGCTGAGCGTGATCGTCCCGTATTGCGCCGGGTCGCGTTGGCCGAACATGTTGAGGTTGATGCCGTTTAGTACGAGGATCTTTTTCATGTTTATCTCATTCAGGAATTTCGTTGCCGTGGCGACCAGACTTTATACGCAAACAGGCGCCGAGCGGAACTCGAATCTCACGGCTTCATGAAGTCCGGCAACGGTTTCAATGCCAGTTCATCGGGCCGAGCGTGGGCACGTTCGTAATCGCGAATACGCGCGATACGTGCATCGGTGTCCGGGTGCGTGTTTAGGAGCGCGGGCGGTTCCGGCAAGGCAGATTTCTCCGATACGCGCTCGAAGAAGGTCGCAGCACCGTCGGTGTGGCCGTAGACGCGGAGCAAGGCTTGCAGCGCGCGGCGTCGGCGGCTTCTTCCTGCTCGCGGCTGAAAGCGAGCATCGGCAGCATGCCCATGCTGCCGACCCACTGCTGGATCATGCCGTCGCCGACGCCGGATAGCGCGGAGAGCGCGAGCATTACCGTGAATCCACGGCCCATGGCCACGATCGGGTGACGATGGCGGACGTGCGCGATCTCGTGCGCGAGGACCATGGCGAGCGCGTTTTCGCTGTCGACGGTGTCGATTAGCCCCTGAAAGACGACGATGTTGCCGCCCAGCGTCGCCATCGCGTTGACAGTGTCGTCGGAAGAATAATGCACGGTGATCTGCATTTCCGCCGGCAAATCCATCGCGGCGGCGAGTTGCCGGCCGAGTGCCTGGAGGTACTGCTCGCGGCGCTTGTCGTCGGCGCTGTGCGATTGCTTCAACCAGTCCGCGTCGATGCTCGACGCCAGCGCCCGTTCCTGTTCGAACGGTACGAAGCGCACGAGATAGCCGGCGGCGAACGACAAGGCCAGCACGGCGACGACGATCAGCGCCGAGACGCCGCCGAGCAACAGTGCGAAATCCTTCAGCGGGTGCGTCGGCGAGACGTTGATGCCTTCCGGGATTTGCGGGTTTTCGTAGGCAGACATAATGCGTTAGCGCGGTGTCACGGCCGTCCCGAAGGCGATGACCTCAACGGCGGCAACGCCCTGGCTCGCGTCCTTGGTGATCGACGACGTTTCCAGACGCACATTCCACACGCTCTTCGCGCCGCGCGCTCGGGCATCGGCCTTCATGCGCAGGATGGCCTCGCGCCGGGCGCGTTCGAGCAGGGATTCATAGGCGCTGACGCGGCCGCCGACCAGGTTGCGCAGACCGGCGACGAACTTCTTGAAGAAGTCGATCGAGATCACGACGCTGCCGCAGACCAGCGCCGAGTCGATGCGGCCCAACTCGGGAATATTCCGCTCGGTGAAGCAGAGCACGTCGCGCAATTCCGCCTCACGCTGGATGATCGAGCGGAAGTGGCGCTTCTCGGCGATCTGCCCGAAGACGTAGCCGAGGACGAGGAGTATCAGAAATAGAATCAGATCGTACATGGCACCGATTCCGCTATTCCACGACCAGCGCCGTGCCGTAGGCGAACAGTTCCGCCGCACCGGCGGCCACCGACGAGGTCGAGAAGCGTACGTTGACCACCGCGTTGGCGCCGATGGCTTCCGCCTGCTTGACCATGCGGGCGACGGCTTCTTCGCGCGATTCGGTGAGCAACTCGGTGTAGCCCTTGAGCTCGCCGCCGAAGATGTTCTTCAGACCGGCCATGATGTCGCGGCCGGCGTGCTTGGAGCGCACGGTGTTGCCGCTGACCATGCCGAGATGCTTGACGATGGTCTTGCCGGGCACGGTTTCGATGTTGGTGATGATCATTGCTGGCTTCCTTGATGGGATTGAGGTACGAATCCAGAAAATCGGCCGTCGATATGCCGATCGCCTGATCGTACCTTGCCGGCCGAAGCCGGCGCAAGGAAGCTGAGGGCGTGTTCTCAGCCGGCAGCCAGACGCCTTCCCATCCTGCGTCCCAGCCGGTTCAGCCAGAGCGAGGCGATGATCACGGCACCGCCGGCCGCCAGCTTCGGCAGATTGGCGTCGCGGTTCCAGATCAACAGATTGACGAGCAGGCCGGCGGGGACGTGCAGTTCGTTCATGATCGCCAGCGTTCCGGCATCGACCTGCGTACTGCCTTTGACCCACCAGAACATGCCGAGCGCCGTGGCGAACAGGCCCATCCAGACCAGAACGCCCCACTGGATTGCCGTGTGCGGCATCTTGGCGAGGTCGCCAAAAAGCAGGAAAGAAGGGAGCGCAAGGACCATGGCGCCGAGGAAGAAGTGTCCGAAGAAGCGGTGTAGCGGCTGTTCAGTCGGATAGCGCGCTAGCAGCTGGCGGCAGAGGACCTGGCCGGCGGCGAAGGTGGCGTTCGCCAGTTGCAACAGCAGGAAACCGATCAGGTAATCGCCCTCGATCTTCTCGAAGCGGATGATGATGCCGCCGCCGACGGCAACCAGCGCGGCAACCAGCGCCCAGGGATTTAACCGCCTGGCCAGCGCATCGTCGAGCAGCGTGACGTAGATCGGTGTGAGCACGGTGAACAGCAGGACTTCGGGCACCGTCAAGACAGTAAAGCTGCGGTAGAGGCAAAGGTAAGTGATGCCGAATTGCAGGGCCCCCGCGAGCCAGAAGCCGCCAAGCAAGCGGGCAGGCAGACCGCGCCAGCGGGTGAAGGGAATGAACACCGCGGCGGCGATGGCGACGCGCACGAGCACGGCGAGATCGCTGTCGACCTGGCCGGCAAGATACTGGCCGATGAGACTGAAGGAAAAAGCCCAGAGGATGGTGACGAGGATGAGGTACGGCATGGTGTTTCCTGGAGGATCGGGG
>RRZT011258190.1_pt1 | contig 10770 bp, 6 predicted proteins | sample 2165551 | NCBI WGS metagenome assembly RRZT01 (sample SAMN10456910, study PRJNA506462) | wastewater metagenome | biome: wastewater; feature: sludge; material: wastewater sludge; isolation source: wastewater sludge with Escherichia coli K12::gfp cells carrying plasmid... | place: USA: Moscow, Idaho ...
ATATATTGGTTCAGATACAAATGTTGATGCTTCAACAGGAATGCCTATTTTAGGAGGTGAAGTGATGTATTTCAATACAGCTGCTTCACTATACGCTTGCATATCACCTAACGATGATGCAGCTGATTTAAGAGTTCAAATCTTAAGTTAAAAATATATGAATAGAATTAAATTGAGTTTAGTAGCATCAACAGCTATAATTGGTTTTAATGCACCATTTGAAAAAAGATGGATTGATTATGTTTCTGATCTTCAGATTAAGAACGAATATAAACATAAGAATAAAAGGAAAAGGATTGTAAAATGAAAAAGATATTTTCAGAATGGGGTGATGGATTAAATTCAATTAAAGATCAATCATCTTGGGAGAATAATGATAAATCATTAAAAGGATGGCCAGACGCATGAAAAGAATCTTTGAATGGACAGATAATAAGTCTATAAATACAGGTGTTGGAGGAATTTAATGAATATTAATGAATTCATAAATAATGTTGAAGTTGATGAAACAGATATTCCTCAAATATTAATTACTTCAAGTAAAGCAAATGGAGTTAAAATTCATTCAACTTTAAACGTTGAAAATCAAAAGAAGTTATTATTGGCTATTTGTGAAAATATGGGCTTATTTGAGAATGATTCATATGAACATGAATTTGATGAGAAAGAAATAGTTGATGACTTTAATTTAAATACAAATAAGCAAACTGAAAATGGTTACAGTATTGTAGGAGAAGGTTCTGATATGGATTTATTAAGAACTGATAAAATATTAACAGGTTCAATTATTGATCCTATTAAAGGTTAATCAAAATTAACAACAATCAAATGATTTAATAAATAAAAAGGAAAAATGTTATGGCTTTTAATATTAAAGTTTATGCAGGTACAGCAAGTAATGTAGCTAATATGTATCAAAAAATTATTCAAGGTATGACTACTGTATTTGGTTATGCTAAAACTTCAGGATCTGTTACTGGTCAAGGTTGGGAAGTTATTTCAGCTGACGGAGGAAATTCTAAATATTTCTTAAAATCAAAAGGTTCTAATGGTCTTGATGATATGGTTTATAGCATCAACAATCAATTAGTAATCAATGGTGTTCAAAATGTATCAGGAAATTCTGTTTCAACTTATGGTGTTAGTAACGCATTATTTGGTAAAGTTAAAATGTTTATTCCTTCAGGTGTTGGAGGTTATCAATTCTGGATGTATGGGAATGATGATTTCATTCATATCTTTACAAGAGGTTATGGAGAAAATGGCTCTAAAGCTGAAAATACAGCTATATTTACTGTTTCATTTGGTAAATTTATTCCAACTTACAATCCTTCAATTACTCACGTTGCAAGTATCAATAAAATATCAATAGGATCTGATGTAATCATCCCTGTAAATGATGCTTCTATATTTGAACCAAATAGATACATTACTATCAGTTCAGCTTTAACTTGGGAGAAAACTTTAGTTACTGAAGTTTCATATGCTGGAAATACAATTAAAGTTTCAAACATTTCTCAAGATCACCAGGTTATCGATGGCGCTCCTATAATTTTAGGTGAAATGGCTAAACCTTATTACATCTGGGGAACAGGTCAAACTACTACTAATACAGGAATGGAAACAGGTAATCAAATAATGGTTCTTCCTAGAGTTAGTGGTACAATGTTATCATTATCAAGTCAAGATGCAACAAAATATGGACACGGAGTTAGATGTGATGTATTTACTCAAATAGGAACTCTAGCTCGATATTCAGCTCTTGATATGCTTAACTATGACAGATATATGTTTGAATTATATATTTATTGTACTGAAGCAGGAGAATATGCGTTCTTAGGAAAAATTCCTTATATTTATATGGTGGGTTCTGAAGATACAAACTCTGAATCAACAATCATAAATGATCAATATTTCTTGTATAGAGTATTCCAAGATTGGAATTTAAAAGATGGTGGGAAAGTTTCTTTAGCAGTTAGAGAATCTTACAAATAATTTAATTAATTAAAAAGAGTAGCTAATGCTACTCTTTTTCCTGTTTCAAAACAAATTGAAAATTAAAATAAAGGTTGAATATATGACTGATCCATCTTTATTGCACAATTCAGATATTATGAATGGTAGGTTATTTGATCTAAGAATTTTTAGAACAAAGGAAGAGTTACCCGTTCCTTGTAGAGCTGAAGGCTTTGAAGTTTTAATTCATCCAATTCCTACAATAATAACAAGATATAGAAAACCTTATATTCAATATCCATTTAAACCTCAAGCAATAAATAAAGCTGACGAAAAATTGATTAATTATCAAATACAATATATAACTCAAGATGACGATCAATTAAGTAAATATTTTGAAATGCCAAAAGTTAATTATTCTTTATTACAAGGTAAAGATGATATACATCAAATTCCAACTAATACATATCATCAAGAAGTATTATCTAAAATATTTGTACCTAAATTTATAGATGAAGTTTCGTATTTTTATGATTTAAATTCATTAAATATTAATTACATTTGTAACCCTAGAATGGTTAAACAATATCATCATATATATGGTGATAAATATTTAGTTATTGATTATTCAGATTTAAGACAACACGCTGTTGATAATAATTTAGTATTAAGAAAAAGGTTAGTGAATAGATTAGATAGAAGAAATATTTCACTAATTGTAGGTTATAATAGAATTGTAGGTTATCCTTTAGCGCAATATTATTCAAATATTGTAGAACTCATTGAAGGTGAAGTTCAATTCTTTGGACCTGAAACTTTAGAAGCTTGTTTAAATATTGATGGATCATATTCTGTTGAATATTTTAATCAACTGCAAGAAGTTAAAACAATGGATTATTATTTATACAATACTAATTTGATGAAAATATATATTTATGATGGCGATATTAATATATTAAAAAATCAAGGATTTGTTATTAATCCAATCTTAAAAGATTCAATAACAGTAATTATTCCTTCATCAGAAATAAAATGGTGCAGAACTTTGAATTATTCAAATAAAAGAAATAGTTCATTTAAATCTTATTCATTATTAGGTTATTGGAATAATTCAATTCATTCTAAAAATTCAATATATTCTCTTAAATCAGTATCATCAGGAGAAACAGAAGATTTTAATTATAGAATGATTCAAGAATTCTATGCTAAAGGATTATTATACACAAATTTTCCAGGAATGTATTCTCCGAAACACGAATTATTATCTGCAATTAGAGCTACATTAAGTACAGTTACTAATCAAGGAAATAATACAGCAGGAATATTTGATGAAAAATTAGATTCTGATCACGGTAATACAATTATCTCTAGAAAATATGATGCTAAATTAGATGTATATTATAAAACAAGTTCAATTCATAAATCAAGATATATTGGATTTATTCCATTGCATACAAACAATGAATATCTTAATAAAATTAATTTTATGTTACCTGCAGTTTCTAAAACTGATAATAAAGTTAATTTAAATGAGTTTTTATATTTTAAAAATGGAAATAATAATAGATCTGCTAATAGACAAAATATCATTACTAATCTAATAGTTAATGCTGAAAAATTAGTAAAACATGTTCAACTACCAAATATTAATTATGAGCAACATTTAAAGAAAAATTTATTAACTCAATTTAAAACAACAGCTACTGAACATATTAAAAGAATTTCAACTATTCAAAATACTAATGGAATCAGAGCTGAATATTATGATACTACTTGTTATAAACATAGAGAATTTATGGTTTATATATTTTCAATATATGCTGAAGAAATAGCGGATAAACTAAAAAAGTCTAATATTGTAATTGCAGATGGTGAAATTTCAATTTCAAAATCTGTCACATTTCAAGCGTTTAAACACTTTGCTGATGTTTCACAAAGAATAGCTTATCTAATTTGGAGAGACTTCAAAACATATGACGATATATTTTTAACTAAAGAAGAATTTTGTGAAAAATATCACGAATATAGTTTGACTTATGAATGTCATGAATATCCTACAGGTAAAATTGCAACAATGATCAAAAGAACTATGAATTTAGTTTATGATAAAGAGTTAAATTTTAGAAAAGTTGATTCAATAATTGAGCCTACAGTTTCACAAAAAATAATTCCTATTCATCATGAAGCTAATGCGTCTGTTTATGATAGAGCATTATTGAAAGAATCGTATGAATTCACAATTGATCAAAAGAATGTAGCAATTAGAGCTAGATATATCAAACCTTTGAATGAAGTTGCATATAATAAATCGAAAGTAATTCCTTATCCTATTGTAAGAAATCATGCAATGATGTTCCAACTTCATGGCGCTGAATGGTGTAGGTCTACTAAATTTTCATTTCATCCTGTAGCTTCAACAGGATGTAATTGGACAGTTGATGGAATTGTTCACACTTCTTGTCATTCATTAGTGATAAATTCAATATTTGGACCAATGGGTAATAATGACCCTGTTCCAATAGTTCCTATTGTTCCTAAACCTTATGGTCTTGATGAGTTTTGTACTACTAATATTTGTGAAGGACCTGTTTGTGGGTCCGGTGGAGGAGGAGGAGGCTCTGGTGGAGGTGGAGGAGGATCTCTTCCTGGAACTCCTTCTTGTGATGTTAGATTCCATAAATGTACAGGTGGTGGGGGTCCTCAGTATCCTTATGATCCTACAACACCTGGAGGTACACCTGGTGATAATCCTGCCCTTCCACCGGATTGGACTCCTGGAGATTTAAACCCGACACCTCACCCAAAAGATCCACCACCTATCTATGGTATGATTTATTTTGCTAATACAATAGCTGGACATATTCCTTCAATATTGAGAGAAATTCCATACATTCCTGTATTAGTAGAGCCGTTACCTCATATACCTAAGTCTATAATTTTTCCTATAAAGCCAATCATAGAAAAAATTAAAAGACTTGAATATAAAATTGAATTAGAAATGATTCCATATTGGATTTTAAAACAATCAGTTGAATCAGGAGCTGTTCATGAAATACATGCTTCAGCATTGAATTCAAGACATATTTATCACACAAGATTCTTTATGCCAGAATTTACAAAATTTGAATCATCTAATAGAGCATTTATGCAAGAATCATTTGTTACAAATGTTTCAATAATTTTACCAGCTGCTGATAAATTAAAACGAGATACTTCTGGACATTTAAGTGAATTAGCTAGATGGTTAGAATTTACAAAAATGAGAACTTTAGTTTCAGTTGAAACTGAGTTAGAAATATTAGAAGATATTTCTGAGACTACAAATATAATTTTACAATCATATGTTAATGATGCAAGAATATATTCTGAAACAGTTTCAATGATTCCTGATATAATTAGAGTTGCTAATTATGTTAGTGAATTAAATGTTATAGTTGAACCAAGTTCAAATTTAGGTACATCTAAATCAATGATAGATTTATTATTTAAAATATCAAATAATTTAAGAGATAGAATTAAAATAAACCTTTTAATTCCTTCAGAGATTACTGATGTTAGTCTTCAATTTGTATCTAAAGTTGAAGCATTGAATAAATTTATATATCCATTTAAAACAGCTTTAGGTGTTGAAGATGTGATGAATAGATTTAAATCTTTAGGTTTAATTGATAAGATTATTCCAATGATTTATTCAACATCATTCCCTTCTGAGGAATTTAATAGAGTTTCAAAATTATTGAAAGATGATTATGGTATTAAAGAAATAATGATTAATGATGCTAACTCGATAGCTATGACAGATGAATGGACTAAATACTTCAGAGACAATAAGCTATCATAAAATAAAAGGAAAAATATGTTAAGTTTAGAATTAACAAGTTATGGAATTGATAAAATAAATAATTCCATAATTGATTCAAGCTATTTTTTAGATATAGCAAAAATAAAAGGAAATTATTGGTTATCTGAAGTCTCAAAAGAGTCATTAAAGAATGCAGTAGATCTACCTACACCTTTAATTGAAGGATATGTAAATACAGTTAACTATGATAGAATAAATAACGCTATTGCAATACAAGGAATTTTATTTCCTGAACAATCATTTTGTGAGTTAAATGCAATTGGGTTATTTGATAATGATGATAATATGGTAGCCTTCATATTACATAGGGCTCCAATTAAATATGAAGGACAGTTGATAAGATATTTTTGTTGGATGCCAATATTATCTCAAAATGGGTCATCATTTGATCCTGATAATTTAAGAATAGTGCTTCCTAAAAATCAAGTAGTTCATCAAACATACACATTTGAAGAAGGAAGTGTTTGGATGGTAAGACATCATTTGCAAACACCATTAGTAAATTTTACATTATATGATAGACTAAATCAATACATTCCTGATTCAGAATATGATGCATTTGCAAATCCTGGAAATTTATCTATTATATTTAAAAATGGAAAATCTAAAGCAGGTTATTGTTCAATAATTGCTGAAGGATTTGCAATGTCTCATCAAGGCAAAACACTTTCGAAATATGATCCGAATAGTGTTGAATATATTGTTGATGATCCTACTACTTGGGCTGCATCAATGATAATTGATGATTAAAAACTTAAAATAAAATCAAAGGATAGAGTATGATCAATGTAGGATCAGTTAATGATAAAATCATGGGTAAAACAAAATATATTGCATCATATCTTGAACCTGATGAAACTCAAACAATAAAAGTTATGACTAATGCTGAAAATATGTTTGTGAATGGGCTTAGATTATTGACACCGCATTATAAAGTAGCTGAATTAAAAAAATTGGAATTTCAAAAAATTATAAATTCATCAAATATTAAATTCAATATTCTTAATGAAATTGCAACATATAATATAGATAGATCAAAAGATAAAAGTGTTATTAATTATAATTTTTTAGAAAGTGATATTGAAACTATCAATTTAAATCCTGATGAATTATTAAAATATCAATATAAAATTCCAGCTATAAAGCAAGGTCAATTATATCTCAAACCTTACCTTATAGCTCCAGATGAGTTTGAAATAAATTTAAAATGTGAAAAATCAATCAGATTTAAATATAGATTTAACATACCTTTAGGTTGTATAGTTTTTGAAAATCATGAAAAACTTATGACATTTTATATTATATCTACAGACCATTTTAATGAAAGAATAGATTTATATGATGAGATAATGTTTGATTTAAAACAATATTCTGTGATTGATCATGATGAATATGAATTTAATTTAAAATATGATAAGAGTATATTTACATTAGATTTAAAATTATATAAAGAAGAAGCTGAAGTGTATTCAGAAACAAAAGAAATTGATGCAACATTCACAATATTTAATAATGAAGTTTTCACATTTGATTCTTATTTTGAAAATCCATTTGAACAAGCAAGTGGATTAAATTTCAATATGCGATGTTCATCATTATTAATGTATGAAGATGATAGTTTAGGTTCTTTAATTACACCTAGCTATTCTGATAGATTAGATCAAGTATCATTTAAAATAGATCAGGAAAATTTATCAAAATATTATGCTACTAAATATACAAATATAGTTTTTAATTCAGCAAATAGATCAATTAATCCTGAAAAGATGAATATGAGAATTAAATATCCACATATATTAGTTGATGATAAATTAGAATTTACAGGAATAGAGTATTATCTATATTCACATTCTAGCTATTTTACAAAAGCAGATTTTGCAATTGAGGAATATGATTTTAATAATCTAAGATCTATGGTCATTAAATCAATTGATTTGATTGATGTAGATTCAAAGGAATTATTAGATCATAAAATATCATACAATTTAACAATGAGTAATGTTGAAGTTGAAATGAAAAATAAAACAGATAGAAAGATGCATTTCTTATTTAATAGATCATCTAAAGCGGGAATTTTACAAGATTTAAATCAAACAGATAATAGATTTGTAAGAGTTAATGATTCAGCAAGACATATTATGTCGTCATTTAGATATGAGCCAACAAGTTTTAAATTTGCTGGTATTTCATTACTAATATCTGAATCAAAAAATGCTAATATTTCTTCAATTATAGGTTCAACTACATATGATTATTGGAATTCAAAAATAATTAATGATTCAAGATTCATAGTAAATGAAGAAGATTTTGAAGCCATATTTCATACTATAAGTAGAACAGAATTTGAAGTTAAAGGATTAATAAAACCATTAAATTTAATGTTTAATATTCCTGATAATTATGGATTATTCATTTATGGATATCAAATAATTATGGAGCACAATGGGATAGATGTTCCATTTGCTCAAGTTACATTTGAAAATGTTCAAATATTAAATGCTTATCAATATATTCCTATTCAAATAAAAATTCAATTACATGGAGGTCTTTAATGTATAATTTAGGGCTAAATCCTACTGTTAGAAATACAGGAACATTAATATCAAATTCTTTAGACCAATATTACAATCATAGAGTGATTGATATGAGAAGAATAACTAATACTTGTTGCTCTTGCAACGGATCATTTACATATCCTTATCATCACTTTGCATATTTTGATACAAGAAGGCTTACTTATTGGTTAGGAAATGGTTTGACTGGTGAGTCTAGTGTTAAAGACGATAAAGGAAAATGTCTAACTTGTGATTTATTACCCTTAACTACTGATTTAAAAGCTCAAGATGCTGCAATAATTCATTATCATCAAGATGATAATCCTGTTATTTCAAATTGTATTCCGCATCCTTCACATTATGATATTGAGTATGATACATTTATGGTTTCATATCAAAATACAGGTTCTGATTTTTATGAATATTTCAAAATAAGAGCTAAACAATATTGTATTCTTGATACAAAACTTAATGAATATTATTCATTGCAATATTCTAAGTTGAATAATCAAATATTTTTCAATAAAGTTTCAAATGCTGATGATTCAACAGCTATAAAATATGATAATGGGATTTATATAAACATTAATTCAGTTAAATATAAAATTACATTAGTTAATAAAGTATTAGTTGTTGATCAAATTAATTTCCATCTTGAAACTCATGATGATTTTTATATTAAAGATGTTGATTTTTCAATAAAATATGATTCATCTGTTAAAGATGAATCAAAAGATCCACTTGATGCTTCATTTTTACAATATTATAAATTATCAATTGATCCTTCTACAAATGAGATTATATTTATTAAAGATATTTTGAGTCAAAGAAATATGTATGAGACTCCTTATCAAAAAATAATTCATAATAAAAATATTACAGCTTCGCATATATCAAATATCATTATGCGAGATAAATTTGATTTAGATTACCAAGACTTCAGTGCATCATTAGGTGCTAAACAAGGTATTGCAATTAATCCTTATATTTCTATGAATTTAAATGGATATATTTATGATTTCAAATTAGATGCTAAGAATCAATTAGGTGATACTGCAGAAGATAAAAACATATTTGTTGCGATTTATGATGAAAATTTTGCAAAGATTGTTGACTTTAATATTACTGAATTATATACAATTGAATTTAATTTTGATTTAGCTTGGTTAGAAATTCAAAGAGCTAATGGGACATTTAGTGATATTAGCTACTTAGGTTCAGGTGATGCTAAAATCAAACATAGATTTAATTTGAATAAAAGTAAAAAAGTATTCATTGTATTTAGACATTTAAATGCTAACGGATCAATGCTTCCTTCAGTTACTCATGAAATTATTAAGCAATATAGAGAATTAAGATTTAAATTTAGACCTAAAGATAAGGCTCCTGTTTCAGAAAAGATTGAAGAGTTTGCAAAAGGTGTTATTGAATTTAGAACGGGGATAAATTTAGCTAATTTAAGAAAAATTAATGAAGCTGTATTTAATGGAGATCATTGCAATCCTAATACTAATATGAAAAAATTTAATAGCAATATTGATAATCCTTATTATGCTTATCATCATGGTTGCTTAGGATTTCATTATATTGAAAAAGGAATGCATAAATATGTATTATTTGTAAATAAATTTGCAGATCAAATTTATCATGATAAATTTTCTAGAATAACAAGTGCAGTAAATATTGATATTTCTGTATTACACACAGTTAGAGGTTCATCTAAACAATTTGATGTTAAAAGAATTGATGATAATTTCATTAATGATCTTTGTAAAAATTACAACATAACAGGATATGTAAGATTCATAAGTCCAAACTTGCCAATTAGATTTGAGTTTCAAGATAATTATCGATATGAATTCATTCCATTTTTACAAACAAAAATAAATTCCTGGATTACAAATGGTGAACATTCAAACTTTGATGAATGTAAAACTGGGATATATATTAATGGTTTACATAATACAACAAATCCTACACAAATCAATTATCATACATTAGATAGATTTAGAGAAGAACATGTTTTTGCAGGAAATAATACTAAGTATGGATCTTATACAGGGATTCATAAATATACTATGTTTAGATTTATTTGTTCAACATCTCTTCAATATGATATAAGCTATGCATTAAAAGGTAAATTAGGTATATTATTTTATCCGAGTTATAAAACATTTTGTGGATCTGGAAGATATCCTACTTGCGGAATTTTGTCATCCTATGCTTATTATGAAGTTGCAATCAGTTATACTCTTAGTAGTGCGAGCGGATCAGTTTCAGGTATAACTTATAAATATTATCATGGAAGCAGATGTTTGTATTCAAATATTAATGATTTTTATGAAGAAAAAATAGTTCAAGCTAGAGAAGATATGCTTAAAGATTCTCAAAATTTAG
>RRZT010749240.1_pt1 | contig 10769 bp, 8 predicted proteins | sample 2165551 | NCBI WGS metagenome assembly RRZT01 (sample SAMN10456910, study PRJNA506462) | wastewater metagenome | biome: wastewater; feature: sludge; material: wastewater sludge; isolation source: wastewater sludge with Escherichia coli K12::gfp cells carrying plasmid... | place: USA: Moscow, Idaho ...
CAAAAACCTATCAACGCTAGTAAATACGAAATCAAACTTAAAACTACAGTATCTAACGAAAAAAAGTATAAGCTCATACAAGAAATAGCTCCTACATAACAGAAAAGTTTTAGGAAAAACTTTTTGTTTCCCATGTAATCAGCAATTCCAGATAATAATGGCGAGATAAAAGCAATGATTAAAAATCCTAATGCTGTAACATAACTTATTAAAGCTTCACTTCGAACTGAAAAACCAAACAATACAATTTCTTCAATATTTTTTTGACGAAATAAAGCGCCATAATACAATGGAAAAATAGTTGAGGAAATTACCAAAGCATAAACCGAATTTGCCCAATCGTAAAAAGCCCAAGCGTTTAGAAGTTTAGAATCTCCTTTTTGAAGTTTTTGCATACCAATTATTTTAAAATAAAAAATCCCGACAGTGTCGGGATTCAAATATAATAGTAATTTTTTAATTATTTGAAAGTAACACCAAACTTAGCTGCTTCCGCTTTTGCTTGAGGAATTAAAGCTGTTAATTCATTAATACGTGTTTGGTTACTTGGGTGTGTACTTAAAATTTCTGGTGGTGCTTGACCTCCTGAATTAGCGGCCATACGTTCCCAAACTTTAACTGCATTAATTGGGTCATAACCTGCAATTGCCATTAAAGTAAGTCCAATCATATCGGCTTCACTTTCATGAGAACGGCTAAAAGGTAACATTCCTCCCACTTGTGAACCTACTCCATAGGCTTGCATAATTAATGCTTGCGTTTGAGGATCTTTATTACCAACTGCAACTTGAGTTCCTACGGCTCCTAATTGTTGTAAAAGTCCTGCACTCATACGTTGTTGTCCATGGTTTGCCAATGCGTGAGCCACTTCATGTCCCATTACAGCAGCAATACCTGCATCGTCTTTACAAATTGATAAAATTCCTGTGTAAAAAACGATTTTTCCTCCTGGCATACACCAAGCATTTACTTCTTTACTATCTACCAATTTATATTCCCAAGCATAACCTTCTAAATAATCGGCATGACCATTAGCCGTTAACCATCTTTCAGAAGCCGTTTTGATTTTAGTACCAATTGTTTCAATTCTTTTTGCATCCGCAGTTCCTTTTATAACCTTATTCTCAGATAAAAATTGATTATATTGTTGAAAAGCAGATGGGAAAATTTGACTATTAGGAACTAATGCCATTGTACTTTTCCCTGTAAACGGATTTTTAGCACATGATACAACGAGTACCAAGATAGCAAATGCGATAAATTTAAATTTGAAATTCATGAGTGAAAAATTTTTACAAAAATACGATTTATTGTTTGATAACTCTGTTACTTTTCCAAATTTTATGCCATTATTCAATACTATTAGAATTGCATTTTAACTTTATTTTATAAAATCAATAGTACTTCAAATTTACATAAGTTGTAACTTGCACCAAATTTAAAAAAATGCCTAAAAAGAAACAAAAACAAGCACAAGTTATAGAAATACCTAAAGCTATTTTGTTAACAGCAAAGTTTTTACAAGCTGTTTCTCCTTCTCTTACCACTAAATTTGCTGCCAAACTTTTTACAACTCCAATTCGTCACAAATTACCAAAGCGTGAACTACATATGGAACGCGATAGTATTCAAAAGAGTATTGTTATTCCAGAAATCCAGAAAGAAATTGTGGTCTATGAGTATGGTAAAAGTGATAAAAAAGTACTTTTAGTTCATGGTTGGTCTGGAAGAGGAACTCAATTGGTGAAAATTGCTGATGAATTGCTAAAAATGGGTTACATGACCATTAGTTTTGATGCGCCAGCACACGGAAAATCAAAAGGAAATTCGTCAATTATGATTGAATTTATTGCTTCTATTTTAGAAATTGAAAAACAATATGGACCGTTTGAATTTGCTGTTGGTCATTCACTTGGAGGTATGTCTGTTTTGAATGCAATTAAACAAAATCTTCAAGTTAAAAAAGCGGTAATTATTGGAAGTGGCGATATCATTCAAGATATTATTGATGACTTTATTTGTAAACTGCAACTAAGACCTGAATATGGAATCAAATTAAGAAATCATTTTGAAGCAAAATTTGGTGGAAAAATGGACGATTATTCCGCTTACAAAGCAGCAGAAAAAACCGAAATTCCTGTACTCGTTATTCACGATAAAGATGACGATGATGTATCAGTTAAAGCAGCTTATAATATTCAAAAACATTTGAAACAATCTGAAATCATGATTACCGAAGGTTTAGGGCATCGTAAGATTTTAGGAGATGAAACCGTAATCCAAAAAATTAGAGAATTTATTTCAAAATAAAAAAAGTCCTTCGTTTGAAGGACTTTGTAGTATTTTAGAAGTTAGGTGATAAATTATATTTTTTGTAGAAGTTATCTAACGCTTCCAATACCTCATCTTCTGTATCAACTACTTTAATTAAGTTCATGTCTTCTGGATTGGCATTTTTCATTTTGTCAATCATCACCGTTTTAATCCAATCTAATAAACCTGACCAAAATTCAGTTCCTACCAAAATAATAGGGAATTTTCCAATTTTTTTAGTTTGAATCAATGTTACCGCTTCGAATAATTCATCTAATGTTCCAAAACCTCCTGGCATAACCACGAAACCTTGTGAATATTTTACAAACATTACTTTTCTTACGAAGAAGTAATCAAAGTTTAAATTTTTGTCTTTATCAATGTAAGGGTTATAATGTTGTTCAAAAGGCAATTCGATGTTTAAACCAACCGAAATTCCACCTCCATAATGAGCACCTTTGTTTCCTGCTTCCATGATACCAGGACCACCACCCGTAATTACACCATAACCAGCTTTACTGATTTTAAAAGCAATTTTTTCGGCTAATAAATAGTTTTTATCATCTGGTTTTGTTCTCGCCGAACCAAAAATAGACACACAAGGTCCTATTCTTCCCATTGATTCATAACCATTTACAAACTCAGACATGATTTTAAAAATTGCCCAAGAATCGTTTGATCTTATTTCGTTCCAAGTCTTTTGCTTGAATTTTTCTTGAATTCTGTGATCGTCGTTTTCGTATTGATCTGCTGCCATATTCGTTTCGTTTTAATTTTTAAAAAAGCCTGCTAAGATAATTCTTTTTTCAAAAACTGTGCTGTGTAGCTTTTTTTATTTTTTATAATTTCTTCTGGAGTTCCTTTTGCAACCACTTCTCCACCGCCTTTTCCACCTTCGTAACCAATATCAATTACATAATCGGCTAATTTGACAACGTCTAAATTATGCTCGATAATTAACACTGTATTTCCTTTTTCAACCAAAACATTAATTACATCCATCAAAACACGAATGTCTTCAAAATGTAAGCCTGTTGTGGGTTCGTCTAAAATGTAAAAGGTGTTACCTGTATCTTTTTTAGATAATTCGGTTGCCAGTTTAATACGTTGGGCTTCTCCACCAGAAAGTGTTGTGCTCTGTTGTCCCAATGTGATATAACCCAAACCAACATCTTGAATCGTTTTTACTTTTCTGTAGATTTTTGGTATATTCTCAAAGAATTCTACCGCTTCATCCACAGTCATATTCAACACATCAGAAATTGATTTTCCTTTATAGCGAATTTCCAAAGTTTCTCTGTTGAATCGTTTTCCCATACAGGTTTCGCATTCCACATACACATCTGGTAAAAAGCTCATTTCAATGGTTCTAACACCCGAACCTTCACAAGTTTCACAACGACCACCTTTTACATTAAAGCTAAATCTCCCTGGTTTATAACCACGAATCATAGCCTCTGGAGTTTGTGTGTATAAACTTCTAATCTCCGAAAAAACATCGGTATAAGTCGCTGGATTTGAGCGAGGTGTTCTTCCAATCGGACTTTGATCAATGTCGATTACTTTATCAATATGTTCTAAACCTTCAATTTTCTTGTAAGGTTGTGGTTTTTTAACCGCATTGAAAAAATGGGCATTTAAAATCGGATACAAGGTTTCGTTAATCAATGTCGATTTTCCACTTCCCGAAACACCAGTTACACAAACTAATTTTCCTAACGGAATTTCAATCGAAACATTTTTTAAATTATTTCCTGTTGCGCCTGATAGTTTGATGGATTTTCCATTGCCTTCTCTACGCGTTTTTGGCACTTCAATCTTCATTTTACCGTTTAAATATTGTGCAGTAATCGTATCTTCTTGCAATAATTCTTTCGGTGTTCCTTTACTGATGATTTGTCCACCAAAACGCCCTGCTTTCGGACCAATATCAATCACATAATCGGCACGTTCAATCATGTCTTTATCGTGTTCTACAACAATTACCGAATTTCCGATGTCACGTAAACTTTCTAACGATTTAATCAAGCGTTCGTTGTCTCTTTGGTGCAAACCAATACTCGGTTCATCTAAAATATACAAAACACCTACTAATTGCGAACCAATTTGAGTAGCCAATCGAATACGTTGTGCCTCACCACCTGAAAGCGATTTTGAACTTCGATTTAATGATAAATAATTCAAACCAACATCCAACAAAAATTGCAATCTCGCTGTAATTTCCTTTACAACCTCAACGGCTATAACTTTTTGTTTTTCAGATAAATGATTATCTAAATCGGCAAACCATTCGGATAACTCGGCAATATCCATTTGGACTAATTCGCCGATATTTTTTCCGTTTAATTTGAAATATAAAGATTCTTTTCTCAATCGTGTTCCTTCACATTCTGGACAATCATTTTCATCCATAAATTCTTTTGCCCAGCGCTTAATACTTGCTGAATCGGAATTATCGTATTGATTTTTGATAAAATTTGAAATTCCTTCGAAATCGATTTTATAGTCTTTGGTAATTCCCATAACCTTTGATACGACTGAGAATTTCTCGTTTCCACCGTATAAAATCATATCCATTGCTTCCTGCGGAATGGTTTCGATAGCATCGGTTATTTTGAAATCGTATTTCTGTGCGATAATTTCCAATTGCTTGAAAATCCATGAACTTTTATATTCGCCCAAAGGTGCAAAACCACCATTTTTTATCGATGATTTCGGATTTGGGATAATTTTTTGAAGATTGATTTCATTCACAGTTCCTAATCCGTTACAACACGGGCAAGCGCCTTTTGGAGAGTTGAAAGAAAAGTTATTTGGTTCAGGATTTGGATACGAAATTCCAGAAGACGGACACATTAAATTACGACTGTAAAAACGTAATTCTTGACTTTCTTGTTCAATCACCATCATTACGTCATCACCATGGTACATAGCGGTTTTGATACTTTCCGATAAACGTTTGTCCGTATCTTCTTCGGTATCAATTGCCATTCTATCGATAACAATTTCGATATCGTGTGTTTTATAACGATCGACTTTCATACCAAATTCTAAGTCACGAATTTGACCATTCACACGAACTTTTAAGAAACCTTGCTTGGCAATTTGCTCAAATAATTCACGATAATGTCCTTTACGAGAACGAACAACTGGTGCTAAAATATTGATGCGTTTTCCATTAAAATCTTCTAAAATCAACTGTTTTATTTGGTCATCCGAATACGAAACCATTTTTTCTCCAGAGTTGTAGCTAAATGCATCTGCACCTCTCGCATACAACAAACGTAAGAAATCATAAATTTCTGTAATAGTTCCAACAGTTGAACGAGGTGATTTACTTGTTGTTTTTTGCTCAATCGCAATCACAGGTGAAAGTCCGTCGATTTTATCTACATCTGGACGTTCTAATCCGCCAAGAAATTGACGTGCATAAGCAGAAAAAGTTTCAATATATCTTCGTTGTCCTTCAGCATAAATCGTATCAAAAGCCAATGACGATTTTCCGGAACCTGATAAACCAGTAATAACCACTAGTTTTTCACGCGGAATAGATACATCAATATTTTTAAGATTATGGGCTCTAGCACCAATAATTTCGATAGTTTCTTCTGTTGTGTGTTGCATAATTTTTGGCAAAACGCAAAGATACTGATTTTAGTGCGAAAATTTAGGTTGAAGTAAGAATAAGAATTTGTTAAATAAAGACCTTTTATTCAATAATCATGGATTTCAAACGATGTCTATATTTTTCTAAAATTAATTGTTTGTACATAAAACCAAGAAAAATTCCGTTTTTCAGCACTGGTAAAACTTTACATTCAGAAGCATCAAATTTATCCATGATGGTTTCAAGAGTTTCATCATAAAAGATAATTTCTTTAGGTTGTTGCATGATTTCTTCAACAGCTGTATATTTTACTTTGAATTGTGAGAAAACAATTGGTCGAATTTCATCCAAATGAATAAGTCCAAGTAGTTTGTTTTTTTCGTCTAAAACTGGAAAAATATGTTCGTCAGTTTCTTGAATTTTTTGAACTAATTCCTCTAAACTATTACTCAAAGAAATTGCTTTAAAATCAGTTTGAATAAGTTTAGAAACATCAATAGAATTTAAAATATTGGTATCGCGGTTATCTGTAAAAACTTCGCCTTTATCGGCTAAATTTTTAATATCAAACGAATAGGGTTCAAAACGTTTAGAAATGGCAAAACTTACCGAAGACACAATCATTAAAGGAACCATCAAGTTATAACCGCCAGTAATTTCGGCAATTAAAAAAATTGCAGTTAACGGCGCATGAAATAATCCACTTAGTATTCCAGCCATTCCAACTAAAGTAAAATTCCCAACAGGAAGTTTTGTAAACCCTATTAAATTAAAAAATGTTGCCACCGAAAATCCCAAATAGGAACCCACAAATAGTGATGGTGCAAAATTACCTCCATTTCCACCAGCTCCTAATGTTAAACTAGTTGCATACACTTTAATTAGCATAGTTACACTAACAAAAATCAATAAAATCCAGGATGAATCTTGGAAGCGTTCAAAAACTGTATTTTGCACTAATTTTCCAGATTGATTGTCGGCTAAAAGTTTAATGCTTTCATATCCTTCTCCAAAAAGTGATGGAAAAAAGAAAATCAAAATCCCTAAAATTCCCGCTCCAAATAACGCTTTATTGATATAATTAAACCTTAATCTTGCAAAAAAATGTTCGATTTTTCGAAATGTTCTGGCGTAATTTATCGAGACAAATCCGCTTAAAACTCCTAGCAAAATATAATAAGGCAAATTATGAAAATCAAAAAACTGTACCTTTTTAAAGGAGAATAAAATGGTATCGTTCAAAACTATTGTAGAAATTAAAGCTCCAGTAGCAGCACTAATCATAATTGGAATAAATGCTGTAATACTGATTTCGGCTAAAACTACTTCGATAGCAAATAAAACACCTGCAATGGGTGCGTTGAAAGCAGCACCAACTCCGGCGGCAACACCACAAGCTAATAACAGCGTTCTATCTTTATAACTCAGTCTATAATTTTGTGCATAATTACTACCAAAAGCTGCTCCAGTAATGGTAATTGGTGATTCTAAACCCGCACTTCCGCCCATACCTACGGTAAACGAACTTGTAATAATTTGGGCAAACATCTGTTTTCTGGGCATGATACCTCGCTTTTTGGCAACGGCATACATAATTTGCGAAGTTCCTTTTTCTATAGAACCATCTAACACTTTTTTAATAATGATTACTGTGATGATAATTCCGATGATTGGTAAAGTACTATTACTAAAAGGAAGGTGAAGTATATCATCTAATTTTTGGGACGATTTAAAAACCCAATGCGCAAAAGTTTTCAGAATAATTACCGCCAAAGCAGAAGAAATCCCTACTAAAACACACGATAAATAAATAAACTGACGTGGTGTAAGTAATGATTTCAAAAGAAAAATAAACTGTTCTAAACGTCTAAAATTCTTATGAATTAAGTTTTTAAAAGAAAACGTTTTTTTTCTTGGCATTATCTATGATTTAACTGCGAAATTAAGTTTTAAAATCAGAAGTTAAAAGCTATACTTCATTTAATTCGTTTATTTTCTGTTGGCACGAACTCTTTAATTCCTCAAAAAAAAGAAAAAATTCCGCTTCAAATTCGGTATAAAAATCTTGTAATTCCACAATAGCTTCTTGCATATTGGCTCTGTGCTTGGTTTTGTAATCCATCTGAAAAAGTATCATTTCCAAGCCTGCAATGGATGCATAACTGACAAACCAATTTCTGGCAATCATATACGGCATCATTCCTTTAATTCTCTCGGTTAAAATTTCGTAATTGTCTTGCAATAATTGATAGAAATCGTTGGCATAATCTTCTAATTTTTCATCAGAAAACTTGCTCCAGTTTTTTGCTAAAAAATGATCATATAAAATATCCATAATCACACCCGAATAATGTCCGTATTTTTCGTGCAAACGATGTTTACTTTGCCTATAAATAGGATGCATATCGGTAAAACTATCAATGTGACGATGCAATAAAATCCCTTTTTTAATTTCGGAATCGAACTTTTCATAATCGTGACCTTTGATACTATCTGCCATGAAATTCCCGATTTTTAGCAAATCGTTAGTTCCTGATAAGTAAATATGTGCGAGATAGTTCATTTTTTATGTGTTCTTTTTGTAAATATATAAAAAAAATCTTTGCGTCTTTGCGTCTTTGCGAGCTACATCTTTTATATTTGTATTTCAAAATTAAAACTACACATGACATTAATAAAATCAATATCAGGAATTCGTGGCACAATTGGTGGTGCGGTTGGCGACAATTTAACTCCAGTTGATGCTGTAAAATTTGCATCAGCTTACGGTTCGTTTTTAAAAATAAGACACGCTTCAAAAGGTAACGAACGATTAAAAGTAGTTATTGGAAGAGATGCACGAATTTCGGGACCAATGATTCACAATTTAGTAATGAATACATTAGTTGGACTAGGAATCGATGTAATTGATTTGGGTTTATCAACCACTCCAACGGTTGAAATAGCAGTTCCAATGGAAAAAGCGGATGGTGGAATTATTTTAACCGCTTCTCACAACCCAAAACAATGGAATGCATTAAAATTATTAAATGAAAAAGGTGAATTTTTAAGTGGAAAAGAAGGCGAATTAATCCTAGAAATTGCTGAAAACGAAGCTTTTGATTTTTCGGATGTCGATAGTTTAGGTGAAGTCATTGAAAACAATGCTTACATGGATATCCACATTGATGAAGTGCTTGAATTACCTTTAGTAGATGCTGATTTGGTAAAAACAAAGAAATTCAAAGTAGTGGTTGATGGTGTGAATTCTTCTGGTGGGATTATTATCCCTAATTTATTGGAACAAATGGGAGTTGAAGTAGTAAAATTATACTGCGAGCCAAATGGGCATTTTCCACACAATCCTGAACCTTTGAAAGAACATTTGGGTGATATTTGTAAATTGGTTGTAGAAGAAAAAGCGGATTTTGGAATCGTGGTTGACCCTGATGTAGATAGATTGGCTTTCATTTCAAATGATGGAGAAATGTTTGGAGAAGAATATACTTTAGTAGCTGTTGCTGATTATGTTTTATCGAAAACTCCAGGAAATACAGTTTCTAATATGTCGTCTTCTCGTGCTTTACGTGATATTACAGAAAAGCATGGTGGAACCTACCAAGCAAGTGCTGTGGGCGAAGTTAATGTGGTGGAATTAATGAAGAAAACCAACGCTATTATTGGTGGTGAAGGAAATGGTGGAATCATTTATCCATCATCACACTATGGAAGAGATAGTATGGTGGGTGTGGCTTTGTTTTTAACGTATTTAGCGAATCAAGATAAAACCGTTGCCGAAATTAGAGCCTCGTATCCGCAATATTACATGAGTAAAAACAAGATTGAATTAACACCTCAAATTGATGTAGATAACGTTTTGGCTACGTTGACCGAAAAATACAAATCGGAAAACATTACGACTATTGACGGAGTGAAAATTGATTTCCCAACGGAATGGGTACATTTGAGAAAATCAAACACCGAACCCATTATTAGAATTTATACAGAAGCACCAACACAAACCGAAGCCGATATTTTAGCAGAACGATTTGTTAAAGAACTGAAAGAAATAGCAGGAATTTAAAAAGAAAAAGGTCAGATTTAAAATCTGACCTTTTTCTTTTATCTACCGTTTCCCTTACCATTATTCCCTTTTCCTGGATGGCCTTTTGCTTTATTCTTTACTACTACTGCTTTTTTATGAACAACTACTTTTTGCTTATGCCCTTTGTATTTTGTCTTGTGAGAATAATTATAACGTTGTGGTGCATCTCCATAAAAATCTAATTCTACTTGAGAACTTCTTCCTAAGTTAATTCCAACAAATATTGAAGGGACTCTGGTACTTATCGACCATTTTCCATTGCTGAAATAAATGTAATTACTTTTTTGAATGTCGTAATACATGTTTTGGTCTGGAAAATAAACATGTCTTGTTTTAGCTCTATAACCATGAGCCGGTGCCCAAGGTGGTGGTCCTTGCGAGAATACATCAGCTGGCATTACCAACATAAATACTAAAATTAATACTCCAAAAAGCGTTGCTGTTCTGTTCTGAATCGGTTTCATAATCTTTAATTTTAATAATTGTATTAAATGTAGAGCAATAATACTGCCAAAAATTAATTTCAGCAATCATTTTAACGTTTTACAACCTCTTTTATAAAATAAAAAAGTTATTTAATAATGATTTTTTTAGTGGTAGATTGAGTACCATTGGTTACTTTTACCAAGTACATTCCGACATGTAAATCCAAATTAATCTGTATTTCATTATCAAAATCTTGGCTTTGCACTAATTGCCCTGTAATGGTGTAAATTTCTACTTTTGAACTTCCTTCTAAACCCGAAACAATCAAGTATTCAGAAG
>RRZT012281041.1_pt1 | contig 10769 bp, 9 predicted proteins | sample 2165551 | NCBI WGS metagenome assembly RRZT01 (sample SAMN10456910, study PRJNA506462) | wastewater metagenome | biome: wastewater; feature: sludge; material: wastewater sludge; isolation source: wastewater sludge with Escherichia coli K12::gfp cells carrying plasmid... | place: USA: Moscow, Idaho ...
GCAGGGCCGCTTCCGGCCAATGCGGTTGCAATATTTAACTCGTCCTCGGAATCCACCCAAACCCCTCTGCCGATAGAGCTAAAAAGCCTGACTGTATTTACCCTGATCTCTTCGTCTCCGGTAATCGCCGTTACCGATTTTTCGTGTTTTGCGGCGATATTCGGCATTGCTCTGGCATAAAACCCCGCCGAAACCCTGTCCCTTATATCACAAAGAGGGACTTTTGCCATGACGGAGATAAAGCTTTTTGCCTCTCCGACAAACTTCATCCCGTAAAAAGTATTAGGCTTTACAGCCAATATAACGTCTTTTCCGGTTATATCTATCTCGTCATCGGAAACCTTGATATCAAGGCTTGGATAGTATTCTGAGAGCTTTAGCTGTTTATCGTGCGTCCTTACAGATACGGCTACATCGATATCGTTTTTTAACATCCCGTCAAGCAGGGCTTCACCCAGATTTCCGGCTCCAATCAGTAAAACGTTACAAGACTTTTCATCTTTTGTCGGCATAAAAACCCCTTACTACGGCTTTATTTATTGAAAATAGGCTAACATTTAGTATCGAAAGCATACAAAAAAACCGGTTAAGCGGGAGAATGATGAAAAAAAATAAATATTCAAAACTGGCACTTCCATCTTTGGTTCTAGCTGCAGCACTCATATCCGGGTGTTCACACAAGACACAAGAGGAGTTCAATAGACCTGCCGACTACTGGTACAAAAAGATGGTCAAGGAGACCACAAAAGGAGATCTGGAAGAGGCTGACAAGACGTTTACCTCACTCCAAAGCGAACATATCCGCTCCCCACTACTTCCTGAGGCCATGCTGATTATGGCGGAGGCTCACATATCAAATGAGCAATACGTTTTGGCAAACTACTATCTGGATGAATTTATCAAAAGATACGGCGATAAAAAAAGCGTAGAGTTTGCAAAATATCAAAAAGTAAAAGCAAATTTTTTGGCCTTCAAAAAAGCGTTTAGAGATCAACAACTAATACTAGAGACCCTAAAAGACTCCAAAGCGTACATAGCGGAATATCCTAATTCGATATATAGACCTTACGTTGAGACTATAGTCCTCAAGCTAACTCTGGCCGAAAAAGAGATGAATGAATACATAGCCGACCTCTACAAAAGAAAAGGGAAAGACGCCGCATCACAAATGTATAGAAACGATGCAAACTCCTCATGGGTCGAGGGGATGAAATTCGAAGGGGCGCACACCCCTTGGTATCGGTCTTTCTTTGAAGTTACGTTAAGATAGCGGAGCCTGACGAAAAATGCAACTATCAAACTACTCCTCTTTTCCGACAAATCTTCCGATTATTGTCGAAGACGAAATATTTTTATACCCTTTTATGATAGCTCCGCTCTTTTTATCGGACGAAAAAATGATAAAAGCAGCCGGATATGCTATGGAAAACAACTCTCTGGTTCTTGTGTGTCACTCAAAAGCCGGGATGGAGGGTGAATCAAATTTTGACTCCATATACGACGGCGGCGTTATAGGGACTATAATCAGAAAGATAGTCCTGCCGGACGGAAGGGTCAAAATACTCTTTCAAGGGCTAGCCAGAGGGCATATCGTAGAGAGGCTCAGCGATGAACCGATGTTGGCCGTCGTAGACACTATAAAAACCCATCCGTACAACGAACAAAGGGTGGAGGCGATACTTGCCAACCTAAGAGACAACGTAAAAGCGCTCTCCGCTTCGGCAAACTATTTTCCGCCGGATCTACTAAAGACAATATACGAAAACCATGAGCCGAATAGAATAGCGGATTTGATTAGTAGCTCTTTGAAACTAAAAAAAGACGATGCGTATGCCCTGTTTGTGGAAGCAGATGTCGAACAGAGGCTAATGAAGCTGATTGAGCACGTAATCGACGAAACCGAGACGGCAAAACTCCAAAAAGAGATACGCTCAAAAGTCCACGACAGAATGGACAAGGTAAACAAAGAGTATTTCCTAAAAGAGCAGCTAAAACAGATCCGAAAAGAGCTTGGCGAAGATGTTAGTAGACAAGAAGAGTTGGAGGAGTACGGTAAAAAGCTTGAAGCTATTAAACCTTTTATGTACGAAGACGGCTACAAAGAGGCAAAAAAACAACTCGACAAACTGGGGAGAATGCATCCGGACAGCAGTGATGCAAACGTATTGCAGACATATATCGAATACGTCCTTGAGATACCGTTTGGGAAAACATCAAAAGCAAAACTGGACGTTGCAAAGGTAGCCAAAACACTAGATGAAGACCATTTTTCACTTGAAAAACCGAAAAAAAGGATAGTGGAGTTTTTTGCGGTCAAGGAGCTTTTGGAGCTTAGAGGGAAAAGCCAAAAAGAGGGTAAAGGGACGATACTCTGCTTTTTGGGGCCTCCGGGAGTCGGTAAGACAAGCCTTGCAAACTCTATAGCAAAAGCACTCAAAAGAGAACTAGTCAGAGTCGCTCTTGGCGGCTTGGAAGATGTAAATGAGCTAAGGGGGCACAGACGGACATATGTCGGAGCTATGCCTGGGAGACTTATACAGGGTTTAATCAACGCCAAACAGATGAATCCCGTAATGGTACTTGACGAGATAGATAAAGTGGGCAGAAGTATGAGGGGGGATCCTACGGCGGCACTGCTAGAGATTTTGGATCCGGAACAAAACGACAAATTTAGAGATTACTATCTAAACTTCAATCTCGATTTGTCGAATGCCGTATTCATAGCTACCGCAAACGATGCCTCGTCTATACCGGCTCCGCTCAGAGACAGAATGGAGTTTATCGAGGTGAGCTCCTACACGCCTCAGGAAAAATACGAGATAGCAAAAAAGTATCTATTGCCTCAAGAGCTAAAAAAACACGGCCTAAGAGCAAACGAGGTCTCAATACCTAGTACCGTACTAAAAGAGGTTATAGAAAAATACACCAGAGAGGCCGGAGTCAGAAACCTAAGACGGCAGATTGCAACAATAGCCAGAAAAGCAGCCAAAATAATACTTGAGGAAAAAGTTGACAAGGTATCTATAACCTCAAAAAACCTAAAAGAGTTTTTGGACAAAACGGTCTTTGAATACGAAGAGGTAGAAAAAAATAGCCAAATAGGTGTCGTAAACGGTCTTGCATGGACATCTGTCGGCGGCGACACCCTAAAAATAGAGGCCGTAAAGATAAAAGGGAAAGGCGGTGTAGAGCTAACCGGAAGTCTCGGCGATGTCATGAAAGAGTCAGCCAGAATTGCATATAGTGTAGTTAAAACCCTAATCGACGGCAATAAACTAAAAATCGACAAAAAGATTTTAGACTCCGTATGCGTACCTGACGAAAAAGGAAACAGACCTAGCCTATACGACTCATATCATCTGCATATCCATGTACCGGACGGCGCAACCCCAAAAGACGGTCCATCTGCCGGTATCGCAATGGCTACAGTCATATCTTCAATACTATCCGAGCGAAAGGTAAACTCGGAGGTTGCGATGACTGGAGAGATAACCCTCACAGGCAAAGTAACGGCTATCGGCGGATTAAAAGAAAAATTGATTGCGGCTTACAAGTCTAAAATAAAAATAGCCCTTATCCCGCAAAAAAACTACGATAGAGATCTGTCCGATATACCGGATGAGGTAAAAGAGCACCTACAGATAATTCCGGTAAAAACTATCGACGAGGTGTTAAAGCACGCCCTAATGTAACAAACAGATAAGGCCTACCGAGGCCTTATCCCTCATAAAACCCCATTTTTAAACATAAAAATCACATAATAACAATAAATATAATTTTAGTTTAACATTAACGTCAAAAAGTTAAATAAATATATAACTTCTTCCGAAAAACAAATATTAAGAGTTCGGATATGCTAAAATGACGGCTATATACAATCAACAAGGACATCCAACAAATGAAAGTACTACTAATAAAAGACGTAAAAGCTCTAGGTAAAGCCGGAGAGATAAAAGAGGTAAAAGACGGATACGGCAATAACTTTCTAATCGGTAAAGGGCTCGCAAAACTGGCAACTCCGGCCGTGATGAAACAATGGGAGGCCGGAGAAAGGGCAAAAAAAGATGCAGAAGCAGCAGAGATAGCAAAATTAAACGATGCAAAAGCAAAACTGGAGGGGGTAAAACTCCTTATCAAAACAAAGACCGGTGCTAACGGGGCGCTGTTTGGATCTATCACAAAAGAGGAGATAGCCGAAGAGCTAAAAAAGCAGCACGGAATAGAAATCGACAAAAAAAGCATAGAGCATCACGGTGCCTTAAAAGCCACCGGAGCCTATGATCTTGATCTAAAAATGGGTCACGGTATCCACGCAAAACTACATTTGGTTATTGAGGCTATATAAGTGTTTGAAGCTACCACGATACTAGCCTACCTAAAAGACGGGGAAGCCGTTATAGGTGGAGATGGACAGGTAACGTTCGGCAACTCCGTACTCAAATCGAACGCCGTAAAAATCAGAAAACTATATAACGGCAAAATACTTGCCGGATTTGCCGGAAGCACGGCGGATGCTTTTACCCTCTTTGATATGTTTGAAAATAATCTTCAACACAAAAAAGGGGATTTGCTAAAATCGGTCATAGATTTTTCAAAAGAGTGGAGAAAAGACAAGGTTCTAAGGCGGCTAGAGGCCATGATGATAGTCCTTGACCGTGAAAAAATCTTTATACTAACCGGGAACGGCGACGTTGTAGAGCCGGAAGACGGGATGCTGGCATCCATCGGGAGCGGCGGCAATTTTGCTATCTCAGCGGCAAAAGCACTCTCTAAGCACTCAAACCTACCTGTCGAAGAGGTGGTCAGAGAGTCTTTGAGTATCGCCGGTGAACTGTGTATCTATACAAACAAAAACATATCTATTTTAAGGCTTGAAGAGTAATGAAATACACGCCAAAAGAGATTGTCGCTATCTTGGATGAATACGTTATCGGACAAAACAACGCCAAAAAAACTATAGCGGTAGCTCTAAGAAACAGAATGAGGCGGCTAAACCTCCCAAAAGAGATGCAAGAGGAGGTAACCCCAAAAAACATACTCCTCATAGGTGCTACGGGGGTTGGAAAAACAGAGATAGCCAGAAGATTAGCAAAAACGTTTAGCCTTCCGTTTGTGAAGGTCGAAGCTAGCAAATATACAGAGGTTGGTTTTGTCGGCAGAGACGTAGAGTCTATGGTACGAGATTTGGCTATGGCCTCGTATGCCCTTGTAAAAAAAGAGCACAAAGAGATGATAGCCGAAAGTATAGATGAGCTTACAATCGAAAAAATAGCAAAAAAACTAATCCCTGAACCCCCGTCAAGTGCAAGCGAAGAGAAAAAAGAGGATTATAAAATCGCTGTTGAAAAGATGAAACAAAAAGTCGCAACAGGGCAAGTGGATGAGCTAAAAATAAAACTGGAGATCCATAAAAAACCGGATGAGGGGCTTGACGGTTCACTCCCGCCGGAGGTTGCAAAAATTCAAGAGTCGTTCTCCAGAATACTGGGCGGTTTAGATAAAAAAGAGGTTAGCAAAGAGGTAACCGTCAAAGAGGCAATGACAATACTCAAAAATGAAGCGGCAGAGGAGCTACTCGACAACGAAGCAATCAAAAATGAAGCCCTAAAAAGAGCTGAGGAGAACGGGATTATTTGTATCGACGAGATAGACAAAATAGCGGTAAACTCCAAAAGCTCTTCCAGACAAGACCCAAGCAAAGAGGGTGTTCAAAGGGATCTGCTCCCGATAATAGAAGGGTCAACGGTAACTACAAAACTAGGACAGCTGTCAAGCGAACATATACTCTTTATCGGCGCAGGAGCGTTTCATCTGGCAAGGCCTAGTGATCTGATACCGGAGCTTCAGGGGAGATTCCCCCTTAGGGTTGAGATGGAGTCTTTGGATGAAAAAGCGTTATACGACATCCTCACGATACCGAAAAACTCAATTCTAAGACAATACGCTGAACTGCTAAGAACCGAGAACGTAGAGATAGTTTTTGACGAAAACTCCATAAAAGCGATGGCAAAATTCGCCGCTTTAGCAAACGAAAAAACAGAAGACATAGGAGCCAGAAGGCTACACACCGTAATAGAGAGGGTCATGGAGGATATAAGCTTTAAGGCAGACGAATTTGCCGGAGAAAAAATCACGATAGATGAAAATCTAGTCTCCTCAAAACTATCCGATCTTATCGAAAACGTAGATCACGCAAGGTACATACTATAATGGGACAAATCCAAACAGAAAACACTAAATGCGGTTTTGTAGCCGTCGTAGGCAAACCAAATGCGGGGAAAAGCACGTTACTCAACTGGCTAATAGGTGAAAAAATAATGCTTGTAAGCCATAAAGCAAATGCAACCAGAAAAAGGCTAAAAGGGATACTGATGCATAACGATGCGCAGATAATCCTAGTCGATACCCCAGGGCTTCAAACAGGCAAAAAACTACTAAACGAGTATATGCTCTCGGAGGCTGTAAAAGCATTGCAAGATGCCGATTTAACACTTTTTATCGCCGATGGTAGAACAGCAGAGAGAGACTATGCAGAGTATATGGAGCTTGCCGGAGATAAACCCCATATACTACTGGTTAATAAAATAGATATGCTGCAAAAAGAGAGATTGGTGCAGACCCTTGACGGTCTAAACTCAGGAAATAAAAAGTTTTTGGAGCTAATCCCGATAAGTGCCACAAAAGAAAAAGGGGGTAAGCAAATACTGGATTCAATCGTAAAGTATCTCCCAGACTCGCCATATCTCTACGACCCTGAGTTTTTGACCGACCAGACCATTCGGGAAATATACAAAGAGATTATCAGAGAGGAGTTGTTTAACGGTCTTAGCGACGAAATACCTTATGAGACAGAAGTTGTCATCAATAAGATACACGAATCGGATACGTTTGACAAAGTGGAAGCCACGATAATTGCAAACAAAGATAGCCAAAAAGCGATGATAATCGGCAAAGGGGGGCAAACCATAAAAAGGATAGGAACCAGAGCCAGAATAGCGCTAGAGAGGTTTTCCCAAAAAAAAATCCATTTGGAGCTATTTGTAAAAACTAGCAAAAATTGGGTTACAAGCAAACAGGAATTGGCGGAATACGGCTATGACTTTGAATCTTAAAAACCATAGTATCGGCAAAAGTAAACCAAAAAAAGGCGGGGTAAATATATACTCCCCCACCACACAAACAAATTATACATACGACGGCAATAAGCTTGTCGTAAATAAATCCGAACTACACCGCCACAAACAGACTATCTCGTTTATCCCGCTACAGGATTTGTTATCTGAAAGCATTGAGATATCCTCGTCTTTGCCTCAAAAAGACGTAGCGGACATGCTTGAGATGAGACTTTTTGAAGAGCTGTCTTTGGAGCCGACACTAGATTACAAAATCTGTTATACATCCGGCAAAGACGGCGGGCAGCCTCATGAAAAAAACAGATACGAAGTATTTGTCGCCTCCTATCCGGCAATAGAGCAGAGATTTGCCCAGATACTCAAAGACGACGACTATATCGATTTTATCTTTCCGGCTCAATCGGTTATAAAAAGCCTTTTTACAGGCAATTTCCTAAGAGACGACGCTACGTACGGTTTCGTCCATATACACGAGGGGAGCGCATTTGTAGCCGTATACATAGACGGTGAATACGCCTACTCAAAACCGTTGAAAACAAGCCTAAAGGGGATGTCCGATAGATTCTCGGAACTACTAAGAGAGCGTGTCGAATACGATAACTTCATAAAAGCTTTGCTTTCTTTGCCTCATAGAAATATAAAAGAGTCAAACAGCGAAGCCTTTAGGGTAGTTATCGAAGAGTTTTTTATAGCCATTTCAAATGTTTTGATGCATGCCAAACGGATAAAATCGATTGAAAAATACGACGCTATTTTTATATCGACCGACAAAGGAAATATAGCAGATATCGGCAACATAGCCCTTGACTATTTCGAGACCCCTATAAAAGATTTTGATTTTAATATCGGAATACGAACCGAAGAGTACGTCGATATGATAACTAGGCTAACGCTTTTTAGCTACATAAACCAAAATCCGTATTTTGATACGCTCAACTTCTCTATTTTTAGACGCCCCCCTCCCCTTTTCAAAAGGGATTCCGGAAAATTTTTGATAGCTTCGGCTGTCGGTTTTGTAGTAGCTTTTGCCATTCCCATCTATAGCCTTGCCGTAGCCGGATACTTCTCATCCAAAAATACGGCTGCCGTAGATGAACTAAAAAAGCTAAATGCCGCCAGAATAGAGGCCGAGAGCAAAATGGCATCGGAGGAGAAAAATAGAAAAAATCTCCTCTTAAATGCAAAAGAGGAGCAAAAAAAATACGAAACCTACAAAGGGCTTTTGGAAAATCTGGCAAAATCAAAAGAGTCTAGCGCAACCGCAACCTCAAAAGTGGTATCTATCTCAAAAAAAGCGGTCGAATCAAACGTCAAGCTAAACAAGCTAGACATCAACAAGACAACCGTATTTATAGAGTGCAAAACGGACGATGTCAGAAAAATCACCTCCTTTGCATCAAAGCTAAAAACGGTTGACGGCTTCAAAGTCGTATCACAAGATATTTCTAAAGATCCAAACGCAAAGATATTTTTGGGACAAATCAACATCGAGGCCGATAGATGATAGCCAAACGGATAAAAGAGACACTAGTTTTACTGGATGATCTATTTCGGGATAGAAAAAAGAGCGAAAAGCTTATGCTCCTATCCCTTCCAATGCTTATATTTTTTCTGCTCTCATACATTATAATAAACCCGCTTTGTAAAAAAACGGCCGAAAAAAGCGAACAAAAATACACGGCTTCGCTAAACGAGATAAAACTTATAAAAGCGTTTTTGGCGGATAAAGATTCTAATACTCTGGCCTCAAAAACAGATCAGGCCGAAGCGCAAAAAATCAAAGCCCAGATAGAGGAGATCAAAAACGCCAACGCAAAAATCCAAAACGAACTTAACGAATACGGATATATAAGACTTGGAGAGGACAACGGGCTATCGTTTACCGATTTCGTGACGAATGCGGCAAACGATAGACGGATCGCTTTGGCACAGATGAAAACCAATATATACGATATCAATAAGTCGATGTTTACAAAAGAGTTAGACATGAATCTAAGCTGTAGCGGAAGCTTCAGAAGCTTTGTCGGCTTTTTGTCCGATATAGAGTCGGCAAAGACATTTACAAGGATAGATTCGGTCTCTTTTGCGGCGGATAGGGAGCTGAATGCGACTCTAAACATAAAGGCGGATGGAATATGAGGTTTTTTGTAATTCTATCAACCGTTTTCTGTGTTTTAAATGCCTCCGTGGTTCCAAAAATATCCGATATACTGGCTCCAAAATCGGTTATTGAAGAGAGAGATATCTCAAAACTGGAAGATCCTTTTTTTGGGCAAAAAGCTACCTCAAAACCGAAAAAAAGTTTTTTTTTAGAGCCGCAAAAACCGTCTTTGAGGCTTGAAGCGATATTTGAGAAATCGGCAATGATAAACGGCAAATGGGTCAAAGAGGGTGAGAGCATAGAGGGCTACAGACTCATCGGAACCGACAAAAATAAGGCAACCCTAAACGGCTACGGTGAACAAATAATATTAAATTTATTTTTTATAAAGGGAGATAATGAAGCTAGATAAAATCCTACTGACGCTTTGTGTGGCGGCCGGACTTGGCTACGCAAAATCGGAGTGCGACGATAAGGTTTTTAGCTCCCTCTCGGCCTCAAAAGGGACAACGGTTGCCAGCATGATAGACCAGCTAAGCGCCAAATGCTCTTTTAGCGTCGTAATCAAAGACGAAAAAGCCGAAGAGATACTCTCCAAGCACCTAAATACGGTAAATCTGAGAGACTTTACACTAAAAGAGATACTTGATTTTCTACTAACAGAAAACAAACTGGATTATGAATATAAAAACGGTATTTTGAAGATAGGGTACTATGTCACCAAAACGTTCAAAGTGGACTATGTTGCAACAGTAAGAAGTATAAACGGAAATAGTGCAATACAGATAGCACAGATAACAGGTGGTACTCAGTCGGGTGCCCCTGCATCCAGTGGAACAAGCGACGTAACAATAAAAACAGAAGATGAATTTAATTTTTGGAAGCAAATAAAAGTAGATTTGGATGCCATATTAAACCCTTTGGATGAAATACGACAATATGAAACCAATCAAGAAAATACAAAAGAATCCAGTGGTATTGTCAATACATCAAAAAACGTATCAAACGAAGAGCAGAATATTAGAGAGGGTGTCAGCTTCAAAAGAAATGACCTTGTCATAAATCCGCAAGCTGGACTAATAACAGTCACGAAAGATATCCAAACAGTAAAAAAAGTAGAAGAGTACATAAATACGGTGATGGACAGGATTCATAAACAAGTCCTAATTGACGTTCAGCTATTAAGCGTATCTCTAACTAGCGAAAAAACTACGGGAATCGATTGGCCTCAGATATATAACCTCCAAAACGTCAATATCAATTTCGGAACATCGGCTATGAGGGGGGTGGATACGTGGACGGCCAATGAGGGCGTATCGGCTAAAATACCGTCCATTACCCCACTAACAGGTGGCAGGAGTTGGGACTATATAAGACTTGATGGCTCAATAGGCATTAACGATTTAATTAAATTTTTAAAGACTCAAGGAAATGTCAGATCCATATCAAATCCTAAACTCCTAGCCCTAAACAACCAACCGGCATTTATAAATTCCGGCAACAGAATCTATTACACAAGACAGGGGACTGTCGTA
>RRZT010001698.1_pt1 | contig 10768 bp, 9 predicted proteins | sample 2165551 | NCBI WGS metagenome assembly RRZT01 (sample SAMN10456910, study PRJNA506462) | wastewater metagenome | biome: wastewater; feature: sludge; material: wastewater sludge; isolation source: wastewater sludge with Escherichia coli K12::gfp cells carrying plasmid... | place: USA: Moscow, Idaho ...
AAAACTCTCTCGTATTGGTATGGCTTTTTTGGCCGTTATACTTTCGCCAGCATTGCTTGCCGTTAACTTGCAAACTATGGATGTTGCAGCGTTACCCGGTGGACAAATTGAGCTTAAACTCGCATTTGACCAACCGATAAACACCCCTAACGGCTATACCATTGAACAGCCGGCGCGTATTGCATTGGATTTACCTGGGGTGAAAAACAAGCTAGGGATTAAAAGTCGTGAGCTGGGTAATGGCAATGTGCGCAGTGTTAATATTGTGGAAACAGCTGACTTAGTACGCTTGATTATTAATATGACCAGCTCTTCACCTTACAACACTCGTGTTGATGGTAAGAATTTGTATATTGTTGTTGGTGAGGGAGCGCAACTGCGTCCGCGTCAAGCAGCTTCGGTGGTGAATGCAGTTGCACCAGCGCCCCAGCCTAAAGTATTTAAGCCAAAAGGCATTCGCAATATTGATTTTCAGCGTGGTGAGCAAGGTGCGGGTAATGTCATTATTGATCTAAGTGATGACAGCACTACCCCAGATATTGAAGATCAAGGCGGTAAAATTCGCGTGACTTTTGCCAAGTCAGCTTTGCCTGAAGCATTACGTGTACGCTTGGATGTAAAGGATTTTGCTACACCGGTGCAGTTTGTGAGCGCCAGTGAAAGAAACGATAAGGTCTCAATAGTGATTGAGCCAACAGGTTTTTATGATTACTTGGCCTATCAAACAGATAATCAGTTAACCATTAGCGTTAAGCCCGTCAGTCAAGAAGAAATTGAAAAGCGTAATGTTGAGCGCTTTGCCTACACAGGTGAAAAGCTCTCGCTGAACTTCCAAGATATTGATGTGCGCTCAGTGCTCCAGCTGATTGCTGACTTTACCGATTTAAATCTCGTCGCCAGTGATACCGTACAAGGCAATATTACTTTGCGTTTGCAAAGCGTGCCTTGGGATCAAGCTTTGGACCTAGTGCTGAAAACCAAAAGTCTTGATAAGCGCATGATTGGTAATGTGTTACTGATTGCTCCAGCAGATGAAATTGCTGCGCGTGAGCGTCAAGAAATGCAGGCACAAAAGCAAATTGCCGAGCTGGCTCCTTTGCGTCGTGAATTGATTCAGGTGAACTATGCCAAAGCAGCACAGATTGCCGCTTTATTTCAGTCGGTGACCAGTGGTAGCGGGCAAAGTGATGAGCGTGGCTCAGTCACTGTTGATGACCGTACCAACAGTATTATTGCCTACCAAACCCAAGACAAGTTAGATGAGTTACGCCGTGTGGTGGCGCAACTGGATATCCCTGTACGTCAAGTGATGATTGAAGCGCGCATTGTGGAAGCTAACGTCGATTACAGTAAAAGCTTGGGTGTACGCTGGGGTGGTGCTTTTGGCACCAATGGTGGCAGTAAGTGGAGTGGTTCAGGCTCGGGTAGTAGCTTAGGTGTTCAGAATAATGATCACGGTAACAGAGTGGGGCTGCCATCGAATATAAACTCGCCCTTTGTCGATATAGGCGTTAGTAATGCTACGTCAGGTTTTGGGATTGGTTTCGTGACCAATCATACAATCCTAGATTTGCAGCTGACGGCCATGGAGAAAACCGGTAACGGTGAAGTGGTATCCCAGCCTAAAGTTGTCACCTCTGACAAAGAAACGGCGAAGATTTTAAAAGGTGCAGAAATTCCGTATCAGGAGGCTAGCTCTAGCGGTTCAACCAGTACCTCGTTTAAAGAGGCGGCATTGTCACTGGAAGTTACGCCACAAATCACTCCGGATAATCGCATTATTATGGATGTGAAAGTCACCAAAGATGAGCCTGACTTTGCCAATGCTCTGAATAATGTGCCGCCCATTAAAAAGAATGAAGTGAATGCCAATGTATTAGTGTCTGATGGCGAGACTATTGTGATTGGTGGTGTGTTTTCTAATACGCAAACCAAGTCGATTGAAAAAGTACCTTTCTTAGGTGATGTACCTTTTGTCGGTCGCTTATTTCGTCGCGACATAGTCCAAGATCAGAAGTCTGAACTGCTGGTGTTTATTACACCGCGTATTATCAATAACCAAGCCAGTTCACTGAATAATTAATGCATACATCTACTTATATTTTGATAGGCCCGATGGGTGCTGGCAAAAGCACCATTGGGCGCTTACTCGCCAAAGAGCTGGGCTTACCCTTTAAAGATTCTGATAAAGAAATTGAAGAGCGCACAGGTGCTAGTATTCCGCTGATTTTTGATGTTGAAGGCGAGGCGGGCTTTCGTGATCGTGAGCAAGCGGTGATTACCGAACTCTGTGCGCAGCCAGGTTTAGTGCTGGCTACCGGTGGTGGTGCCGTGCTGCGTCCCGAGAATCGAGAGGCCATGCGCCGCCATGGTGCTATTGTGATTTATCTGCATGCGTCAGTGGAGCATCAGTTGGCGCGTACAGCTCGAGATCGTAACCGTCCACTCTTGCAAACAGAGAACCCCGCGCGCGTCTTATCTGATTTGCTCGCCCTGCGTGATCCTTTGTATCGTGAAGTAGCGACGTTAATTATCGAGACTGATATCCGTCCGCCACGTATGGTTGTACAAGAAATTATGCGCTTTTTGAGTACCCATCAGGGCCGTGAAACCTGCTCTTGAATCTAGGTTATACTCGTTGACATATTCAAACTTAGCCTAGCTTGTACTAGGCCATCTTTTCTTTCGGATTTATTTAAGTCTTATCACGAGAGGCATCTATGCGCACTCTTAATGTCGATTTAGCTGAACGCAGCTATCCCATTTATATCGGTACAGATTTACTCAAGCAAGCTCAGTTGTTCACCCCGCATATTGTCGGTCGTCAGGTTGCTATTGTGACCAATACCACCGTAGCTCCTTTGTATTTAAAGCAGTTGCGCGAGACATTGCAGGGCTATGAAGTTACCGAAGTTATTTTGCCTGATGGTGAGTCGTATAAAAACTGGGAGACGCTACAGTTAATATTTGATGCTCTATTGCGCGATAAACATGACCGTAAAACCACCTTGATTGCTTTAGGTGGCGGTGTGATTGGCGATATGACCGGCTTTGCGGCATCGAGCTATCAACGTGGGGTGAACTTTATCCAAGTGCCGACCACTTTGTTATCACAAGTGGATTCCTCTGTGGGTGGTAAAACGGGTATTAATCACCCGCTTGGCAAAAATATGATCGGCGCTTTTTATCAGCCGCAAGCGGTGATTATTGATACGGCGACACTGCATACTTTGCCAGAGCGCGAATTAGCAGCGGGTTTAGCTGAAGTGATTAAATATGGTTTTATTTGTGATGAGCCATTTTTAACTTGGCTGGAGCAGCATATCGCGAAGATTTGTGCGCTCGATAATCAAGCTTTAATGGAAACTATTGAACGTTCGTGCGCTGCAAAAGCCAAAGTGGTGTCGGCAGATGAGCGTGAGTCGGGTGTACGCGCGACGCTCAACTTAGGGCATACCTTTGGTCATGCGATCGAAACCGAGCAGGGCTACGGTGTGTGGTTGCATGGCGAGGCAGTGGCGGCCGGTACTGTGATGGCGCTGGAAATGTCACAGCAACTGGGTTGGATTACGATCGAGCAGCGTGATCGCGGTATTGCGTTGTTGTCGCAAGCTAAGCTACCTGTAGTGCCGCCCCAGGATATGACACCTGAGACGTTTTTAACTCATATGGCTGTGGATAAGAAAAACATTAATGGACATATACGTTTAGTGTTATTGCGTGATCTAGGTCATGCAGTCATCACTGCAGATTATCCGGCAGATATACTGCACAACGTGTTGATCGCTAACTACTCAACAATAACTAACAGCATCTAACTGAGTGAGGGCATCATGACTGACTTGCACGCCGACGATAATTACTTAAGCCATTATCAGTTTGAACACGATCCTTTTTCTGGGCGTGGCTCAAGCTTTAAGTTTTTCCCTGCTAAGCGCCGTTCAGTATTGAACGAGCTGCAGCATTTGGCGCGATACAGTAAGTTGATGCTGGTTGTTACTGGCCCACAAGGCAGTGGTAAAACAGTGTTGCATCAGGCGTTGGTGGCGCAAGTGACCGAGCCTGCGCAGAGTATTGTGATCAGTGCCAGCGCAGCAGTTGATGCAGCATCGATGCTGGCGCAAGTCAGTTCGGCGCTAGGGTTGTTTGACAGTGAAATTGCCGATGTGCTTAAGCATATTGAGCAGATGTCAGTGGCGGGCAAAGAAGTGCACGTACTGATTGATAATGCCGAGTATTTAGAAGAGTCAGCATTACTGTTTTTACAGCGCTTAGCTCAAGGCGTGAATGATGCCTGCGCACGGGTTGTGTTGTTTTCTGACTCCTCGATCAATCCTTTGCTGGAAAAAATCGCTGATAACGCTGACTTACATTATGTGATTGCCCTTGAGCCTTGGGATGATGACGAGACTCTAGAGTATATCGAGCAGCGTTTGATTGATGCAGGGCAGCCCATTGATGTGTTTAGCGCGCAGCAACTGCATGATATCTACACTCAATCTCAAGGTTGGCCAGGACGCGTTAACAGCATTGCTAAATCCATGTTAATTGGGCAAATGAGTCGTAAGAGTAGCGGTAAAAAAGCTGCTGTAATGCCGATTAAATACATCATGATTTTAGCGGTGATTGCTCTTGCGCTAGTGTTGTTTTGGTTGCTGCGCAAAGATGGCTCAGACAGTACCCGCCAGCAAGACACAGTAACGCCAGTTGTTGAGCAGCTAAAGCCTGAGTCAGTGGTGATTCCAGCAACGCCTACTAGCAATAGTAAAATTGAAGTACCGTTAGATTTGAATCCGGTACCTGTAGTGCGAGAGCCTTTGGCTCAAGCGTTAAATGCCGAAGAGGATGAAGCTCAGTTATTGAATGAGCCTTATACCGATGCACAGTTAGAAGCGCTGCGTAATGCTCCTGCTTACACTGCAGAGCAAGAACAGCAGTCCGCTGCTGATGCACCACAGACTAGCACTGCACCGGCAGTAGAAGAGTTGCCTGAGCCTGTCCCAGTGCCTGTGGTCAGTGTGCCTGTACCGGTCAGCACGCCGCCGGCGCAAGCGACAACGCCTGTCGTTCAGCCGGTTAAGAAGCCTGTGGCAAAGCCTGCTGCAGTGGTGCGTAAAGCTGCAGCACCTGCTAAACCAGCACAGAGAAAAGCAGCTGCTTCCAGCTTGAAAGGCACTTCAGGGCACAGCCAGTGGTTTAAGCAGCAAGCGCCTACACGCTATACCTTGCAAGTGTTCGGCACCAGTTCTGAAGCTAAAGCTCAAGCTTTTGTGAAGCAAGACTCAGCTCAGTACCACTATTTTAGAAAGCTACACCAAGGCAAAACACTGTTTGTGGTGACTTACGGCTCTTTTGCTGATCGTGCATCTGCGCATTTAGCAATTAACGGTTTGCCCGAGAAGATTCGTAATGATAAGCCATGGATACGTACTATTTTAAGCATTCAAAACGAATTGCGTTGAGGGTTTTATGAATTATCGCCATGCCTACCATGCAGGTAATCACGCGGATGTGTTGAAGCACTGGCTTCTAACCCGTTGTATTGCATTATTGCAAAAGAAAGCTGCACCTATGGCTTATGTGGATACCCATGCCGGGATTGGCTTGTATGACTTACAGGGCGAGGAAGCGCTGAAAACAGATGAGTGGCAAGAAGGTATTGGACGCTTATGGACTTCAACCCATCCGCTGCTAGAGAATTATCTGCACGCTATTCGTGAGCTCAATGACGATGATGAATTGCGCTATTATCCGGGCTCGCCAGAAGTTGCGCGCTGTTTAACGCGCAGCCAAGATCATTTGTACTTAAATGAAAAGCATCCAGAAGACGGTCAACTACTCAAAGACAATATGCGTATTGATCGACGCGTCAGTGTGCATCTAGGAGAAGGCTGGCATGTGCCACGCGCGATACTCCCAACTGAAGAAAAGCGTTTGTTGATGTTGATTGATCCACCTTTTGAACAAGGTGACGATTTGAAAAACTCGGTGCAAGCCTTAGAAGAAACTTTGGGGCGGATGCGACAAGCGATTGTGTGCCTCTGGTATCCGGTTAAAGACCTAGCTCAATTGCGCCGTTTTTATCAAATGCTTGAGAAAAGTAGTGCGCCCAAGTTGTTGCGTGTCGAGCTTTATGTGAATAAGCCCGAGGATGCTTCACGTTTAAATGGCTCAGGTATGGTGATTTGTAATCCACCCTGGGGCTTGGAACAAGAGCTCAAAGAGATGCTGCCAATCTTTGCCAAAACCTTAGCGCAAGATGAAGGTGGTTGGCGTTTAGACTGGTTGATTAGCGAATAAGCTGATGTGCTTAGGGGTGGTCTTTACAGGCGTCACTGGGTTCCCAGTCTGTAATAATCCCTCTGAGCAAGCCATCTAGCATGGGGCCTGCCAATGTGACATCAAATAGCGTTGGATCTCTGAGCCAATTACTCAGCAGACCTAACAACATCGTATGCAGACTGATTGCCGCCATGCGTGGAGTTATTCCAGCGTACAAGCGTGCAGCAGTGCTGGGCTGACTAAACAACTGCTCACATAAATCAATAAACTCATTAATATAAGCTTCGTGGCGTTCTTCAGCTTCGCGTAAGTCTGCCGTGAACTCACAGCGTCGCTGCAGGATTGTCAGGATGCGACGTTTGCGCTCATCGCTACCCACAGTCAGCAGAACTTCCGTACACAAGTAACGCAGGCCAACAATAGGGTTGTTGGGATCGCACTGACTGATTTGCTTAGCCATTTGCTCAGTGGGTAAGCGCACTTGATTAAGCATTTCATTAAACAGGTGAGCTTTGTTTTGGAAGTGCCAATACACGGCACCACGGGTGACGCCAGCCTGTCGTGCAATTTGCTCAAGTGAAGTGTGGGAAACCCCCTTTTTAAGGAATAACAGTTCCGCAGCAGTGAGTATGGCTGTGCGAGTGTTGTCTGCTTCTTCTTTAGTGCGGCGCATAAATATTTTCAAGCAATAAAAATGAATAACCAGTCTAACCCTTTGCCTAGCAGAAGTGCAGGGCAGTCTAATCTTGATCTTTCTACCTAAATACCGAGCTTGTACTGACTTTGCAGATACAGGCTTGCAGCTTCACCGAACTGTGGTTAGAATAGCCCGCAGCATTAAACGCAGCATCACAGGTCACATATAGCTTTAAAGAAACAAATTAATATTTATTTCATTTAAAGTGTTGACAAGGTTAGATAAATGCGTAGAATGTCGCACCACAGATGAGGCAAACTTCGAAAGAGTTTAAATCAAATGTATGTTCCGCGATAGCTCAGTTGGTAGAGCAAATGACTGTTAATCATTGGGTCCCTGGTTCGAGTCCAGGTCGTGGAGCCATTTTCAATGTACTTTTGGGTCGTTAGCTCAGTTGGTAGAGCAGTTGGCTTTTAACCAATTGGTCGTAGGTTCGAATCCCACACGACCCACCATGTATTTTTAGTAATACACATTCTAAGCTCCTAGCAGTTACTGCTCGGAGCTTTTTTTGTTTTTGTCGATTATTTTTCTAGCAGAATAAAATATTTTGCGTGGATTAATAGTGTGCGCGTGGATCATAGGCGTGCCTAGTTGGGCACGCCATGAGCAGCGGTTTAGTGACTGCGTGAGACGATATAGTTGGCGAGCTTGCGTAAGTGGTCAGCACCTTGATCAAAGTCTGTCAGAGCAGCTAGGGCTTGGTCTCTCAGTGCATAGGCATAGGCTTGTGCGGCGTCTAGGCCGAGTAGGGCGGGGTAAGTCGGCTTATCATGCTCGATATCGCTACCTTGCTGCTTACCCAGTGTTTGTGTGTCACTGGTTACATCTAAAATATCATCTTGCACTTGAAACGCCAGGCCAATAGCTTGTGCATATTGCTCCAGTGCGGTTAATGCTTCAGGTGTGGCTGCTGAACTGGCAATCGCACCGAGACGCACACTGGCCTGAATTAAAGCGCCTGTTTTGTGGCGGTGCATCAGCTCTAAGGTGTCTTGGCTGATACTTTGACCTACAGAACTCAAATCAATCGCTTGTCCACCCACCATACCGGCTGCACCGGATGCCGTGGCCAAGACTTGCAGCATATCTAGACGTTGCTTACAGCTTATCGGCGACAACTGTTCATCACCGAGCGCGTAGAACGCCAGCGATTGCAAAGCATCGCCCGCTAAAATTGCATAGGCTTCGTCAAAAGCTTTATGAGTTGTAGGTTTGCCGCGACGTAAATCATCATTATCCATGGCCGGCAGATCATCATGCACCAGTGAATAGGCATGAATAAGCTCCACTGCACAGGCAGCGCCGTAGGCCTGTTGCACTTCACCGCCTAGCGCTTGGCAGCTTGCAAAGACTAGAAGAGGGCGGATACGTTTACCACCGTTCATTACGCTGTAATGCATGGCGGCATATAAAGGTTGCAACTCAGTGGATGGTGCTTGTAACAACTGCTCAAGCGCACCATCAACATGCTGCTGACAAAAGTGCTGATAATCTGAGATCAAGGCAAAAGACTTCCATCGTGAGGTTGTTCTGTCAGCGTGCCGTTTTTTTCAAGTAAAATATTAATACGCTGTTCTGCATCTTGCAGTGCACTTTGGCATTCGCGGGTTAAAGCAATGCCTTGTTCAAAGGTTGCTAGTGATTCTTCGAGCGATAAATCACCGCTTTCCAGACGCTCAACCAGTACTTGCAGATCGTTTAAGGATTGTTCAAATACGGGTGGTTTTTTTTGGCGAGCCATACAGCCCTCACAATATCAAGTGGTGGGTGTATAAAGCGCAGCTCAGCTCTCAAGCGAGTATTGCGCTTTATATGCGATACGCCAAAGTATAGCGCAACTCGAAGTTGAGCTAAATTATTAAACTCTTTTTCCAAGTTAAGCCAGTTGTTTCGGATGTTTGAGATGTGTATCGCGGATAAAAATGTGCGGTACAGATTTTGAGGCGGGAGGGAATGATGCTATTTGTGTTGTGTTATTTTTAGATTGAGCAGTTGATTATGGCAATCAACCGCTCGGTCACGTCAGTGCGAGTTACTTTTTGAATGCTGCAGCAGCTTTCAAGATCTCTGCGCGTGCCGCGGCAGCATCGCCCCAGCCTTCAACCTTAACCCACTTGCCTTTTTCTAAATCTTTGTAGTTTTCAAAGAAGTGCTTGATCTGCTCGATCAGCAGGGGTGGTAAGTCAGTGTATTCATGTACATCGTTGTACAGTTGGGTAATTTTTTCGTGTGGTACTGCAATCAGCTTAGCATCGCCGCCCGCTTCGTCAGTCATGTGCAGTACGCCAATTGGACGTGCACGGATCACTGCACCCGGTGCAACTGGGTAAGGCGTGACCACTAAAACGTCTAGGGCATCACCGTCATCAGCCAGTGTATTGGGGATAAAACCGTAGTTCGCTGGGTAGAACATTGGTGTAGCCATAAAACGGTCAACCATCAGGTTGTCAGTTTCGGTATCGATTTCATATTTGATAGGCGCATGGTTAGCAGGGATTTCAATCGCAACATAAATATCGTTGGGTAAGTCTTTACCTGCAGGGATTTTGCTAAAGCTCATGTTTGAGTGTCCAAAGGAAAATAAATAAGTACGGCAATTATAGGGGTATTTATGGAGTGATACCAAGTATTGCCGCGTGTTGAAACGTTGTGCTGCAAGCTGTGACTGCTGTGGTGATATGCCGCCTGTGCCGTTTGCTGGCATCGACGTCATGCGACAGAGTATTACAGCGGTAAAATATAGCTTCTAAAATGCTGGTCTTCTAAAAAGTCAGATGCTTCATATAAGCGCTGGGCAATTTCATTGCTGGCATGAATAGAAACGCGTAAACGCACCACATCATGAGCACGAGCGCGTTGCTCAATGTCTTTTAATAATTTTTTGGCGACTTGTTGGCGGCGTGACTCTTCCGTCACATACATATCATTGATAATCCAGATCGGACGTAAAAGCACAGAAGAGAAGCTTGGATAAACTAAGCAAAAGCCCAGTGGAGCATCATTTTCGATAGCCAGTAAAATAATGGCCTCTTGCTTATTCAGACGCTGAGTTAAAAAATCTTTTGATTCGTCCTGTTGTGGCATCGCATTATAAAACTCACGGTAACGGATAAACATCGGGGTGAGTTGGTCTAGATGCTCTAAGCTGGCTTGAATGATGCGCATGACAGTTCTCTTTTTTCTATTAAGGGGCGTCGTCGATTCTTAATCCTGCCTGAAAGCAGCGCTGACATGCAAATGTGTTGTGCGCTTTTGTGACGCAGTCGCGTGCTGTGGCTTGTGGTAATCTTGCCCACAATTATTTGAGGTTTGTATGCATATTCATATTTTAGGTATTTGCGGCACATTTATGGGCTCTTTAGCCTTGTTAGCCAAAGAGTTAGGCCACCGCGTTACTGGCTCGGATGCCAATGTCTATCCGCCGATGAGTACGCAGTTGCAAGAGCAGGGTATTGAGTTGATGCAGGGCTACCATTCTGAGCATTTGCAACCGGCGCCTGACTTAGTCGTGGTGGGTAATGCTCTGTCACGTGGCAATCCAGCAGTGGAATATATGCTTGATGTCGGCTTGCCCTATGTGTCAGGTCCACAGTGGTTGGCCGAGCATGTGTTACAAGGGCGCTGGGTGTTAGCAGTCGCTGGTACGCACGGTAAAACCACTACCAGCAGCATGCTGGCGTGGATTTTAGAATACGCCGGTATGGCGCCAGGGTTTGTAATTGGCGGTATACCACAAAACTTTGGCGTGTCTGCGCGCTTAGGCGCGAGCGACTTCTTTGTGGTTGA
>RRZT012842587.1_pt1 | contig 10768 bp, 10 predicted proteins | sample 2165551 | NCBI WGS metagenome assembly RRZT01 (sample SAMN10456910, study PRJNA506462) | wastewater metagenome | biome: wastewater; feature: sludge; material: wastewater sludge; isolation source: wastewater sludge with Escherichia coli K12::gfp cells carrying plasmid... | place: USA: Moscow, Idaho...
ATCAACGACTTACCTCAAGGGCTCCGGGAAGGTCCGTCAGAGGATGTGAATTTTTCACGTCTGCGCCATAGTCGGCGCGGCCGGACGCGGATGCCAGCCCGGGGCGAAATATGCGGAATACATGTTTTGACTAGCTATTCGGCCTGGCTCTACCCTTTTTCCGCGCCTTTCCCCCGATTACCCTCCCATTTTCGGTACTGCGGACGTTCCTATCCCTAACGTCAGTTCCGGATAACGAAGCCAAAAATGTGGCGCTAACCCATTGATGAGAAACGGATGAGAGTCGATATTGTCTTGATTAATTGAGTGCACGAGTTGATCAACCACGTTACACGGAGGCCCTCATCATGGACGATCTTACCGAGACTTACTGCCTGATGGACGACTTTTACAAAGCGTTCGAACCTCAACTCAACGCCCGGCTACTGACCGATGGCAAGCGGCATCGATCGAGGAAAGGCAGCCTGTCCGTGCCGGAGTTGATGACGCTGGTAGTGCTGTTCCATCAGATACGCTACCGACAGTTCAAATCCTTCTATCTGAACCATGTTTGCCAACACCTGCGCGCCGAATTTCCCCGACTACCGACCTATCAGCGGTGTGTCGAATTGCTGCCACGCTGCGCGATCGCGCTGGCCGCCCTGTTCGAGGAACTCACGGGCAAGTGCTCCGGGGTGTCGATTGCGGATTCGACCCCCATCGCCGTCTGCAAGAACTTGCGGATTCCTCGCCACCGGGTGTTCCAGGGCATGGCGGCGCGGGGCAAGAGTTCTACCGGCTGGTTTTTCGGTTTCCAACTCCCTTTGGTCATCAATCACTTGGGCGAACTGCTGGGCGTCAAGCTGACCCCAGGAAATGTCGATGACCGCAAGCCCTTGTGCGACTTTGCCGAGCGGCTCTTTGGCAAGCGGTATGCGGACAAGGGCTATATCGCCCAGTGGCTGACCACCTTTCTCAAGGATCTCGGCATCGACTTCGTGACCCAGGTCCGGAAAAACAGGAAGCCCGTCGCCCTCGATCCCTTCGACCAGGCGATGCTACGGCAACGATCCCTCGTGGAAACCGTCATCGACGAACTGAAAAACCTCTGTCAGATCGAGCACACCCGCCATCGCTCGCCCATCCATTTCGCTGTCAATTTGCTGGCTGGCCTCATCGCCTATTGCCTGATGCCCAACAAGCCCAGACTACCGCTTCAGGACTTCCGCCGGCTCTCACCGTCCCCCAAACTTATCCGGCGGATCTACTTGAGTTCGATGTTCCAGCTACGCAGTATGCCGACGTCGGCCCGGGCGCGATCCGATACGTTCAATGTCCACGTTCCCATCATTGGTTGACCCACCATTCCGCTAAGAACACCTGACACTGCCGAGTCGAAGGTCGTAATCAGATTGTCCGCAGAACCACCAAGCTGCGGATGCAATATGACGCTCCGACCTGTAGGCGAGGTAAGGGCGACCCTTAGATCACCGATAAAGGTGTGCTGAATATTCACCCCGACCTTGATTTGGGTAACTGTGCCCGACTGCGCGATGACAATCGCACTCGAAATGCCTGCGGTCTTGTTGTCGGGAATGGTTGCCATCGGATTCTTCTGACCGGACGCCACCGAAACAACCGGCGCAGCGCCCACCTTGAACTTGATCTTTTCAGCCGGCGCAGTAATGTCCGAAATCACGAGTTGAGAATCGCGGCCGTCCCATTCTCGCGAATTGGGCACTGATGTGGCAGACAGCGCGATGCCCCCTATCGCACCGTACAGGTCGTTGCCGTCGCCGGCATTCACATCCAGTTCGAGGTCGCGGCGGCCGTCCGCCTGGAGCAAAGCGCATTGGTAGTGTTTCAAGGCGGTGCCCTGTTGCAATTCGTTCGATCCCATAATGTCGCAATGGTAGACCGCAAGGCCACTGGACGGTAAACCACGGTCAAAACCCATCCTGGTACGATTTTCAACCAAAAAATATTCGTTGGGCTTGGACGTACGGTACTTCATCACGGTATTGTAGTCACCACTGCGTGCCTCGTGGGTAGCGCTGGTAGCCAAATCGATCTCGTTATCGCACCAGCCTGCAAGGTCGCGCAGATAAGCACAAACCGGCGAGGGGCTGCGTCCGCCATCATTATGATTACCCGACCCCATCAGACAATAGCCACCTATGCCTGCGCTCTTCACGCTGTCGCCGTCGCGCTCGCCGTAATCGTACATGTCCGGAAATCGGCACAGCAGGTGGCCATTTTCGTGACAAAATGTGCCGATGGTCAAATCTGCTGGCGTGCGGCCAAGACTGGTCAGCAAATAGAGGTCGGTCCTCACCGTCCCGAAATGCAGATCAATGTGCCAGTTATGCGGCCAGAGCTCGCCACGATACTGGGTCTGACCCGCATAGAGCACGTTCAACGCATCCACGATGCCCTCATTGCGTGAATCGAACTGCGTGATATCCAACCCATCCGCCACGGCAAGCTGAAGCGCCTCCTCAACCAGCAGATTGTTGAAATAGAATTCGCGATTCCTGCTGAGCGTATAGGGGCCCACGACAATGTTGGTGTATTTAAGCTTACCTGACGACATGCGCTCAAAGTACTCTCGGGCCGAGCAAATATTGCCGTTGCGGGTGTAGTTCACCCCGTTCAACATGTCGTCCACGTCAGCACGCGACACGGTGCTCGCGACGTCCTGGAAATTCACCAGAATTGTAAGGCCCTTCACCGCGCCCGATGAAAGTGAGCGGCCCTCTAGCAGCCCCTGGTTTGGACCCAGCGTCCGTACCACTTCCGCCTCACGTTGACCGCCAGACATCGCGGCGCGGCGCAACTTGCGTGCGCTGGCGCGGGCGACAATGGTGTCCTGAGATTCCTGCAGATGCCGCACCAGCCCAGCAGGTACTGTTTCCGATAGCGGTATGCCCGTCGAGCGGAAACTTCCTGTCGATAGGCGCGCGTAACAAAATACGCCGAGCTCATCATCGTAGACGGCAGAGTAGCCGTCCATGTTCTCGTAGCGTGCGTAGTGCTCGTCGCCAAACACTTTGAGGGCGATTTCTGGACCCTTTGACTGACCGAAAGTCAGGACTTCACCGAATATTGCGCTCATTGCATTACTCCTTTTTGGGTGTAGCGCGCCCGTGCCGTTCCATTTGCAGAGTGCGCTCGTGGATTTTTTGCATCCTGACCTCGTCGGACTCCGTCACGTGTCGCTCAATGTCCGCTGGCTCTGGCGATGTTACGCCTACGCCTGTTGACTCAAACTTGCCGTTGACAACCCGTGCATAGCAAAACAAACCCAACATTTCGTCATAGATGACCGAGAACCCCTCAGGGGTTTCATAGGTGCCATAAAGTTCAGTGCCTCGCACGATGAGGTCAACATCCGGTCCATTGGCCTGAGCCAAAGACACCTTTTCGCCGAACATACCTACCATGCGAGAGGCCTCGTAAAGATTTATCTTGTTCGAGTGATCCTGACAAGTATCTAGTTGCGGCGCGCGGTTGCCTTAAAAACTGTAATCTCACTCCAAGTAACAAGTCTAGTCTTACTCAACACATTTGCAATATACTTTGGATGTAGGCAAAAACGAATGAATCGCAAGTCTCTACAAGAGCTCCTATTGTGTAGAGTCGAGATGTGAGCCGTAGGTTCGGCTTGTCTGTTTCCGTCCCTTTCGTCTGACGGTGCCCCAGTAGCCTGGCCATCGCCCCGTTTCCACATCCCGCTCATCGAACCGGACGTGCGGATATGTGGCGTTGCGAGGGCACGGCCATGATTCATCGAAGATCCAGTCCGCTGAGCGCCCCATAAATTTGTTGGTTACAGCGATCGAAGAAACGCCATCAGTGCCGGATCGTTAGCCCAACGTCGTGTTACCTTGGGGTGGTCGGTGACCTCGCATTTCAGAGGGTGGCCGCAACGATTAAGGAATCCGTGTTCTTGCGACAGACGAGCGCCAGCCAAGGCACGCAGCGCTTGGATGCTCTCCTGCCACAGCAGGTACTGGCGCTGCTTGCGTCCTTTGCCAACGATACGGACAGTGCCGGAAGTGAAATCAAGGTCACCGACCGTCCGATGGGCCGCTTCGCTGGCCCGTGCGCCCGTGTTATAGAGAAACAGCAGCAAGGCATGGTCGCGGTCGCCTTGAGATGTGCGCCGAACGTGGGAGTCGATGGCTCGATAGGCCGGACTGACTCGACCCAGGCAAAAATAGTTCGCCCAGCCGATCAGTTTCCGGTTCAGCCGCCCCACGACCACCTCGGCCTCCAGTATGGTCCGGCTGCGGTCGGTTTCCTAAATGATGTTTTCCACCATTCGTTTGACGCTTTTCGGCGAGGGCCGGGTGCCGATGTAGGCGCGCCCAGTTTTTTGGCTGTAGCACCGCTCGAAGGTGTATCCCAGGAAGTCGAACCGCTTTTGCGGTATTTGACACAGAGGTGTCTTGTCGTCGTTTACCGTCAGCTTCAGTTTCTCCATCATTCCGCGCATCGCATCCATGGCATCCTCTGCCCGGCCTTTCGCTTTGGCATGTCACGCGGTCCGCAGTTTCTGAACGCTGATCGGAGTTTGCAGGTTGCCTAATCTCCTGTCCCTTTCCGCTTCTTGCGTTGGTCTTGAACTGAGGCCCCTTCCATCCATCGGCATTACCCGACTTCAACGGTACCACGGGCCTCTCCGCCACCCCATCTCGCCCGGCCTGTCCCTCGCGGGCGTCCGGTTGGTCTTGCGCTTGACCACGGGATGGGGCTTACCGTGTTGCGTCTGCCTTCCTCTTCCACACATGCCGTCACCAATACCCCGACGGAACCCCAGGCTGCGTTTCGCTCGCATTCGCCTGTGACATCGGCCTTCCCCGTATTCACGCCGGGTCGGCTTCCGCATCACCCTTTTCGAAGCCTGCACGGAGGCAGGATACATGCCGAGAACCGCGCTAATGGCGGGGCACGCTTCCTCATTTCTCTGCCTCGCCTCTGCTCGGTACACCGAATCGATGTCTGGTCACAAATGCTTACAAATCGCCCCAAGGAATCGTCATCGCCTGGCGCTTCCGGGCGTTATTTGATTCATGAAAACGACAACTACCTCCCTCTGCATCGTACTCGGCCTCGCGCTGGGTTGTTCAACTCCTGCTCTGGCCGATCGCGGCGACTATCGCGGCGACTATCGCGGCGACTATCGCGGCGACTATCGCGGCGACTATCGCGGCGATCACCGCGGCGATCACCGCGGCTACTACGCGCCGCCACAGCATGATCATCATCGCGGCCATCATTCGCGCGGATACGGCTGGGCTGCGCCGGCTGCCGTACTGGCAATTGCCGGCATCGCTGCCGGAGTCGCGGCCTCCAGCTACTACGCACCGCGCCAGGCGTATGTGGCACCGGCGCAGCCGGTCTATGTCGCACCGCAGCCGGTCTATGTAGAGCCGCCAAGCGCTTTCTGGAACTACTGTGGATCGCTCGGGCAGTATTACCCGAACGTTCGCCACTGTCCCGAAGGCTGGCAGCTGGTTCCGGCACGTTAAACGTCAGCGGTGCATGCGCCGATCCTCTCTGTCCGAGTAAGGGCATGCGGGGTCCTGTCGATGTAGATTATCGGCTGACATCGACGACGACCCGCCCACGTACCTTGCCGTCGAGCAATTCGCTGGCTACGGCGATGGCTTCGGAGAGACCGATTTCACGGGTCATCGCGTCGAGCCGGGCGATCTCGAGATCCTTGCCAAGACGTGCCCAGGCCTCCTTGCGCACCGCCAGCGGCGCCATGACGCTGTCGATGCCGTAGAGGGTGACGCCGCGCAGGATGAAAGGCGCCACCGTTGCCGGAAAGTCCATGCCGCCGGCCAGGCCACAAGCGGCTACCGCACCGCGATAGCGGGTGGTCGCACAGGCATTGGCGAGGGTATGGCTGCCGACGGTGTCGATAACACCGGCCCAGCGTTCCTTGCCGATCGGTTTGCCTGGCGTAGCCAGCTCCTGGCGATCGATGACTGCCGCCGCACCGAGTGCTTTCAGATGCTCGGCTTCGGCGCTGCGGCCAGTCGATGCCAGCACTCGGTAGCCGAGTTTGGCGAGCAGTGCGATGGCCATGCTACCGACTCCGCCGTTGGCCCCGGTGACGAGAATTTCACCGTCCTGCGGCTGGATGCCGTGCCTCTCCAGGGCCAGCACGCAGAGCATGGCCGTGTAACCGGCGGTGCCGATGGCCATCGCCTGACGCGCCGTGAAACTGCTCGGCAGCGCCACCAGCCATTCGCCCTTGACCCGCGCCAGCTCGGCCAGTCCGCCGCAATGCGTCTCGCCGACACCCCAGCCATTCAGGATCACCCGCTCGCCCACAGGCCAGGCCGGGTTGCTGCTTGTCGTAACCGTACCGGCAAAGTCGATTCCCGGCACCATCGGAAAGCGGCGAACGACCGGCGCCTTGCCGGTGATGGCCAGGCCATCCTTGTAGTTGAGCGTACTCCATTCGACATGCACGGTGACGTCGCCTGCCGGCAAGACGGTATCGTCGATCTGCTGGACTTGGGCCTGGTAAGCGGCGTCGTCTTTGGTGATCAGGATTCCCTTGAACATCGTGATTCTCTCCTTTGCTGAGTTGAATTGGGCCAAGCCACGACAAAGTAGCAAATAATTGCCTTCCAGGCAGGGCTTGTCGCAAGAAATCTCAAAAAGCCCACAGATTCCGAGTCGCCCGACTTTCCGGCGAGGCGACAAAGCAGGTGGAAAACGAATCGTTTACCCTGGATTGCCCCCAACAAGGCAACCCTGGTCCCCATTATCCTGCTTTGCTGGCCGTTGGTTGGCACCATTCAGAACGAGATTGACTTCGCCTGCAACGCCACCGATACTGCGTGCGGGCAGTTGCAATGCCTACAGGGATATCTTTTCTTGTACATTGGTTTAACAAAGGAGGGAAGACATGCGCGCAGTCACTATAATGCTTTCGGGATTTCTGGTACTGGGCCTCGCCGGCACCGCCGAGGCCAAGAAAGGCAAGGACGACGGGGGTGCAGCAGTCCCCGAATGCGGCAAGAACACCAAGGTCGCTCGGCTCAATGATGAGGGGATCATCACCCTCAAGGAAAAGAAGAAAAGAGGTTGCATCATCGACGTGAAAGCGCTCCATCCGACGCAGTCGGCGGTGGGAATGGACGCTGTCGAGTGCAAGGCAGCAAAGATATCGAGCAAGGCCAAGGCCGGAAAACTCGACGAGTATCTGCGCGAGGACAATCGCTGGGTTCCGATGGTGCGCGGTCCGGGCGGCATCTTCTACCTGACCGACCACCACCATCTCTCGACCGCCGTCTGGAATGCCGATATCAAGGACAAGGACAAGAAGGTCTATGCCTTCCTTCTCGCCGACTGGTCGAACATGAAGGAAGATGCTTTCTGGCAGCAGATGGTCAAACAGCACGACACCTGGCTGAAGGATCCCGCTGGCCAGGACATCACCCCCGCCCAGCTTCCCAAGAGCATCGGCAGCTTGCAGGATGACCCGCTGCGGACCCTCTCGGCCTGGGTGAGAGGAAGCTGTGGTTACGTCAAGTGCGATCCGCCCGGGGCCGCCAAGGACGAGGACGACCTGAGTTGTGCGGACAAGTTTCCGAATGTGACCTGCGCTGACGCCTACTTCCTCGAGTTCAAGTGGGGCGCCTACCTGGCCGGGGTTCCGGAGGTCAAGGATGCACTGGCGGGAGAGGCTTCCTGCTCGCAGCAAACCCCCCTGAACACCCAATGCCTCGACAATCAGTATGACAAGCTCAACAAGGCCCTGCCTGCGGCGATGCAAGCAGCGGCGGCACCTGCAGCGCAACAGGCGGTAGGCGAAGGCACTGGCTACAATTCCGTTGTCCAGACCGGTATAGCGCAGCCCAAGCACTGCAAGTAGACGTCAATCGGAGGAGGCAAGCGAAGGGGGACAGGAAGCAAAGGGCCAGGGTCACAGGTTTGCGTGCAAAGAACGAACTGACCCTGGCCGTCCGCAGTAACAGCAGTCAAGCTGATTGGTCGCTGCCGGTATCCCTTTCTGGCTTTGCAGCGGCCATGGCAATGATTCTGGTGGTGACGATCACATCGCCACGATGATCAGCAGCCGAAATGTTTACACCATTTTTACGTCCTGTTGACGACACTACAGGCATCTCCCCTTGACTCGGCAGTCCAGCCATGAAAACCCGGTCACCATCGAATTGGCAGCGCGCCCGTTATTTACTGGCTGCGGTGCTCTGCGTTCTGACGACGCTGGCTACAGTTCCGCTGCGCGAGGTGCTCGATCTTGCCAACATCGTGATGATCTTCCTGCTGACGGTGTTCGTCACCGCGGCATGGCTGGGACGCGGCCCGGCGGTAATGGCGGCGTTCCTTGGTGTGGCCTTGTTCGACTTCTTTTTCGTTCCACCACACCTTTCGTTTGCCGTGGCCGACGCACAGTATCTGGTGACCTTCGCCGTCATGCTGGCCGTCGGGCTGATCACTTCCCAACTGGCCGCCCTGCTTTCGGAGCGCACCCAAGAGGCGCAAGCGCGCGAACATGATACGCAAGCGCTCTACGATCTGGCCCGAGACCTTGGCGGCACCCTGACCGTCGACCAGGCCAGAGACATCGCACAGTGCTTTCTCGGTCGCCTCGATCTGGATGTCATCGTGCTGGTTGCCGACAACTCCCGGCCGGGCCTCCTGTTTCAGCAATATGGCGGTCGCCGCCTGAGCGAACTGGAACTGACTTTCGCACGTTCGACCTACGAACACCACACCCTGGTCGAAACCGATGCCCTCGCTGGCCTCGGCGTGGCGATCGTCTTTCTGCCCCTAGTGGCACCGACGCATATTCTCGGTGTCCTGGCACTGGCGCCGCGCAGCGATGACGTCGATAGCCTGCACTCGCAACGGCCCCTGCTGGAAGCGGTGGCATCGCTGCTGGCGATCACCCTCGAGCGTCTGCACTTCGCCGCTGCAGCGCAGCGCGGGGAAGTGCAGGTTGCGGCGGAGCAGTTGCGCACATCGATTCTGTCGTCGCTGTCGCATGACTTGCGCACCCCGTTGACGAGCCTGGTCGGACTCGCCGATACCCTGGCGAAGCCACACCTGCCCGAAAATGCCATCGAGACGGCCACCATCATTCGTGATCAGGCCCGCGCGATGCACCATCTGCTGTCGAATCTTCTTGAAATGGCCCGCCTGCAGGCGGGCAACATCCCCTTGAACAAGGAATGGCAAGCCTTCGAGGAGATTGTCGGGTCGAGCACACGCCTGCTCGCAGGACTTCTCGCCAGTCGTAAGCTTGAAATCGACTTGCCGAAGGATCTGCCGCTGCTGCACTTCGACGCCGTACTACTGGAACGAGTGCTGTGCAATTTGCTTGAAAACGCCGCCAAGTATTCCCCCGAGGGATCGCGTATCCAGTTGGTCGCGCGCACACGCGACAGCTTCCTGGAAGTCGCGGTCGGCAACGACGGCGCCGGCTTTCCCGTGGATCGACTCGACCAGGTCTTCGAGCTGTTTGCCAGGGGCGAGCAGGAGCCGGCGGTTGCCGGCACGGGCCTCGGGCTGGCGATCTGCAAGGCGATCATCATTGCCCATGCTGGCACGATTGTCGCCGAAAACCGTCCCGGCGGAGCTTGGGTGCGTTTCACTCTACCCCTCGGCACGCCGCCCGCCATGGAAGAAGAGGCTACGAGATGAGCGAGACGCAGGCGAGCGTGATCGTCGTCGAGGACGAACCGAAAATTCGCCGATTCGTATGCGAAGCCTTGCGCAGCGAGGGTTGGGCTTCGCTCGAGGCGGCTACGGCAAGACAGGGGCTGGACGAAGCCGCTCGCGGCCAGGCCGATCTGCTGATCCTCGACCTGGGCCTGCCCGACATGAAGGGGATTGACTTCATCCGTGATTTGCGAGCCTGGTCACCACTGCCGATTCTCATCCTGTCGGCACGCTCGGCGGAACGTGACAAGATCTCTTCCCTCGATGCCGGTGCCGACGACTATCTTTGCAAACCCTTCGGCGTTGGCGAACTGCTCGCGCGGGCGCGTGCCCTGCTTAGACGCCATTGGCACAGCGGTGAAACCAAACCTCAACATCGCTTCGGCGACGTCGAGGTGGACCTCGCCCGCCACGTTGTCAGCAAGGGCGGCGTCGAGATTCACCTGACGCAGATCGAGTATCGCCTGCTGGCGGTGATGCTCGCCAACAGCGGCAAGGTGATGACCCATCGCCATCTGATGCAGGAAGTCTGGGGGCCGGGACATAGCGAACAGGCGCATTACCTGCGTATCTACGTCGGTCGCTTGCGCCAGAAGCTGGAGATCGACCCAGCGCAACCGCAACACATTCTGACCGAGACCGGTGTCGGCTACCGCTTTCAATCCTGAGAACCGAGGTAAGCATCATGTCTTCAACTACGGCAAAACGCCGCCTGTCCGCGCTGTCGCTGTCTGCCCTTGGCGTCGTTTATGGCGACATCGGCACCAGCCCGCTGTATGCGCTGAAAGAGGTCTTCGGTGGCGCGCACCATCCCGTGCCGATCACGCCGGACAACGTGCTCGGGATTCTCTCGCTGATCTTCTGGTCGTTGATGATCGTCGTCAGCCTGAAGTATGTAACCTTCATCTCGCGTGCCGACAACAGGGGCGAAGGCGGCATCATGGCCCTGATGGCGCTGGCTTTGCGGCCAGCCGAGCTGGGATCGACGCAGCGCCGGATCATCGTCATTCTCGGCCTGTTCGGAGCTGCTCTGTTCTACGGTGACGGAGTCATCACGCCGGCGATTTCTGTACTCTCG
>RRZT011894926.1_pt1 | contig 10766 bp, 12 predicted proteins | sample 2165551 | NCBI WGS metagenome assembly RRZT01 (sample SAMN10456910, study PRJNA506462) | wastewater metagenome | biome: wastewater; feature: sludge; material: wastewater sludge; isolation source: wastewater sludge with Escherichia coli K12::gfp cells carrying plasmid... | place: USA: Moscow, Idaho...
TCCACACCCGCGCTCCAGACATGGAGCCATTTAAGGTTCCTAACCCCGGCCAGAACCTCCCGGGAGGGACAGCCGAAGATGATGGAGGCGTTCTCATAGAGGGCGGGATCCTCCAGGTGGACGGAGGAGCGGGTGGTCTCCACCGGGTGGAAGGTGTGCGTGTACCCAGGTGCGGCGGATAAAAATGCCTCCCGCTGTACCGGCGTGAGGGGAAGTAGGTTCAAAATCTGTTCCATAGCGGCCTCCTTAGGATGTCCGTGGCTTCTTTGCTCCTTAATATAAGGGATGGAGGGAGAAAGGTCAAGAGGGCGCTTCTTGCCCGGTGGTGGGCAATGTGCTATACTGGTACTAATTTATGGGAGGGGGAGAGACCATGGAGCTGACTCTGGGGACCGGGCTGAGCGCCCTGCCCGGCATCGGTGATGCCCGGGCTAGGAAGCTGGCCAAGCTGGGGCTGAGCACGGTGGGGGAGCTGCTCTCTTACTACCCCAGAAGCTATGAGGACCGCACCAAGGTCACCGCAATCGGAGCGGCCGTGCCGGGGGAGCCGGTCTGCGTCACCGCCATGGTGGCCGAGTCTCCCAGGACCTCCCGCATCCGCAGCGGACTGGATCTGACCAAGGTCAGGGTGGTGGATGAGTCCTCATCTATGACGGTGACCTTTTTCAACCAGGGCTATGTGAAGGACGCCCTCCGGCAGGGGGAGCGCTATGTCTTCTTTGGCCGAGTGGAGGTCATGGGGCATGCCCGGCAGATGACCAACCCAATCTTCGAGCGGGAGGACCATACCCGCTTCACCGGGCGCATTATGCCGGTCTACTCCCTCACGGCGGGGATCTCTAACCACCTGCTGGCAGGGTTGGCCGAGCGCTGTGTGGGGGAATGCGCCGGGCAAGTGGAGGAGCGGCTTCCCGAGGGGGTGCGCCTGGACCATGCCCTGGCCCAGAGCGAGTTCTCTTACCGCAACATCCACTTCCCGGAGAGCTGGGAGGCCCTGGAGTTGGCCCGGCGACGGCTCATCTTCGAGGAGCTGTTCTATCTCACCTGCGGCATGGCCATGCTCAAGCACCGGCGGGAGGAGGGGACGGGCCCGGTCTTCTCCCTGGGGACGGGTGCCGCCTTTGCCGAACAGATCCCCTTTTCCCTGACGGGGGCCCAGCGGCGGGCCATTGACGAGGCGGCGGCCGACATGGCCTCGGGCCGGTCGATGAACCGGCTGATTCAGGGGGACGTGGGCTCGGGCAAGACGGCGGTGGCCGCCGCCTGCGCCTGGATTGCCAAGGAAAACGGCTATCAGAGTGCCCTGATGGTCCCCACGGAAATTTTAGCCCAGCAGCATTTCCGGTCTCTCAGCGAGCTACTATTCCCCTATGGGATGCGCCTTGGCCTGCTGACCGGGAGCATGCGCCCGGGGGAGAAGAAAAAGGTCTGCGCCGCCCTGGAGAGCGGAGAGATCGACCTGGTGGTGGGGACCCACGCCCTCCTCTCCGAGGGGGTGGGGTTTCAGCGGCTGGGGCTGGTGGTGGCGGACGAGCAGCACCGCTTCGGCGTGTCACAGCGCGCGGCCCTGTCCGCCAAGGCAGAGCGCCCCGGAATGACGCCCCATGTGTTGGTCATGTCGGCCACCCCCATCCCCCGGACTCTGGCCCTCATCGTATACGGGGACCTGGACCTGTCCGTGATGGACGAGCTGCCCCCGGGCAGGACCCCGGTGGAGACCTACTTGGTCGGGGAGGACAAGCGGGAGCGGATGTACGGCTTTGTCCGCCGTTTGACGGGTGAGGGGCGGCAGGTCTATATCGTCTGCCCCGCGGTGGAGGAGGCCGACTCGGAGAACCCTGCCGCCGAGGGCTTTGCCGATTTGAAGGCAGTGACGAAATACGCCGAGGAGCTGCGGACGAAGGTATTCCCCGAGCTGCGGGTGGGCTTTGTCCACGGCAAGCTAAAGGCCCCAGAGAAGGAGCGGGCAATGGTCGCCTTCGCGGCGGGGGAGCTGGACGTACTGGTGTCCACCACCGTGATTGAGGTGGGGGTGGATGTGCCCAACGCCGCCCTCATGGTGGTGGAGAACGCCGAGCGCTTCGGTCTTTCCCAGCTCCACCAGCTACGGGGCCGGGTGGGCCGGGGGAGCCACAAATCTTACTGCGTGCTGGTGACGGCCACCCGCAGCGAGGAGAGCCGGGCCCGACTCAAGGTGCTGGCAGGCACCACCGACGGGTTTCAAATCGCTGAGGAGGATTTGAAGCTTCGGGGCCCCGGCGACTTCTTCGGTAGCCGTCAGCACGGCCTGCCCCAGCTTCACATTGCCGACCTTGCGGGGGACATGAACCTCCTGCGGGAGGCCCAGTCCGCCGCCGAGGCGCTGCTGAGGGATGACCCGGGTCTGGAGCGGAGGGAGCACCGCTCTCTCCGGGAGCGAGTGGGGCAGATGTTTGCCGAGCAGGCCGATATATTTAATTAAAGGAAGTAATCACATGGGAAAAAAAGAGAGAGCACAGGTTCTACGGGATGAAAAAGGGGTACACTATAACTGTTGTCAGGCGGTTCTGATTCCCTTTGCCACCGATTGCGGTCTTGAGGAGCATGTAGCTGCCGACATTGCGGCCAATTTCGGGTCCGGGATGCGGCACGGAGCCACCTGCGGGGCAATCACAGGAGCCCTGATGGTGCTGGGCCTCAAGGGAAAGGGCGGGGAGGAGACCCAGCGCCTTCTGGACGCCTTCCAGGAAAAGAACGGCTGCCTTACCTGCCGGGAGCTACTAAGCAGGATGGAGGCCGAGGGCCTGGAGCGTAAGCCCTTCTGTGACGGCAAGGTGGGGGACGCAGTGGAGCTGCTGGAAGAGATGTTAAAGGACTGATTTCATGCCCGAGAGCTATTTTCACGTGCACTGTGCCAGGGGGTCCTACCGGGGAAGCGGGGCCGGGGGGTACCATATCCCCGCCCTCATCCTGGGGGCCGCCGGGCCGGACGTCCTCTTTTACCATGTGGCGCGTCCCGACCTGCACCGCCTGGGAAGGCGGATGCACACCCAACACTGCGGCCCCTTCCTCAGCGTACTGGTGCGCAGGGCGGAGGGCAGGCTCCTCCAGAGCTATGTGCTGGGTTTTTTGAGCCACTACGCCGCAGACAGCACCCTTCACCCCTGGATAGAAGCGCAGAGCGAGGGCCACGCCCCGGCAGAGAGTGCCATGGACCGATACTACCTCCTGCTGGACAAGGGGCGGGCCCTGGCCCGGGCAGAGGACAGCGCCCCAGCCCTGGAGCGGGAGGAGCGGCTGGCCATCGGCAACCTACTGCGCAGCTGTCTGCGGGAGGTGTACGATCTGGAGGTGAGCGCCGCGGACCTGGCAAAGTCTTTGGAGGAGTTTCGCCGGTGGAAGAGCTGGCTGAGGGACGAAGGGGGGCGCAAGGCCCGGCTGGCCCGCAGGCTGGAGAGGGCCCTCCGCTTGAAGCCCGGGATATTAGAGGGCCATCTCATCACCGCCCAGCCCACCGGGGATGGCACCCCACCCCATGAGCTGACAGACCGGGCCGAGGCTCTGGGGGGCGAGCTGATGACTGCCGCCCGGGACTACTGGGCGGGAAACCTGGGCCCCATGGAGCTGGCCCGGAAGATTGGGAACCGGAGCTATATGGGAAAATAGACGAAAAAAGAGGGGTCTGCTGCAAACGTTGCAGCAGACCCCTTACAGACTGTCAAAGAACCCTAATCGGCCTCGCAGAGCTTCCGCCGGAGGCGGGAATGAAATCAAGTCGATTCCGGGCCAGGACATGCGCCTGGGGAGGACACCATAGCCTGCGGCCACCGGACCGCAGCCGCTTGCGCCGTGCGCAAGCGAGGGGGGTATCAAAATTGGCTTTGCCAATTTTGTATCTAGGGGGGACATAGTCCCCCTAGATATGTTTAGTTCATTGCTGCCAGAGCTGCGGCGGTTTGGGCGGCCAGCTTGGCGTTGTTGAAGACCAGCTGGATGTTGCTGTCCAGGCTGTCCCCACCGGTGATGGTCTTTACCCGGTCCAGGAGGAAGGGAGTGGTGTCCTTGCCGTGGACGCCCTGCTCCTTGGCCTCGGCAATGGCCTGGTCGATGGCTTTGTTGATGATCTCTGCGTCCATGGCGTACTCCTCGGGGATGGGGTTGGTCACCAGCATACCGGAGCGGAGGCCCAGGGCACTGCTGGCGAAGAAGGCGGCAGCCAGCGCCTGAGGGGTGTCGATCTCATAGTCCACGGAGAAGCCGCTTTTGCGGGTATAGAAGGCGGGCAGCTCCTTGGTGCCATACCCAATGACGGGCACGCCCTTGGTCTCCAGGTACTCCAGGGTGAGGCCCAGGTCCAGGATGGACTTGGCGCCGGCGCAGACGACCATGACGGGGGTCTGGGACAGCTCCTCCAGGTCGGCAGAGATGTCCATGGTGGTCTCGGCCCCGCGGTGAACGCCACCGATGCCGCCGGTGGCAAAGATCCGGATGCCCGCCATATGGGCGATGATCATTGTAGTGGCCACGGTGGTGGCTCCGTCCTCCCCGCGAGAGGCCAGTACGGCCAGGTCGCGGCGGCTGGCCTTGTTGACAGAGAGGCCCTTTTTGCCCAGATACTCGATCTCGTCCTTGGAGAGACCAGCCTTCATCCGCCCGCCGATGATGGCGATGGTGGCGGGGATGGCCCCGTTCTTCCGGATGATCTCCTCCACGGCAAGGGCGGTCTCCACGTTCTGGGGATAGGGCATACCATGGGAGATGATGGTGGACTCCAGGGCAACTACGGGCTTGCCGGCGGCAACGGCTTCGGCCACCTCGGGCGCAATGTCGAGATACTGATTGAGTGACATAAAATTTACCTCCTAATAATTTGATTTATAGTTTGGCCAGCTTACGCACCGCTTCGGCGCTCAGCTCAGGGTTGATGGTTTCGACGCCTGCCATGGCAATGGTGGAGGCCGCCAGGCCGGACAGGGCGGTCTGGTGCAGGTCCGCTCCCTCCAGATAGGCCCAGGATAGGGCGGCCATAAAGGCGTCCCCGCAGCCGGTGGTGTTCACCATCTCCCCCTTAATGACGGGGAGATGGATGGCGCCGTGGTGGTCTGCGGCGTAGACGCCGTCCGCCCCCAGAGAGAGGAAGACCCGGTGCAGGCCGGTGGCCAAAAGAGCGTCGGTCGCCCGCTTCAGGCTCTCCTCGTCGGTGATGGGTACGCCGGAGAGAAGCTCTGCCTCAATCCGGTTGGGCTTGAGGGTGTGTAGCTGCCCCAGCACCGGCTTAAGCTTGGCGGCCTTGGCGGTGGAGACCGGGTCGGCAAAGATGGGTGCCTTGATGTTCTCGCACAGCCAGGTAATGCTCTCCTGGGGGAGATTGGTGTCCATCACCACCAGCTGGGCGTTGTCCAGTACGGCCCGGCGGGAGTTGAGGTAGGCGGGGGTCAGGTGGTTATAAATCTCCATGTCGGATACGGCCAGGGCCATGTCCCCGTCCGGCCCACCCAGGAAGAGATAGGTGGATGTGGCGGCGCCCGGCACCTGGAGCGCGCCGGACACGTCGATACCCAGCTCCCCGCAGGAGGCGGCAATGCGCTGGGCGTACAGGTCGTCCCCGAAGGCGGTGAGGAAGCGCACGTCCACGCCGAGAAGGCTCATGTTATGGGCGATGTTCCGCCCCACGCCACCCAGACTCATGCGCACCGCCCCGGGGTTTGAGTCCCCGTCCACCAGGGGCGCGAAGGAGCGGCCACCGAGGTCCATATTCACTGCACCCACCACGGCGGCATAGCTGGCCGAGCGGAGCACATAGCCCTTCCCGGCGATGTTCCCCTTCTTCATCAGGTTGGAGATATGCACCGCCACCGAGCTGCGAGCGATACCCAGGCGGTTGGCCAGCTCCTGCTGTGAGATGAGGGGGTTGGACTCAATGAGCTTGAGCAGTTCCCGTTCCCGTTGCGTCAAAAAACCACCGCCTTATTAATAAAAGTTTATGATGTAGTCATATGTTTATATTACACATTCCCGCACAGATGTCAAGAGGAAATTTTCGACCTGATTCACAGAAATAAAAAGGCAAGAGGAGAGCAAGCTACTCCAGGAGGAACTGCTTCCCCCAAAAAACACTTTTTTGACAGCCTGAGCCTTTATACACCCAGCCAGGTGCGCAGCTCGATCAGATCGGGGGCGATGTGGACGCAGGGGAAGGGGGCAAAGGCCTCGCCCGGGGTGGTACCGTTGAGGACGGCAGCAAAGTCGGTTCCCGCCCGGCGGGCGGTTTCGGCGTCAATCACCGTGTCGCCACAGAAGAGAACCCGGTCGGGCGTGAGACCCAGCTGTGCCATGGTGGCGTTGAGACCCTCGGGGTCGGGCTTGGGGGACTTCACCAAATCGCCCCCCATCATGAGGGCAAACACCTGGTCGAGCTGGTGCCGCTCCATGATGGTTTGCAGAGAGGGGGTGTACTTGGTGCTCACCAGGGCGGTGGATATCCCCGCCCCGGCCAAAGCCCGCAGAAGTGCGTCCGCGCCGGGGAAGAGGGGGACGCCCTGGAGCTGCTGCATGGGACGGGCAACCTCGGAGAAGAGGTCCCGGAAGCGGAGCCTATTCTCGGGGGAAGGGTCGCCGGTCAGAAGGGTGTACCCATCCTCCAGGGTGAGCCCCACCGTCTGGCGTACCGCCTCTCGCTCGGGGGCGGTGCGGCCCAGGGTAACAAATCCGTGGGTGAACCCGGCCATAATGGCGTCGGTGGCGTCCCCCAGGGTATAGTCAAAGTCAAAAAATACGCCCTTGTACTTCATGTTTGTGATCCATCCTTATTCGTTGGCGTTGGTACGGCAGCTCCGTGCCCGGTCCGCCGTACCGGTATTGTGGCCAGTATAGCATAATAAAAGAAGAGGGTCAAAGCGCTTCTTCCACATCCTGAGGGGAGAATGGGCGATAGCTGAAATTTAAGGTTGACAACGTTCCATCATTCTGTTAAACTAAACTTCGCTGTGGACGAGCTAGTATGCTGGTGTAGCTCAGTTGGTAGAGCAGCTGATTTGTAATCAGCAGGTCGGGGGTTCGAATCCGTCCACCAGCTCCATCGTCAACGAGGACTGCGCTCCATCGCTTCTCCTCGTTTTCCCTCTCGATCGAACCCGCGACGCTGGGCTTCGATTGGGCAAGAAAAACCGAATATGGAGGAGTTCCCGAGTGGCCAAAGGGGGCAGACTGTAAATCTGTTGCGCGAGCTTCGGTGGTTCGAATCCACCCTCCTCCACCAAAAAGCTAGACCCGTTGCAATTACTCAATTGATTGAGGTTGCAACGGGTCTTTCTTATTGCTCAAGAAGTGCAAATAAAAGCATCTAAAAGGTAAGCGTCAAATAGCCAGCCCCTATTCCGGGGGGCTGGCTATTTGACGCTTACGAAAAAGGCCCGCTGCACAATCATGCAGCGGGCCTTTCCTGTTCACTCATTCTTTGCTTTATACGCAGTGCCCCAATGCTCCATCGCATCTAAAATAGGTTTCAAGCTGTAGCCAAGCTCGGTCAGCGTATATTCCACTCTCGGCGGAACCTCTGCATAGACCTTTCGCGTGAGCAGTCCTTTTTCCTCCATATCGCGCAGGTTCGCTGTCAGAACCTTCTGCGTCACGTGACCGATTGACTTTTTCAGCTCGCCGAACCGCTTTGTCCCCGGCAGTAGATCACGCAAGATCAGAACCTTCCATCGGTCACTGATGAGCAACAGTGTCGTTTCAACCGGGCATGCCGGAAGTGCTTTCGCCTCGTTCATCGAATCCTCCAAACCGCCGCGGAATCATAATAGTATCCTTTTGGAAACTACGGCACAATATTGTGCTTACTTTACAGAATAGCTCTATGGAATTATCATATAGCCAAGGGTTGAGAAAGTCAACACCTCGGACAGAAAGCCGCAGAAAATGAGATTCCACAGGAGGAACTGCAAATGAACAAGAACAATTGCAAAAAAATCACGCTGGCCAAGGGCGAAATGAATGTCTATGACTTCGGCGCCGTGAAGCTCCATGCCTACAAGACGAATGATTTCATTGACCATGAGGTTTTCATTGTTGAAAAAGGCGGAAAAGCGGTCATCATCGAAGCCCCCTGTTTCTTTGACAACATCCGCGAACTGACTGCGTATCTTGCGGACAACAAGCTCCAGACAGTTGGGATGCTTCTTGCCTATCACATGGCGGGTGCGTCTTTCCTGCCCGGTGTTCCGGTCTATGCCACGGCGAATGCCGACGATTACGGTCACAATGGCGGCGGCGCAGGGCTGATCAAGAATTTCACCGGCGCGTTCGGTGAGAGTTTCGATAGTGCTATCTTCACCGTGACCAATACCATCGAGCCCGGTTTTCTGACGCTGGGCGGCATCAAGTTCGAAATCACCCAGACCCAGGAAGCCTTTGACATCGTAATTCCGGAAATCAATGCAGTTTACACGCATATGCTCGGTCATGACTGCCACTCCATCGTGGCCGGTAACGGCCATGCCGACGGAATTCTGGCCCAGCTCGACGGATATGAAAAGGCCGGATATGACCTGATTCTGACCTCCCACTACACCCCAGAGGATCTCAAGGATGTGGCAGCAAAAATCGCCTATCTCAAGGAACTCAAGGTACTTGCCGGCAAGTGCGGCAGCGCGGAAGAATTCAAAGCGGCGGTGAAAGTAGAGTACCCGGATTACAGCGGCGAGAACTATCTGGATATGACGGTCGGTTTTTTCTTCGCATAAAAGGAGGACAGCGCCCGAAGCTCTGCCGTGACAGGCAGGGCTTTTGGCCATGTTTCAGGAGGAACGCTATGACGCGGTTAGAACAAATTGAAGCGCTGAATGAAATGCTGCTGGAGGAAATGCCGAATTACCGTGCAGAGTCCGCTCGGCTTCCCCGCGAGGAAGCCGCACAGCGCCGGTTGCTCCGCAGCTTGATGAATGTACGCCCACCCATGCCACTTTCCCCGGAATATCTGGCGGCGCAGGATGCGCTGCTTGCCGCCGAGCGCGAGGAAAAAGGCATCGTATCCGTGGAGCGTTTATCCGAAACGCCTTTGCACGGTATCTATCTTTGGCAGGGCGACATTACCCGCCTTGCCGCCGACGCCATTGTGGATGCAGACAATAGCGCTTTGCTTGGCTGCTTCCGCCCCTGCCACGGCTGCATCGACAACGCCATCCACTCGGCGGCGGGTTTGCAGCTTCGGGATGAGTGCAATCAGATCATGCAAACACAGGGCCACGAAGAATCGACCGGGCAAGCTAAAATCACGGGTGCCTACAATTTGCCCTGTCAATATGTCCTGCACACGGTCGGCCCCATTGTGCAGGAAGCTTTGACGAAAAAGCACCGCGCCGAATTACAAAGCGGCTACCACTCTTGCTTAGAGTTGGCGGCGGCAAAGAGACTGAAAAGCATCGCATTTTGTTGTATTTCCACCGGGGAGTTCCACTTCCCCAATCGAGAGGCCGCCCAAATCGCCGTGGCGACTGTCAAAGGATTTTTAAGCCGGGACGGCAGCGGCATGAAGGTGATCTTCAATGTGTTCAAGGATATCGACTACCAAATCTACCATGAGTTACTCTACGCAGATTGAATGGCTGAAACAGGTACTCCGTGATGCGGATGCCATTGTAATCGGCGCGGGGGCGGGGCTTTCCACCTCGGCGGGCTTCACTTATTCCGGAGAGCGTTTTACGAAATATTTCTCAGATTTCGAGGAAAAGTACGGCTTTCACGATATGTACTCCGGCGGGTTTTATCCCTATGCGACGCCTGAAGAATACTGGGCTTATTGGAGTCGTTACATTCTCATCAACCGCTATATGGATGCGCCCAAGCCTGTATACAATGAGCTGTATGAGCTGGTGAAGGGCAAAGACTATTTTGTCATCACCACAAATGTTGACCACTGCTTTCAAAAGGCGGGCTTTGATAAAAAGCGGCTGTTTTATACGTAGGGTGATTATGGGCTGTTTCAGTGTATGGACGGGTGCAGCGAAAAAACCTTCGATAACGAAGAACTGATACGCAGGATGGTTGCCGAACAACAGGATATGAAAATCCCGACTGCGCTGATGCCGACCTGTCCTTTATGTAACAAGCCGATGACCATGAACTTGCGGTGTGACAACAGCTTTGTGGAAGATGCAGGCTGGCACGAGGCCGCCGCGCGGTACGAAGGGTTTCTCTCCACGCGGGGAAATACACGGATTCTCTTTCTTGAACTCGGTGTCGGCTACAACACCCCGGTGATTATTAAATATCCGTTCTGGAGCATGACTGCACAAAACAAAGCGGCGACCTATGCCTGCTTAAATGATGGTGAAGCGGCATGTCCGGATGAAATACGGGCACAGGCAATCTGCATAGATCGAGACATCGGCGAGGTGCTGTCAGATTTAAGTTAAACGTAAGCGTAAAATACCCCGGACCTAGCACGAAACCCAAGAGATGCGGTAAAATATCTCCAAGACGTGCTAAAAAAGAGAGTGGGATAAACCTAGCACGCTGCAAATGGGGGAGTGAGAAATGGACACGGGGACGAAATCGATGACAGCACGGGTTCGGATGGGGCAGTGGGCCGTTATCATGGGGAAGCGGCGGGAAAGCGGACAGACTGTGCGCACGGGGTGCCATGAAAATGGAGTGGCAGAAAAGACGTACCAGAAGAAGTTTTCCTATGCTTCTGAAATTTCATGGGAAGAAGTGATCAAATCGGTAAGGGCGTTGTATCAAAAGGGGCAATATCAATTTAATATCATATAATCAGACGGTCTGCA
>RRZT011771908.1_pt1 | contig 10765 bp, 9 predicted proteins | sample 2165551 | NCBI WGS metagenome assembly RRZT01 (sample SAMN10456910, study PRJNA506462) | wastewater metagenome | biome: wastewater; feature: sludge; material: wastewater sludge; isolation source: wastewater sludge with Escherichia coli K12::gfp cells carrying plasmid... | place: USA: Moscow, Idaho ...
CCACGATCCGGCCACGAAAACCTCCGGACACCTGGCGCGCCTGTGGGCTGCCGATCAGATCAGGCGGTTTCTCGAACAAGGAGAGCCCGGGCGGCAGGCCGCCACCGACCTCGCCTTGCGCTACCATCTGGTGACCCCGGTGAGCGGCGCCGTCGTTCTCGAGACCAGCCAGCAATACGATGAGGCTGGCCTGCGGCCGGTCGAGAAGGGCAGCGTCCCGACCATTCCCGAACCCGAGGAATGGATGCTGATCGCCACGGTGCTGGTACTCCTCGCCTGTTTGCTGCTGCGCCGCCGGCAGGCCTGGCCGACCCGCCCGGCGTGATGGTACGAAAGCACGCCGGCGGCGTGCTCTTCGCCTCGCTGGCGATCGCCTGCTGGCCGATCCTCGTCTGGTATGTCCGGGGCAGCTTCGACGGTTCCAACGATCCCTGGGGCTTGCTGGCGCTGGCGACGGCGATCGGCGTCCTGTGGCGAGCCGCCCCCGCATCGCCACCCGAGCGTCCCCTGCTCCTGCCAACGGCATTGCTGCTGCTGTATACCGCAGCCACCCTGGCCGCTCTGCCGCTGTCCCTGCGCGCGCTCCTGGCCGCCCTCGCCCTCGCCGCGCTGGGCAGTGCCTGGCGGCTCGGCCGGCGCCTCGATTTTCCGGTCGCGGCGCTGGCCCTGCTGGCGCTGCCGCTGACGGCTTCGCTGCAGTTCTATTGCGGCTACCCGCTGCGGGTGCTGACCGGATCGCTGGCCGTCGCGCTCTTGCGACTCAACGGCCTGACCGTCGAGCTGGAGGGCGCGGTGTTGCTCTGGGATGGCCGGCAGATCGCCATCGACGCCCCGTGCAGCGGCATCCGCATGCTGTGGGCGGGCGCGTATCTGATGGCGGCGGCGGCCGCCCTGTTCCGCTTCTCGTCCCGGCAGACGCTCGCCGCCGCCGCGCTGACGGGGTGCATCGTCATCGCCGCCAATGCCGTCCGCGCCGCCGCCCTGTTCTACCTGGAGACCGGCCTGCTGGTGCTGCCTGCCTGGGTACACACGGCCGCCGGCATGTCCGTGTTCCTCGCGGCCGGGCTGCTGATCATCCACGGGCTGTACCGCATCGACCGGACGCAATCCGCAGAACCGGCATGCCTTCCCGTCAGGATGTCGGGTTACGCTGCGCCAACCCGACCTACGCAACTGATCTGCCTGCTCGCCGCTCTGGCACCTTTGGCGCATGGAGTCGGCAGCGCCGCGCCGGCGGCCGTGCCCTTTCCCGGCTGGCCGATCCGCTTCGAGGGTCGTCCGCTGACCGCCTTGCCGCTGACCCCTCTCGAAGAACGCCTGCAGCAGGATTTTCCCGGCCGCGTCGGACGCTTCACCGACGGCCAGCGGGAGATCATTCTGCGCTGGGTGACCCGCGAGAGCCGCCAGCTCCACCCCAGCAGCGACTGCTTCAAGGACAGCGGCTACCCCGTCGAAGCCCTGCCCATCCAGAGCGTTGGCGACCAACGCTGGTCGAGATACCTCGCCAGCCGTGGCGCCACCCGGCTCGAAGTGGCGGAGCGAATCCATTCTCCGGACGGCGGACAATGGAGCGACGTTTCCGCCTGGTACTGGGCCGCACAGTTGGGCCGCACGCATGGCCCCTGGTGGGCAGTGACGGTGGCTGCACCCAGTCCCCTGCAGTGAATCGACGCCACATCACATCATTTCACTGGCGCATCACTTTCTTCGAATCACACCCGCTCACCCGCTCACACCAATCTCGTTGACAGATTATGTAACATCAAACTACTATCTTTTTGAGACCAAAGCGAAAAGTCGCCCGTTCGCCGTTAATCTTGTATAACAAGCAAGTCTGCAATTAAGGGACCCGCCTCAGGCACGGCGAGTTTGCCCTGGGCGGAATGCTTCGCGAACGGCTTCACAGCCCGCGGGGGGCTGCTCTCAAGCCCGCATGCTGGCAACCTGCGCCCCAGTGCGAGTCGCGCCTTTCGATGCAATCGAGTTCAGCCTGGGCGATCTGTGAGGATGAAGCGTTGCGGACAGGATGAATACCCCGTCCGGCCTGGGCAAAGTTAACTTGAAGGCATCCGGCAATCATGAGTCTATCACCCATCCTTCTTCAAGCCAGCGAGCTTGGGATTCGCCTTGAAATCGTCAACGGCCTTCCAATCTGGGAGGCTCAGCCCGTTTATCGTCACCAGAAACAGGTAGAACGCATTGTCCAGGGCATCACCAGAAATGATCAGGTTAAATCAGGATGTGCATGCATCCATGCCGTGGATGTCTATATCCAGTTCCCTAATGGACTAAAACGGCCTGACATCTCGATTTTTTGTCGAGAGCCCAGCGAGGAAGAGCAGGATTCGGCACTGACCATGATTCCCGAGGCGGTCATTGAAGTGGTCAGCAAAGGCTTTGAAGCCAAGGATCTGGAAATTGGCCCCCCCTTTTATTTGTCGCAAGGTGTCAAGGATGTGATCGTCTTCGATCCGCTTACGCTGTTGGTCCTACATGTACGCAAATACCGCACGACGCGGCAAGTCTCTCCTGTGCTTACGGAATTGGAGTGTGGCTGCCAGGTCCTGGTGTGATTGCCGCTATGGCGTGAATGTCGACGCGGTTTCGTGCTCCTCCCAGGTGCACGAAACCATAGCGGTATTCACTTCCTCCCTTGAGTCCGGCGAGGTCCACTGCATCGCCCGTACGCTGCCCCGTCGAAGCGGTCAGGGTTTCGATGAACCAGTTCGGAATCCTGCTGCGCCGGCTGCTGTTCCGTGCCTCGATCAGCAGTTGCCCCAAACCATCCGCCGATCTGGGTTTTTTTCTTTAAATCACCCTCAAGTTCTCTCGGTTCTTTGTCGTTTAGTTTGACAGAGGCCACCACCCGCTACTCCGGGGAGCGATGCGAGGGGACCGGCACGAGTGCAGTCGGGAGTTGCAAGCGCGTGTCGAAGGCCGGGTCCACATGGGGCGAAACATACCCCTCATTGTGTGCTGGCTAGTATTACTGTCTAATCCCAGAAGATACTAACAGGGTGAGGTATCTCTTAGGGGGTGGCTAATGGCAAACTTCAGAACAAGGGTCTGGATGACGGTGATCGGGGTGGCTGTGCTGGCATCCATTCCCGTTTTCGTTGTCGCAGGAGTCGGCGGCGGGATGGCGGTTGCGCTTGGCGGGACGGTACTGGCAGTCATCATTGCAGCCCTGGCTGCTTCTTTTCTGGCATCGAGTATCGCTCGCCCACTGGATCAGTTGTCCGGGCATATCGGGCAGGTGGCCAAAGGCAATCTGAACGTGACCTTGCCACCATCGGATGGCGACGATGTGGACAATGTTTTCTCCGCCTTTGCCAGCATGGTCGCGAACCTGCGCAAGTCCATCGCCGAGGTGAGCCAGTCTGCACTGCAGATTGCTTCAACAGTCAATCAACTGGGCACCTCGGCGGCAGCGATCGCCGACAATTCCCTTGTCGCATCGGAACGTTGCTCCAGTGCCGCCGCCGCTAGCGAGCAGATGGCAGCGACTGCCGGGCATATCGCCGAAAACTGCGTTGAGGCATCCCAGACGGCGTCGGCGGCGAACGAGGCGGCTACTGTTTCAGCCTATGTTTCCATGGAATCGATCAATTCCATCCACGCCATTGCCGAGCTGATCAAGGATTCATCGGAACGTATCGGCAGGCTGGGCGAGAGTTCCGAACAGATCGGTGCCATCGTCTCAACGATCAAGGATATTGCCGCTCAGACCAATCTGCTGGCACTCAATGCCGCGATCGAGGCGGCGCGGGCCGGCGAGATGGGGCGCGGTTTTGCCGTCGTGGCGGATGAGGTGAGAAAGCTGGCAGAACGCACGACGCAGGCAACCAAGCAGATTTCCGAGATGATCAAGCTCATCCAGAGCGAAACCCAGGGCGCAGTTGATACCATGAAACAGGCGGTGCATGAGGTGGAGAAGGGCGTTGAGGATGGCGCGCGCGCAAGCGAATCGATCTGCGAAATACTTGGCAAGATCACGGAGTTATCTGACGAGATCAGCCAGATAGCCACTTCCGCCCAGGAGCAGAGGGCGGTGACTGATGACATCAGTTCAAGTAGCCAGCAGATGAGCACGATGGTCCACGGGTCGGCACAGGAGGCAAGTACCGTGGCGGCGGCGGCAATGACCTTGTCTCGGCAAACGGATCATCTGTCCCGGTTGGTCAAGGGTTTCACGTATTGACTGTTTCCGGCTTGTTTGCCGGGGTTGCAGATCGCGTAGGCGGTTCCTGTTCATGGAGGGAAAGATGTCAGCCAGCAAACCAAAACTTGCCATGTATTGGGCAGCTTCCTGCGGCGGATGTGAAATCGCCCTGGCCAATATTGATGAGGTCTTGCTGGAAGTTGATCAGCACTTCGACTTCATGTTTTGTCCTTGTCTGCTTGATACCAAGACAAAGGACATCGAGGCTCTGCCGGATGGCGATATATTCCTGACCCTGTTCAACGGTGCGTTGCGTACCGAAGAAAACAGGGAAATGGCCGAGTTGTTGCGCAGGAAGTCGAAGGTGTTCGTCGCTTTTGGCGCCTGCGCCGCTACGGGCGGCATTCCCGCTCTGGCCAATCAGCACGGTTTGCAGCACCTGCTCGACACGGTCTTCCTGAATGCGCCCAGCGTCGAAAATCCGGCGCGGCTGATCCCGCAACCGATCTGCCATGTAGCCGACGGTGAACTGGAACTGCCGGCCTTCATGCCGCGCGTACTGGCCGTGCATGAAGCGGTCAGCGTTGATTACACCATGCCCGGTTGTCCTCCGGAGCCGGAACAGATCATCGCCGTAATTCGCCATGTGGCCTCCGGTGCGGCCTTGCCGCCGCTTGGCACCTGGCTGGGTTGCAGCAGCCGCGCCGTTTGCAGCGAGTGTCCACGGGAAAAACGCGGGGTTCTGGCAGCGCGGCTGCTACGGCCTTATGAGGCCATACCGGAAGCCGGCTGGTGTTTGGTCGAACAGGGGTTCGCCTGCCTCGGGCCGGCCACGCGCGGCGGTTGCCATGCCCTTTGTCCGACCGCCAATATGCCCTGCACCGGCTGCTATGGTGCCCTCGATGCGACCGCCGACCCCGGCGCCAGCGCGCTGACGGCACTGGCGGCGGCGGTCGATCCCGGCAAGCTGGCTGGCAAGGACGAAGAGGACCTGCATCGGCGACTCAAGCATGCGCTATCCGGCGTGGCTGACCCGCTGGGCACTTTCTATCGCTATTCACTGGCAGCGACCGTGCTCGCCGATCGCACGCCGGAGGTGGAGCAATGACTCAACGAATCACCATCGATCCGATCACACGCCTGGAAGGCCACGGCAAGATCGAGATTTTTCTGGACGACGCCGGCGACGTTTCCTCAGCGTATTTCCAGATTCCGGAACTGCGCGGTTTTGAGTCCTTCTGTGTCGGACGCCATGCCGAGGAAATGGCCAATATCACCAATCGCATCTGCGGCGTTTGCCCGGAAGCTCACCACATGGCGGCAGCCAAGGCCGTCGATGCGGCCTTCGGCGTTGCCTGCCTGCCGGCGGCAAAGCGCATTCGCGAATTGATCTACATGGCGTTTTTTGTCACCGATCACACCACGCATTTCTACTGCCTGGGTGGGCCGGATTTCATCGTTGGCCCGGATGCTCCGGCCTGCGAGCGCAATATCCTGGGGGTCATTCGCAAGGTGGGCGTCGATATCGGCTTGCAGGTCATCAACTGCCGCAAGCGCAACCACGAACTGATCAAGCGTCTGGGCGGCCGCGGCGTGCATTTGTGTGGGGCGTTGCCGGGCGGTTGGTCGGTGGCCCTGAGCGAGGAAATGCGCCGGGATTTTCTTGGCTGTGCCAAGGAAAACATCGATTTCGCCCGCTTCTCGCTGCAGGCTTTCGAGGATATCGTTCTCAAGGATCAGGCTTATCTTGATCTGGTACTGTCCGATTTGTATCGCCACGAAACGCACAGCATGGGTACGGTCGACGTCGGGATGGCACCCAATTTCTACGAGGGCAGAATTCGTGTCGTCGATACGCTGGGGAACGAAGTCGCCCTCTACGATGCCAAGGATTACCTGAGCCACATCGCCGAACACGTCGAGCCATGGAGCTATTTGAAATTCCCCTATCTGAAGAAATTCGGCTGGCAGGGCTTTGTCGATGGGCAGGATAGCGGCATTTATCATGCCACGCCGCTAGCGCGCCTCAATGTCGCCGACCGCATGGCCACACCGCTTGCGCAGGCTGAATTCGAGCGTTTTTACGACACCTTCGGGGTGCGCGGAAAGGCCGCCAATGGCCGCAACCTGCCGGTCCATCACCGCCTTGCGACGCACTGGGCACGCTTGATCGAGTTGCTCTATGCCGCAGAGCGCATGCAGGAGTTGCTCGAACACCCTGATATCTGTGATCCGGAGGTCCGCCAGGTCGTCGAGGCGCGGGCTGGCATTGGCATCGGCTCGGTCGAGGCGCCGCGCGGCACGCTCACCCACCATTACGAAACCGACGAACGCGGTGTGCTCACCAAGGTCAATCTGATCGTCGGCACGACCAACAACAATGCCCCGATTTCGCTTTCCGTGATGAAGGCTGCGAAGGGGCTGATCAAGGGTGGGGTGTTCAGCGATGGCATCCTGAACCAGGTGGAAATGGCTTTCCGCCTCTACGATCCCTGCTGCTCGTGCGCCACGCACGCACTGGGCAAGGCACCGCTCGAGCTTAACCTGCGCGCCGCCGACGGATCGCTGCTCGATCAACAGGTGAGGGGATAAGCGGCCATGCGCAGTGCACATGGCGACTGCGTCGTGATCGGCCTGGGTTGCCCTTTTCTGAGTGACGATGCCATCGGACCGCGGGTGGTTCGCGAATTGGCGGCCGCAGTGGAAGGGCCATGGCGGCTGGTGGAATCGCACGCCGGCGGCTTGTTGCTGCTCGAGGAACTGGCGGGCGCAACGCGGGCCATCATCGTCGACGCGCTGCTCGACAGCCGCCGCACGCCCGGCGAGGTGATGGTGGCCGGCATCGACGGCCGCAGCCAGAATGCGGCTTGCGGCCACGACTGCACCCTGCTGCAAGCGCTGACCATTGGCCGCGCCATGGGTCTGGATCTGCCCACCGACGAGAATATTCACCTGGTGGCGGTGGTGGCTGACGACGTCACCACTTTTGCCGAAAACCTGACACCCCGCGTCGCCAGCGCCCTGCCGGAAGCCTGCCGGACAGTACGTCTGCTGGCCCGTGGGCATCTCTTTGCCAACAAGGAGGCTGCATGAGTACCCGAGCAAGAACAGCCGTCATTCTATGCACCTGCAGCGGCATCATCGCGGAGCGGATCGACTGGGAAAGGGTGCAGAAACTGCTTGCCAGCCACCCGACCAAACCGGTTTTCCGGGTCGATCAACTCGCCTGTGGTGCCGACAACCTCGAACAGCTGGAGGCCTGGCTGAAGGAAGAACAGCCTGAACGCGTGGTCGTCGCCGCCTGTTCGCCGCGCGATCATGAAACGACATTTCGGCGGCTATTGACCGGGGCCGGCATCAACCCGTATTTCCTGCAAATGGTCAACGTCCGTGAGCAGGTTGCCTGGGTGACCGCCGATCCCGTGCAGGCAACGGCGAAGTCGGCACGTCTGTTGTCGGCGGCGCTGGATCGCGTGCAGCGGCATGAGCCGCTCGTCGCGCGCAAGGTGCCGCTGCGCACCGAAGTAGCGATCATCGGTGCCGGACCGGCCGGCATGCAGGCGGCGCTGACGCTGGCACGCGCGGGACGCAAGGTGACCCTGATCGAGAAGGAACCCTTCATCGGCGGGCTGCCCGTTCGCTATGAGGAACTTTTTCCGAATCTCGAATGTGGTCCGTGCCTGCTGGAGCCGGTGATGGGCGAATTGCTGCATGGCCACGAAAGCGAATACGTTGATTTGCTGACGCTGGCCGAGGTGACCTCGGTCAAGGGCGCCTTCGGCAACTGGACCTTGACCGTCAAACAGCAACCGCGCTTCATCAATCCGGATTTATGCATCGGCTGCATGGCCTGTGCTGCCGTCTGCCCCGAGCACCGGCCGCACCCGTGGAATGCTGCTGGCGAACTGGCGGCGGTCGATGCGCCTTTTGCCGGTGCCCTGCCCAATTTCCCGCACATTGATCCGGCGGTCTGCCTGAAGCTGAAGGGCGAGGAGTGCAATGCCTGCGTCGTCGAATGCCCGGTCGAAGGTTCTCTGGCTTTCGACGATACGGCTCGTCAGATCGGCATCGAAGCGGGCGCCATCATCGTCGCCACGGGGGCTCTTGAGAAACAGGACGTTCCCGCCGCTTTCACCGGGCAGTCGGACGTGCATACCGGCTACAGCTTCGAGCGTCTGCTGGCGATGAACGGCCCGACCAGCGGCGAGATCCTGAAAGCTGACGGCACGCCGCCGCAGTCGGTGGCCATTGTCCATTGCGCCGGTTCGCTCGATAACAGCGAGATTTCCTACTGTTCCGGCACCTGTTGCCGCGCTGCGCTGAAGTACGCCCATATTGCCGCTGCCAAAGTCGAGGGGGTCGAACTGACACGTCTGGTACGCGAACAGGTCGTACCCGGCCTGGATGCCGACAACCAACTGCACCACGACCACAGCGCCGTCAGCCGCTATTCCGGGCTGGGCGCCCTGAGCGTCGAAGGCGTGGGGGCAGAACGCCGGATCGTCTGCAAGGACAATGGGCAGGCGATTGCCGCCGACATGATCGTGCTGATGCGTCCGGTCGTTCCCGGCGAAGGAACCAGCAGGGTTGCCGAGGTGCTTGAACTCGAAACCAACGCAGGCGGCTTCCTTGCCCAGTTGCATTCGCTTTCCGCTTCCTGCGCCAGCAACATCAAAGGTATCTATCTGGCCGGGACCAGTCGTGGGCCGGGCGATATCCGTGAGGCCTTTTCCAGCGGCACGGCGGCGGCCGGCCTGGCGCTTTCCGATCTGGTCGATGGCCGCGATCTGGTGGTCGACCCGCAGGTGGCGGTGGTCGATGCGAAGCGCTGTTCCGGCTGCGGAACGTGCCTGCAGGTCTGCCCCTACAAGGCCATTTCGTGGAATGCGCGCGACAGGATTGCCGATGTGGCCGATATCCTGTGTCGTGGTTGCGGCACCTGCGTCGCCGCCTGCCCGTCTGGCGCGATTACCGGACAGGGATTTTCCCGTGCGATGCTACGAGCCGAACTTGCGGGAGTGTTGTCATGAGTTGCCAGAGCTATTCGACTGCCCAGCCGACCAGCCCGACGAACTGCGCCGGCGTCATCGCCAGCGGTGGGGTCAAAATCGTTGCCTTCCTGTGCAACTGGTGTTCCTACGCCGGCGCCGACAAGGCGGGTGCCAGCCAGTTGCCAGTGCCGGCAGAACTGACTGCGATCCGCGTCATGTGTTCCGGCCGGGTTGAGCCGACCCTGATCCTCGAATCCTTCCAGAAAGGGGCGGACGGCGTCATGGTACTGGCCTGCCATCCCGGCGACTGCCATTACAAGGAGGGCAATCTGCGCGCCTACTGCCGGGCTGAACTGCTGGAGCGCCTGGTGCCGCAATTGGGCGTCGATCCGCGGCGCTTTCGCTTCGATTATGTTTCGGCGGCGGAAGCAGACAGGTTTTCGCAGATCACCAATGAATTCGTTGATCAGGTTCGTGCTCTTGCGGCAATACCATTTAATGACTGAGGAGAAGAAGAATGGCAACCCAAATCCTTGATTGCGTTGGACTCAAGTGTCCGCAACCGACGCTGAAAGTAACCGTTCAGTCGACCAGGATGAAACCGGGAGACATTCTCGAAGTCGTCGCCGATTGCTCGACCTTTGAAAAGGATGTGCGTGAATGGGCGACTCGCGCCCGGAAGACCGTCCTTTGGTGCAAGGATGAAGGCGGCGGCAAGAAGCGCATCCAGATCAAGCTTTGAGCGGTTTCCTGGCAGCCTGGCCGGGGCGCGGGCAGAGGAGGTACGTCTGTTGGGTCTTGCGCTGCATCAGGTATCTCGCTGCCGGCTCATGACGGCGCCTGCCCCGACGCGTAAGGCAGGAACAAGGCGCGAATATCCACCCGCGCCTTGAGCCTTGCCGCCAGCAGATAAAGACCGCCGGCCTTGCGGTGCAGGAACAGGGCATCCGCCGGCGGCGTATGCCAGGAATCCCGTTCGGTGCTCAAGGCCAGACCGGCGTCGCGGATGCGCGCTGGCAGATCCGAATTCCCGAAATCGTAGGCACCGGCGTGGCGCAATGGTTCGCAGGCGTGCAGAAAGACATCCAGTACGAGTTGGCGCTGCCGCTCCCCGATGTCAGCCCCAAAATAGCCGATGGCGCTGGCGGCCACGCTCATTTCCTGCCGGTCTCCTGCGACGGCACTCGCCATCAGCCGGCGATAGGCGTCGACGATCTCTGCCGGGTAGGGTCGGGTGGCGCCGAAGTCGAGCAGAATCAGTTTGCGGGTGGCGCGGTCGTAGCGAAAGTTGGCAAAATTGGGGTCGCTCTGGATCAATCGAAATTCGAAGATCTCCCGAAAAAGGAGGCTGAAGAGCAGCCCGGCCACACGGTCGCGCTCTGCTCGCGGGGCATCCAGCAAGGATTCGACCGGCACTCCACCCATGCAGGACATCGCCAGGACGCTGTCCGTCGTCATGTCGTCATACACCTCGGGAAGCATGAACTCGGGCGCGTCGGCAAGCAGTCCGGCGTAGCGGCGCAGCCAGACTCCCTCGCCCAGGTAATCCGCTTCGGCGTGCAACTGACGTTTTGCCTCGCGCAGCAACGGCCCGACATCCAGGCCGCTGGGC
>RRZT010725113.1_pt1 | contig 10764 bp, 7 predicted proteins | sample 2165551 | NCBI WGS metagenome assembly RRZT01 (sample SAMN10456910, study PRJNA506462) | wastewater metagenome | biome: wastewater; feature: sludge; material: wastewater sludge; isolation source: wastewater sludge with Escherichia coli K12::gfp cells carrying plasmid... | place: USA: Moscow, Idaho ...
GATATCCGGGTGGACGATTGTGGGGATAGAATCCCTCAAGCCGCTTGAAGAGCTCCGCCATATGAATACACTTTATATGATACTGCTTTTGGTAGGCGCTTTTTTCTTGGCCCTGGCGGTATCCTGGCATCTCTCCCGCTCCATCCTGATACCAATGGATAAGCTGATGAAAAGCTTTGAGGCGATTGTCGGCGGCCGTGAAAATATGCGCTTTGAGGCCACCGGCAGTGTGGAGGTGGACCGGATTGCCAGCACGGCAGAGCGAATGCTCGCGCGCACGGCGGAGTTAAATACAAAGCTGCTGGAGGACGAGCAACGGTTGGCGGAGGAGCAGCTCAAGGCACTTCAGCATCAAATCAACCCCCATTTCCTCAATAACGTGCTCCAGTCGATCAAGGCGCTTGCGGTATGCGGGAATGTGGAGGCGGTCTCCCGCAGCACCACATTGCTGGGAAAGCTCCTGACTTACTCGGTCTATACCCCTTATGAAAAAGTGCCTCTTGCGCGGGAGCTGGAGTATATCGGAAATTACATTGAGCTGCAAAATGTCCGTTTTTCCAAGAAAATTATCTGCAAGATTAGTTGCAGTGCACCCTTTGATGGGCTTCTTGTTCCAAAAATGGTGATTCAGCCACTGGTGGAGAACGCCATTGAGCACGGCTTCCCCCAGGACGAGGGTGGAAACATATCTGTTGTGGTAGATTGTGAGGACAGAGAGCTCTATATCACGGTGACGAACAGCGGCGTGGCAATTGGAGAGGAGCGGGTAGCACAGCTCAACGAGACCATACATCAGAAGGATGTCTATCAGGCAGCGCGGAGCATAGGCCTTGCCAACGTACTCCACCGTCTAAGGCTCTGCTACGGACCATCGGCAGACCTGCGTATTTTTTCGCGTGTTGGTATGAACACCAGCATTGTGTTGATTATTCCGATCAAAGAGGAGGGTGAGACATGCTGAGCGCCATGCTTGTGGACGATGAAATCCTTTCGCTTAGAATGCTGGAGAGCATTATTGACTGGCACCGGTTTGGAATTGAGTTGGTTGCGATGGCGCAGGATGGGAATAGCGCCTGGCAGCTTTTTCTAAAGCACAGGCCCAACCTGATACTGACCGATATCCGTATGCCAGGCATGGATGGCCTTACCTTTCTGCGCCGGGTCAAGGAGCTGGAACCGGGGACTGAAATCATTTTAGTCAGCGCCTACGCCGATTTTGAGTATGCAAAAGAGGCCATCTCCCTGGGAGGTGCAAACTATCTGCTCAAGCCGGTGGATGAATATGAGCTGGAGCAGACGCTGCGCAGGCTCTGCGACAAAATCAATCTCCACCAGAGCAACGAGCGGCTACTCAAGGACAGCAGGCGGCAAAAGGAAATCCGAGCACTGTACAACTATATGAGATGGGGCAAGGGCGCTGAAATGGCACAACAGAGCGCCGCGGTACTGAGATTGGAGTTTAGCAGCTATGCGCTGTTCAGTGTTGCCCTGAGTGAGAGCACGATGGACGCCTATACCGAAAATCAGTTGCAGCTCAGCACGCAGCTGCCCTATATTCAAGGGCGCTTCACCCAAGCGCTGGAAGGCTGGGGAACCCCGCAGCTATTTGATTTTGAGGGCGGCGGCTGGACGGTGATACTGACCAACCCGAAAAAACAGCTCGCCGGGTGCGCCGAAGCGCTGCTAGGGGTTTTAGGTGAACTGGGGTTAGAGGGTCATGTCTGCTTTACGGAAACCGCGTCTCAGATTCAAAGCCTGCCCAGCCAGTTTGCCCTGCTCACCAATCTACACCGATACAATTTTTTCCTGGGGGAGGACCCCATCCTCGGCTATGGCTATAATTGTGCAAAGCAGGACTTTGACCGCATGTCTCTCCTCGACTTGGGCAAAACCCTCTCCGCCGCCGCTGAGCAGGGGAATCAAGACCGTGTACGGGAGGCGTTCCAGGAGGGATTTCGTCTGGCGGGCGAGATTGGCCCCCACGAGCTTCATCTGCTTTATGAGTTCTGCTATAACGGCTTGCGGGCCGTCCGTGAGGGGCTGCGCAGCGCGGGGATCGCTGACAAGGGTGTGGCGGCAGACCTTAGAGATGTGGAAAAATGTGCGACCCTGGAGGAATTGCAGGAGCTTGCCTTTCGCACGGTGGACCTCTTAGGCGGCGCAACCACACAAGAAAAACGATATAGCGATATGGTCTCTTCCGGGATAAGCTACCTCCAGGCAAATTATAACCGAAATCTGACCTTAGATGAGATTTGCGCCCAACTGAGTGTAAGTAAAAGCTATTTTTGCTATATCTTCAAGAAAGAGACGGAGACGAATATCTGGGCGTACCTCACCGAGTTGCGGCTCAAGCGGGCGGCTGAGCTGCTATCAAACACAGAAGAAAAGACCTATACCATTGCGTACCAGGTGGGCTATGACAATCCGAGCTATTTCTCCAAGCTATTTAAGAAGAGCACCGGAAAAACTCCAAACGAGTTCCGCCAAGAGCTGCAAAAACGATGAGAGTAGGGAGGAATCCAGATGAGGATACCGTTTTTAGAAGATGAGTTTTGGTATGGCGGCGCCGTCCGCTGGGGAAATAACATGCCCATTGGTCCGGAGGACGTGGCAGAGCTGTCTCTTGTGCCCAATTTGACACCCAATCAGGCCATGCCGCTCTTTCTGTCCAGTAAAGGGCGCTATCTATGGCTGGACGGTGATGGGCCGGTGCGCTTTGACCACGGCTCTTTAGAATACACGGGGGAGGAACCGCCCATACAGCGGGGGGAGACCTTGCGCTCAGCCTACCTGGCTGCAACGGAAGCGCATTTCCCGTTCACAGGGCGAAGCCCTGGGGCAAAGCTCTTCGGCCCGCCCATCTTCAACACCTGGATTGAGCTGACCTTTCATCAGACCCAGGAGGCCATCCTGCGTTACGCATCGGATATTTTGTCGCATGGCTTTGAGCCAGGCGTGCTGATGGTGGACGACGGTTGGTCGGAGTGCTACGGAGACTGGCGCTTTCACTCCGGACGTTTTCCTGACCCGAAGGGCATGCTGGAGGCGCTGCACGATATGGGGTTTCAGGTGATGCTGTGGCTCTGCCCATATGTGACTCCGGATTCTATGGCCTATCGAGAAGCGCTGGAAAAAGGATATCTTTTACCGGAACGGGACGGCAGGGCCTATCTAGCCCGCTGGTGGAACGGCTGCTCCGCGGTGGTAGACTTGGCCCAAGAGGGGGCCCGCTCTTGGCTGTACGACCAGCTAGAGGCGCTCCGCACATTGGGTGTGGACGGCTTTAAATTTGACGGCGGGGACAGCTTGTACTTGGAGGAAGCGAGCCTGGCTTCGACCGCACCTTCACCCAACGAGTACTGCCGAGCATGGGGGGAGTTTGGGGAGCGCTATGCGCTTAACGAGTACCGCTCCACCTGGTGCGCGGGTGGCCGTCCGCTCTTTCAGCGTCTGTGTGACAAGCGCCACAGCTGGGACGGGGATGGCCTTGCCGCCCTGGTGCCGGATACCCTGGCACAAGGAATCACGGGACACCCTTTCTGTTGTGCGGACATGGTGGGCGGCGGGGAGTACCTGGATTTTCGCGAGGGGGCGGGACGACTGGACGAGGACCTCTTCGTACGACACAGTGGCGTGAGCTGCCTAATGCCATCCATACAGTTCTCCGCAGCGCCGTGGCGGGTGTTAAGCGAGGAAAACCAGCGGCTGATCCATGGCCAGTTGGCGCTGCGCCGCAGGTGGGCCCCCCTGCTGCAGGAGGAGCTACGCCGCGCCGCGCTGACGGGTGAGCCCATGATACGCTATATGGCCTACAACTACCCGGGGTGCGGCTACGAGCATGTCATCGATCAGTTCATGGTGGGCGAGAGGCTTCTGGTCGCGCCACTGCTGGACAGGGTTGGAGAGGGGCGGCACGTCCACATACCAAAAGGCCGCTGGCGCTGGGGCGACAAAGAGCTGATTTCCAGCGGAGAGGTTCTGAAATTGGGGACGGTGGATGCCTGTCCCGTCGTCTTAGAGTGGTGTGAGGGGTAAGATATTACTATAAACCAAGGCCGGAGCAGGAATATCCTTTCTACTCCGGCTTTTTGTACAAAAAAAAGCCTGCAGTTTTGGCGCTGTGTCAAATTTTTCTTCCATGGGTTCGGAACACAGTTGCTTTTCACATGGCAGGGCGGGGGTTATACTTTTCTTAGAGGGCCGGGCTTTCCGGCCAAGCACATTAACTGAAGGAGGAAGCATGATGAAAAAGAGAATCCTTGCACTTGGTCTTTGTTCTGCGCTTACACTCTCCCTCGCCGCGTGCGGCGGCCCCGTCGCATCTTCACCCAGTCCTACGCAGGGGTCGGCCAGCCCCACAACCACGCCCACTGCCGCCCCTACCGAGAAGGTTGAGGTGCGCCTGATGGCGTACAACGCCGAGGCCTCCCGCCAGACCTACCTTGCACTGCTGGAGGAGAAATTCCCCAATATCAAGGTCACCTTCGAATACGTCAACCTGGATAACTTTGATAATGTCCTCACCTCTCAGCTCCAGGCTGGAAATGGCCCGGATATCATCGAGGTAGGTGGTGAGACCAGGCTGCTTGCCAATGCTGGGTATCTCCTGGATATGACGGATAAGGAATTTACCTCCCGCTATGCGCAGGCCGGACTTTCCCCCTACACTGTGGACGGCAAGGTCTACGCCACTCCACTCCAGAGCTGGTATGAGGGAATCTTTTACAACAAGGCCATTTTTGCCGAGAACGGCTTGAGCGTGCCTAAGACCCTGGACGAGTTTATCCAGCTACATAAAGACCTACAGGGAAAAGGGATCAAGGCTCAAACCATGGGCGCCCAGTCTTGGGAGCCTATGATGAAGCAGAGTATCGGCGTGGTCAATAATGAGTTTTACTCTGCCAGCACGAATAAGGATTTTGACGCCAAGTTTGATAAGGGCGAGGCTACGCTGGCTGAGTCCTGGCTTCCCCATGTGACCGCGTGGAGCAAGATGATTACCGAAGGCTGCTTAACACCCGATATGTTGGGTATGAGCTATGACCAGGCGCTGGATGAGTTCGCCACTGGAAAGGCTGCCATGTGGGAAAGCGGGCCTTGGGCCGTCAACACAATCTTGGAGAAGAGTCCGGACTTCCAGCTTGGGATGTTCCCCATTCCCGGCGTGAAGGAAGGCCCCGGCTGGCTGGTGGGTGGCCCGGGCAGCGCGCTTGCAGTGAATGCCAAGAGTGCCCACATGGATGCCGTGATGCAGATTCTGGACTTCACTGCGACCCCCGAGGCCCAGGAGGCCCTGATTAAGGATAATGCAGGCAGCTCCTTCCTCACCGGGGTGGAGGTGGATCTGGGCGATATCTATGCAGACTGCGCCGACGCCTTTAAGGCCGGTAATGTCTATGCACCTTGGACTGCCGTATGGACCTCCGGCAACTCCATCGTGGAGGGATATGGCAAGTCTCTGCAAGAGGTGCTGGCCGGCACCAAAACCGTGGAGCAGGCGCTAAAAGACGCCGATGAGATCAACAACACCATGCGTGAGAGCCTGTCGTAACCATAAAACGGGCCGGAGAGAGCAATCTCTCCGGCCTTAAGACTAGGAGGGGTTTGGATGAATGCAAAGCGCCGGGAACAGGTCTTTCTCCTAATGCTTCTCCCGGCCTTGTGCGGATTTCTGGTGCTGTTTATCCTGCCCACGGTCATGAGCTTCGGGTATAGCCTCACCAACTGGTCGGTCTACCGGCCTGACTTCCGCTTCATCGGCCTGGAGAACTTTAAGAAATTGTTCGGGGACGCTAAGACGATGGCGGCCATTGGGAACTCAGTCAAATATGCGGTACTCATTACGGTGATCCAGAACACATTGAGCATCCTTTTAGCGGTGCTGCTTTCACGGAAGATTTTCATGTCCAACGTCCTCAAGTCGATTTTTTTCCTGCCTGCGGTGCTCAGCATTATGGTGGTAGGTTATCTGTTCCAGTATATTATGACCAGCGCGGATTACGGCTTGCTCAATAACATCTTGCGTGCCGTTGGCCTAGGGCCGGTCAACTGGCTGGGGGATGGCAACATAGCACTCTACTCCGTTCTCGCCTCTCAGGTCTGGCAATGGACGGGCTGGAGCATGGTGATTTATGTGGCCAACCTCAAGAGCATCGATCAAACGCTCTACGAGGCGGCTCAAATCGACGGAGCAAGCAGCGGGCAGACCTTCTGGAATATTACGCTCCCGCTTCTCTATCCCGCGGCGTCCTTTAATATCCTCATGAGTCTCATCGGCGGGCTCAAGATGTTTGACGCGGTCTTTGCCATGACAAAAGGCGGCCCAGGCTACGCCACCGAGACCATTATGACTACCATGATACGGGAGGGCTTCAACAGCGGGCGCAATGCCTATGCCTGTGCCTTCGCTGTGGTATTTTTTGTGATTGTATTCGTGATGACAAGGGCAGTCACCTATCTTTTGAATCGGTGGGAGGCGAGTATATCATGAAAAAGAAGCACACTGCCAACATAGCGTTGAATCTTCTCTATGCGGTGATTGGCTGCGTGATGCTACTGCCCATCTACTATCTAGTGGTGACCACCTTCAAAACGCCTTCTGAGGCCGCAGCGCACCCGCTGGGGCTGCCGCAGAGTTTAAATTTGGACAATTACCGCGCCGCGCTGGCCGCCATGAACTATCCCCGCGCCCTTCTCAACAATGTGGTGATCACCGCTTGCGCAGTGGCGCTCCTATTGATTTTCTCCTCTATGGCGGCCTATGTGATTGCCCGAGGGCGGCGTAAGGCCTTCAAGATGGCCTACTCCATTTTCATGGTGGGACTGATTGTACCGTTCCAGATTGCCATTATTCCGCTCTATAAGATCATGAACGGGCTTCAACTCATGAATACCCTGCCGGGCGTGATTCTCATTGATGTATTTTGCATTAACCTGCCGCTTTCCATCTTTCTCTTCCGGGGATTCATCAATACGGTGCCCATCGAGCTGGAGGAGGCGGCCTACCTGGACGGGTGTGGCACGTTCCGGACCTTCTGGGCAATTATCTTTCCGCTACTAAAGCCCATTGTTGCCACGGTGTCCATTCTAAATGCGCTAGCTGTATGGAACGACTTTATGACCCCGCTACTCTTCCTCCAAAGCCCCGAAAAGGGAGTTCTACTCCAGCAGGTCTACCGAAATGTGGGACCGTTTTCCACGAATTGGACAGCATTTTTCCCCATGCTGGTGCTGGCAACACTGCCACTGGTGGTCTTCTATCTGATTATGCAGCGCCACATCATCGCCGGCGTAGTCGCCGGGTCGGTTAAGGGCTAACCATATGGCTGCGGAAAACAGGGATGCTGTTGCGGCTGACACCAAGGAGCAGCATCCCTCCCGCATAAACACAGACAGGGCCTAGGTTTCTTCCTTGAAACCTAGGCCCTGTCTGTGTTTATGCGGGGTTTAATATTTGCTTGCTTGAAAGGAAAGCCCCGGATACGACTCAGCTTCCTCCTTGGGGGTTCCCTTCCGTTCCACTTTTATGGAACGTGTGGAGAGCTTGAATTTACGAACCTCAAACAGCAGGGTCTGGGCCTGTGCGGCCAATTCCTCACTGGAGGCGGAGTTTTCCTCTGCGGTGGCGGCATTGGTTTGCACCACAGCGGAAACCTGTGTCAGGCCCTCGTTAATCTGTTCAATGGATGTGGCCTGTTCACCGGTAGCGGTTTCAATTTCGCGAATTGACTTCACAGCCAATTTGGCTTTCTCCGAAGCCTCCGTCAAACATTTTAAGGTATCACCGGCAATTCGCTCTCCCTGTAAAACGGTTGCGGCTGATTTTTCAATCAGCTCTGCAGTCTGCTTGGCTGCCTCTGCCGAGCGCGCGGCGAGGGTACGCACTTCATCCGCCACAACGGCAAAGCCTTTGCCTGCGCTGCCTGCCCGTGCGGCCTCCACAGCGGCATTCAGTGCTAAAATATTTGTCTGGAAGGCGATATCCTCGATCAGCTTGGTCACCTTGGAGATTTCCTGAGAGGACTCGCTGATCTCCTGCATGGAGGTATTGAGGCGATGCATATGTTCATTGCTTTCCGTGATATTTTCCCCGGCCTGTTCCACATAGGCTGCAGATTTCTTAACATTTGTTGTGTTTTGATCTGCCTGCTGCGACACACTGATGATGGATGCAGAGAGTTCTTCCACCGTTGCGGCCTGTTCCGTAGCGCCGGAGGACAGGGCCTGTGCCCCAGCTGAAATCTGATCGGCACCGGAATTCACCTGGCCGGCTGAAATCGCAATTTGTGAGAAGGTCTCACTCTGTGATGCAATGATATGCTCAAGGGAATTTTTGATGGGCAAAAAGTCGTTTTTATAATCGGTATCAACGGATAGGTCCAAGTTCCCTTCTGAAATCTGACCTAGCTTCTCGGAAATATCAAGGATATAGAGCCGCAGGGTTTCTATTACGGTTCGGAAGCTATTGGCCATAGACCCCAGCTCATCCTTTGATTCGTAAGTAATGTCGACGTTCAGATTGCCCTCTGCCAGCAAGCCGGAGGCGGTCTCAATTTCCCTGAGCGGCTTTAAAATGGCGCGTATAATACCGACGCACAAAGTAATGCCGATGAGCAAAGATGCTGCAAACAGGACAATGGAGAAGGTGAGAGCAATGTTGGCCGTCCTTTGGGCCTCATGGTGATACTCTTCGGCGGTTGTATTGGCCATATCGATGAGTCCCTTTGAGGCATCCACCACGGTCAGGGAAGCGGGATAATACTCATTCAATAGGATTGCCTTAGCAGTCTCGGTCTTATTTGCCTTTAATGCGTCGATGAATTCCGTTTGGAGCAGCCCCAGCTTGTCCCATTCCCCTTTGATTTCTTGAAGCTTGCTCTTGCCATCCTCCGTCATCAAGAGCGGCTCAATCTTGGCCATTGAGCTTTCAAAGTCTGTGATCCGGCTCTCCCAATCATCTGCCCAGGTCTGGAGATTGGAGGGATTGTCAATAATCACGTATGCCATATCCTTTTGAATGCCCTGAAGCTGCCGCCTCATATTATTGACCGTGTTCGTGACGGTAAATGGACTCTCATAAAAGGTATCAAAGGATGCGGTTACCGAGCGTAACCCCCAAAACACAGAGCACACAATGGTAATGATGAACAGGATTAAAATGGTCGAAAAGGACAAGATTAGCTTCTTGGATATGGATAGATTTTTCATGCGGCCCCACCTCAAATATTTACCTTAATATGGTTATCCCTTATTTCCTATCTATAAAGTATATACCCAGGCGGGTTTTAGTCAATCAAAGCAGCGCAACCTCTGCAAGTTCTACGATATTTCCAAAATATTAAACAATAAAATTTCAATATCGTAGCTTTCTCCTATTAAGTTTTTCGCATGGGGTGCTGTCAACTCCGCACAGCAGGGTGAAGGAGGGAAATGCTTACAATTTGAACGAGATGGGTGCGGAGCAAACAGACTCCGCACCCATCTCTACCAAATCGGATTTGCCATGCTGTATATCGTTTCCGCCATCTCCTGCGCGGACTTATGAAACCCGTTTTTTAACCAATGCTGTATGAGGCCCACACTCCCATTCACCACAAAGATGAAAAGCTCTTCCTCCTTTCCCAGCCCCGTATTTGACGGGGATGGGGAGGACATGCCGTTATAGATTTGCGCAAAAAGCTCCTTTTGGAAATCGATATCGCCCTGTTCGCTCAGCAGAACCTGGAGGTGGCGACCGTTTTCCACCACGTACTGAAGAAGCTGCTCCAGAACCTCCATGGTCCCGGATTTATCCGTTTTGTTCAAAATAGTGGCAACGGCCTCCTTCAACCATACGAGGACATCGTCCTCGATGTTTCGAAGCAGGTCGTATTGATCGGTATAATGGGCGTAGAAGGTGCTGCGGTTGACATCCGCCATTTCGCAGAGCTCTTTGATGGTTATTTTCCCAATCGGCTTTTCCTTCATCAGCGCAATCAGGCTGTCCTGCAGAACCATTCGGGTGTATCGTGTTTTTCGGTCCTCTTTCATAAAACCATCCTCCGCATCAGATAACATCCAAGGATTTGTTGCAAAACCGACACTTTTAATCTGATTTGTTGCGAACATAACACAGAATAGCCATCTGGTGGTTGTCAAACCAACACACTGTACATATAATAAGCGACAGATAGAGGAAAGTCAAGGGGGAATCCCCCTTGCAATTTTTCAGAGGTCATGACCATAAAACCGGAATCAGGGAGAGAAAACAGTGGATTACATTGCATTCAACCATGTTGTAAAAAAGTACACGACTGACGGGGTGTCCATTTGCGCACTGGAGGACGCAAGCTTCTCGGTGCAGAAGGGCGAGTTGGCTGTGATTTTAGGCGCTTCCGGCGCTGGGAAGACCACGGCGCTGAACATACTGGGCGGTATGGACACTGTCACCTCGGGCGATGTTTTGGTGGACGGGGAGTACATATCCAAATACAACCACAAGCAATTGGTGGGCTATCGCCGCACAGACATCGGGTTTGTGTTTCAGTTTTATAATCTGGTGCCGAACCTTACCTCACTGGAAAATGTAGCACTTGCCATGCAGATCTGTAAAAATCCGCTGGATGCAGGAGAAGTACTGAGAGAGGTTGGGCTTGAAGAACGTATGGGAAACTTTCCGGCGCAGCTTTCCGGTGGAGAGCAGCAGCGAGTGTCCATTGCACGCGCTCTTGCCAAGAATCCGAAGCTTCTTCTTTGTGATGAACCGACGGGTGCGCTCGATTA
>RRZT011368358.1_pt1 | contig 10763 bp, 10 predicted proteins | sample 2165551 | NCBI WGS metagenome assembly RRZT01 (sample SAMN10456910, study PRJNA506462) | wastewater metagenome | biome: wastewater; feature: sludge; material: wastewater sludge; isolation source: wastewater sludge with Escherichia coli K12::gfp cells carrying plasmid... | place: USA: Moscow, Idaho...
CATCTTCGGTGTCGGCCAGCACAGTGGAAACGAATCTGGACATGTGATCGTCTGCCGCAGACCGCTGCGCAGGAGCATGCCGGGCCTGGGGTACTTGCACATCACCACCACTGAGGACCCCCAGAATGGTCAACGGGTTGATGCCAAACACCCAGCCGACCAGCAACGCGATGACGACGCTGCCCAGACCAATGCCCCGGCCTCCGCTTATCCGTGCCCCACCATCGCCTCCGGCGTGATTTTCATGGCGCCGATCTTCCACATTGTCTGACTGCCGGTTGCCTTCCCATTTCATGGCGAATCCTTATGCACGTCTGTTCACAGCACGTCGCTGGCAAAGTCAGCCAGCCGTGAACGTTCCCCTCTGGCCAGGGTGATGTGCCCACCGTGTGGCCACCCTTTGAAGCGATCAACGGCAAAGGTCAGACCAGAAGATCCTTCCGTGAGATAAGGCGTGTCAATCTGAGCCAGATTGCCCATGCAGATGATTTTGGTGCCGGGTCCCGCGCGGGTGATGAGCGTTTTCATCTGCTTTGGGGTGAGGTTCTGGGCTTCATCAATGATGACGTACTTGTTCATGAGCGGTCTGCCACGCATTAAGTTCATGCTCTTGATTTTGATTCGGCTGCGAATCAATTCACTGGTGGCAGCCCGCCCCCATTCACCTGCATTTCCGCCATCGCCTTTGGTCAGGAATTCGAGGTTGTCATCCAGAGCCCCCATCCACGGGCCCATTTTTTTTTTTTTTTTTCCAGGCAGAAAACCGATATCTTCACCCACGCTCTCGGTGGCCCGGGTCATGATGATTTCGGTGTAGCGGCGGTCATCCAGCACCTGGGTCAGCCCAGCGGCCAAGGCCATGAGTGTTTTACCTGTGCCTGCCGTGCCAGCCAGCGTCACAAAGTCGATTTCCGGGTCCATCAGAATGTTGAGTGCGAAGTTCTGCTCCCGGTTGCGGCTCGTCACACCCCACACCGCATTTTTGAGGTGAGTGAAGTCGCGCAAGGTCTTGAGAACCGCTGATTTGTCACGGATTTCAACCACACGGGCGTACAAAGATGGCTCACCAGGGGCTTCAAAGTACACAAACTGGTTGATGTGGAACTGCTGAACAGTCGGGCCACTGACACGGTAAAACGTGTGGCTGCCTTGTTGCCAGCTTTCGATGGTTTTGCTCTGGCGTGTCCAGAAGTCGGTGGGCAGCGCCAGCAAGCCTGAATAGAGCAGTTCCCCATCGTCCAGGGTTTTGTCGTTTTCATAGTCCTGGGCATCCAGGCCAAGCGCTTTGGCTTTGACCCGCATGTTGATGTCTTTGGATACCAGGGCAACCACTCTGTCGCTGTGACGCTCACGCAGAGCTTGCACCACACCCAGAATCTGGTTGTCTGCCTTGCCTTGGGGCAGACTCGTGGGCAGGTTGAAGGCCAATGGCTCTGTCTGGAAAAACAGCCGTCCACGGGCTGCGGTGTGTCCCGTACCGGACAAAGGCAGGCCTTGCATCATGTCGGCACCGGCCTGGGCAGCCAATGCATCGAGTGTGCGGCTGGTCTGGCGGCCATTTCTGGCTACTTCCGTCATGCCTTTTTTATGCCCATCCAGCTCTTCCAGCACGATCATTGGCAGATAAACATCGTGCTCCTCAAAGCGGAAGAGACACATGGGATCATGCAAAAGTACGTTGGTATCCAATACAAAAAGCTTGGTTGGGCCTGTGTTGGCTTGCACAGACTTCGCAGCCTTGACTGCGCGCTTTGGCTTTTCGCTCTCAACAGGCTTGGTTTTGCCAGATGGTTGGGTGCGTTGCATGCCATCGCCCGGGATGTCCCTCGGTGCAGGTAAATCCACTGGCGCGAGAGGCAGGGCAGGGCTGCTGACTGTGCTTTCTGGAATGGAAGAAGTTTCAACCGATGGGGTTTTTCGTGCGCGGCGTTTGCGCACCGGGGCAGCGGCCAAAGTGGTTGCCGGGACAACGGCCTCGATCTGAACCGGGGTTGCCGCAGCCATGAGGTTCGGGTTTCCAGTTGACACGGACTCAGGCGAGGCCACTTCTGGCGTTTTGCGCACTTGTGCCACGCGACCCTCGGTCAGGGTCTGAATGGTGTGCTGCGTCAAATCCAGACGTGCTGCTTTTTTGGCAGGAGGGGGAGGCAAGGGCATGGTAAAAATTCAGTTCAATGCAGAAAAACAAAAAGCCGCCAAGACAACCTGGCGGCTTTGATGAAGGTGTGGGTGCTGATGGGCCGTTCAATCCTGCGGAGCATCAAAACATTATGCTCCAGCCCTGTGAATCTACGGTGAAGGTCATCCGTCAGATGCGCACGTGTTGTTGTCAGACAGCGGTGGTGGCGGTGTCTTTCACCGCGTCTTTGGTCGCAGCTTCTTTGGGGACCGCGTCCTTCACGGCCGTGTCTTTGGCTGCGGCGCTGGTTGCTTTTTTCAGTGCCTTGACTTCTTTCAGCACTTCATCCACATGGCCTGGCACTTTGAGTCCGCGCCATTCGTGGCGCAAGATGCCATCCGGGCCGATCAGGAAGGTGCTGCGCTCAATGCCTTTCACCTTTTTGCCGTACATGATTTTGTTTTTCACCACGCCGAACATGTGGCACATTTTTTCTTCTGTGTCCGCAATCAGCTCAAAGGGGAGTTCGAGTTTGGCCTTGAATTCATCATGCGACCGCATGTTGTCGCGAGACACACCGAATACGGTGGCCCCAGCCTTGGTCAGCTCTTTGTATTTGTCGCGAAACTGCATCGCTTCGGTGGTGCAGCCTGGGGTATTGTCTTTGGGGTAAAAAAACATCACCACGGTCTGGCCCAGATGGGACTGGTTGGAAACCTTGACTTGACCAGTGGCGAGGGCTTCAAATTCGGGAATTGGTTTGTTGACAACGACTGCCATGTTGTGTGAACCCTGACCTAAGTTGGTGTGTGCGGTAACCTTGCCGGGATGGTGTGCAACGGGCAACATTGTTTGCCCGTGCCACCGATCCGTCAGACTAAAGTCAATCCGCTATTTTACCCTGAAGCACTGACTTGGGGCTTGGGGGCATCAGCGGCCAATTGATGGATTGGCACCAGGTTCAATCAACAATGCGGCAACCACTTTCCGGCCTTCCTGCGCCAAGATGTTGTAAGTACGGCACGCCGCAGCCGTGTCCATGGTTTCCATTCCAATGCGGTGGCTGATCAAAGATGCACAGAGGGATGGATGCACAAACCGCAGCCGTGCCCCGCTGCCAAAGATAACCAACTCAGGATTCAGCTCCAAAAGCTGGTTGAAATGGTGCTCATTCAGCTCATCAAAGCCAGTGCAGCTCCAAGCGCGGCGTTCGCCTGAAGAAGAAAGAACCACATGGTGTGTGATCCGTTCTCCCCCCACAGCAATCCACCCTGGGCCATGAGACTGAACTGAAAATGCTTGGGCGGAATCGGCGTGGAGTTTCATGTTTGTGCGGGAAAAAAATGACCAATCAGGCCGGTCGCGGCCAACCTGCCATCAGAAATATGGTGAAATTGTAGGTTTAGCCCAACCAGCGAGCCCCTGGCCCATGACTGTACGCACCATTTCCAAGTCCACCAAGCTGTCCAATGTCTGCTATGACATTCGTGGCCCGATCATGGATCGGGCTCGGCAGATGGAAGATGAAGGGCAAAAAATCATCAAACTCAACATCGGCAACCTCGCCGTGTTCGGGTTTGACAGCCCTGAAGAAGTTCAACAGGACATGATCCGAAATCTGCCCAACTCGGCGGGTTACTCGGACAGCAAGGGGATTTTCGCGGCGCGCAAGGCAGTGATGCACTACAGCCAGCAACTCGGCATTGCCGGTGTGACACTCGACGACATCTACCTAGGCAACGGCGCCAGCGAGCTGATCGTGATGGCCACCAATGCCTTGCTCAACGATGGCGACGAGCTGCTGGTGCCGATGCCCGACTACCCTCTGTGGACTGCGGCGGTATCGTTGTCCGGGGGGACGCCGGTGCACTACCGCTGTGCCGAGGAAAATGGCTGGCTGCCCGATCTGGATGACATTCGCGCCCGCATCACGCCGCGCACACGCGGCATCGTGGTCATCAATCCGAACAATCCGACCGGCGTGCTCTATTCCAACGAGCTGCTGCGGGGCATCCTCCAGATCGCTCGCGAACATGAGCTGGTGCTGCTGGTCGATGAGGTGTACGACAAGGTGCTCTACGACGGTGTCACCTTCACCTCGATGGCGAGCCTGTCAACCGATGTGCTGACCCTGACCTTCAATTCCCTCTCCAAAGCCTATCGTTCCTGCGGCTATCGTGCCGGCTGGATGATCATTTCCGGGCCGAAGGCCGATGCCAGCGATTTTATCGAAGGCCTGAACATGCTGGCCAACCTGAAGCTGGGTTCGAATGTGCCGGGGCAATGGGCGATCCAGACTGCGTTGGGCGGGTACCAGAGCATCAACGATCTGGTCAAGCCGGGTGGCCGTCTGTGCCGCCAGCGCGATCTGGCCTATGAACTGATCACGCAGATTCCCGGCGTGACCTGCGTCAAGCCGCAGGCAGCGTTGTACATGTTCCCGCGTCTGGACCCGGAGATGTATCCGATCGCCGACGACCGCCAGTTCTTCATGGAAGTCCTGCGGGCCACGCGGGTCATGCTGGTGCAGGGTTCCGGCTTCAATTTCCCTGACAACCAGCACTTCCGCATTGTCTTCCTGCCGCACGAGGATGATCTGCGCGAGGCTATTTCGCGCCTGGCCGGCTTCCTCGCGCAGTACCGCCTGCGTCATGGCCGCGAAGGCACAAAAGAAAAGGGAGAAGTCTAGACTTCTCCTGCGGTTCACCTTTCATCTGCTCCAGACCCGGAGCAGGCAAGGTGAAACGTGAAAGCCGAGGTGCTTGTGCCTCAGCTTTCACGTTTTACTTTCCGGCATCTGCCTTCTTTCACTCTTTTCCTTACTAAAGAAAAAATGAAACCTATCAATGTTGGCCTGATCGGCATCGGCACCGTCGGCGGTGGTACCTGGAACGTCCTCAAGCGCAATGCCGAGGAAATTACCCGTCGTGCGGGGCGTCCGATCTGCATCGTGGCCGTGGCCGACAAGAATGTTGCGCTGGCGGAGCAGGTCACCGGTGGCGCAGCGCGCATTACCGATGATGCCTTCGCCCTGGTCAATGACCCGGAAATCGACATCATCGTCGAATTGATCGGCGGCTACGGTGTGGCCCGCGAGGTGGTGATGCAGGCAATCGCCAATGGCAAGCATGTCGTCACGGCCAACAAGGCCCTGCTTGCCGTGCATGGCACCGAGATTTTTGCTGCCGCGCAGGCCAAGGGCGTCACCGTTGCTTTCGAGGCGGCGGTGGCGGGTGGCATTCCCATCATCAAGGCGCTGCGCGAAGGCTTGACGGCCAACCGTATCGAATGGGCTGCCGGCATCATCAACGGCACCACCAACTTCATCCTTTCGGAAATGCGCGACAAGGGGCTGCCCTTCGCCGACGTGCTGGCCGAGGCGCAGCGCCTGGGTTACGCCGAAGCTGACCCGACCTTCGATATTGAAGGCGTCGATGCCGCGCATAAGGCAACCCTGATGAGCGCCATTGCCTTCGGTATTCCGGTGCAGTTCGACAAGGCCTACGTCGAGGGGATCACCAAGCTCGAAGCCGCGGACATCAAGTACGCCGAGCAACTGGGCTACCGTATCAAGCTGCTGGGTATCGCCAAGCGGCAGGAAAACGGTGTGGAATTGCGCGTGCACCCGACCCTGATTCCGGCCAAGCGTTTGCTCGCCAATGTCGAGGGGGCGATGAACGCCGTCGTGGTGAAGGGCGATGCCGTTGGCACCACGCTCTACTACGGCAAGGGCGCTGGTGCCGAGCCTACTGCGTCGGCGGTCATCGCCGATCTGGTCGATGTCACCCGCCTGGCGACGGCCGATCCGGAACATCGCGTGCCGCACCTGGCCTTCCAGCCGCACGCCCTGTCCTCGCTGCCGGTGTTGCCGATGAGTGAAGTCATTACCGGCAATTACCTGCGTCTGCGCGTCGAAGACAAGGCAGGTGTGCTGGCCGACGTGACCCGCATCCTGGCCGATCACTCGATTTCCATCGACGCCATGCTGCAGCGTGAGCCGGAAGAAGGTGAGGGTGAAACCGACATCATCATCCTCACCCATACTTGTCTGGAAAGCGCCGCCATTGCCGCTATTGGCAAGATTGAAGCGCTGTCGGCGGTGAAGGGCGCGGTCAAGCGTATCCGCCTGGAAGAGTTGCAGTGATGCTTTAATTGTTTGTAATAACTGTTTGTTTATAAACAAAAAACCGCCGGAAATTGTCCGGCGGTTTTTTGTTATTGATGCGCCAGAAATTCACTGCGCGATGTAGTGCTCCAGCTGCGCGATGATGAATTTCTGTTCGCTGATGGTGGCTTTGACCATGTCGCCAATCGAAACCAGGCCGAGCAGTTCGCCTTCATTGCCGAGTACCGGCAGGTGGCGGAAGCGGTGTTCGGTCATCAGCGTCATGCACTCGCTGACGGTGTTTTCCGGGGTGACATAGGCGACCTTGCTGGTCATGACTTCGCTGACCGGTGTTTCCTTGGAGTTTTTGTTGGCAAGCGCGATCTTGCGGGCGTAATCACGCTCCGAGAAGATGCCCACCAGCCGTTCCCCGTCCATCACCAGGACAGCGCCAACACCGTTATCCGCCATCACCTGCAGGGCATGGAACACCATGTCCTTGGGTGACACGACGACCGGTAGGCGGTTTTTTTCTGCCAATAGCTGCTTCAGTGTCTTCATTTTCTTGCGGCTCCTCTTTTTGGGCGTAGTGCGCAGCATGTGCTGCAGGCCACCCTAGTCTATGCGTAGAGTGGGGCGCTGCCAAGCCGGCAGGCCGCCGGTCGGCGTTGTGGCGTGGGTTTTCGTGACGGAGCGTGCCGGAGGATTTTCTTGTGGCAGTCCTATCTGCATCAAAGACGCGGCAGTTGCACGCTATGCACAATGGCGGCGCTGTTTTGATCCAACTCACGGAGTTCTCATGAAAACCATACACGTCTGCAACCACACCACCCCGGAAGCCCTCTATCCCTTTGACGCACGTGGCGTTGCCAAGCGTTTCCGGCACGCGGCCATCTTTGGCGCCCTGGATTCCCTGGTGCCCGGCGAGACCATGCGCTTTTGCAATGACCACGACCCGCTGCCGCTGCTGGCACAAATGCAGCAACGTTACGGTGACAAAGTGGTGATCGAGTATGTGCAGCGCGAACCCGGTGTTATCGTAATTGACTTTAAGATTGTTTCGTAAGCAACTGTTAACTAAATAAACGCAGCGTATATTCCGGCAATTTCCATGACTCGCCTGCCGCTATTTCAGGGGCAGGCCGAGACCCGGATAGCTGTGCTTTCGCTGTGCGGCCATGCGGGTGGTTTGCCCTGGGGCTGTCGGAATTCGTTTTCGGCAGGCCTGGGGCGATCAGTTTCTGCTGCCTGGCCGTAAAGCCCTATCATGCGTCTGTTGCCCGCTCCGGGCGCCATTACCGTATTTCCGAACACGTGCTGATTACCGTCACCGTCACCTTGCTGTCCTTGTTTCTTGCCGTTGCCCTGGCGGTGAGCGGGCAGGGTAGCCCGGCGGCGGTAGCGCATCTGGCTTTCGCCATCGGGATCGTGCCGCTGATTTTTGCCGCCATGATCCATTTCGTGCCCGTGCTGACGCGCACCGGCGAGCCCGCGCGCTGGGTCGGGCGCCTGCCGTGGCTGGCGCAGGCGGTGGGGGGGCTGATCGTATTGTCCCTGCAGGGCATCCTGCCCTATCACGCCGTGTATGCCGGGGCCTTGCTCGCAGCCCTGCTGACCAGCACGCTGCTGGTCTGGATCGTGGGGCGCGCTCGCAAGTGCCTGGGCACGCCACATCCTGGCTGGCGCTGGTACGTGGCGGCGCTGGCCCTGCTGTTGGCGGCGCTGGCCGCTGTACTCCTGATGCCGCTTCTGCCGGCGCAGTGGGCAAGCTGGCGACTGCTGCACCTGCATCTCAATACCCTGGGGCTGCTGGGCCTGGCCGCTTTTGGCACGCTTCCGCTGTTGCTGCCGACGGCGCTGGGACAGGCTGATCCGCAGGCAGCGCCCTGGCTGTCGCGCAAGCTGTGGCCATTGCTGGCCGGCGTGCTGCTGGTGGCAGTGGGCGCGGCTTTCTACTGGTCCCTGGCAGTCGTCGGTAGTGCCATTTTGCTGGCCATTGTGCTGGGCCTGCCCTTGCACTGGTGGCGACATTTTGGCCGGCAGCGTCTGGCTGATGGCGTGGCGACGGGGCTGATCGCGGCTGTGGCCGGTTTTTCCTTGAGCCTGGTGGCCGGCAATCTGCACGCGGCGGGGTTACTCGTGGCGCGACCGGCGCTTGCCGTCTGGGCCGCCGGGTTCCTGCTGCCGCTGGTGACGTCGGCACTGGCGCAATTGTTGCCCGTCTGGCGCTGGCCTGGGCCCAAACCGCCCGGGCGCGATGCCATGCGTGCCTGTCTGCTGGTCGGCGCGCACTGGCGGGCCGCGGCGTTTCTGGCGGCTGCGGTGCTGATTCTGGCCGGTTTCAATTTGCCGGGTGCGGTGCTGCTCTGTGCCGCGCTTGCCGGCTTCGGTCTGCAGTTGTTACGGGCGCTGCGCATCGCACGCACATAGTGCGGAATTTGCCCGGGGGACGCGGTAAAATCGCCGCTTTTCGCTTTCCGGATTTTCGTCATGCGCTACATCTCCACTCGCGGCCAGGCTGCGCCCCAGGCTTTTTGCGACATTCTTCTTGGTGGTCTGGCCCCGGATGGCGGCCTGTATCTGCCGCAAAGCTATCCGCAGGTGAGCCGTGCCGATCTGGACGCCTGGCGCAAGCTTTCCTATGCCGACCTGGCGTACGAAATCCTGTCGCGCTTCATCGACGATATCCCGGCCGCCGATCTGCGCGCCATCGTCCGCAAGACCTACACTGCCGAGGTGTACCGCTTTACCCGCAACGGTGGTGACGCGGCACAGATCACGCCGCTGACGAAGCTCGAAGATGGCTTGTACACGCAGGAACTGTCCAACGGCCCGACGCTCGCCTTCAAGGACATGGCGATGCAGTTGCTCGGCAACCTGTTCGAGTACGTGCTGGACAAGCGCGGCGAGTCGATCAACATCCTCGGCGCCACCTCCGGCGATACCGGCTCCGCCGCCGAGTACGCGATGCGCGGCAAGCATAACGTCAAGGTCTTCATGCTTTCGCCGGACGGCAAGATGAGCGCCTTCCAGCGCGCCCAGATGTATTCGCTGACCGATGCCAACATCTTCAACATCGCTGTTACCGGCATGTTCGACGACGCGCAGGACATCGTGAAGGCAGTCTCCAATGACGCTGCCTTCAAGAAGCAGTACAAGATCGGCGCCGTCAATTCGATCAACTGGGCGCGGGTCGCGGCGCAGATCGTCTATTACTTCCAGGGCTATTTCCTGGCTACCGGCGGGGCAAACGGCTCGAACGACGAGCAGGTGTCCTTTACCGTGCCGTCGGGCAACTTCGGCAACATCTGCGCCGGCCACATCGCCCGCCAGATGGGCTTGCCGATCAAGCAGCTGGTGCTGGCCACCAACGAGAACGACGTGCTCGACGAATTCTTCCGCACCGGCGTCTATCGTCCGCGCACCTCGGCCGAAACCAGCGTCACCTCCAGCCCGTCGATGGATATTTCCAAGGCCTCGAACTTCGAACGTTTCGTGTTCGATCTGGTTGGCCGCGATGCGGCGGTAGTGCGCGAATTGTGGGCCAAGGTCGAAGGCGGCGAAGCCTTTGACCTGTCGCAGGCGCCTTGCTGGGCTGATCTGCCGAAGTTTGCCTTTGTTTCCGGGCGCAGCACGCATGCCGACCGCCTCGCCACCATTCGTCTGGCGCAGGAAAAATACGGCGTGATGCTCGATACGCATACTGCCGACGGCTTGAAGGTGGCGCTGGAGCACCGGCAAGCGGGCGTGACCATGATCGTGCTGGAAACCGCACAGCCGGCGAAATTCGAGGAAACCATCCGCGAAGCGCTCAATGTCGAGCCGGTGCGCCCGGCAGAGCTCGCCGGTATCGAAAAGCTGCCGCAACACGTGGTCGTGATGGCGCCGGACGTCGCCGCGATCAAGGCGTTCATCGTCGAGCGGGTGTGATGCCGGCCTGCTTCCTGCTGTGTGAAGGCAGGAAGTCACGGTTGGAGCGGTGAAAAAACGGCACCTTGCGGGTGCCGTATTTTTTGCGCGGGGTTTTGCATGGGCACGCCTGGGAACCCCGCTGGCCGGAACGGATCGAACACATGCACCCTGTCCGTTGAGGTGCGACTCGGGAGGTCTGCCATGCAAAACAGTCAATACACCCTCAGCCATTTGTTCGCGCAACTGGGATTACCGGCGGAAGCGCAGCAGATCGAAGATTTCATCACTGCCCGACGGCCGTTGGCCAACGGCGTGGCGCTCTACCGCGCCCCTTTCTGGAGCCCGGCGCAACGCGCCTTCCTCAAGGAAGAAATCATCGAAGATGCCGATTGGGCGCTGGTGATCGAGGAATTGAACGCGCGCTTGCATTGAGGTGGGTTGCCGTCGGCATGGCCCCAGGGACGCCGCGCGAGACTTTTTCCTGCTGCCGCGCCTGAAAGGATGACGGACGCACTAAAATCACGCCTTCGGTTTTTTGTGCCCACTCTTTTCAAAGCGGATTTATGGACATGCTCGCCACCCTCTGGAATGGCCCGGGGGGAACCGGTTTCGTTTTTGCCCTGCTGG
>RRZT011116096.1_pt1 | contig 10762 bp, 9 predicted proteins | sample 2165551 | NCBI WGS metagenome assembly RRZT01 (sample SAMN10456910, study PRJNA506462) | wastewater metagenome | biome: wastewater; feature: sludge; material: wastewater sludge; isolation source: wastewater sludge with Escherichia coli K12::gfp cells carrying plasmid... | place: USA: Moscow, Idaho ...
CTTTCTCAAAAACAGCTCCATCAGTTAAAACACAAGAAAGACCTCCGCCGCCTTCTTCGCGTTCCCAATTATCTCGTAAAAATTTGGCTTCACCATCAACTTCTTCAAGTTTGGCAATAATTTTATTTTGTAAGTCTTGTATATATTGAAAAAATTGATCTTTCATCATAAATATTTTTTTTTTTATATAATGAAATATCTTTGTGGTAAAATTAGCCTTAAGATTAATAAAACTTCAAACCTTAATTTATAATTTTAAATGGTATATCAAAAATTAATCTTGCAGCTTCTCCTTTTTCAGTAACAGCAGGAATTATTTTTTTGTTGTCTTTTTTCAATTTTACAACATAATTCACAAAAGCCTCTTCAATAAGTAATTTCTCTGAATCATTTCCAATTACTTCTAAATCTTGAAACTCACCTTCTTTATTTATCTGAAATTTAACTTTTGCATTTACATTTATTTCATTAATTGTCAAACCATTATTTTTTAACACCTGTTCAACTTCAAGCAATAGCTGTTTATTAAAATCCTTACTAAAACAGTCTGCTAACTTCTTTACACCTTTCTTTTCAAATTTTTCACAACCAGGATAAATCATCATCCTAGCCTTCCCTTTTTCTTGAGCAAAGACAATTGAACTAAATAATAAAAAAGTAAATAGTAATTTCATTCATTTTAATTTTTTGTAATATAACAAAACCCATATCCATTATCAGAATTATAAGTAATATATATTAAAATACAATTTTAAATAGTAAATACTTATATTTATCAAAATCAATAGAACCTTCAAAATAAACTTAATATCATTAAAAATAAATATTTTAGCCAATTAAAATCATTTAAACGATTTAATTTTAAATCAAACCAATAGCAATCCAAAAAAGTTATTAACAATATTATTCACAAAAGAAATCTTTCTATACCTTTGCAGAAGAAATTTTATAAAACAAAATATAAATGTCACAAAACGGAATTCCATCGGTTAATTTAGCAGACTTTTTATCTGATGATCCTGCAAGAAAACAAAAATTTGTCAACGAAATTGGTCAAGCATACGAAGAAATCGGATTCGTTGCTTTGAAAGGACATTTTTTATCTGACGAATTAGTTGAAAATTTATATAAAAGCGTTCGCGAATTCTACGCTTTACCTACAGAAACAAAACAAAGTTATGTAGTAGAAGGAATTGGTGGTCAACGCGGTTATACAGCTTTCGGAAACGAACATGCTAAAGGTAGAACTGTTGGTGACTTGAAAGAATTTTGGCATTTTGGACAGTATTTATCTGAAGAAGATAAAGCGAAATACAACTATCCAGAAAATGTTGATGTAAACGAAGTTCCAGGTTTTAACACTTATGGTGAAGAAACATACAAACAATTAGAAAAAACAGGAGTTTACGTTTTACGTGCTTTGGCTTTATTCTTAGGTTTAGACGAGTTTTACTTTGATGATAAAGTGAAAAACGGAAACTCTATTTTGAGAGCAATTCACTATCCTCCTATCACGGAAGAACCTAAAGATGCAGTTCGTGCAGGTGCTCACGGAGATATTAACTTGATTACATTGTTAATGGGAGCGCAAGGTCGTGGATTACAAGTGCAACGTCATGATGGAACTTGGGTTGATGCAATTGCTGCTGACGACGAATTGGTGATTAATGTTGGTGACATGTTATCTCGTCACACAAACAACAGATTAAAATCAACAATTCACCAAGTGGTTAATCCAGAGAAAGAATTATGGGGAACATCTCGTTTTTCTATTCCATTCTTTATGCATCCAATTTCTGAAATGGATTTATCTGTTTTAGAAGATTGTGTAACAGAAGAAAATCCAAAACAATTTGAAGATATTACAGCTGGAGATTTCTTGACTCAGCGTTTAAGAGAAATTGGTTTAATTAAATAAGCCATATTTAATCTATTATTTCATAAAAAAAGAGAGTTGACGAAATCAACTCTCTTTTCGTTTACATTCCTCTTACGTACATGTTGTAGTTAAAAATATCCAAACACAACAAGGTGTATTTATAATCGTTTTTATTGATATTCACTTCCAAAACTGGATCCGAATTATAAAATCTAATTTTTAGATTATCATTCTTATCCAATAATAGATAAATGGAAGAAATCGTTGGACGAATATCATTCATCCAATTTTTCAAAGATTCTTTTGAATCTTTAATCAACTCAAATTTTTGAAAATATTCTTGAAAAAAATTCTCTAAACGTTGCACTTGTGTCAAACGATCCAATTCGCGATATAAATCAATAAAAACACATAATTTTTCGCGCTTTGGACAAACACACGGATACGGATGTTCGCCATTATAAAGCCATCTTTGCCACTTTTTACAAGACGTCTCTTCTATCGCTTTCTCAAATTCGTCTTCGTACTTTAAAAGCCACCAATTCATACGGCAAATTCGTAAATTACCTTTTGATAACTGCAAAAGCTCGTCTATATAAGCGCTAACGTTTAACATCAATTAAAAATTTGAGTCTTGCTAATTTACAATTTTTCTGATTGAATTTTAATGTTTTAAGAATAATTTTTCAAATTTTAGAATCTTAAATTGCTCATCAAATAAAATGTCATAAAAGAACATTTTTTCCTTCATCGTTTTATTTTTCATTTGCACATTTCGAACTGGAATTAAGACATTAAATTGAAATTTTCTGTCTTTTTCGAAGTGATTAACAGCCGCATAATAAATTAGATTGTACCACGAATCAATTGGTGCATAAATTCCATAAAAGTCAGGATATAGCGCATCTGCTTCATCTTTGTAAACATTGGTAATCGAATAATTATCAATCTCAAATTTCGAAACACATCTATAGGTTGTTAACTTAGAACAAATTGAAGTGTCTTGTACATATTTCGCCGAATCTAATTTCAGTCCAAATTCGTCCATTTTATAATCTTCAAACTTATTAATTGTAGGATCTACCACAATTTTTTTGTTCGGAAATTCTAAACTTTGTTTTTGGATATCTTGTAAAATAGTATCGTATATTTTAGTTCGAATTTGATTTGGGTTAACATTTTGCGCATCAACAAATAACACAATATGTAAGGAAAAAACCAATAAAAAAAGTCTCATTTTGGCGTTTTTGGTTTAAAATTTGTTTAAATTTATGAAGTCTTTACGATTCAAAATCAAATTTAGTTGAAAAGATTTCAAATCTTATGATTTCATCATCTTTTCGTAAATAAATAGTTAAAAAGGTGTTAAAGTACGTTTTCACGTAATTACATATTAACTATTATTGTTTATTTTTAATGAGTTAATATAAAGATTAATATCCGACAACAAACGATTGTTATAAATATTTTCTATAACTATTATAAATAAAATCTTTTACAATTTCTCCAAATAAGACATAAAAGTTAGACATTTGCAGTGTCAAATAATTTATTCATAGATAGTAAGACAAAGAGTAACAACGAGTATAACGAAATTGATTTATGAAGTTTGGAATTACTCGCACTCTTTTTACTTTTTAGAGTTTTTTATAGTAGTTTAGGTTGGTTAGTAATCCGCTCACTTTGAACGGATTATTTTTTTTATAGCTTATTTATAAAATCTTTCAACAAATTATATACTTTTTCAGTGTAACTCAAATCCAAACTTTCAGCTGTATCATTGGGGTCATGATAAAAACCTTTTCCTCCTAATGTATAAATAAAAAACGATGGAACACCTTTCAAATAAAACGGACAATGATCGGAATTACACGATTCTCCTCGAGTTTTAACTTCTTTTAGATAATTATTTGTTTGATTTAATTCAACTAATTTTTCAAATTGATTTTTAAAAACTTTACCATTCACAACTTGAATTCCTTGATCGCCTGCTCCCATAATATCTAGATTTACAAGAAATTTGATTTGATTTAATGGAAAAAGAGGATGATTGACATAATAATCTGCACCTAAAATTCCCGCTTCTTCACCAGCAAAAGCCATAAAAACCGTTCTGTAATTAGGTTGATGTTTCGAATAATACTTCATCAGCGTCATCATCATCGCTGTTCCGCTCGCATTATCACTCGCTCCAGGAAAAATAGTTTGTCCAACTTTCCCTAAATGATCGTAATGTGCAGAAATCACAACAACGCTATCATTATTTTTTCCGTCAATGTAACCAATTATATTATTTGCCTTAAATGAATTATTCAATTCTGAATCAATAGAATAATCGTTTATTTTTAAATTTTTAGAATAAAATTTATCTGAAATAATAAATTCTGAAATCGAAGATTGTCGTTGACTAAGACTCGACGTTAATTTATCGGAAGTAAATCTAAAAATCGCCCGATTTTGATTCTCATCTTTCTCATAAATATTCGCCCATTGTTTGTAATATTTCTGAATAGAATCTATAGAAGTCACTAAAGGCGGCAAAATAATATGTTTTCCTTTTTGCGATTCATCATCTTTCACAATAAAATTTCTCGTTTTATCTTTCGATTGAAAAGATTCCACATATGCTTTTGTGTCAAAAAAGTAAAAAGGTAAATTGGTTTTTGAAATTGATTTAGAACTTGGTTTTACAATAAAATCAATTCCATATTTCAATTCTTTTCCATTAATTTTCAGTTTTGCATCTTTGATAATATTAATTGGAAAAGTAAACGTTTGATTATAGTGATTAGAAAAAGATTTCAATCCATTTTTTTGAAATTCATTTTGTAAATAAATTCCAGCATTTGTCATTCCATTTTCTAAATAACCTCTACCAGCAAACGAATTTGACGTGAGCGAATCTAAAATTGTTTTAAAATATTTTTGATCAAAGGTTTGCGCATTTCCGATTGCAATTGCAAAACACGAAATCAAACCAAATAATATCATTTTTATCTTCAGCATTTTAATCATTTTATCCTTCAAAAAATATTCTATTCTAAGATAATTATCATTTTAACAAAAAAAATCAATTATCTGTATTAAGTCAATAACAAATTTAAAAAATCTTTAAAAAGTAAATCAAATTAATACTACTATAAATTTTATATCTTGCATTATTAAGTTATCATAATAAAAACAACAAATCACAATTAAATGAAAGAAGTCGTAATCGTTTCAGCTGTTCGTACAGCAATGGGATCTTTTTTGGGAAGTTTATCTAACGTTCCAGCTACAGATTTAGGCGCAACAGCTATTAAAGGAGCTTTAGATAAAATCAACTTAGATGGATCTTTGGTTGATGAAGTATATATGGGAAATGTATTGCAAGCTGGCGAAGGACAAGCTCCTGCTAAGCAAGCAATGATAAAAGCAGGTTTACCAAATACAATTCCTGCAACAACAGTAAACAAAGTTTGTGCTTCGGGTATGAAAGCTGTAATGTTTGCTACACAAGCGATTCGTTTGGGTGATGCAGATGTTGTAATTGCTGGAGGAATGGAAAACATGTCGATGGTTCCTTTTTATTCGCCAAATGCAAGAACTGGAAATAAATACGGAAATACTGTTTTGTTAGATGGAATTGTGAACGATGGTTTACAAGATTATTACAGCAAAGAAATGATGGGACTTTTTGGAGATACTTGTGCAACTGAGTTCAATATTTCTCGTGAAGAGCAAGATGAATTTGCGATTAATTCTTACAAAAAATCGGCTGCTGCTTGGGCTGCTGGAAAATTTGACAACGAAGTTGTTCCTGTAGAAATTCCTCAACGCAAAGGAGAACCAGTTATTTTTAAAGAAGACGAAGAATATAAAAATGTAAACTTTGATAAAGTTCCAGGTTTACGTGCAGTTTTCTCTAAAGACGGAACTGTAACAGCTGCAAATGCTTCAACAATCAACGATGGAGCTTCTGCTTTGGTATTAATGTCTTTGGATAAAGCAAACGAATTAGGATTAAAACCTCTTGCAAAAGTTATCGCTTATGCTGATGCTTCTCAAGAACCTTCAAAGTTTACAACTGCGCCAGCTAAAGCGGTTGAAAAATTATTGAAAAAGGCAAATATGACTGCGACTGATGTTGATTTCTGGGAATTCAACGAAGCGTTTTCAGTTGTTGGAATTGCAAATACTAAATTATTAAACTTAGATGCTTCTAAAGTTAATGTAAACGGTGGAGCGGTTTCTATCGGTCATCCACTTGGAAATTCAGGATCAAGAATTTTAGTTACATTATTAAACGTTTTAGAACAAAACGGAGGTAAAATTGGTGGAGCAGCGATCTGTAATGGTGGCGGAGGAGCTTCGGCAATGATTATTGAAAAAATGTAGTATTCGACATAAAAAAGTAAAAGCGTCTACTGCTTTGGTAGGCGCTTTTATCTTTTGAAATTGAATGAATTGAAAAAAATATCTAAAACATTCTACATTTATTTATAATTGGCTAAAAAACCTTTTCTATATTTGTTGAATTGAACAAACACTTTTGTATGGAATATTTAGAATTTGAACAACCTATCAAAGATTTAGAAGAACAGTTACAAAGCTGTCAAATCGTCGGCGAAGGAAGCGGTGTTAACATCAAACAAGCTTGCGTTGAAATTGAAATTGCAATTGAAAATAAAAAGAAGGAAATATATGGTAATTTAACGCCATGGCAACGTGTACAATTGTCTCGTCACCCTTCTCGCCCTTATACTTTAGACTACGCTTACGCGATAACAGATAACACGTTTATCGAGATTCACGGAGATAGAACTTTTGCTGACGATAAAGCAATGGTTGGTGGTATGGGAAAAATCAATGGTCAAACTTTTATGATTATTGGTCAACAAAAAGGGAAAAATACCAAAGAAAGACAATATCGTCGTTTCGGAATGTCTAATCCAGATGGTTACCGCAAAGCTTTACGATTGATGAAGTTAGCAGAAAAGTTTAATATTCCTGTCTTGACTTTAGTCGACACTCCTGGTGCATATCCTGGTTTAGAAGCTGAAGAAAGAGGTCAAGGTGAAGCTATCGCTAAAAACATCTACGAAATGTTGAAACTTACAGTTCCTATCATTACAATTGTAATTGGTGAAGGAGCTTCAGGTGGAGCATTAGGAATTGGAGTTGGAAACAAAGTTTTCATGTTAGAAAACACTTGGTATTCTGTAATTTCACCAGAAAACTGTTCTACAATTTTATGGAGAAGTTGGGATTACAAAGAGCAAGCTGCTTCGCAAATGAAATTAACTGGTCCTGATATGTTAGAATTAGGATTAATTGAAGATATCATTCAAGAACCGCTTGGTGGAGCACACTACAAACCAGAAGTTGCATACACAAACTTGAAAAATAAAGTTTTAGACACTTACAACGAATTGAAAAAACTTTCTCCAAAAGAATTACAACAACAACGTCAAGAACGTTACATCAAATTCGGAGAATTTTCAGGATAAAATATTATTTTACAATAATACTTATTGTAGAATATACGATTTTAAAACGAGATATAAAATTAGTTATATCTCGTTTTTTTATTTAATTTTGGAACTCTTATGGAACAAGCAAATTATAATCCCGAAATACCAGCTAACAAGCACAATGTCATTGGTTTAGAGAAAGGTAAACTTCCTCCACAAGCTGTTGATTTAGAGCAAGCTGTACTTGGCGCGATGATGATTGATAAAAAAGGGTTGGACGAAGTCATTGACATTCTTACGCCGCAAGTTTTTTATCGTCCAGAGCATCAGGCGATTTATGCTGTCATTCAAAAATTATTTAACGATTCAGAACCTATTGATTTATTAACGGTTTCGAATGAGTTGAAAAGTGAGGGCAAATTAGATCGCGTTGGAGGTGATTATTATTTGATTCAATTAACACAAAAAGTTTCTTCTTCTGCACACGTGGAATATTATGCTCGTGTAATTCAAGAAAAATACATTCTTCGTCGTTTAATTGAAATTTCGAATCAAGTCATTGAAAAATCATACGATGATACTGCCGATGTATTTGATTTATTGGATTATTCTGAATCGAAATTATTCGAAATTACAGAAGGTGGAATCAAACGTAGTTATTCGGAAGCAAGAGATTTGGTAACAGAAGCTATTGATAAAATTAAAGCCCAATCTACCAAAGAAGGAATGTCTGGTTTATCTTCTGGATTTACAGAAATTGACAAAATTACTTCGGGTTGGCAAGAATCGGATTTGATTATTTTAGCCGCTCGTCCTGGTATGGGTAAAACTGCTTTTATCCTTTCGATGGCGAAAAATATGACGGTTGACAAAAATATTCCGGTTGCTGTTTTTTCATTAGAAATGTCTTCTGTTCAGTTGATTACGCGTATGATTTCGGGTGAAACTGGAATTTCGGGTGAAAAATTGCGTAAAGCAAAATTAGCCGATCACGAATGGAAACAATTATACACAAAAGTAAAAGGTCTTGAAAATGCGCCGCTTTACATTGACGATACGCCTGCCCTTTCGATTTTCGATTTAAGAGCAAAAGCACGTCGTTTAGTTTCTCAACATGGTGTAAAAATGATTTTGATTGACTATTTGCAGTTGATGACTGCTGGTGGTAAAGCAAATGGAAACCGTGAGCAAGAGATTTCGATGATTTCGCGTTCCTTAAAAGCAATTGCAAAAGAGTTAAGTATTCCTGTTATTGCACTTTCGCAGTTGTCTCGTTCGGTAGAAACTCGTGGAGGAAGTAAACGTCCTTTACTTTCGGATTTACGTGAATCTGGAGCGATTGAGCAAGATGCCGATATCGTTTCGTTTATTTATCGTCCCGAATATTATAAATTGGAATATTGGGATGATGAAAGTGAACCTTGTGCTGGACAAGCAGAGTTTATCATTGCGAAACACCGTAATGGTGCGTTAGAAAATGTACGTTTAAGATTCATTAATGAGCAAGCTAAATTTACCGATTTGGAAACTTCATTTGGTGGAGATTTCGAAATTCAAAGTTCGATGAATGATGGTTCTCAAGAAATGGGAAGTGCCATGAATTTATCTGCTATTGATCCCTCTGATGCTTTTGGAGATTTCGGTGGAGAATTCACAAGTTCGATGAACAACGACGACGATAATTTGCCGTTTTAAAATTTGTATTTGTATATTTAAAATGAAAAGCTATGAAAAGTTTTTTATTATTAATTGCAACTTCGCTTTTGTTTTTTATTTCATGTGAAAAACCAAAAAATAGCGACTTTTTTGATACTAACAATAAAATTACTATTTATTCAATTTTTGATGAATGTGGTGAATGGGGAGGTCACAAAGAAAAATTTGAGATTTTTGCTAAAGATGACAATAAATTTTATGCAAATTATATCAAAACAAAAGTTAATTGTAATAATATTTCTGAAAATTACGGAACTTCTAAATTTCAAGAACCACATATCTATAAAACTTTTAAGTTAAACGATTTTCAAAAAACTGAAATAGTAAATTATTTTCACAATTTAGTTAACTCTAAAATAAGTGAACGTTTTCCTGGACATTCAGGAAAAACATTTGGAGTTCAAAAAGATAGTACTTTTGTAATTGAAGTTTATGATATCAATTCAAAAAATATCATAAATTATAATCGACTTCTAAAATCTTTCAAATTAGATACAATCTCAAATTAATATAAAAACTATACAATCAACTACATTTAGTTTTATTCAACAAACTATCAGTTTTATTTATCCTAAAAGTTTTGTTAGGAACGAGAATTGCTACAACTTTGTATACATTAAATAAAGAGTGAAATGGCAAGTTCAATCAGAACATTAAATCCTGCTACAGGTAAAATCGAAAAAGAATTTCAAGCCTACACAAGCGAAGAAATCAATCAATATATAGACGACGCAAACGAATTATATCAAACATGGCGATTCGAATCTTTCGAAGAAAGAAAAGCTGTAATGAAACGTGTTGCGAACGAAATGCGTAAACAAAAAGCTCGTTTAGCTGCTTTGATTACAACAGAAATGGGAAAACCATTGTATGAGAGCGAAATCGAGATTGAATACAGCGCAAATATCATCGAATATTATGCTGATAATGCAGAAGAATTCTTGGCAAATGTTCCTTTACAATCCGAAAAAGGAGACGCTTATGTGGTTTCAGAGCCGATTGGTGTTTTGTTAGGTGTTATGCCTTGGAATTTTCCTTTTTCTCAAATTGCGCGTTTTGCTGGTCCTCACATTATGGCTGGTAACACAGTTGTTTTGAAAACAGCATCTAATATTCCGCAATGTGGAATCGCTTTCGAAGAAATGTTTACAGCTTCTGGTGCTCCAAAAGGTTTATACAAAAACTTGTTGATGTCAGGAAAAGATACAGATGCAATTATCAGTAACCCAAAAATTGTTGGCGTTTCTTTAACTGGTTCCGAAGCCGCTGGATCTCAAGTTGCAAGTTTAGCTGGTCAATTAATCAAACCTTCTGTTTTAGAACTTGGAGGATCTGATCCGATGATTGTTTTGAATGATGCAGACATCGAAAAGGTGATGAATGGAACAATTAATGGACGTTTGCGTAATGCTGGACAAGCCTGTACTTCTTCGAAACGAATTATTGTACAAGAAGGTATTTACGACGAATATTTGAACAAAATTACAGCTTATGTAAACGACATGAAAGTTGGTGATCCTACGCAAGCTGACACCAATATGGGACCTGTAAGCTCGGAAAGTGCGTTAGAAAAATTAGTTGAACAAATTACTGATTCGGCTGATAAAGGAGCAACGATTGTTTCGGGAGGAAAACGTATTAATCGTGATGGTTTCTTTTTACAACCAACAATTTTAACAGATTTAAAACCTGGAATGAAAGCCTATGACGAAGA
>RRZT012195636.1_pt1 | contig 10762 bp, 14 predicted proteins | sample 2165551 | NCBI WGS metagenome assembly RRZT01 (sample SAMN10456910, study PRJNA506462) | wastewater metagenome | biome: wastewater; feature: sludge; material: wastewater sludge; isolation source: wastewater sludge with Escherichia coli K12::gfp cells carrying plasmid... | place: USA: Moscow, Idaho...
CAAAGGTCTGCTGCACGATGGCGACCTCTTCTTGTTGAGGCCGGCGTCGGCGGCGCTCGGCCCCTGTTACCACTTCGACCATCTTCTCGGTGTGACTAGTACTGAACATAGCCCCAAGGCTACCGCTTCAGTTAAGAGGGGCGAAGTGTCTGGATCTTCAAGGGGCCAATCTATCAGCTTACCCTTTATGGTCAATCTGTGCGAGCATTTTTCACCCTATGCGCTGGCATCATTCGACTGCCATCAATGCTCTCAGAGAATAAAAAAGGGCCTCCACCATGGGGGCCCTATGTCATCTGCGTTGTGCTGGCCAGCTGGCCACCGCGTTACCAGGGTGAATCTTTCCCCCGGAGAGCATCATTGTCTTTGGCGGACTACAGCTGGGTGATCTGCCTCGCTGCGAGCACCGCATTGATCAGCGCCTGCTTGGCCATCATGAGGTCGATGCTGGGGTCTTTGAAGGGATTACCCTCTTCCTCATTGGTCAGCGTATCCGACGCTGCGACGGTTAAGTTGTCGTCCACTTGCTGGTCAGGTAGCCGCACCAGATAACGTGACAGCTCAATGATGGTCGGGTAGATCCCGGTGGTGTTCAGAAACTCATCCTTCAGGACCGCCACCTCGCGTCGCGCCGGTTCATAGCGCAGTGCGGACAGATAGAACCCCAGTGCCTGACACATAGCTTGCTGGCCGAACTCACCCTGCAGAATGCACTCTTTGATGCTGGCGAAGGCGGACGGATGGCTGAATACCTCAGTGAGTGGCTGATCCTGGGGCAAGTCAGGCAGTAACTCCGGTAGCAGTCCCACGTCTTTGAGGTCGCTGATTGACCCGTCCATCTTGCCGGACGTCACCAGCACACTGATAGCCTGGGTCATGCTCTGGATGCGCTTGTTGGGCTGTACCCCAAGGTTTGTCAGCAGGTAGTCACCTCGGGCTTGCATCACGGTTACGTTGTCATCCGTTGGTGATGACATGGCATAGATTTCCGCCACCATCATCGGCGCATAGAGCTTCCACGCATCACTCATAGAGTTACTGGCCTGCGTGCTGGCGCAGACCAATAGCCCCGCAGTTATCGCCGCTAGTCTGATACGCATAGATACTTCCTTTCGCTATCGAGGTCGAAATACTGGGAATAGCGGACGTCAGCCTGTGGCTGCACCGTCGTCACCGCTGTCTCAGTCACCGACTCAATGGATAGGGTTGTGCCCTGGTCGTGTTCTCCCAGCGCCGTGTGACCCGTTACCGTGTCTGCCCTGGACAACCACTCCAGCTTCAACCGTTCTGCCACATCTGGCAGCGACTCCTCAGACGTCACCGGATCGCACAGATGGTCGCTATTGAGATCGACCGGCGGAAGCGCCGCCAATGTCGAGACGAGCAGTAGTGTCGCTATCTCCATGTCTTCCCCCCTTTGGTCAATGGCAAGGGTCCATCCTCAACACGCATCGTTGTAACTTGCGACAGAGATCCTTGTCTAGCCTATTTTGCCCGCTCATCTTATATTGATATAAGACTGATGCTTAACGATAATCTTATGCGTTTCTGTAAAAAAGGGGTTTGATATGAAAAGTGCTCCCTCCAAGAAAACTGTCTCTAATCCTTCCAGTGGTGCTCCGGAGGCGTTTTTCCTCCTCTCGCTGTTTGGTCTGCTGGCGGTCGGCTTCGGTTTTCTGTTGTCCAACCAACAATTCAACATGATGACCGCGTCGCTCATCGTGTTCGCCGGAACCCTGCTGCTCTACCGCAAGAACCGGGTTCAGCTAACCTGGAAGGCTGCCATCGCTGCCTTGGCACAGAAGGCGTGAGCACGAATTTCCGTCACGGACAGAGGGGGCTCATAGCCCCCTTTTGGTTTGCGGCGGTGGGTAAACGGTCTTATCCACGAATGTGTTACCACGGCGTTAGATATAGATAACGATGACGCCCACCATTAGTTATCGGTATTTGTGAAAGGAGTTGTAATTATGCACAGCAATGAGGGACAGCCCACTCCCCAGCAGCACCAGAAGTGGCCTGTTCTGAACCCCATCGAGGTGAGAACCCGGACCGTCACTGCGTCACCCTTGCTTTTCTCGATGGTGATTGTCAGTGCGATCGTTTGGCTTATCCTGATCTGGATGATCTCACTGGACTATATCCTGACGAAGGCGGCTCCCAGTGCCACCGTCGAGATGTGCTTCTTCGTGCTCACCGTGCTGATCACCTTTGCGGTGATGATTAACCGCTACGTTTTCTTCTCGCCGGATAACCAGGTGGTGGTGGAAGATCGGCTCTTTGGCCAGGTCATGTACCGCCGCTCTCTTACCCTGATGTCCAGCGAGGACGTCAAGGTGGAGATCTTCGCCGGGAGCTGGTACGTGTTCGTCACCAACTATGGGATTCAACCCCAGCTGATCACCCACGCCCGCGCTGACTCCCAACTGGCCATGGAGCTGGTTGTGATGTTCGAAGAACACAATAGCGCCATGCCCGAGGCCACCGCATGAAACGAACCCTCACCCTTCTGCTGCTGGCTTCGCTGTCCATGGCGGGCACCGTCACGGCAGCATCTGACGACACGGAACTCAACGCCATCGCCGCCAAGATGAAAGCCCGCAACATCGCGGTCGACAAAGTGCAGCGCCTGAGCAAGCACCTCATCGAGATGTCCATCAACGGTGAGACGGTCTATGCCACCCCGGACGGCGACATCATGCTGTTTGGCCAAGCCGTGCAGTTCGATAAGAACAACCGCCCGACCAACCTGACGGTGGCGGCGAGCTGGCGGCAGGCCGAAACGATGATTGCCGACGGCACTGCCATGACCTTCAAGGCCCCCAAAGAGAAGGCCAGTGTGGTCGTCTTCACTGACGTGACATGCGGTTACTGTCAAAAATTCCACTCCCAAGTGCCTGAGCTCACCGCCAAGGGGATCACTGTCCATTACGTTGCCTACCCCCGCAGTGGTCCCGGCACCCCTAGCTTTGAAAACATGAGCTCTGCGTGGTGCGCTGCCGATCCGCGTGAAGCCATCTCCGCCTTGTTCCTTGGCGGACAGGTGCCGAACGCCAAGTGCGCCAAGGGCAATGCAGTTGATAAGGGGTGGGCATTGGGCCAGAAGGTCAGCCTGCAAGGTACCCCGACCCTAATGCTGCCTGGTGGTCATCTGGTGACGGGCTATCACTCCGTGGAGGACATTATCAAAATGCTGGCCGTTCCCACCGCTTGATCCTGCGCGTTCACTCCTCCAAGGGCCTTCTCGCGGGGCCCTTTTCTTTCTCCGTTTTCACCTCACTCCGGGTGCGGCCATCAAGGGCGTCTTGTCCGACCTACGCCCTCCTCCAGGCCCGGCTCGTCGGCCGCGCGGACAGGCTCAGAGTCCACGAAGGACGGCAGCTACGCGCCGTGCTCCCTGGTGGCAGCCTTCTCCAATCCTTGGCACCCGGTTTCGTGATTATCTGGGTCAACCGCTTGACTTCATAAACGCTTACATATAGCGTTTATGTATAGTTAACATGTTTTCGGAGGTCACATGATCGCGGGTCTTGAACTCACTACTATCACCGCCCAGTTCCAGGGCCAGACCGTGAATGCCGCACAAGCCAACCCGTACAGCCTTCAGGCTGTTCAGGAAGCGATGATCGACCTTCAACTCAACCCTCAAGACTGTCTGCTCATCCTGCGCCGCAGCGTGAACAACGAGCTGACCGCAGAGGTTGACCCTTCCCCCACGGCTTATATCAAGGCGCTCAACGCCACCGGCCTGCATGTGCAGGGCTGTCTGGTCTACTACGGCGACGACTTCACCTACCACGGTAACGAGGTGGGTTATGATCTGGTGCCGTCCGCCACGGCCGACCGCTCTGTTGCCAACGTGGCCGCCGTCGTCATCGGGCTGACCCGCTATAAAGAGACCAAGCCGTACACCTACGCGCTGATTGACCGCTCGCAGCTGGATGCCGCCATCGACTACCAGAACGCCGAGTGCTACGGCGGAGTCGAGCAGAACGAGAGGACCATCAAAGGGCTCATGCTCAACGTCGCTATCCGGTTCATGATGAAATGGCAGATCAACTCCCGCTTCCCGTTCCCGACCGATTTCAGCGGTTACTTCCGGCTGCTGGAGGCGCATAACGGCATCGTTGAGAAGTGCCAGCAGGAGCGCCAGCGCCTCACCGCTACCTTATCGGGCTCCCTGCGCCGCTTTCGCTCTGTGAAGGCTATCCCCTCTACCATCGAAACCCTGATGGAGGCGGCTGGTAACCCGCGTCTAGCCGACACAATCCTGACCCTGTATGAGCCGCCCAAGCCCAAAGCCTGCGCCTTTGACTTTAATGACTTCGGGTTATAGAAATATTGCTTGCTGGCGTTTTTATCTGTTGGTAATATTTATCAAACAGACATCAGGGGGTTTTATGGATAGCATGATGAACAGTCTTGATACCAACCAACCGACATTCTCTTCGCAGATTATCGGTCAGCAAGCCACTGCCAGTGGCGCACGCACCCTGCTCCAAAACGCTATCAAGCCGGGTTATGACTCGGAGTGGAATACCCCTAACTTCCTCGACCGCGAGGGCAACCCGGTCCCTGGCATCTATGCCGACGTGGATAACGATGACTATCACGCCATCCCGGCGCTCAGCTCTTCCAAGCTCAAGAAATTTGCTCAGTCACCCGCACTCTACTATCGCGAGTATGTGGCTCCCCTGAGCCGTGCCAAGTCGGCCTCCACCGCTACCGCCTTTATGACCGGGACTGTCTCCCATGGCCTCATTCTTGAGCCTGAGCGCTGCGCCGACCTCTACTGGTATCACCTCAACCCCATCGACTACCCACAGGCGCTGCATACCGTCGCTGACCTCAAGGCCGCCATCGAGAAGCGTGGGCTCAAGCCCAAGGGCACGCTCAAATCCGGCCTGATTGAGCAGCTGCTGGCAGCCGACCCGGCCATGGCCGACCAGATCTTCGATGTGCTGGCCCATGAGCACCTGATGAAGCGGTTCCGCAAGCTCGGTTTGCCGTGGATGAAGCCCAACCCGGCTGACTATCCGGAGGCGTTGCTGTCCCTCAAGGACTACGAGAGTGCCTGCACCAAGAAGGGCCTCACCCCGGTGAGCGATGATCTGGACGACCTGTATGCCCAGTTGATCGTCATCGACCCGACACTGGTGACACATCACAACCTGCAAGCGGTGCATGAGGCGCGGGTGATGACCCTGCCCGCCTGCATCGCCTACATGAATGAGTTCGTGCTCGACCCCATCACCTATCAGGACGCCCATCGCGCCCGTGACTCGGTACGCCGCCACATGCGGGCTGACTCCCTGCTGCGTGACGGTATCGCGGAGCTGACCATGATTGCTCAGGATCCGGAAACCGGCATGTTCGTGAAGGCCAAGTTCGACTGGCTGCGCTACGACCTCATCTCGGTGGACCTCAAAACCACCCGTGACACCAACCCGGATCGCTTCACCTATCAGGCTCGCGACCTTGGCTATGACTTGCAGGATGCCTTCTATACCCACGTCGCCAAGCTGCTTGGCATTCAACTGCGCGGGTTTAGCTTCGTCTGTGTGGAGTTTGCCGACATGGACAACTGTGAGGTGTTTGAGTTCTCGGAGAGGGTGCGGGTGCGGGCTGAAAACAACCGCCGCTCGATGATGCAGGATCTGCAATTCTGTAAGAGCCGGGATTTTTGGTACGGCTACAACCCCAACCAGACCACCATGGTTTTAGACTGGTAGCCACAATCCAACCTGACCCATGACAGTGACTCTCCTGGGGGTGAGCTCATCACCCTCACAGTCCTCCCGAGACAATTTGCAAAAGAAAAGGCAAGCCCCGCATGGGAGCTCGCCTTTAAAATGTGCTGTTTTGCCCAAGAGAATGGGTTTTAATTGTGTCTTTGGTTCGTAATTGCACAGGTAGCCATTACGTGGGCGCATTATAACGACGTCCGTTCCGCATCTCTAGGTCCAACTCGCTTGCCAGTACCTGCCAGGTCACGCTCCCTCGGTATTCTCTCGCCGTCCTCGCAGGACATTTGCTCGCATCTCATACTGGGCTGTCCTTAGACCGGCAATGTGGTAGAGTCTTTCACGTACTGGCATTACTCCTCCGTGCGATCACGGATAGACGTTATTAGCTTTTGTTAGTTCTTACATGAGTCCGTGTGGTCACGGAAAATTGACGTCAAAAAGGGCTGCATTGCAGCCCTTTGTCATTGGTCGTTCACATCGAGTCAGGCTTATTTGACGGCCTTTAACGGGGACAGCGGCACCACGTTGCGGGCGGCAACTTTGTCCAACAGCGGTTGCAGCTTCGCCCGGACCTCTTCGACATTGTAACTGGATCTCGCGGTGAACCGCACCAGCGCAAATTGGGCGCTGTCGCAGGCGTCTTGAAGCATGACATCCCGCTCCATCCGTTTTTTCAGGGAGTGTGACTTATCGTCCAGCTCGATGGCGCAGAGGTACCGGAAGTCATTGTCTGTTAAGCAGTAGTCCAGGTGCTTTGCAGAAATTTGGTTAAAGGATTTCTGCCAGAGTTTCTTATCTTTCTGGGTAGGCCGCAGCACGTCGGCTACACGCACCTTTCCGTAAATGCGGGCCTGGCCCTGAACGGCTTTCTCCAACGCAACCAGGAACGACTTTTCGCCGTCGGTAAAGAGTCCGTCCTGCACTTCATACGTCAATGCCGTATCGAGCTTTGCCGTGTCCTTCCCCTTTCCCTTACCCTTGTCCATGCCCAGCAGCAGCCCCACCACCGCTACGACCAGCACCACGATTGCAATCACTGTCATGCTCATCACGCTTCCTTATGATTTTCATTGCCCATCATGAGCCCGTTGTAACTTCCGCTTGCCGGGTGAGATCAGCTCTGGCCTTACCGCTCACGCTGCAACGGCACCAGCGGCTTCTCTTCCCTCAGTACCCAGCTCATCGTCGACGGAAAATACTTATAACCCGTGAGTTTCAATCGGGTCGTCACGAGTTTGCGAATTTCCGGCGGGGTTGCAACCCATTCGAGTTGCGGGAAACAGATCGACTCACCCCTGGCCAGACGTAGGTGCATGGAGCCAAAGAGGATCGCATCAAAGCGCGTGACCTCATTGCTGGTGAGAAGGGTCTCCACATTATCGAGGGCTTCGTTTACCAGCGCCTGCTTGTAGGCTTCCGAGGCTTCTTTCGCTTTGTCTTTCGCGGACTGTCTATCAGTTTGGCCTTCACGCTGAGCAATCATTGAGGCTCCTTGCTTGCTGTGATCTGCGGTACATCCGATAGGGCTGCTGATGCACCATGTGGAAAACGTCGAGGGTAAACAGTAACCGCCGCCTGGCAGCCCTCGCCAACGAATACCGCGATTGACTGCGTGCTTCCTTGATCTCGTTGACGATGGCTAGAATTTTGCCTTGCAGCGAGACTTTATCGCACGAGCACTCTTGCATCTCGGCGTCCCAGGTAGGGCACAAACGCTCATCGGTATGCCTATGAAAATCACCCACAGAAACCCCCTCAGCATGGCGTTCAGCGTAATTATTGCGCATATTCGAGATAAAAGTCATTAACGGACTGGCAGACCACTCAACGCCTGGATGATGCGGCCTAAGCCGCAAAAAATGCCTCTTGGGCCTCTTCGCGACTCGCATAATAGGCGATGCCTCGGGTGGCCCTGGACAACGAGTCGATGCCAACGATCGAGAACGACTTGATGACCACATCGCGAGCAGCTAGGTAGTGAGTGAGCTGCAGCATGGCGCAGCGTACCATTAACCGATCGATGTCTTCCAAGGACAGGCTGACATCCCCTACCCCGGCTTCTCCGCGCTCCAGCAGCTGTTGCTCCAGCCACAGGAGTGAGTTAATGCCCGACCCACAGCAAGGCTCGTAGTGCTGAAGCTCCTTTGATGACTTCGTCTCCGCCCCGCTTATCAGCTCTGCCATCAGCTGGCCAATCTCTGGCGGTGTGGGGTAGAAGTTGGTGCCCCGCTTCGAGAACCCGACTTCGCTCATCAGGATCCCCAGCACATCGCCGGTTGGTGCCGCCAGCATGGTGCTCGATAGCAATGCCGCCAACTCCATCGCGGTTTCCGTCAAATCAGGGGGAATGTGCTTTGCCGGAGGGTAGAGCCCGGACTGTTGGTAGCTCCACGTTTCGATGAACGCTTCGACGAACTCCGAGACGCCCATCCGATAGCGGGCTGTCTCAATCAGTTCCATGGCCTTGCTGATCTGCTGCTGCACGTTACAGGTCATCGGTACGCTCCCATGAGTAGGGGATGACGGGGTGCCTATCCGTGGCGGACATCAATCGTTAGATGTTAAAAGGCCCGCATTGGTACGGGCCTCTTGAGGGTTTAGCTCTGGCTTGATCAGCCAAAGTTCTGATCATCCCACGACTCATAATTACCGTCATATTGCGGCTCAGGCTGCTGTTGGGGTTGCTGACGCTGACCCGCCTGCCCCTGCTGACGCTGACCCTGCTGGTTCTGCTGGGGTGGACGCTGTCCTTGCGGGTTGGGATTGCTTGAGCGCTGGCCCTGCTGGGTTTGCTGGGGTGGGCGCTGGCCCTGTGTATTCTGCTGGCGCTGACCGCCCTGCTGCTGTTGGCCGCCCTGCTGCTGGTTCTGTCCTTGGCCGCCCTTGCTGGCCCCGAGCATGAGCATCTGGCCACTGAAACCATCGACCATGATTTCCGTGGTGTAGCGTTCGATACCCTGCTGATCTTGCCACTTACGAGTCTGGAGCTTGCCCTCGACATACACCTGCGAGCCCTTATTGAGGTGTTCACCTGCTATCTCAGCCAGCTTGCCCATGAACACCACTCGGTGCCACTCTGTACGCTCTCGATCTTCCCCAGTCTGCTTATCACGCCAGCTCTCCGAGGTAGCCACTGTGATGTTGGTGACGGTACCACCGCTTGGCAGTTGACGGACTTCAGGCTCCTGGCCCAGGTGACCAATGATCTGCACTTTGTTCAGCGAACGCATAGGTGTTTACCTCAATTGAGACAAGGAAGGGTGTAGCTCAGCTCCAACCAACGGGAAGCTGTGGCATTTATCAGGGATTTTCGTTGCATCTCGCGCCGATGCGGGCCGGTCCAAAAGTCACCAGAGCCAAAGCTCATCCCGGCATTCTCGGCCTTTTGCAGCGACTCAGCATCAAAGAGCTCGACATGGACACCACCGGTTTTCAGGTGGCTGACCGTGTAACCGCCAATGGCCTCACCCAGGCCGCCCTTGAGCAGCTTGCGGCGCAGTTCAGGCACCTTGTCAGCACCGAAAAAGGTGAAATCATCGCTCTCATAGAGCAGATCCGCGGTGACCCGCTCGATGACGCCCTTGGTACCGGCTAATCGGATTTGGCCTTGATAGTGGACGTAGAGCTGCAAGGTGCCATCTTCCCCGGTGAGCAGGCTCACATGGCGTGCTGTCGGAGCCCAGGACAATCCCGACGTGAACACAGTCGAAAACATATCGACCAGCTGGCCAGTGCGGGTTCGGGTAGAAGCTGGGTTGTGCAGGACCACCCGCATGAATTGGTTGGCCTCGGTACTAAACCGCTCCTGTGCCACCGCATCCTTGGCCACTTTAGGCCGCAGGGCCTTGAGGGCTTCGTAGAGGGAGTCTTTGATACTCATAGCCACCTCACTCACATTCGATAAACATACATTACAGCGTTAATCGCCAGAGTTCAACGTTTTTGTGAGTTATGGAAATTAAAAAAACGGCGCACTGGGGCCGCCGTCTCTTTAGGCATCACACGATGCTCGCTGTGCTCTTACGCATCAGTTCTGCGAGCCATCAGGTTGCACTATTCGTCCTTCAGTTCTTCCTGTACCTCATCCACGAGGCGGGATGAGAAGACTCGGGCCAAGACAGCCAAATCGTTGGAGTTGAGCTGCATGTCACGCAAGTGTTTAACTGCCACATTGCTCATGTGCTCAATCATGACGGCTTTGGCCAGCCATTGGATGTCCTTTGGAAGTACGTTGGAATCTTCCGCCTTGATGATGGCACTGTTCGATTTGCCAATGAGCTTGGCAAATGTGATTTGGTCCATACCAATCATTCGGCGGATCCGCACCAGGTCAGCACCCGTGGTGATGGGGCCGATCATGTACTGTTTCATCGCGTCAGCGGTAATTTCGCTCATTATAACCTCGGTTACCTTTGCAGTGTCGGTGGTGTTCAACGGCAGGGCTTAGGTCTTGCACCGTTTGTTGGGTTGTTGTTAATCACAAGGTTTAACTTGTGGTTTTGCACCTCTAGTATCGACTGCAACTAGAAACGCTTAAGAATGTCCGAGAAGGATCTTATTAGTTATTTTGTCAGAAATTATCTTGGTGTCGAGTAGCTAAACCGCTGAAAACCCTTAGTTTACGGGGCAAATGAAGAATTTCGATCACCTGTTATACACTTAACTCCTTAAAATTCATGCAATTAAGCTAATGTTTAAAAGAAATACCAATTAACAATTTTTTTTCATTCATTAAGCCTACGTCAAGTTTCAGCGCAGGAATCGTCCACTTCGCAAGAAAGCGTTTTCAAAACCCACCTCTAAAGGGACATTTAGGTTCGGCTTTTAACGTTAATAATCGCCGTCTCTTACGTTCGAATGTAGGAGTGTGACTAACCCCCGGTGTCAGAATAGTTGTCGCCTAATCTGAATAATCTAAATGTGAAGACCGGGGGCGGATAAAGAGTGTCGAATGGCTCGTTATTCAAGTGAGCGCAAGGCTGCTTTGCTCAAGAAGCTGCTGCCGCCCATCAATA
>RRZT010385198.1_pt1 | contig 10761 bp, 9 predicted proteins | sample 2165551 | NCBI WGS metagenome assembly RRZT01 (sample SAMN10456910, study PRJNA506462) | wastewater metagenome | biome: wastewater; feature: sludge; material: wastewater sludge; isolation source: wastewater sludge with Escherichia coli K12::gfp cells carrying plasmid... | place: USA: Moscow, Idaho ...
GCACCGGCGGCGGCCAGGGCTACGTGGTCGAATACCGCGGCAACGTCATGCGCGAGATGAGCATGGAAGGCCGCATGACGATCTGCAACATGTCGATCGAGTGGGGCGCCAAGGCCGGCATGGTCGCCCCCGACGACACCACCTTCGCCTACCTCAAGGGTCGCCCGCACGCCCCCGAGGGCGCCGACTGGGACGCCGCCGTCGCCTATTGGCGCACCCTCTACACCGACGACGACGCGGTCTTCGATGTCGAGGTCGACCTCGACGCCGACTCCCTGACGCCCTTCGTCACCTGGGGCACCAACCCGGGCCAGGGCGTGCCGCTGGGCGGCGCGGTGCCGTCACCCGACGACTTCACCGACCCGGTGGAGAAGTCCGCAGCGCAGCGCGCCCTCGAATACATGGGCCTGGAGGCGGGCACCCCGATGCGCGACATTCACGTCGACACCGTGTTTCTCGGCTCGTGCACCAACGGACGCATAGAAGACCTGCGGCTGGCCGCCTCGGTGATCGAGGGCCGGCACGTCGCCGACGGCGTGCGCATGCTGGTGGTGCCGGGCTCGGCCCGGGTGCGGCTGCAGGCGATGGAAGAGGGCCTCGATCAGATCTTCAAGGACGCCGGCGCCGAATGGCGCGAGGCCGGGTGCTCGATGTGCCTGGGCATGAACCCCGACCAGCTCGCGCCCGGCGAGCGCTCGGCGTCCACGTCGAACCGTAACTTCGAGGGCCGGCAGGGCAAGGGTGGACGCACCCACCTGGTCTCGCCGCCGGTGGCCGCCGCCACCGCCGTGCGCGGCACGCTGTCGTCGCCCGCCGACCTGCCCGCACCCGTCAACGCCTGAGGAGCGCCCGATGGACAAGTTCGACTCGCACACCGGCGTCGTGGTGCCGCTGCGGCGCAGCAACGTCGACACCGACCAGATCATTCCGGCCGTCTACCTGAAGCGCGTCACCCGCACCGGCTTCGAGGACGGACTGTTCGCCGCCTGGCGCAACGACCCCGAGTTCGTGCTCAACAACCCCGCGTACGAGTCCGGCTCGATTCTGGTGCCCGGCCCCGACTTCGGCACCGGCTCGTCGCGTGAGCATGCGGTGTGGGCGCTGCAGAACTATGGGTTCAAGGTGATCGTCGGCTCGCGCTTCGGCGACATCTTTCGCTCGAACTCGGGCAAGGCCGGCCTGGTGATCGCCACCGTGCCGCAAGAGACCGTCGAAAAGCTGTGGGACTTCGCCGAGGCCAACCCGGGCGCCGAGATCACCGTCAGCCTGGTCGACAAGACCGTCACCGCTGGTGACGACGTGTACGAGTTCACCATCGACGACTACACCCGGCACCGGCTGCTCGAGGGCCTGGACGACATCGGCCTCACCCTGCAGCACGAAGACCTGATCAGCGAGTTCGAGGCCGGTCGGCCCAGCTGGCTGCCCAGAACCCTTCCGGTGCGCACCGCCGGCTGATCGTCGCGCTGGTCGAGACCGTACGGCGAGGGGGAGCACAGAACTCTCGCCGGTCGAGTTTGTCGAGACCACACGGCTGGGGGGCGCGCGACTGTCGCTGGCAGAGCGTGACCCTGTTACGAGAGGCCGCGCTCCTGCTTCGTTGAAGGACGAGTCGAGACCCGTCCGGCAACTGGCTTCCGGCAAGCTCAACCGCCCGGATGCGTCCGGCGAGCCGGCCGCTGGCCCGACGCGGCAACCTGAAGGATCCAGATCCGAGCCTCCCGAGCGCGACTAGGTTCCGAAGGAATGAACTCCGTTATCAAACCGCAATTCAAGACCGTGTTTTGTTGCAGTTTGGACACGGCCGAGGGTGGGCGTGTCCACGGCCCCACCGCTCGCCAGTAGCCTGATTCGACCCCACCCTGGAGGTAGTCAATGTCTCGCGCGGAACTGTCGCTGGCGACGGTGAACCGCGCGCCGTCCGAACGGCTGTTTCGCGTACTGGCTCGCACCGTTGCCCCGCTGATGCGCGCCATCACCCGGCAGGACTGGCGCGGGGGCGACAAGGTGCCGCGCACGGGTGGGGTGATCGTGGTCGCCAACCACATTTCGAACTTCGACCCGGTTGCGCTGGGGCACTTTCTGATCTGGCACGGCCGCTGGCCGCGCGCGCTGGCCAAGAGCGAGCTGTGGCAGGTGCCCGTGGTGGGCTGGCTGGCCCGTTCGCTGGGCCAGATTCCGGTGCAGCGGCGCACCGCTCGGGCGGGCGAGTCGCTCACCGCGGCGGCCGCCGCTCTGGCTCGTGGCGAGTGCGTGGTGATCTACCCCGAGGGCACGATCACCCGCGACCCCGACGGTTGGCCGATGACCGGACGCCCCGGCGCGGCCCGGCTCGCCCTCGAGACGGGCTACCCGGTGCTGCCGATCGGGCAATGGGGCGCGCAAGAGGTGATGCCGGGCCCGGGCGTGGCGTGGCCGCGACTGCTGCCACCGCACACGATGCACATCAAGGCCGGCGACATGGTCGACCTGACCGACCTTCGCGAGGCGCGCGACGCACCCACGGCCGCGGCCGAGGCCAGCCTGCGCATCATGGACGCCATCAGCACCCTGGTGGGCGAGGTTCGCGGCGAGGCGCCGCCCGCCGAGCGCTACGACCTGCGAGCCGGACGACGCCTACCCAGAGACTGGGCCGGCGAAGCGGTCTGACTCGTGACTGGGCCTGCGCGGTCGTGAATGACGACCGATCGTGACGTTGCTGCGCCTCAGTCGCCCGGCGGCCGTCCAGAACCGGTCGTCATTTCACGAAGCCCCACGGCCGGTGGGGTTGCTGCGCCGTGCATTGCTCCCGAACCGGTGCAACCCGTCACGTGAACCGCTCGGTGGCGTCCGTCGTGGCGGCGATGGCGACCACTAGGGTGGCGTGTGCACCCGACCAACAGGAGGACGCATGACGCAACGCATTCGGGTGGGCATCGTCTTCGGGGGTGCCAGCTCGGAACACGACGTCTCGTGCATGACCGCCGGCGGTGTCAGCCGAGCCATCGACGCCGACCGGTTCGACGTGATCGGCATCGGCATCACCCCTTCTGGTCGTTGGGTTCAGGTGCCGGCCGACGAGCTGCGTGCGCTGCGCAAGCAGGGCGACGAGCTGCCCCGGTTGAGCGAGTCGCGCGCCACCGCCGTGCTGCTGCCCGGCGAGGCCGGCGGCGCCCGGGTGGCGACCATCGAGGGCGACCGGCTCGTCGACCTGCACGACTTCGACGTGGCGTTCACCCTGCTGCACGGCCCCTTCGGCGAAGACGGCACCATTCAGGGCATGTTCGAGCTGCTCGGTCTGCGGTATGTGGGGTCGGGCGTCGCGGCGAGCGCGAACGGCATGGACAAAGACCTGATGAAGCGACACCTGTCGGCCTCGGGATTGCCGGGGTGCCGGTTCGTCACGGTCACCGACCGGCAGTGGAGCCAGCAGCGGGAGCAGTCGATCGACCGCATCGCCAAGCTCGGCTATCCGCTGTTCGTGAAGCCCGCCCGCGGCGGTTCGAGCGTCGGCATCACCAAGGTCGACCGCGCGGACGACCTCGAACAGGCCGTGCTGTTCGCGCAGAAGTTCGACCCCAAGCTGGTGGTCGAAGAAGCCGTGCTGGGGGCTCGCGAGATCGAGTTCGCCGTGCTCGGCGGTCGGGGCGCGGCGCCCCGGGTGTCACTGCCTGGCGAGATCGTGATGCGCGAGGCGGGCGCCTTCTACGACTTCGACGCCAAGTACGTCTCAGACGACGACGCGGCCCTGTTGGTGCCCACCGAGATGGACGACGACCTGCGCCGTCGGGCAGCCGACGTGGCCGCCCGCACCTTCGAAGCCATGGGGGCCGAAGGGTTGGCCCGGGTCGACCTGTTCATCACCGCCGACGGGCACGTGCTGGTCAACGAGATCAACACCATGCCGGGCTTCACCCACATCTCGATGTTCCCGTCGCTCTGGGCGGCCTCGGGCCTGGACTACACGACGCTGATCACCGACCTGATCGACCAGGCCCTGGAGCGTCCGGTCGGCCTGCGCTAGCTCTGCCCGTCGCCTGCTCGGTTCCCACGGAGCATCGGTGCCCGACGTCGTCCCGGCACCCGTACGCAACGGTGCCGTGCACGCTTCGGTGCGCCAGCGCGTCCGCCGGCCCTCACGTGACTGCCCTCGTGACACGTCACTGCCTGCGTGCGGGCAGCGGGGTGTCACAAAGGCAGCTACGTGAACGGTCGCGGCGCGTGCGTGTGCGCCCGTGCGCCCCGGCCGGCGCTCAGCAGGGCTCTTCGACCGCCGGCACCTCGTGGTCGCGAATGGTCATGGTCAGGTAGATCGCCGAGCCGATCCACACCCCGACCAGGCCGATCCAATACGAGATCGACACGTGCTCGCCGAACAGCGTGATGCCGAGCAGAAACTGAATGGTCGGGGCCACGTACTGCAGCACCCCCAGCACGCCGAACTGCAGGCGCGGGGCCGCCACCGCGAAGAACCACAGCGGAATCGCGGTGACCGCACCGGCCGCGACCAGCATGAGGCTCATCGTCCAGGTCGTGCCGAACTGCCCCTGCGGGCCCAGCCACAGCAGGTAGGGCAGGGCCAACGGCGTCAGAAATGCCGACTCGATCAGCAGCCCCTGCAACGCGGTCAGTGTCGAGCGCTTCTTCACCACCCCGTACAGCCCGAAACTGCAGGCCAGGGTGAGCGAGACCCACAGGCCGTCCCAGTTGCCGGCCGAGATCACCACCACGCCGAGCAGCACGGTCGAGCCGCCGATGCGCGCACCCAGCCCCAGCCGTTCGCCGAAGATCAGCACCCCGAACAGCACGTTCACCAGGGGGTTGATGAAGTACCCCAGCGACGCCTCGACCACGTGGTGGTTGTTCACCGCCCAGATGTAGACCAGCCAGTTGGTGCCGATCAGAGCTGCGGCGGCCAGCAGCGTGGGCAGGGCGCGACGGGTGAACACCTTGGTGCGCAGCCAGTCCCACCGGGTGCGCATCGCGAGCAGCACGATCAACACCAGCACGAACGACCAGACGATGCGGTGCGCGAGAATCTCCAGGGGCCCGGCGGGCTTCAGCGCAGCCAGAAACGGCGGCAGAAAGCCCCACAGCAGGTAGGCGGCAACGGCGGCGCCCAAAGCCTGGTTGCGCGAGATCGGTGCCACGGGTCGGATGCTTCCACTCCATAACCTCTACGCTCAACTCTCATGGCAGGACGTTCGGTGGCCGAGACCGGCGAGTTCGAGTTGATCGGCGCGATCACCAGTGGGTTGCCCACCTCGCCGGCGGTGAGGGTGGGGCCCGGCGACGACTGTGCGGTGTTCGCCGTCGACGGCGACGTGGCGGTCTCGACCGACACCATGGTCGAGAACGTGCACTTCCGCCGGGCCTGGTCGAGCCCGAACGACGTCGGACGCAAGGCGGTCGCGGCAGCGGTGTCAGATCTGGAGGCTATGGGCGCCCGTCCGGTGGGGCTGGTGATGGCGCTCACCGTGCCGTCCGACCTCGAAGCCACCTGGGTGAGCGAGTTCTCGTTCGGCGTGCGCGAGGAATGCGCGAACGCCGGCGTGCTTTTGCTGGGCGGTGACACCACCCGTGGCCGCGACATCACCGCCACGGCCACGGTGTTCGGCGACCTGCAGGGGCGTCCCCCGGTGACCAGGGCGGGCGCGCGGCCCGGCGACGTGGTGGCGGTATGCGGGCGGCTCGGCTGGGCGGCGGCCGGTCTGACGGTGCTGAACCGCGGGTTCCGGTCGCCGCGGGCGGTCGTGGTGGCCCATCGGGTGCCCGAGCCGCCCTACGGCCAGGGCATCGTGGCGCAGCAGGCCGGTGCGACGGCGATGATCGATTGTTCCGACGGACTGCTGGCCGACTTGGCCCACCTGGCGCGGGCGTCGGGGGTGGCGATCGACGTCGAGACGTCAGCCCTCGACGTGGCCGAGCCGCAGAGCGTGGTGGCAGCAGCCGTCGGCGGGGGAGACCCACTGACCTTCATTCTCAGCGGCGGCGACGACCATGCTCTGCTGGCGACGTTCGCCGAAGACTCGGTGCCCGACGGCTGGCGGGTGATCGGACGAGTGCTGCCCGGCGAACCGGCCGTCACCGTGGACGGCGCGCAGTGGGAATCGGACGCCGGGTGGCGACACTTCCAGTGAGCCGCGGTCGAGCGTGTCGACGGGTGGTTTGACCGCCGGTTGAGCGTGTCGAGACCGCTCGGGGTTATCAGCTCATCGTCAAGCCGGTGTCGTCGGTATCAATCCGCCGCGGCCCGCCTCCTGACCTCATTCGGGGGGAGGTGTCTGCCATGACCGAGGTGGCCACGATGGTGCACGTCGCACGGCGTCCGCTGACGCTGCCCGACGGCACGGCGATGCAACTGCACGGCCCACTGCAACCGGACGTTCCGCTGGTGATCCTGCTGCACGGCTTCGCCGGTGATCTGGCGAGCCTGACGCGTCCGGGCCGAGACGCCGGCAGTTGGCGAGACGCTTTGCTGGGCGCCGGGTTCAGCACCCTGAGCTATCGGCAGTCGGAGCCGCTGGGCACCCTGGAGCCCAACGTCGACCAGTTGTTGCGCATCGCCGCGGGCCCCCTCAGCACCGACCGGCGGCTACGTCGACTGCCCCTGGTGATCGTGGCGCACAGCCGGGGCGGACTACTCGCCCGGGCGTTCATCGACCGCGCCGCCCACAACGTCGCGCTGGCGGGTGTGCTCGAGCGCATCGAACGGGTCGTCACGCTGCATTCACCGCATCAGGGGTCCGACTTGGCCGGCCTCACCGTACGCGTGGACGGCGCTGTGCAGCGGGTGAAGGGCCTGGTGGGGTCGCTCGGGCTGCGTCCGGCGGTGCTGGCTGCGCTGTGCCTGCTGTCAGGGTCGCCCGCAGTGGCCGAGCTCGCGCCGGGCAGTGCGCTGCTGCGCGACCTCGCTCGGCGGACGCCACCCACGGGCATCGCATGGCACACCTTCGGCGGCACCAGCGCCGACCTGGGACGCATCAGGCACCTGCTGGCCGCGCCGCACGATTCTGGGGCTCGGCCCGCGCCGGTCAGGCTCATGCGGGCCAGGGGGTTGGCCGAACTGCTCGGTGTGCTCGACCGGCTCGCCCTGCTGGCTCCGGCGCTGCGCGAGGGTGAGGGAGACCTGGTGGTCGCCGACACCAGCGCGCGACTGCCCTTCGCCGCGAGTCACCGGGTGAACCCGTTGACCCACATCGAGGCGCTCTGGGACGGCGCACTGCAGACCCAGGTGCTCGGCCTGCTGCATGCCGGCGATGCACTGGTGGCCGCGTGATGCGAATGCAATGCTTCACGGACGGTTCCGTCGGTTCAGGGACGATTCCTTCGGTTCAGGGACGGTTCCTTCGGTTCATTCTGAGCCGGACGTGCGGCACATTCACTTCGTTTTGACGACCGGCCCGGCCGCCGAGCCGATCACCGTGCGGGGATCGGCGGCGGCGGCCCAACTGCCGTCCGGACGGCGGGCGATCACGTGCGCGTGCCCCACCGCCGAGTCGAACGCAGGCAGCCGAACCACGCGATGGCCCCGGTCGGCCAGCCCCGGCAACCATGAGGGTGGCGCCTGCGCCTCGACGGCGACCTCGGTCTCGCCGCTGGTCCAGGTGTCGAAACCGGTCGGGGCGCGCAACGCCCAGCGCCCGGCGTCCACGGCATCGGCCGGCCATTGACCGTGGTGAAACAGCCGCGCCGCCAGTTGCAGCAGAATCTGCGGCTGGGCGTCGCCGCCCATCGTGCCGAACACCGCCCGCAGCCCCTGATCGTCGGTGGCCATGGCCGGCACCAGGGTGTGCGGGGGCCGCTTGCCGGGGGTGAGCTCGGCCGGGTGGCCGGCGATCAGGTTGAAGCCGAGCCCGCGGTTGTGCAGGTTGATCTGCGTGGACGGCTCGGCCAACTGCGACCCGAACCCGGCGGCGTTCGACTGAATCAGCGACACCGCCATGCCGTCGGCGTCGGTCACGCACAGGTAGGTGGTGTCGCCCGCCTGGCCGGGTGATTGCTGGCGCGGACGCCCCAGCCACTCACCCCGCGCGGCGGCCCTGGCCAGCAGGTGCTCGCCGTCGGCACCGTCGTAGAGCACCTCGGGCCGGTCGAAACCCACGGTGGTGGCGCAGGCGATCAGCAGGTCGGCCCAGGCGACGTCCGACGGATCGGGCAGGTCGCACGATTGCGCCACCACCGCCGACGCGGGCAGCAGGTAGCCCTGCGACGGCGGGGGAGCCACCCACAACTCCACACCCCAGGCGCGGGCGCGCAAAGGCGTCGTCCAGCGGGCGCAGTCCGTCGCCAGGTCGGTGGGGGTGATGGTGCTGCCGCGCATGGTCAGCAGCCCGGCGCCGAACTCGCCGCGGTAGAAGCCCTCGCGTCCACACGCCGACACGGTTCGCAGGGTGCGCGCCACGCCCGGACGACGCACCACCGACGACTCGTCGGCCACCTGGCGACTCAGTTCGCTCAGCTGCCGGCGCGCCGGTTGACCCAGCCGAGCAACCGACGCCGCCAGCGGTGCGCCCGCCATGAATCCGCGCTCGGCCAGGGCGATCGCCGGCGCGAACAAGTCGTCCATGGCCCGCGTGCCGTAGCGCCGTTGCAGGGCCAGCAAGCCGTCCACGCAGCCGGGAATCGTGACGCTGCGAGGGTCGCCCACCAGCGGCATGGTCGTGAGACCCTGAGCACGCATCGCGGCAGGGTCGCTGAACGACCCGGCGCGGCCGGCAGAGATCAGGCAATCGACCGACCCGTGGGCGTACACCAGGGCCAACAGGTCGCCGCCCAGCCCGCACAGGTGCGGTGCAGTGACGGCCAGCACGGCGTTCGCGGCGATCGCGGCGTCGACCGCGTTGCCGCCCGAGGCGAGAACGGCCAGCCCCGCCTCACTGGCGCGGGCATCAGCGCTGGCCACGAAACCCCGAGAGCCGCTCATCGCAGCATCGTATTCACCGGGGACGGTGCTGAACGTGTTGGGGACTCCGAATGGATGGGGACGGTTCTCCAACGGTTGGAGAATGAACCTGACCTGTTTCAGCTCAAATGTCGCATTTTCGGTGTTTGATCAGTCCACCCCGTGCGGGTTTGGACGGTGGTTGTGAATCTGATTGTTCCGTTGGTGGCGGTGGTGGGCAAGCCGGCGCTGCGCGGCGTCGTGGAGGCCCTTGCGGCGGGCGGCGCGGATGGCCTCGCCGCGGCCTTGGTGTTCATCCTCGGGGGTGACGTAGCCGATCGCTGAGTGCAACCGGATCGTGTTGTACTCGTGCTGGATCCGGTCGAGCTCGGCGCGCAGCACAGCCGGGTCAGTGATCGCCAGCAGGTGGGGCCATTCGGTCTTTAGGGTGCCGTTCAACGACTCGATCCAGGCCTGGTCGGTCGGTGTGGAGGGCCGGCCGAAGTGTTGCGCGATGGCGACCATGGCCATGAACTGGCGGGTGCCGGTGGCGATCATCTGCGAGCCGTTGTCGGAGACCGCCAACAGGATCGGGCTGACCCCGTCGTCGGTGTTCGGGTCGACCCGACCCGTGGCGGCTCGGGCCAGGGCATCCTCAAGCAGGCCCTCGGCTTCCAACGCGATGGTGAACCCGGCCTGGACCTGGGTCGTGGTCTCCTCCGACGACACCAGGTGGGTGAGCCACTTGCGTGAGACGAGGTCCTCGATGATCAACACCTTCGCCCCACACTTCATGAAGTGGGTGGTGTCGTAGATCCAGATCGAGTTCGGCCGATACGACGCCCAGTCCGGGAACGGCCTGCGTTCGCCACGGGCCAGCTTCGGCAAAGGGCGAAAGTGCTTGTCGGAGGTGATCAGCACCCGTCGCACCGTGGAGGCGGAGGCCCAGAACCGGCCCAGATAGGAGCCCCGATGAGCCAGCCGACGATGCGACCGGTCCCGTTCGCCCCACTCATCGAAGACCGCCACGATGGCGGCAACCTCCTCATCCAGCCGGCTGTTCACCGCCACCCCGCCCGGCTTGTGGTCGGTCAGGTCGGTGCGTCTAGCCTGCCAACGTTCCACCCTGCGCCGGCTGATCTTGAGCACCTCACAGACGGCCTGCACGCTCCAACCCTCGGCGGTCGCCTGGTCGACCAGGGCGAGCAGGCCCGCCTTGCCGGTGGCGTCAACCCGGGCCGGGACCGGGTCGTTCACCGCCATCCGGAGCCCCCTTTTCCCTCCAACAGCATCAGCTTGACCGCCAACTCCTTCACCGCCTCGCTCAACCGGGCGATCTCGGCGTTCGCTGCCTCCAACTCGACATCCCGCGCCGTCTTCCCGACCCCGGGTTTCGACACCGACAGGGCCGCCATCGCGCCCTCCTTGGCGACCTGACGCAACTTCATGATCGTCGAACGATCCACCCCGGCCGCCTCCGCAGCCTTGTTCACGGTTGTCTCGTCACGGACCAACTGAAGGAAAATCTCGTACTTCACCGACGGCGCCAACAACTTCTTCGCCCGCCTGGCAGGCCTCGCTGGGCCCGCCCCAGCATCCTTACTCGTCGCAGACATCAACTACTCTCTCTCGGATCAGCCAGACCCCCACAGTGTGGTCTGATCAAACCCCCGAAATGCGACACGATCCCTGACGCAAGACACGCAGCATCGGCACCACGTAGCTGCCTTTGTGACACGTGGCTGCCTGCACGCAGGCAGTTGAGTGTCCGGAGGGCAGCTACGTGGCAGCCCGCGTCCGGTGGAGAGCCGAGGTCAGTGTTGCAGAAGGGTCGCCAGCGGTCGGCGATTGTGGTCATGGCACGCTCGGGGACGAGCCGGGTGAACCAGTCCATCACC
>RRZT012033983.1_pt1 | contig 10761 bp, 7 predicted proteins | sample 2165551 | NCBI WGS metagenome assembly RRZT01 (sample SAMN10456910, study PRJNA506462) | wastewater metagenome | biome: wastewater; feature: sludge; material: wastewater sludge; isolation source: wastewater sludge with Escherichia coli K12::gfp cells carrying plasmid... | place: USA: Moscow, Idaho ...
CGAGGCCAAATTGCCCGGCATTTTTGTCGAGCAGGCGCAGTACGATGCGCTCGCCGTGGGTGGCTGGCAGGGTGGAGACACGCACGTCAACGGTGCGCCCGGCCAGACGTAGGCTAATGCGCCCGTCTTGTGGCAGGCGTTTTTCGGCAATATCCAGGTGCGCCATGATTTTGATGCGTGAGGCCATGGCTGCGTGCAGACCCCGGTGGGGTTGGGCAATGTCGCGCAAAACACCATCTTTGCGAAAGCGTACGGCGCAGTGGCGCTCGTAAGGTTCGATGTGGATGTCCGAGGCCCCCTCACGTACGGCTTGGGTCAGCAGCGCGTTAATCATGCGGATGATGGGTGCGTCGTCTTGGCTTTCCAGCAAGTCTTCCACAGCCGGCATGTCTGCCATGAGGGCGCTGAGGTCGACTTCTTGCCCAACGTCTGCGACGACTTCCGCCGCATTATTAGCCCCGCCATCGTAAAGCTGCGCCAGTTGCGCTTCAAAGGCATGCCGGGGTAAGGACTCTAGCGTAATGGGCACGGCCAAGGTGCGGCGCACTTCGCTGAGCACGCTCAGGTCTGCATCTTCCCGGAACAGGATGTGTGCGCTCTCGGCACTGGTGTTGCTCACCAAAATGCCGTGGTTTTTTGCAAAGGCGTAGGGTAAAGCGGGCGCCGTCATGGGAAGGGCACGCCTTGCTCAGAATTTTGCTCTGCCGGGGTGAGGGTATACGCGCTTTTCGGCGTTTTGGATTCCGGTAATGCCGGGGGTGGTGCACCAAAGTCCGGCAATTCTGGGGGGAGTTTTTCTTTGGGCATGAGGTCGCGTGGTTGGGCACTTTGGCGCTGCTGGCCAATGACGTAGTCGTAACGCGGATTGGTGATGCGGGCGTTATCTTCTGCGGTGCGCAAGATGACCGGGCGTAGGAAAACCACCAGATTGGTTTTGGTGCGTGAGCGGTTGTCGTAACGGAAAAGCTGACCTAATACGGGGATGTCGCCTAAGTAGGGCACTTTTTCAACATTGCCGCTGTATTTGTCTTGCACCAAACCGCCTAGGGCAATGATGCTGCCATCATCGACGAGAACAGAGGATTCGATGGCGCGCTTGTTGGTTGTAGGCCCGGCGTCGTTACCCACGGCGGTTGCGCTGGTGCTAGAGCTTGAGCTATTTTCAACAACCGAAGAGGCTTCTTGATAAATTTGCATATGCACCAAGCCACCCTCTGTAATTTTAGGTTTGACTTGGAGGGTAAGGCCAACGTCTTGGCGCTCATAGGTGTTGAAAGGTGAAACCGTGGTGCCGGATGTGGTGGAGTAGGAGCCGGTTTTCATGGGGACGGTTTGTCCCACAACGATGCGGGCTTCTTCATTATCTAGGGTAATGATATTCGGCGTGGAGAGGATATTGGCGCGGTTGTCAGATTCTAGAAAGTTCGCCAAAAATCCTAGCGTGGTGATTTGTTGGCCGCCTAAAGTCAGGGTGCCGCCACCTACCAGTAGATTAAGCCCTTTGCCCACGCTGGCGCCGGTTGAGGAAATGGCGCTGAGAATATTGCCTTGGCCGGTGGGGCTAAAGTTGGTGCCTCCCACAACGTTGCCTTTGTTGGCGTTCCATTGAATGCCGATGTTGGAGGCGCGATCATCGGTGATTTCAACAATTAAAGCTTCCACAAAAATCTGCGCCCGGCGCCGGTCGAGTTGGTCAATGACGTGGCGCAGGTTGTTGTAGATGGCATCGGGGGCGGTGATGATGAGTGCGTTGCTGCCGGGGTCTGCCTGAACCGGGCCGCTGCTGCTTTTTTGATTGGCGTTATTATTATTGTTGGCTAGGCGAGGCGTGCTGTTATTGCTACTGCTATTGGTTTTATTGGTGCTGTTGCTGTTTTGAGCGCTTTTATTGTCGGTGTTTGAAAGTTTGTTGCCTTGGCCCGTGGTGCCGTCGCCTTGACCGGCAAGAATGTTATTGAGTGTTTGTGCGACAAGCGTGGCATCGGCATTTTTTAAATAAACAACATGGATATTGCCCCCGGCGCCGGGTCGGTCGATGCTCTCAATGAGTTTGCGCACCGCCATGAGTTTTGCCGGGTTTTCTGCGCGAATCAGCACGCTGTTTGAGCGGGCATCGGCAACAACATTCAGCATTTGTGTACTGTCGCCCTGTGAGGAAGCCATGGAGCCGGGGCTGCCGCTCCCATTTCCCATGAGTTTGGTGATTGTTTCGGCCACATCTGCCGCAGCGGCGTATCGCAGCGCGACGGTTATCATGCCGTTTTGAGGAACGTCGATGGAGTCGATCACACGGCTGATGCGGGCGATGTTGTCGGCATAGTCGGTAATCACCAAGCTGTTATTACCCGGGAAAGCGTTGATGGTGTTATTCGGCGCAATGAGGGGGCGAATAACATTGAGCATTTGCGTGGCAGGCTCATATTTGAGCGTAAACACCTGGGTCACGAGCTGTTCGCCGCCTTTGGGCTTGGTGTCTTTGCTCACGGGGGTTGCGTGCAGTCTGGCATCGGTTTCCGGCACAATTTTGGTTATACCTTGCCCTTCTACGGCCGTAAAACCTTGTAGACGCAGCGCAGAAAGCAAGATGTCATACGTCATTTTGCGGGGCACCGGCGTATTGGTGACAATGTTCAGTGTGCCTTTTACCCGGGGATCGATTAAAAAGTTATGGCCTGAAATCTTGCCAATGGCTTTGATGACAGATTCAATATCCGCATTGGCAAAGTTAAGCGATACATTGTTTGCATGTTCTTCTACGGAGGGCGAAGAAGACTGCGCCCACGCGAGTTGTGGGAGTGCTAGGGTGATCGCAAGAGCAAGTGGGCAAAGACGGACAAAAGGCATCATAGTGGGACAGTCTCAATCGTTTCGGGCAGCGTTTAGCCGGGCAGGGCTTGTTTGATTACGTTGTATGGCAACCGATGGCGCAGATGGGTTAATAATAGGCGGGGCGATGCTGGCCGGGCGGTTCTGTGCCAGAGGCACGGTTTGGCGTGTGCCCGCGTATTCTAGTTCAACGGCTTCCGCGCTGAGGCTGACTAAGCGTGCGCCATCGGGTAAGGAGTCGTTTAGTTGAAGCGTATGGACTTTTTCGTCACTGGTTTGAATGAGCGCAAAACCGGGCAAATTGCCTGCAAAGCCGGTGGCTACACCAATGAGCGTGTGTTGACTGGCTTGCGCAAGAGATTGAACTTGCTCTGCGTTGCGAGATGTGCCGCCGGTAATACGTTGGGCAGCCTCTTGCGCAGATAAGGTGGTTTGAGTCTGCGCGCTAATTGTTGCGGGAGCATTTAAACGCCAAAATAGGGTGGCGCTGACCCAAGCAGTGCAGGCCAGTGCAGCAAACCATGCGAGTGACACGAAAAAATGCGCACGATGAGTAAAAAAAAGCAGGCGCTTTGAAGCGATCAAAACTCAGTCCTTAAACGTTTAAAAAGCAAATGCAAAGCCCGCATGTTACACCGCCTTGGCATGGCCGTGAAATGCTCCCCCGTATTAATTAAAGTGGGCTTGTTTTTGAATGACCGGGAAAATAGCTTGTTTAGGCTGTTAAACTGCGCTTTTGCGTGTAAAGAGGCGTTTTTTTAAGCGCTAATTTGGCCTATTCAGCACGCTGTATAGCAAAGTTTTTTAATTTTTGTGGAAATATCTCGAAATGTTCTATCAACTCATACGTCCTTTTCTATTTTCACTTCATCCTGAAACGGCTCATCATTTAGGCATTGCGGCTATGGCACATTTGGGGCGTGTCTTGCCACCGCCCTCGGCGCCCGAGGGTAACCCTGTCACGCTCATGGGCTTAAATTTCCCTAACCGGATTGGCTTAGCAGCCGGGCTGGATAAAAATGCAGAGGCGATTGATGGCTTTGCTCGTTTAGGTTTTGGGCACATCGAAGTGGGTACAGTCACGCCGCGTGCACAGCCGGGCAATCCTAAGCCGCGCATGTTTCGTTTGCCGGAGGCGCAAGCCATTATTAACCGCATGGGGTTTAATAATGAGGGCGTAGAGGCATTGATTTTGGCGGTACAGCGCGCGCGTTACCGGGGTGTGCTGGGGGTGAACATCGGTAAAAATTTTGATACGCCTATTGAACGTGCTAAAGATGATTACTTGTACTGTTTTGAAAAGGTTTATGCCCACGCAAGTTATGTCACGGTGAATATTTCTTCGCCTAACACCGCCAATTTGCGTCAGTTGCAAGGGGCCGGGGAGCTGGATGTTTTATTGGGCAGTTTAAAAGAAGCTCAAGCGCGTTTAGCCGATCAGCATGGGCGTCACGTGCCTTTGGTATTGAAAATTGCACCGGATTTAGAGCCCGTGCAAATTGAGGCGATTGCCAAGGCGCTTGTCCAACATGCTGTTGAGGGCGTGATTGCGACGAACACGACGCTTTCGCGCGAGAAGGTGAAGGGATTGCCGCATGCTGATGAGGCCGGGGGCTTATCTGGTTCCCCGGTTTTTGAGCGTTCAACGCAGGTGCTGGCTGATTTAGTGCGCCATTTGGATGGGGCCTTGCCTGTGATTGCAGCGGGGGGTGTGATGAGTGCCGCACAGGCCCGGGAAAAACTGCAGGCGGGTGCTCAACTTGTGCAGATTTATACGGGCTTAATTTATCGTGGCCCCGGCTTGATTCGTCAAAGTATTGCTGCGTGCGAGTCGTTCAGCCCAGGTGGGGAAACGCGGTGAGTTTTAGGGTACAGGGCATGAGCCTTGGTGCGGTATTTTTAGCATGGGTTGTGGGGGTGAGCGATGGCGATACCTTGCTGGTTCGCCCTGAGGGGGCGCCACCACACAAAGTGCGGGTTGCTTATATTGATGCGCCGGAGCATGAGCAGCCTTTTGGGACGGCTGCTCGAAAAGCGCTCTCTAGCCTTTGCTTTAAGCGAAATGCGCAGATTAATCCGATTAATTTAGACCGTTATGGTCGTGTGGTGGCCGAGGTAAAGTGCGCCGGCACCGACGTTGCCACAGCGCAGGTGAGCGCGGGCATGGCTTGGGTGTATCCGGCGTATGCACCTAAGCAGAGTGCTTTGTACGGGTTGGAAGAAACGGCACGCTTAAATAGACAGGGTTTGTGGCGTGATGCCAAGCCCACGCCGCCCTGGCGGTGGCGTCGCCAGCAGCCTTAGTTGCTGCTGACGACATTTTTTGGGGATGTGCTTTTAACGCTCTTCTAGGCGGATATCGACGTAAGTGCGATCACGCAATTCTCGTAGAAAATCTTCGTAGGCTTCGTTGATTTTTCGCTCGCGCAAGGCGGCGCGCGCATTCATCCTGCGGCGCTCGTCTGTCATGCCCTGTGTGCGTCGCTCGATCACTTGAATCAAGTGCCAACCAAAGGGGGTGCGGACGGGCTGACTGACGGCGTTGATGGGCAGCGCATTCATGGCTTGCTCAAAGTCTGGCACGGTGTCGCCGGGGCTGAGCCAGCCAATATCCCCGCCCTTGGCGGCAGACAAGTCAGCGGAATTGCGTTTTGCCATTTCGGGGAAATCGGTTTCACCGCTCACAATGCGTTCGCGTATGGTTTGGATACGGTGCCGTGCCTCTGCGTCGGGCAAGGTATCGGAAATTTTTATCAGAATATGGCGCGCGTGCGTTTGGGTCACAGGGGCGGCATCTTTTTCATCCGTTCCGCGTTTTTCAAGCAATTTCAAAATGTGGAAACCGGCTGAGCTTTGCATGAGCGGAGAAATTTTGCCGGGGGTCAAATTACGTGCGGCATCGGCGTAGAGTGTGGGCAGATGTTCCAGCTCGTGCCAGCCAATATCGCCGCCTCTTGTTGCATCGTTGGTATTCGAGTAGCTGGCGGCAAGGGTGGCAAAGTTTTCGCCTTTTTCGAGCTGTTTATAGACGGATTCGGCCTGCGCTTTGATTTTAGCCACCTCTTTTGCGCCAGCGCCCTCTGGGATGCGGATCATAATGTGTGCAACGTGGATTTCATTTTTAGTGTCGTTGCCGCGTGCGTTGAGAAAGTTGTCGACTTCGGCGTCGGTAATCAGAATTTTGCTGTCGACTTCTCGTTCTTTTAAGCGCTGTATGGTGATTTCGTTACGCAGTTCTTCTCGGAAGCCGTCCCAAGAGATGCCGTCTTTGGCCAGTTGTGCTTGCATATTTTGGCGCGTAAGTTTGTTGACTTCGGCAATGCGTTCAGTGGCCCGGTCAAGGGTGGCGTCGTCAATTTCGATGCCATTTTCTTTTGCCATTTGAATTTGCGCGCGCTCAATAATCATGCGCTGTAAAACCTGCTGTTGGAGTCGTTTTTCATCGGGTAGGGGCGTGCCGGCTTTAGTCAGTTGGGAGGCCACTTGCTTATATTTTTTTTGTACTTCTCTGAGGCTGATAATTTCATTGCCAACAATGGCAGCAATGCGGTCGCCCAGCGCGTCGTTTTGGGCTTGTGGTGCAGCTGCTGGCGCAGGGGGCTGGGGGGCCGGTGTTTTGGTGTTATTTTTTACATGCTTTTCGCTACTGGGCCGTTGAGGCGCCGCTTCGAGCAGGGGGCTGGCCAGAAGGCATAGGCAGCCGAGTAGGGAGGAAATGTAGCAAGCGCGTGATTGCATAATTTGAACCTATGGAGCAAAAAATAATGAAGGAATTTACTCTTCCCCAAAAATGGGGTCTGTGTGGCTGCTGTTGTTAATATTGCCATAGCCGAAAATAGAGCGCTTGAGTAAGTTGACTGGGCTGGAGCCAATGCTGACTAAACCGCCTAACTCAAGCTGGAAAAAAATGGATTGCGTGGCACGGTCTTCGCTGGTGGTGTAGCGATGAAATGCAGTGCGAAATACCCAGCAGCCTGCGTTATATTCTAAACCGGCCAGCGCCTCTGTGATGCGATGATCTTTTAAGGATTTGGTGTAGCGCCCTACACCATACCAGCCTGCCCCCAAGGGCCATTGGCCGGTTAGATCAATATCGCGCAGGGTGTCTTTGGTGTAGCGAAAACTGGTGGATAGGGCTTTGGCATAGGCGGGTTGGTAACGCAGCGTGGCATTAAAACGCTCTGTTTCTTTTTCATTTATGTCGTATTGTGCGGCGGAGTCGAATTTGAGCGTGGGCGATATTTTTGCGCTCAGGGCTGCGAGTGTGTCTGGGTGGCGGTCTGTGCGGGTACTAAAACCGGCTAAGGGCACTTTTAAGTCTGCAAAATAGTGGCGTTGCCCAAGTGCTACACGAAGACGCTCTTCGCCGGAGTTGGCGTCAATGAGGCGTGAGCTGAGCGCGGTTGTTATCTGGTTCGCATTGGCAACCCGGTCTGCACCAGAATAAATGTTGTCTGAGAAAAATTGCGCAAAATTAATGTCGTAAAGTGCGGAGTCAAAATTGGGCAAATCGTTTTGTGAACGGTAAGGCACATAGAGGTAGTAAAGCCGGGGTTCGAGTGTTTGCGTAAAATTTCGACCGCCAAATTGTGTATCGCGCTCAAAAATGAGGCCGCTATCGATCGATGTAATGGGCACACTGCGCGAGGGGTTGCGTGAGGTGTTTGGGTGAATATCGTCCAGATTGTACTGTGTTGTTTGTAGGCCGAATTGGGGCTTGATAAAGTACCCCGCGTTTTCTAAGGGCAGGCCGATTTTTGGGTACAACGTCGTGCGGTTGCCTGTGGGCAGGGCTTTACTTTCATTTTCAAAGGCGACAAATTCTGAATTCAGACTTAAGCTCAGGCCGCCGGGCAGTTCTTCTTTTTGTGCATTAAAGCTTAGCTGAGGCAGGCGGCGGTAGGGGGTGCTATTGTCCAGTGTTTGGTAGCTTTGCATCAACGCCCCGGCGTTCCACCATGAGCCGATATCGTAGTTTAGACGTGCCTCACGAACGAGGTTGACTGTAGAAGTGGTGACAACTTTTGCGCCGAGATCTTTTAGGTAGTTATCGTCAGAAACCGCGTTGATGTTGAGACTGCCAACAAGGCCGGGGTAAAGGTTTTGGGCGTGGCGTATGGACGCTGCGCCGCGTGAGCCGCCATAGACCAAATCATTGGGCACCCATTCTATGCGGTCTTGCCCGGCGCTGTTAGGGGTGATGTAACGATATTCGCCGCGCATCTCCAAGCCCCGGCGCCCCATCCAGCGTGGGGTAATGGTGGCATCATAATTGGGCGCTAGGTTAATGTAGTACGGTAAAGAAATGTCGATACCGGCCACGTTGGAGGTGCCGAAAGTCGGGGTCAAAAAGCCAGATTGCCGTTGGTTGGCCAATGGAAATTCTAACCATGGCGAATAAAAAATGGGCAGATCTTTGAAATAGAGCAGGGCGTCGTGTGCGGTGCCTTTTTCCCGGTCAATGTCTAAATCGAGCGTTGGGGCGCGAACGTACCAATCTGGATTGGGGGCCGGGCAGGTGCTCCATGTGGCTTGGTTCAAGTTGTAATGGTTCTCACCTTCCAGGAAAAGCGTTTGGGCCTCTCCGCCAGAGGGCGTGGTTTGAGCCGGTGTAGCCTGTTTGGGAGGCAGATTTTTGGTGATAGTGTAGTGTGGTGTTTCAAAGCTGCCCACTTTTTCAGACAGCATGATGCTTGCAGAGGGGCCTGTGATTAAGGCTTTGTCTTGTATTAACCAAACATGCCCTTGAGCATAAGCGATATCGGTCAGCTCTTCGTAGCGCAGGGTGTCTGCGATGACGGTGGTTTGTGGGCTTTTGATTTCAGCATTGCCAATGGCCTCGATGCTTTGGCCTCGAACGCCAATGATTTGATCGCCCTTGATCTGTGTCTCTGTATCGGATGTTTGAGCTTGCACAGGCGGCGGACTGGTTTTTTCCGTTGTGTCAGTAGAAGCCGGGGCGGATGCGGTATTTTTCGAAGAGGAGACTACATCAGGCGTTTTGGCATCCGTTGTGTGTGTTTGCGTGGGTAACGGGTTGGCCGCTTCCGTAGGACCGGGGCGTGCCTGAAGCGGAGGTGTTAGACGTTTTGTTTCTGGCAAAGCTGAGGTCTGTTCACTTTGCAGCGCGGGCGCTAAAGATTTTGGTGCAAGGGCCGGGCTGGGTACCGGGGTAGTATCTTTTTGAGTAGAGAGTAAATCCGGGGCAATGTTGAGTTTGGGCAGGTTTTCTGCCCAAGCCTGACTGGAGAGGCAGCATAGCAAAAGCGGAATTAGACGCATGCGAGGCTGGCGTGAAAGGGTGAGAGGACAGAGAAAAGGTGATTTCAAACGCATGCGCAAACCTACATTAAAGCCAAGCTTTGGTAAGATGACGCATTCTACACGAAGCTATAGGAAGCGCCGCTTGAAACGTAAAGAACTTGCCCAGGCTTGGCTAAATGCCCATTTTGCTCCTCATGCGGTAACGCTGATGCCCGCTTCTGCCGATGCCAGTTTCCGCCGATATTTTCGCGTGATGGTGGCGGGGCAGACCGACACCTATATTCTGATGGACGCCCCGCCCGACAAAGAAAACTGCGCGCCTTTTGTGCAGGTGGCGTCTTTGCTTTTAGAGGCCGGGCTCACGGCGCCCAAAATTTTGGCGCAAGATTTATCGCAAGGCTTTTTGTTGCTGACGGACCTTGGGCGTGCCACGCTACTGGAGCACTTTAATACTTTTGCGCTAGACCCCGTGCAGGCCGACCCGTACATGCGTGCCAGCACGCGTGCGCTGGTGAAGTGGCAACAAGCCTCCAAGCCCGGGGTGTTGCCCGCTTATGATGAAGCTTTGTTGCGTAAAGAGCTGGCGTTGTTCCCGGAATGGTTTGTGGGCCGTCATTTAGGCTTGAGCTTAGATGCCAAACAACAAAGCGTGTTAGAAGAAGCTTTTGATGCATTGGTGGAGTCGGCCCTTGCGCAGCCTTGCGTTTACGTGCATCGGGATTTTATGTCGCGCAACCTCATGCTCAGCCCAGAAGGCGCACAAGGTTTGCCGGGTATATTAGATTTTCAAGACGCCGTTTATGGCCCCATCACGTACGACATCGCCAGCCTCACGCGCGACGCTTTTCATTCATGGGATGAGGAATACGTGCTGGATTGGACGGTGCGCTACTGGGAAGCCGCCCGCACGGCGGGCTTGCCGGTAGAGGATGATTTTTCAGCGTTTTATCGCGCTTTTGAATGGATGGGTTTGCAGCGTCATTTGAAAGTAGCAGGTATTTTTTGTCGCCTGACCTATCGGGATGGCAAAGCAAAGTATTTAGAAGACGTTCCGCGCTTTATGGGCTATATCCGCGCAACGGCGCACCGTTATAGTCGGTTTACGCCGTTACTGCGTTTAATCGACACTTTAGAAAACATTGAAACCAAAACCGGGCTCACCTTTTAACGATGAAAGCCATGATTTTTGCCGCAGGCCGGGGGGAGCGGATGCGCCCCTTGACCGACACCACGCCTAAACCGCTCTTAAAAGTGCAGGGCAAACCGCTGATTGAATGGCACATTTTAAATCTGGCCCGGGCCGGGTTTAAGCAAATTGTAATTAACCACGCTTGGTTAGGCGAACAAATCGAAGCCGCTTTGGGCGACGGTGCGCGCTGGGGCGTGCATATTCTGTGGTCTAGGGAGCCCGGCGCGCTCGAAACCGCTGGCGGCATTGCCTACGCCCTACCTTTATTGGGTGAGGCGCCGTTTTTGGCCGTGTCTGCTGATATCTTTAGTGATTACGATTATTGCCAACTGGTGCCAAAACTTCGAGCAATGGCCACGGGAGGGGCGGAACAAGCCGCGCATCTGGTGATGGTGCCCAACCCGGACTTTCACCCTAAGGGGGATTGTGGCTTAAATGCAGAAGGTCGCTTGGTGTTAGAGGGCGGGGAACGGCTCACTTAC
>RRZT011055366.1_pt1 | contig 10760 bp, 10 predicted proteins | sample 2165551 | NCBI WGS metagenome assembly RRZT01 (sample SAMN10456910, study PRJNA506462) | wastewater metagenome | biome: wastewater; feature: sludge; material: wastewater sludge; isolation source: wastewater sludge with Escherichia coli K12::gfp cells carrying plasmid... | place: USA: Moscow, Idaho...
CTGGTGACCCTTGGACTCAAAGAACTTGAGGAATTTCTCGCGAATTTCGGCACTTTTCATCGGTATTTGTCCCTGAAGGGGCGGATTTCAAAGGGTTTTGATTTTAGCACCGAAAAGTACACAGACCGACCGCCCGACGATTCGCAAGGCATTGCCGGCAAGGCCTCAGGGCCTGATCGGAAGAGCGAAGAGAAGCGCCGCCCTACAGGCCGCGCAAGGAATCGATACGGTCGCTGAAGACAGCGGTGACACCGCGAGCGAGTAGCGCCTCGGCATCCTGACGGTCGTTGACGGTAAAGCAAAGAACCGGAATGCTGGCCGCCCGCGCCGTGGCGAGCACCGAATCGTCCAGCTTGCGCGCGGCGCAGTGCAGGCTGTACGCGGCGACCGCGTCCATTCGGCGCATCCAGTCTTCCGGCGGACGAACGCAGAGATAACCGAGCGGCAGCTGCGGCGCGACGCGCCGGGCGGCGACAAGCGCTTCTTCGGAGAAGGAGGACACCAGGGGCAACGGCGCGTCGCCCCACAACTCGAGAATCCGCCGTGCCACGGTTTCGCCGGTGATTTGCTCGAAACCTTGCGCCGGCTTGATCTCGACGTTGGCGAGGAGCCCGAGCGTCCGGCACGCGCGCGCGACGGCCTCGAATGTCGGCAGCGGTTCGCCGGCAAACGCACGGTGCTGATGAGCACCGGCGTCGAGCGTGCGCAAGATCGTGTCCGGGGTTCCGCAAACGTTGCCGCGCCCGTTCGTCGTGCGCTCCAGGGTTTCATCGTGGATCACCCACGGCGTGCCGTCGGCCGAGAGCATGACGTCGAACTCGACCGCGCGATAGCCGAGCGCCGCGGCGATCGGCAGTCCGGCCAAGGTATTCTCCGGCGCCAGCGCACCGCCGCAGCGATGCGCAATCACGCGCGGGACTTCCCAGGCCGGCGCAGGACGGATCACTTCTTGCCCTTACCCCTGGACTTGGGTGCAGCCGTTGCCGTGTCCAGCGCGGCAATCTTCAGCATCGCGGCGTTGCCCCGCTCCACCGCACTGTCGAGCGCTTCCTTGGCCGGCTTCTTGTCGGCCCAGACGGTCTCCAGTTCTTCTTCGACGATCTGGCGAACCTGTTCGATCTGCGCGACGCGCACCTTTGGCGGCACGCCCTTGCCCTGCAGTTGCGCATAGGCGATCTTCAATCCACCGAGGTCGGCGCCGAGCAGCTTGGTGCTGGCGGCAGCGCGCGCCACCGGTGTCATCGGCAGATAACCCCCCGCCAACGTCAGGCCAATCTGAACCTCCGGCCCGAGAACGTAGTTCACGAACTTCGCGACCCCCTTGATCTCGGCAGGCTTCATCCCGGAGGCAAGCCACAGCGAAGCGCCGTCGGCCAGCGTGTTTTTCGGCGCGCCGTAAACATCATCGTGATATGGCAACGGCGAGACGCCCACGTCCAGCGACTTGTTCTCGTTGAAAGAGGCGAACAGCGACGAAGAACTGGTCAACATACCGCACTCGCCCTTGGCGAACCGGTTGTCGGCCTCGTCCTTGGGGCCGAAATAGGAGAAGTACTTGCTCTTGTACCAGGTGGCCATCATCGCGATGTGCTTGACCTGGGCGAGGCCATTGAAAGCCAGTTTGCCCTTGGCGTCGTTGACTTCGGCGCCATCCCAGGCGCTGACGTTGTCGATGAACACCTGCACCGGCCATGACGTGGTGAACGGGCAACTGCTTCCCGCGTCCGCGAGTTTGCCGGCGGCTTCCTGAGCCTCGAACCAGGTTTTCGGCGGATTCTCGGGGTCAAGGCCAGCCTTGCGGAACAACGCCTTGTTCACATAGAGCACGGGCGTCGAAAACGCGACCGGCAGGGCGAAAAGCTGCCCCTTGGCGTCAGTCAGACCGTCGCGCAGTTCGGGCGAAAGCTTGCTGGCGTCAAACTTCTCCTTGGCCTCGCGCATCACCTCGTGCAGCGGCTTGAACTTGGTCTTGTTGGCCACGAAGCGCGAATACTCCTCGCGCGTCACGAAGTTCAACTGCTTCGGCGCGTCACCCTCGCCACGGCGGACGAGCGTGACCTGAACATCCTTGTTTTCCTTGTTGAAACTGGCAATCAACGGCAGCAGGCGCTCGGCGCGGACTTCATCGAGACGATGCGACAACTCGAGTTGAACCGGCGTCGCCGCGGGAACGGCAAGAACGGGCGCAGCGAGAACGAGACCGCCAGCGGCCATGAGAATTCGGGAGTAAAGCATTTGGTTTCCTCGGCAAAAACGACAGAGCCGACAATTATAGTGGCGCAGACACGGTTTGGACGAAGGATGATCCCGCGATCGAATCGCCGATTTAACAAAGTACGAGCCAGCGATGGACGCACCAGCAATTGTGGTTAAAATGCCCGCTATTCCAACCTTCTTCCGGAAAAAGACGTGCCAGAGACCGGCAGCTCCATGCGAACAGCCCTGATCGCAACGCTATTGTTGATCGGTTTATCGGGCTGCGACGTCGTCAAGCAACGCATGGGAATCGTCGACCCCGCGGAGAAAGCCGCTCAGTCCGATGCTGAGGGCAGGGCGGTCGGCGGTGCCTGCCGCCAGTCCGGCCGCGCCATCGAAGACTGCTACTCGATCTACTCCTGGCTGCCCAAGGCTTCCATCTACGAGGGCTGGCGCGACATGGATGCGTACATGCGCGACAACAAGCTGGAAACGGTCGAACCGCAGCTGCCACCGGTCGCGCCGCCAACGACAGCAAAGAAGAAAGCCGCGGCGACAAAAGAAGATGTTGCGGCGAACGAGAGCAAAGCCACGCCGGATACCAAGGCAACGACCGCACAACACTGAGCGCGTGCCCACCGGAAGAAGCGCCAGCCCGTGCGACGGGCGCCGGCAAACAAGAAGGATGCGTCATGAATCAAGAAGAATGCCGATTGGTCACGCGCAACGACTGCCTCAGATAGCAAGGTCCGGATCGCAGCCATGCCAGACCCGACCGGAGTAGCCGGCGCGCCAGCCGCCCCCTGTGAAGACGCGTTCTTCATTCTGCGCGACTGCAGGGAACGCTTCCAGCGTGGCCTCGCCGAAATTGTCCGCCAAGCCGGTGTTAGCGCGCCCGCGGTTATCGATGCCTTTGTGCGCGAGATCGCGACGGCTCACGACGAGCTTGCCGCATCGTCCAGAGCGGACGGCTTCGGGCAGACAGATGGCCTGACGGCATCGCGCATCAGTCTCGTCGGCAACGACGATCTCGAAGTGGAAATCCGCATTGGCGACATCATCACCCGACTGAAGGGGAACGAACGCATCGATCGCTGGCGTGTGCAACTCCGCTACATGACCTTGCTCGACCGACCGAAGATGACGGCCGAGGACAACCCGGCCGGACTCGAGCCGGTCAGCCGCGGCCTGTGGGCGATCTGCCAGACGACCAAGGCCGGCCTCGAGCAAAACCTCGACATCCTCGATCGACTCGAGGCGCAACTACAGGCTGGCTTACCCGACCTATATCGAGAGCTCAACGCCCTTCTCGAACAGCGCGGCGTCGCGTTACCGCCGACGCGCCCCATTCAGCGCAGTAGCGGCAGTACAGTCACGCCAGAGGCCGCTGCGCGGTCCGGTACATTGCCGGCCAACGCGCTCTCCGCCTTGCAAAGCAAGTTGTTCGAGCAATCCGGCGAGGTCGGCGTTTCAGCGGGGGCGTCAGATGACGGCCCGGTTGTGGGCAACGCAGCCCTGAGTGCCTCGACGCTGACCATGCTGAATCACCTGAGGGAACGGCTCAATACGCTTGAGCAGCGACAGATCACCGCCCCCCAGGGCACGCTCCCACTCGACGCGCCCGACACGCAGCAACCGCTGCGCGCCATCCGCGCAAGAGATCTCGACCTGCCGCTCGGCAAATCCGCTGCCGTCGCGTTCGACACACTCTCGCTGATCTTTGACGCCCTCTTTGCCACACCGGATCTCCCCGACGTCGTCAAGTCGATCCTCGGCCGACTGCAGATTCCCTCGCTCAGGACGGCCATCCTGGACGACACCTTCTTTGCCAACACACAGCATCCGGCGCGGCAGCTGATCAACCGCATGGCACGCGCTGCGTGCGGTTTGCCCCCGGACGCTGGGCGCGACCACCCGCTGAGCGAACGGTTGAGCCAACTCGCCGACTCGGCGCGCGCCGCGATGGAAAGCAACGAATCCGGGCTGAAGCCGCAGCTCGAAGAGCTGGAAAGACTGATCGCCGAGCGCGACCAATCGCACCAGCTCAACTCACAACCGTACATGCATCTCGTCAACCATCACGAACGGCGGCTGAACGCAGGCGTTCTGGCAAAAAAGTGGCTGAACGAGCAACTTGCGCGATGTTCGGCGCCTGCGATTTGTGACTTCCTTGCGGAACATGGAGTGCGCATCATGCAAAGCGCTGCCGAAAACGGTGGTGTTGGCGGTGAGCGCTGGAAGGCGTCGAACACAACATTTGCGGAACTACTCTGGAGCATCCAGCCCAAGCAGGCGCCCGAAGAACGCAAGCGCCTCGTCGCCCTGGTACCCGCGCTGCTCAAGCGCCTGAATTCAGAACTCGACCAACTTGACGTATCGACGGAAGCGCGAACGCCCTTCCTGAACGCCTGCTTCGATCTGCAAACCGCAGCGCTGCGCAACCGGCCCGACACGGCGATGTCATCGCCTTCCCTCCAGATCAACCCCACCACGGTCGAGATCAACTCGAACGAACCCGGCACACCCGGCAGCTCGCGCAAGACCGAGATTCTCGAAAGTAACGGAAAGCTCGTACAGTATTTCGGCTCATCCACGCCTGCCGTGCCGGCATGGCGCGCAGACAGTTCGACCGCCCGGCAAGGCGACTGGATCGCCTTCCGACTGCCGGACGATGAAGAACACTGCGGCTTGCATTGCGGCGCGGCGCCCGATTCGGGCAGTGTTCTGTTGTTCAACTCCGACTGGGGCTACGCCGTGGCCCTCGAACGAGCATTCCTCGAGCAGCAACTGACTGGCGGCAACGCGCGCATCCTTTCTGCCGTGTCACTTTTTGACCAGGCCGCCGAACGCGCGCTCGGACAGATCGCCCGGCGCGCACCCTGACCCGTCCGCGCATTGGCAAAGTGTGTATAATCGCGGCCCTATGCTATTGATTCCTAATTTATTTATGGGCGTTGCCGATGCGTTTTGATGAACTCGGCCTGGCGCCGGAAATCCTGAGAGCCATTACTGAAGAGGGTTACACCAACCCGACGCCGATTCAAGCGCAGGCCATCCCGATCGTTCTCTCGGGCAAGGATCTGATGGGCGGTGCGCAGACCGGAACGGGTAAAACGGCGGCCTTCACGTTGCCGCTTCTCCAGCGCATCCTTCCGTTTGCCAGCCCAAGTCCGTCGCCAGCGCGCCATCCGGTGCGGATCCTGATGCTCGCGCCGACGCGCGAACTCGCCATCCAGGTACACGAGTCGGTCAAGACCTACAGCAAGTACGTCCCGATACGAAGCCTGTGCGCTTACGGCGGCGTCGACATCAAGCCACAGATCGAAGAAATCCGCGCCGGTATCGAAGTGCTCGTGGCAACACCGGGACGCCTGCTCGACCTGGTCGAACAGAAGTGCCTCAACTTCGGCAGCGTGCAAGCGCTCGTTCTCGACGAAGCCGATCGCATGCTGGACATGGGCTTCATCCCGGATGTCACCCGCATCATCAGCCTGTTGCCCAAGCAACGCCAGAGCCTGCTCTTTTCTGCGACCTTCTCGGACGAAATCAAGAAACTCGCCGACCGGATGCTCCAGTCGCCGGTGCTGATCGAAGTCGCGCGACGCAATACCGTCTCCGAGACCATCACGCACCGCGTACACCCGGTGGCCGCCGACGCCAAGCGCGCGCTTCTGGTAAAGCTGCTCAGATCTTCGGAATTCAATCAGGTACTCGTCTTCACGCGCACCAAGATCGAGACCAACAAACTCGCGCGCGAGCTCCAGCGCGCCGGCATCGCCGCCGACTCGATTCACGGCGACAAGAGCCAGCTTGATCGCTTGAAGGCGCTGGAAGCATTCAAGGACGGCAGCACGCTGGTGCTTGTCGCCACCGATGTCGCTGCACGCGGCCTCGACATCGATGAACTGCCGCACGTCATCAACTTCGAGCTGCCGCATACGCCGGAAGACTACATCCACCGCATCGGCCGGACGGGTCGCGCCGGCAAGCAGGGCACCGCGATTTCGCTCGTCTCGGCGCATGAGGTCCAGTATCTCGTCGACATCGAGAAGCTGATCAAGAAACCGATCGAACAGGTAATCGTTCCCGGCTTCGACCCCGAATACGACTACGAATACCCACCGACGGGAAAGAAGGGCCACCATCGCCGGCCGCCCGCACCGGCCGCTTCCGTGGCACCGGCAGCGAAGTCGCGCCGCGATCAGCCCGACGCCTATGCGAATGACCGCCGCAGCCCGCGACGGCCAAGCCACATCGCGGCCGACGGTTTCGACTTCAGCAAGCCCTACGAAAGCGCCGAGCCCCATCCCGCAGCTGCACCGACCGATATCGAAAAGGCCCAGGCCGCGGCGCGCATGGAGCATCCGCACAAGCCACGGCGCGTCGTCGCCGCCCTGCTCGGCGGTCTGGGACGGAAATAAGGCAAGCCTGGCCCAGACCGGCACTGGCGTCGCTCAAGCTTTCTTCGATGGTGCCTCGACCAGCTTCAGGACGGCCAGCGACACGTTGTCACCTTCGCCCTGCGCGCGCGTCCGCGCCCGTTCAATCAGCAGCTCCGAGGCGGCGCGCGCCGTATGCGCGGCCAGCACTCCGCCCAGCTCTGCCTCGCCCAGATACGCCCACAGGCCATCGGAACACAGCAGGAATGAATCACCCGCCCGCAGATCGTCCGCCTCGCCAAAGTCGATCCGCGGCGCCTCGTCGCCGCCCAGCGAAGTCACCAGGATATTCCGGTTCGGATGCACCAACGCCTGCTCCGGCGTGATCTTTCTCTTGGCGACCAACTGCTCGACGTAGGAATGGTCGGTGGTCCGGAACATCAGCCGGTCACCGCGGTATCGATAAAGGCGGCTATCACCGCAATGCGCCCAGCTGACTTTTCCAGGCTGGAGAAGGAGCATGACGGCCGTGCTGTGAGGATCCTTCTCATTGATGAAGCGCGACGCCTTGATCAAGAGATGCGCCTCGTTGAGGCTCGCCTCGAGCATTGAACGCGCAGACTCGGAACGCGCCGAAAATTGGCCCAGGTTGCTGGACGCGGTATGGATGACCTGCTGCGCAGCAAGAACCCCCCCCGTGTGCCCCCCCATGCCATCGGCGACGACGGCAAGCGCCACCCCACCGCCCTTGGGATGGGGGACAAGCGACACCCTGTCCTGTTGTTCCTTGCGATCACCCTGATGCTGGGCGACGCAGGCATCTATCGTTATTGGCATCATCTCCCCGGTGCGACATTCCCTGTGGCGGGAAGCGTATCACGCACGTACCGCTCACCGCGCTCGATCATGCTGCACCGTGATAACGCTCGAGAACCACGTCTGCCAACTCAGGCAAGGTATCCGCGCCCAATCCGAGCTCGTCGAGCACCTCATCCTGCACTGAAGACCACTCCGGCGACGGCAAATGTTGTTCGTGGTGATACAGGTGGAACGCGAGCTGTAATATCGCCACCATCGTGCGCGCCGTGTGGTGGTGAATGAGCGTCATGTCGTGATGAAAACGGATGGCGTCGCAGATGAAGTCCGGCAGCTTCCAATGACGCGCAACGAGGTAGCCAATGACACAGTGATCGGCATTGAAGCGCGCATCCTCCTCTTGCAAGTCGATCCAGCCCCCAGCGAGTTCAAGGCGCATATCGCGGCAATACGACGAAAACCGCTGCATGAGCACCGGGACGCCACAATCGTGGAAAACACCTGCGAGGCACGCTTGATCGGGGAAGATGTTGCACACGGTCACGCGCTCGTCGGCAATCAACATGGCCAACTCGGAAACGGCCCGCGAACGCGCCCAGTACGCTTCGAAGGCCTTTTGGTTGTGCTTGGCCGGCACGGCAGCGGACAACGCGATGGCCCGTACGAGGTTGCCGGTCTGCTGGAGACCGATTGCCTGCAGGACGTGCTCTAGCGACGCCAACGGCTGCAGCCTTCTGAAGGCAGCCCCCTGGACCACCTTGAACAACATCGCACCGATTCCCGGATCCTGCTCGATAGTTCGTGCAAGAAGGCGCACATCGGAGACACCACGTGCCAGTTGATCCTGCAATTCAAGCAAGACGCGCGGCTGCGCCGGTATGGTCACACCGCGCTCAAGCAATCGTTTGACGCGATTTTCCTCTTCGCCCGTGAGATCGACGAGAAGCGACTTGTCAAATACCATGAATTTTCATTCTCCCCATCCCCTGCCCGTATCGACATGAAAGGACGCGAATTCTTGAACAACGAGCCCTTCCGATATAATCGTCCGCCACCCGTATCCATCAGGAAGCCAGCCATGGGCAATCGTCTTTCAAAAATCGTCACCCGCACCGGAGATGCCGGAACCACTGGCCTGGGAGACGGATCGCGAGTGGCTAAAGACGGCCTGCGCATCGACGCGATTGGCGAAATCGACGAGCTGAATTCTAGCTTGGGAGTCCTGCTTGCAGAACATCTTCCCGACGAAATCCGCGACGCGTTGATGGCGGCACAGCACGACCTCTTCGACCTCGGCGGCGAGATCTGCATTCCAGGATCAAGCGTCATCGGCGAAACACATGTCGGCCGCCTGGAGGTATTGATTGCAAACTTCAACAGCGAACTTGCCCCGCTCAAGGAGTTCATTCTTCCCGGTGGTACGCGCGCGGCTGCACTGTCGCACCTCTGTCGCACCATCTGCCGGCGGGCCGAACGCCGCATCGTCCGTCTCGGCAACAGCGAAAGCGTTAGCGATTGGACGCGCAAGTACTTGAACCGGCTTTCCGACCTACTGTTCGTGCTTGGGCGAGCGCTGAACAAGCGCGAAGGGCACGGCGATGTTCCCTGGGCCCACAAGAAGGCACGCGCCATCGGATAACCGCAGCTTTCGACAGCCCTTCGCTCGATGCCATTCAGCGACACCGAACTCGCACTCGTAAAGATATCGCACATTTTGCGCGACGTACCCTCGGGCGCTGTCTGCGAAATGCTCGAACACAATGCCGATGCACAGTTAGCTTTGCCGGCGAACGAAATCTTCGTCACGGAGGGGCAACTTGATCCGGGGCTATTCCTTGTCGTTCATGGCGTCGTCGAACTGTTCACGGTCGACCGCCGGGGGCAAGACAAAGTCATTGATTTCGTGCAAGCCGGAAACACATTGGCCGAGGAAACACTACTGATAGCGCGACCATTGCCATATTCAGCAAGGACACTGACGGAAGCCGCCATCCTCCATTTGCCGAACGAGCAAATCGAAGCATGGCAGGAACAGCACCCCCAGTTCGCGCGCATGCTCTTGTCGCACATTGCGCAGCGCGTGAATTACCTGAGTAACGACATGTTGACGCTCCGCACAAAAAAAGCGGCGGCACGACTGGTCTGCTACCTTCTCTGTCACTTCAACAAGGCGCCAAGAACACCCGACGGCTCTTACCGCCTTGACCTACCTTTCCCGCGCAACAAACTGGCATCCCGCCTCGGCATCACCAACTCGCATTTGTCCCGCGCGTTCCGCGAACTGCAAGAAGCGGGACTGATCGTCCCGCAAGGACGCGGCTACTTCATCCCCAACGTCCCCGCGCTCTCAAGACACGTGTGCCCGGCAGGCTGCGACTTCGAACCCAGCAGCACCGAGGAAGAGTGAACTGATTCAATGAATGACTGCGGTGCAGTACCCAGAGGGCACTGCACCGCAGAACGACAAACGCTAGAAGCAGATGCACAAAGGCCGCCAATTGGCGGCCTTTGACTGGAGAGTGTAAACGCGCTTAACGCTTGGAGAACTGCTTGCGCCGACGCGCTTTGTGCAGACCGACTTTTTTCCGCTCAACTTCACGCGCATCGCGCGTAACAAAGCCAGCTTTCGACAGCGCAGGCTTCAGCGCGGCATCGTATTCGATCAAAGCGCGCGTAATCCCGTGACGCACAGCGCCTGCCTGACCCGACTCGCCACCGCCCGACACGTTAACCTGAATGTCAAAACCAGAAACCTGATCAACAAGCTCCAGCGGCTGACGAACGATCATGCGCCCGGTCACCCGAGAAAAGAACTCGTCGACCGGCTTGCCGTTGACAACAATAGCGCCAGATCCACGCTTCATGAAAACGCGAGCAACTGCGCTTTTGCGACGGCCCGTACCGTAGTAAAAATTACCAGCCATTTCGACCCCTTAGATTTCCAGAACTTTGGGCTGCTGGGCAGCATGTGGATGAGCGGCCCCTGCGTAGCACTTCATTTTCTTGAGCATTGCGTAGCCAAGCGGACCTTTCGGCAACATCCCCTTAACGGCCTTTTCGAGCACACGCCCCGGGAAACGCTGTTGCATCTTCTTGAAATTGGTCTCGTAGATCCCGCCCGGGAAGCCGGTGTGGCGGTAGTACATCTTGTCTTCCGATTTATTGCCCGTCACGCGAATCTTTTCAACGTTGGTCACAACGATGTAGTCGCCGGTATCAACGTGCGGAGTAAACTCTGGCTTGTGCTTACCACGCAGGCGGCGAGCGATTTCTGCGGCGAGGCGCCCGAGCACCTTGTCAGTGGCATCAACCACGAGCCACTCGCGCTTCACTTCATGCGATTTGGCGGAAAAAGTCTTCATTTGAAAC
>RRZT011787321.1_pt1 | contig 10760 bp, 9 predicted proteins | sample 2165551 | NCBI WGS metagenome assembly RRZT01 (sample SAMN10456910, study PRJNA506462) | wastewater metagenome | biome: wastewater; feature: sludge; material: wastewater sludge; isolation source: wastewater sludge with Escherichia coli K12::gfp cells carrying plasmid... | place: USA: Moscow, Idaho ...
ATTCTATAAGCGCTGGCAGCTATCAAAATGTTTAGCCCGTGAGATCGGTTAGCATCGCCCGCCATGCCCCGTCACCTTGAAGTCCTGGCCCTTGATTGCCCGCGCTGCAGCCGTGGCCGGGGCGCTATCGATCATCTTGTAACCACCGGGCCAGAACGATATGACTGACAAACAACGCGTTGCGGTAACCGGTGGCGCCGGTTTTTTGGGTTCACATTTGTGTGAGCGCCTGTTGGCACAGGGCTGCGAGGTGCTGTGTGTGGACAATTTTTTTACCGGCAGCAAGGCCAATATTCTTCATTTGATGCGGCACCCCAGCTTTGAGCTGGTTCGGCACGATGTGACTTTTCCGCTGTATGTCGAGGTCGATCAGATCTACAACCTCGCATGCCCGGCCTCGCCCGTGCACTATCAGCGGGACCCGGTGCAGACGACCGAGACCTGCGTCCACGGCGCCATCAATATGCTGGGTCTGGCCAAACGCCTGCAGGCGCGCATTTTGCAGGCATCGACCAGCGAGGTGTATGGCGACCCCGAGGTCCATCCGCAGCCTGAAAGTTACTGGGGCCGGGTGAACCCGATAGGCGTGCGCAGTTGCTACGACGAGGGCAAGCGCTGCGCCGAGACGCTGTTTTTTGACTACTGGCGCCAGCACCAGCTGCAAATCAAGGTGGCGCGCATATTCAACACCTACGGGCCCAGGATGCAGATCAATGATGGCCGGGTGGTCAGCAATTTCATTGTGCAGGCGCTGCAGGGGCATGACATCACCCTGTATGGCGATGGTCAGCAAACCCGCAGTTTTTGCTATGTCGATGACCTGGTGGATGGCCTGGTGCGCCTGATGGCCAGCCCGCCAGAGCTGACCGGGCCGATCAACCTGGGCAATCCGTGCGAGTTCACCATGCTGGAACTGGCCGAGCAGGTGCTGCGCCAGACCGGCTCGCGCAGCCGCCTGATTTTTCTGCCGTTGCCACCCGATGACCCCCGCCAGCGGCAGCCCGACATTGCCATGGCCCGGCGCGAGCTGGGTTGGCAGCCCGGCGTGGCGCTGGAGGATGGGCTCAAAGAGACCATTGCCTGCTTTGCTCGGCGGTTGGCCCAGGCCTGAGCGGCAGAAATTTTTTGTATTTTTTGGGGGCTCTTCATGGCTCCGCGTCTTCATGAACTTTCAAGACAACCTCCAGCACGCCGGGCCGCTGCCTGCTGCGCAAGCCTTCACGGACGAATATTTTGCAGAGGTCCAGGCCCTGTACGCAAACGGTGCCTTTGGCGCGGCATGGCGGGCGCTGCAGCTGCGGGCCGGTGAGGGGCAGGACAATGTCCATTGGTGGATGCACGCGCTGCGTCTGGGGGCGGCGCTGGGCGACAGCGATCGAGCCCTGGCGGCAGCAGATGCGCTGCAGGCGCTGCAGCCGGACGCTGGTGTGTGGCTGCCGGCGTTGCGCGCTGCATGGGCGCAGGCCAAAGCGGGCAAGCACTGGGATCTGGCCAAAACCCTGGGATATCGCCTGACCCGGCTCACACCCGAGGACGTCCCGTTGCGGGTGCTGCATCTGCTGGATGCGTTGGAGGCAGGACGAGCCCGCCAGGAGGAGTTGAAGGCTTTGATGGCGTCCCCCTTGCCCTTGGGCTCTTTCTCACCCGAGTTGCTGCGCCGCTTGATCGCTGCGTTGAAGAAGGGGGCTTTCAGGGGGATGCCGTCAAAATGCTGGTCTATCTGTTGCAGCGGCATCCTCCGCGCACTGCCGAAGAAAAAGAGAAGACGGCCCTGCTGGCCTGCACGGTCAAGTGCCACGCCCAGGCCGCTGCCTTGCTGGAGGGTGAGCCCGGGCTTGCCAGCCGCTACCTGTGCAGCCTGGCATGCCATTTGGCGCTGGATTGGGCAGGCTTTGAAAAGGCGCGGCTGAGTTCGGCAGAGTTGTTGCAGTTGCTGGAGACCCAACCGCAGTGGCAACCGTCGATGGTCTTCAACTTCTTGATGTTGCCCGGGTACGGCCATGCCGATTATCTGGCCTTGACCAGGCGCTTGGCCCATGCAATGCCATCCCCCAAGCGCTATCAGTATGCGCGTCCGTCAGCCCGGCCCGACCGTCTGCGGGTGGGGTATCTGTCAGGTGATTTCAAGAGCCACCCGTGCAACCAGCTGGCGTGCCCGGTTTTTGAGCGGCATGACCACAAGCGTTTTGAATGGGTGGCCTTTGACAATAGCCGAGATGATGCATCCCCCGCCCGTCAGCGCATTCTGGCGGTCTTTGACCGGGTGGTGGCAGTGCAGGGCCTCGGATCGGTGGCGTTGGCGCAGGCCATCCGGGCCGAGGGCATTGATGTGCTGGTGGACATGTCGGGGCATACCACGGACAACCGGCTGGATGTCATGGCGCTGCGCCCGGCGCCGGTGCAGATCACCTGGCTGGGTTTTCCGGCCAGCGTGGGGCCGGCGCTGGTGGACTACATGATCACGGACGCTGTCAGTGTGCCGCCCGATGACCGCGCAGCCTTTGACGAGGCGCTCATGTATCTGCCGGTCGCGGATCGTCCTGGCGGGGAGTGTCCCCCAGGGCTCACGCCACCGCCGCGCCAGGACCAGGGGCTGCCTGACGATGCTGTGGTAATGGCGTGCTTCAACCAGGTGGCGAAGTTGACGCAGGAGGTTTTCGACCTGTGGTGCGAACTGTTGCGCACGGTGCCCAAGAGTGTGCTGTGGCTGTGCGATGAGGGCCCGCAAGCGCGCCAGGCCTTGCAGGCGGCGGCGGCGTTGCGCGGGGTGCAGCCGGATCGCCTGGTGTGGGCGGCTCGGCTCGGGCACCAGGAGCATTTGCGGCGCCTTGCCTGTGCCGATCTGATTTTGGACACCCAGCCCTACACCATGCACACCACAGCGGTTGATGCCCTAGCTGCGGGCGTGCCGTTTTTGACCTGCTGCGGCAATACGATGGCCGGCCGTGTGTCTTCAAGCCTGTTGCACACGGCCGGTCTGGGAGACTGTGTATGTGTCGATGCGGCAAATTATCGGCAGCGCATGGCCGCTTTGGCCGCCGATGCGCAGGCAAGGGGGCAGTTGCGGTTGCGCTTTGAGGCTGCACGAACGCAATCGCCTTGTTTGACAGCACTGCTTTTGCCCATTACCTCGAAATGGGCTACGACATGGCCTATGCGCGGTGGCAGGCGGGCTTGCCACCCGCAGACATTGCCGTCGGGGCCGGTTGATGCCTGGCAATCATGGGTTTGGGCGGCGCGATTCGGGAAACTACAATACAGGCCCGCGCAACCTTTTTGCCGGCCCGCAGTGTGGCCTCAAACCCTGCGCCTTGCGCCGCAGGGTTTGAGCGCCTTTCCTTCATCCCTCTAATACTGCGACGCGCTTGAACGCCGTCCAAAAAGCAATATGTCAAAAAACAAAACCGCAACGCAAGTACCTTCCGACGCAGCTGCTTCGCCGGTGCAACAGATTGCCATCGACGGCACGTCCTACAACCTGGCTGACCTGACCGACACCGCCCGGCAGCACCTTGTCAACGTGCGCCTGGTGGACCAGGAGCTGGCGCGCCTGCAGCGTCAACGCGCCATCGCCACGGTGGCCCGTACGGCCTATGCCGGCGCCGTGTCGGCCGCACTGCCCAAGGAGCCCACCGCTCCCGCCGACGGCGCCCGCAGTGCCGTCATCAACGGCATCACCTATGACTGGGCCAGCCTGGGCGAGCGTGTGCAAGGCCTCCTGACAGGCATCCGTGCAGCCGAACAGGAGCTTGCGCGCCTGAATGTGCAGACGCAGTTGGCACAAACCGCCCGCAACACCTTTGCCCAGGTTATCAAGCAGAACCTGCCCAAGGCCTAACCCGCCTGATGGTTTTGATGCAATGGGTTTCCAGCGTCCGCGCATGTGGCGCGACGCGCTATTGATTGATGAGCATGTCAAGCATTGTGAACCCACAAGCCCATCCTGGTGCAAGCCCGGCGCCTGCGGGCGCAGGCGCCGGGCTGCTGCCCATCCAGCGCATGAGCGTCAAATACGACGGCCTCGAAGACCGCATTGCCATGGATGTTGCCAGCGAACAAGGCCGGGTGGCACGCCTGTGGATCACCCGCCATGGCACCGACACCATGGTGCGCGCCACGTCCGCGCTGGTCGAGTCTTACGCTGCCGCCCAGCTGGCCAAAGCGAGGGTTGCGCCCGGTGATGCCGATCAAATTCGCCAGTCGGCCCTGGCGGCCCAGCAACTCACGGCCCGTCTGACCCAGCGCAATGCCTCGGCAGTGGAACTGACGCCGGGCAGCACAGAACACCTGGTCACCGGCTTTGCCATGCCCCCCAACAAGCACGGTATCCAGCTGGACTTTGTGTGCCGACCCGAATTGAAAGCCAGGGTGGTGCTGCAGTCGGCAGAGCTTTTTCAGTGGCTGGGGGCTGTGCAGCGCCAATACCAGCGGGCCGGCTGGGCAATGGATGCGTGGCCCGCCTGGCTCGGCCAGCGTCCCGTGCAGTAATCCAGGCGTCAGCATCACTTGATCATGGCCTTGCCAAGACCCCGACGATCCGGCGGGCCCCAGACTGCTGCGGGTCGCCAGGCTGTGGCGGGCAACGCAATGCGCACCGGCGCCTATGCCGCCCAGGTGGTGCTGCCGGGCGAAGACCTCGTCCATTTTCAGGAGCTCGAACAGCAGTTTCTGCACGACTTCGACCCGTCCGACGTGGCCCAGAGCGTGCTGGTGCACCAGTTGGCCGTCATCACCTGGAAAAAACTCCGCCTGGACCGCATAGAGCACAGCAATTTCCTCGGCTTCATCCACCGCGAATTCCTGCAGCTGGAGCTGGCCCCGGTGGCCCACCTGTTGCCGCCCGTGGGGGCGCTCGCCTGGGTCAATGCCATGCGCCACCACAGCCTGGCCGAGCGCGACGCCATGGCTGCGGCCTTGCAACTCGCCACCACCTTGGCCCAAGTGTCCGCTGGCGGCTACCCGCGCGGCACGCTCGCCCGCATCCAGGCCCAGGCCCCGTTGCTCTACCAGCACCTGCGGCTGCACGCCACAGAGTTCAACCCGCCTATCCCTGAAGCCGCCTGGCTCACCACCGAAGTGTGCGACGACGGCGCGCAGGATGTCATCTTCCTGGCCCAGGGCTGCGCCAGTTTTTGCGACGAGCACGATGCCGGCCAGTGGCTGCTGCACCACCGCGAAGGCGCCGAGACGGCCATTCGCCAGCTGCAAGAAAAACGCATCCTCCTGGCCATGACGCAAAGCGGGCTCAACCGCATCCACGACGATCTCGACCGCGCCTTTCAGCGTATCCTGAGCGAGCTGCGCCGCCAGCAAAACTGGCGCCGTGACCGTGCCACGGTCACTGTCGCTGTCAGCCCCGCGCCACAGCCCTCCGGGCAGTGACATGCCACGGCACAAATCAGACAGGTTCTCATTGGCGAGGGACCGGCCTGCACCACTGGATGCCAGTGGGATGGGTGTTGTGACTTTCATATAGGAGTTTGGTACACTCTGCTTCCTATATGAATAATGTGCTGCGAATTCCTCTCAACGCTTCGCCTGAGCAGGTGAAGCGTTTGCAAGCATTGCAAACCGGCTTTGCCCAGGTGTGCAATGCGCTGGCACCGCTGGTGCAGCAGACCAGGGTGTGGAACCGGGTGGCACTGCACCACCTGTGCTACCGGCAATTGCGCGAGCAGTTCCCCGAGATGGGTTCGCAGATGGTGTGCAACGCCATCTATTCGGTCTCGCGCACGGCGCGGATGGTGTTTCAGCACCCGCAAAGCCCCTTCAATCTGGCGCGCCTGGGCAGCAAGCCCCTGCCGCTGTTGCGCTTTTCCGACAGTTGCCCTGTGTACTTCGACCGGCACACGCTGAGCCTGAAGGCGGGGCAGTTGTCGATGTTCACGCTGGATGGGCGCATGCGCTTTCAACTGGCGTTGAAGGCACAGGACGAGGAGCGTTTTCACAGCCAGAAACTGCGTGAAATTGTGCTGTCGCGGCGCAGCGGCGGCGCATATGAACTGGCATTTACGCTGGTGGATGAGGCAGATAGCAGGAATGCTGCAGCATCAGCGGGCGCTGATGCAACCGATGCAGCACAAGGTGCCCTGGGCGAAATTCCCGAATACATCGTGGTTGAAGAAGTGCAATGAAACCAAACCAAAAACCGTCCGAGCTGCGCGAAGCCGTTGCTTCGCTGTGGCCTTTTTTTGTGCGCGCCGGCTGGTTCAGCCTGGTCTGCAGCCTGCTGGTGCTGGCGCCTTCGGGCTACATGCTGGAGGTGTACGACCGCGTGGTCAATAGCCGCAGCCACACCACGTTGGCCATGCTCACCTTGCTGGTGCTGGGCGCCTATGTGGTGATGGAGGTGCTGGAATGGGCGCGCAGCGAGGTCATGCGCTCTGCCAGCGTGGAGCTGGACCGCAAAATGAGCGTGCGCATTTTCAACGCCATTTTCGAGGCCAACCTGAGCCGGCTTCCGGGGGGCACGCAACAGCCGCTCAACGATTTCCGCCAGGTACGCGACTTTTTGTATTCACCGGTTTTGCTGGCCATCATGGAGGCCCCGGTGGCGTTGGTAATGATGGTGCTGTTGTTTCTGATCAATCCTTTGCTGGGTTGGTCGGCACTGGCGTTTGCCGTGCTTCAGACCCTGGTGGCGTGGTTGAACGAGCGCAGCACCAAACCGCCACTGATGCAGGCCAACCGCACTGCCATCGAGGCACAGCAATATGCCGACAACACCCTGCGCAATGCCGAGGTGATCGAGTCGATGGGCATGCTGCGCGACACGCACCGCCGATGGCAGCGCAAGCAGCAGGACTTTCTGGACCTGCAGGCGCTGGCTTCAGAGCGGGCGGGGGGCTTTCAGGCCATTTCCAAGTTGTTGCAGAACACGCTGACTTCCATGTTGCTGGGGCTGGGGTGCTGGCTTTTGCTCTACAACGAGTTGCGCGGTGGCCCGGGCATGATGATTGTGGCGTCCGTACTGGGGGGGCGCATGCTGGCGCCGCTGGTGCAGGTGGTGTCGCAGTGGCAGACGGTGGTGAATGTGCGCGATGCCTGGGTGCGGGTGGACGGTCTTTTGGTCGCAGTGCCGGAGCGTAAACAGGGCATGTCCTTGCCTGCGCCGCGTGGCGCATTGCAGGTCGAGCAGCTCGTGGCGGGTGCTCCGGGCAGTGCGGCACCCATCTTGCGCGGTGTGCAGTTTGCGCTGGCGCCGGGCGAGGTGCTGGCGGTGGTGGGGCCGTCGGCTGCGGGCAAGACCACGCTGGCGCGCCTGCTGGTCGGGCTGTGGCCGGCGCAGGGCGGCAAGGTGCGTCTCGATGGCGCCGACATTCATGCCTGGAGCAAGGCGGAGCTGGGCGCGCACCTGGGCTACTTGCCGCAGGGCGTGGAGCTGTTCGAGGGCACGCTGGCCGAAAACATTGCACGCTTTGCCGAGGTGGAGCCTGCCAAGGTCGAAGCGGCGGCACGTGCCGTCGGTCTGCATGAGTTCATTCTCTCGTTGCCGCAGGGCTACGACAGCCCGGTCGGCCCAGAGGGGGCGCGTTTGTCGGGGGGGCAGCGCCAGCGTGTGGGTCTGGCGCGTGCACTGTATGGCGATCCGGTGTTCGTGGTACTGGACGAGCCCAACTCCAGCCTGGACGAAGAGGGCGACGCGGCACTGGCCCGGGCCATACAGGATGCCAAGGCGCGCGGAACCACCTTTGTCATCATGACGCACCGCACCAGCGTGCTGGGCGTGGCCGACAAGATGCTGGTGCTGCACGATGGCCAGCAGCAGGCCTTTGGTCCCCGTGATGACGTGCTGGCTGCGCTGCAAAAAGCAAACCAGCAGGCGAAGCAGGCGGCCACGCCCGCGCAGCGTGGTCCGGTGCTGTCGGCATCCTGATTTTCACAAGGTAGCCTTTCATGAAGACCCCTGGTTTTTTTCAACGCAGCGAGCTGACCCAGGCGCTGTGGACTTTTCGCCGCGAGTTTCTGGTGGTGGGTGTGTTCAGCATGGTGGCCAATGTGCTGATGCTCTCGCCCACGCTGTACATGCTGCAGGTGTACGACCGGGTGATGGTCAGTCGCAGTGAGCTGACGCTGCTGGCGATGTCGTTGATCACCCTGTTTCTGTTTTGCGTCATGGCATTTGCCGAGTGGATGCGCTCACGTGTGTTGGTGCGCTCGGGGGTGCGGCTCGATGCCATGTTGGGCACGCGCGTGTTCAATGCCAGCTTCGAGGCCAATCTGGCGCCCTCGGGCGTGAGCCCGGCGCGCTCCTTTGGCGATCTGATCCAGATTCGCCAGTTTCTGACGGGCAATGGCATTCTGGCTTTTTTTGACACGCCCTGGACGCCTGTGTACATGGCGGTGTTGTTCATCCTGCACCCGATGCTGGGCTGGCTGGCGCTGTTCTTTGCGGCGGTGCAGGGGGCGTTGGCCTGGTTCGGGCACCGCTCCACGGTGGCTCCGGCCGAAGAGGCTTCCAGGGCCAGCGGTGAAGCATCGATGTACCTGCAGGGCAAATTGCGCAATGCCGAGGTGCTCGAACCCATGGGCATGGTCCACAACCTGCGCCCTCGCTGGGCGCAGCGCCATGACCAGGCGCAGCTGCTGCAGGGCAGGGCGCAGGCGTTGACGCACCGCATCACGGCATGGAGTAAGTTCATTCGCTATGCGCAGCAGTCGCTGGCGTTGGGCGCCGGGGCGTTGCTGGTGATCGATGGCCAGCTTTCGCCCGGGGGCATGATTGCCGCCAACGTGCTGATGACGCGGGCGCTGGCACCCATCGACATGCTGGTGGGAACATGGCGCGGTTTCATTGGCGCGCGCGGCGCCTTCGGGCGGCTGGAGGCCTTGCTGGCCGCTCACCCCGAGCGTGATCCGGCACTGTCGCGCGTGGCGCCGCAGGGGGCGATCACGCTGCGTGAGGTGGTGGCGGTGGCGCCGGGGCGCGCCGAGCCCATCCTCAAGGGGGTGAATGTGGCGGTGGCACCTGGCACGGTGACCGTGGTACTCGGCCCCTCGGGTTCGGGCAAGTCCACCTTGGCGCGCTGCATGGTGGGCATCTGGCCTGGCGTGTCGGGTGAGGTGCTGCTCGACGGGTTGCCCATCAGTGGCTGGGACCGCAACGAACTCGGGCCTTACCTGGGCTACCTGCCGCAAGACATCGAGTTGTTCGAGGGGTCGATTGCCGAGAACATCGCGCGCTTTGGCGAGGTCTCGTCAGAGAAGGTGATTGCCGCCGCGCGCAGCGCTGGATTGCACGAGATGATTTTGCGTTTTCCAAAGGGCTATGACACGCCCATTGGCGAGGCCGGAAACCTGTTGTCGGGCGGCCAGCGCCAGCGTATCGGGCTGGCGCGCGCGGTGTATGGCGATCCGGTGCTGGTGGTGCTCGACGAGCCCAATGCCAACCTGGACGATGTGGGCGAGGCTGCACTGGTGCGCACCGTGCAGGAACTCAAGGCCAAGGGGCGCACGGTGTTTTTGATCACGCACCGCCCAGGCATTGTGGCGGTCGCTGACCGTCTGCTGATTTTGCGCAATGGCATGGTGCAGACCGAAGGGCCGCGCGACGAGGTGCTGGCATCGATGCGAGCGGCCCAGGCAACTCCGGCGCATGCTGGCTCTTCTGGTGCTTTGAGTACCCGTGCCATTTGATGGTCTAGCTTTTGCAGACGCTCTCTCTATAAAGTTTTTTTGGCGGGTAATGACATGGTCAAATCTTCGGTGTCTTTGGATCAGAACCCAGGTGAATCACCTGATGCGCTTGAGAATGTGGCGAAACTTCGCTCCAGCAGTCCCGGACGTCTGGGGCTATGGGCGCTGGCCATCGGGTTTGGAGGCTTCTTGTTGTGGGCTGGATTGGCGCCGCTGGATGAGGGGGTGCCAGCGGCGGGCATGGTGGCCATCGACACCAAGCGCAAGGCAGTGCAGCACCTGTCTGGCGGCATTGTGCAGGAGGTGCTGGTGCGCGAGGGCGACGAGGTGCAGGAGGGGCAGTTGCTGATTCGCCTCGACTCGGCGGTTGCGCGTGCCAACCACGAGTCGGTGCGCCAGCGCTATCTGGGCTTGCGCGCCATGCAGGGCCGACTGCTGGCCGAGCAGTCGGTTCAGGCCTCCATTGTCTTTCACCCCGATCTGGTGGCGGCCAGCACCGATCCGTTGATCCGCCAGCAAATGCAGAACCAGGAACGACTGTTCATGACGCGCCGCAGCCTGCTGCGCTCGGATCTGCAATCGATCGAGGAGAGCATCCTGGGGCAGGAAGGCTTGCTGCAGGCCTATAAGGGCATGCTGGAGAGTCGTTCAAGCCAGTTGCGTCTGATCAATGAGGAGCTGAGCCATCTGCGGGGGCTGGTCAAGGAAGGCTATGCGCCACGCAACCGGCAGCTGGAGATGGAACGCATGGTGGCCGATGCGAGCACGGCGATTGCAGACTTGCAGGGAAGCAGCGAACGTGCGCGGCGCACCGTTGCTGAGTTGCGCCAGCGCGCGCTGTCAAGGCAGCAGGAATACCGCAAGGAGGTCGAGACCCAGCTTGCCGACGTCAGCCGCGAAGTGTTGTCGGACAACGAAAAACTGCGTGCTGTCACGGACGATCTGGCGCGAACCGAGATCAAGGCGCCTGCGGGTGGGCAGGTGGTGGATTTGGCAATTCAGACCGTTGGTGGAGTGGTGCAGGCCGGGCAAAAAATTATGGACATCGTTCCAAAAGGCGCGCCGTTGTTGCTGGAGGCCCATGTGGCGCCGCACCTGATTGACCGAGTGCACACCGATTTGCC
>RRZT011774672.1_pt1 | contig 10757 bp, 18 predicted proteins | sample 2165551 | NCBI WGS metagenome assembly RRZT01 (sample SAMN10456910, study PRJNA506462) | wastewater metagenome | biome: wastewater; feature: sludge; material: wastewater sludge; isolation source: wastewater sludge with Escherichia coli K12::gfp cells carrying plasmid... | place: USA: Moscow, Idaho...
ATCTACTTTTAATATATTTTAATCTTCTTAAATTATATTATACTTAGTAATTAAATCAATAAAAAAATGCTTATTGATTTATAAGCATTTTAATAATCTATTCTATTTCTTTTACAAAACCACCTAATATTCCATTAATAAACTTAGATGATTCTTCTGTACTGTATTTTTTTGCAATTTCCACTGCTTCATTTATTGATACTTCCGTTGGTATATCATCTCTATATAATATTTCATATATAGAAATCCTTAATATTGATAAATCAACTTTTGCCAATCTATTAATTGACCAGCTATCCATATTTCTATTTATATATATATCAATATCTTTAATATTCTCTATTATTCCATTTACAACAGAGGAAATATATTCTTTCTCTTCTTCTGAATATTCGTTTTCTAAATAGAATTCTTCAACCTTTGTTATATCAAATTCTTCCAATACTTCCATTTGATATAATAATTTCATACTTGACTCTCTAGCATGTTTTCTACCCATTATTTCCTCCTACATATAATCTCGCCTTACAAAATTAATTAAATTAATAATTATTTCTTTCATAGTCAAACCCTCATCAAATTTACGTCCTAAATAATATCCAATAAAAATAAATAAAAATATGAATAATGTTTTAAAAAAACCTATTACCAAAATCATAATTGCAGCTATTAACCCTAATAAACTACCAATGCATTTTCCTCTATTCTCTTGATAATAATTTAGTAATTTAGATATTTTATCTTTTTCCAAGCTAAACACCTCATTATCTTAAACTTCTATTTGGTTGAACAACATTTTCTATATAAATATTTATTTCTGAGACTTCAATTCCTGTTGATTCTTCAATTTGAATCTTTATTTTTTCCTGTAAATCTTCCACTATGGCAGGTATATTAATATCTGGTGATGTTTGACCATTTATTTTTAGGTATAGTTTACCTTCTTCAATACTGACAGATACTTTTGACTCTCTTAATTCAACAAATTTTACAATAACACTATTTGTTATTCCAATAATAGTTTCAGAAGAAATTTTTATCTCACCAAAATTTGACCATTTAGTTATATAATTGCTGGAAATTGTTCTATTTCTTTTAAAAATAGTAAATAATAATTTAATAGAAATCAATAATAATAATATTCCAACTAAAATCATATAATAATTTCCCTGTATATTATCTATAAAACTATTTAAATATCCAGTCATATTTCTTTCTAAGCCTGTTATAGGAAATATAATTGCTCCAATTGAAATAACAAATAAAACTGCAGCCAATATAAATATTAAAATTATATCAAGAATACTGATCATAACAAACCTCCTAAATTAATATTCAAAATTACCCTCTGTCTAACAGAGGGTAATCATTATTTAACTCTTGGTTCTACTTCAATCTCAGATTCTTCAGGAATATTTATTCCTTGAACATGGATATTAATTTCAACTACATCTAAACCAGTCATTGTTTCTACTGTACGTTTTACATTTTCTTGCACTGCTTTAGCCGCTTCAGATATCTTAGAACCATATTCCATTACTACAAAAAGATCTATAGCTGTTTCTTGTTCTCCAACTTCAACTTTCACACCTTTTGATAGATTTTTCATACCTAACATTTCAGTTAAATCTCCTGTAATTCCACCACTCATACCTGCAACGCCATCTATTTCTGTTGCAGCTAATCCTGCTATTACAGCGACAACTTCATTAGCAATCTTTACACTACCGTATTCCCCTGTTTCATTACCAACAAACTCTGACATCTGTCCACCTCCTTATGGCTAAAGATTATAATATTTAATCTTCGTCTTCCTCATCATCTTCTTCATAATCATCTTCAAAGAATTCATCACAACAGCTACAGTTGTCATCTGAGAAGATATCATCAAATTCATAATCAAAGATTTCATCTTCTACTTCTGATAAATCTTCGTCTATAAATGAAATATACTCTTCTAATTCTTCACAATAATCTAAGCTATCATTTATTGCATCTGTCATTTCTTCCATTACATCTATCATAGCTAATAATAATTTTCCTTCTGCAGAATTATTTTCTAAATCCATTCCTTCTGCCATACCTCTTAAATATGAGATTCTTTCATACATTTCGAACATATCATTACCTCCTATTATTTTAAATTCTTGATAAATATTCACCTGTTCTTGTATCGATTTTCAATACATCATCTATATTAATGAATAAAGGTACTTGAATCTTAGCTCCTGTTTCTAAAGTTGCTGCTTTAGTAGCTCCAGTAGCTGTATCGCCCTTCATTCCAGGTTCAGTGTGACTAACTCTTAGTTCAACAAAATTTGGTGCTGCAACTTCAAAAGGTTTTCCTTTAAAAAATCTTACAGTTGCATTTTCATTCTCTTTTAGATATACAATAGCTTCTTCAACTAAATCGTATTCTAATGGAATTTGTTCAAAAGTTTCGTTGTCCATAAAATAATATAATTCTCCATCGCTATATAAATATTGCATTTCTTTATTTTCAATTCTTGCTAATGGATATCTGTCTGACGGGTTAAAAGTTTCATCTCTTGATGCTCCTGTCATGACATTTTTTATTTTAGTTCTTACAAATGCTGCTCCTTTTCCTGGCTTAACATGTTGAAAGTCAACTATTTGAAAAACATCACCATCCATTTCAAATGTTACACCTTTTCTAAAATCTCCTGCTGATATCAAGTATATTACCTCCTATTTTAATTTTTCATATAATCCTTGTATAGCTAATTTATATCCTAGTAAACCTAAGCCTATAATGCTTCCATCACAAACGGATGATATCATTGATTTCTGTCTAAAATCTTCTCTTTTTCCTATATTAGAAATATGTACTTCAATTACTGGGATATCTAATATCTCAATTGCATCTCTAATTGCAATACTATAATGTGTATATGCGCCTGGATTGATTAATAGTCCATCAAATGATTTATTTATGATTATATCATGAATTTTATCTATAATCTCCCCTTCTGAATTATTTTGAAATAATTCTATATTAATCTTAAGATTTTCCTCTTCATTTTTTACTAAATGTACCAAATCTTTATAGGATTCTTTTCCATATATAGATTTATCTCTATAATTTAGTAGATTAATATTTGGACCATTAATTATTAATAAATTCATATTTTATCTCCTATCTCTATTTATTATACCAATCCTTGTTACTAACTACAAGAATGATTTTCTTTCATAATATTTATAATTTCTCTTACAATTTCATCTATTGATTTATTATCTATATTTATAATATAATTTGAAGAATTCAAATAATTTTCATATCTTTCATCATGCATATTTTTTAAAGTTTCTCTTAAATCCTTGTTTTTTAATAATGGTCTACTATTTATATTATCATTTTTTAAATTTTTTATAATTGCATCTATAGACCCCTCAAGTAAAAATATAATACCTATATCTTTTAAAACTTTAATATTATCAATATTTTTAACTATTCCTCCTCCAGTAGAAATAATATTTAACTTATCAAATATCTTTAAATTATTTATAATATTGGATTCTTTTTCTCTAAAAGATTGTTCTCCTTCTTTACTAAAGATATTTTCTATACTCATATTGTATTTTGTTTCTATTATTTTATCAATATCAATAAATTCTCCGTTTAATTCTGTAGACAATTTTTTAGCTATTGTTGTTTTACCTGTACCAGTCATTCCTATTAAAATAATATTCTTCATTATTTCACCTAATTTACTTTTTTATTAATAATTTTATAATCAAAAAAACCTGGTATTCCTTGTCCATATTTTTTAATTATTTCAAAATCATAGTTATCTAATATATTTCCAATACTTTCATTCCTTGTAAGTATAATACCGTTTACTATTAGGGATTTATCACTATCTACAATAATCTTTCCATTTGTAGATATTATAATACCTGTAAATTCTATATCATTTTCTATTATTATATCAGAATTTGCAACAATTAAATTCTCAGTATATATTTCATCTATATTTTTATTTATATAATCTAAATGCTCTAGATAATTAATCCTTTTATCCTCTTCAATACTCCATTGATTTAAATACCCTTTCTTATATAGATATATCTCATTTATTAGATTTAATTTTGCAATTACTTTTCTTTTTATATTATTATAATAGCTAATTATATTAATATTAACTGTATCACTATCTATATTATATTCTAAATTTACATCAGACTTGCTACTAGGAAATATATTTTCTTCTATATTAAATTTTGAAATTGGTGCCTTACCTGTTGTGGTTTTATTTATGTGAAATAAAATAAAGTCATCCAATATATTTCTATACTCAATATTATTAAGTAAGAAATTCAAATGACTTTCAGCTATATATTTAGTTTGTGTTGAAATAATATTGTTTTCTATATAATGCATATTATTTTCAACTATTGAAAGTATATTTACTATAACAAATATACTTAATAACAATATTAATAATGAACTAATCGTTACAAAGCCCTTATTTTTTCTCATAATATCACCTTAAATCAATAATTTCTGTATTTAATTGAATATATTTAATGTATTCTTTATTATTTAATAGTTCTAATCTTACTATAATTCTATTGTCATCTATATCGTAGTCAAATCTTTTAACATATTGGCATATTTCATTGTTTCCGCTTAAAATAATTTTTGAAACTTCATCATAAGGAAACTCTTTATATTCTTCAGAGGCTAATCTTCTTATCACAGTATCTTTTAATTTATAACTGTAATAAATATATTTATGATTTTCTTCAATATTTTCGTTTTTAAAAAATAGTATTTTATTATTAAATATAAATATTTTATCTGCACTAGATATTTCTTTTTCAATAAATCCAAAAAAATATTCAGTACTCAATATATCACTCTCATTATTTTCAATAATTATATTTGTTTTATTAATAATTTGTAAAAATTGAATTAGTATAATAAGAATTATTGATATTATTAAAATTGAAAATATGCTTTCCAACACCAAGCTACCATCATTATATTTAAAAGTTTTCAATTACAATCACCAACTCAATATTATATAAATTATTATAATAACTATTAAAATTTAATACTGATAGATTATTTCCTATATCAGTTTTTAAAATATCTATATTTATATCATCTTTTGTAATACATAATTTGGAGCTATTTGATAGTTGATTTCTTAAATTTTCTATCTCAATATTTTTATCTTTAAAATTTGTAAATTCACTTATAAAATTATCGGTTGTATTTAATAATTCCAATTTCATATTATTTTTCTCATTTAATTTAATAGAATTTTTAATTGAAAATATAATAAGAAATGAAATTAAAATTATTATACTCAATCCAAATATTATATCTACCATAAAAAATCCTTTATCTCTCATATGCTCTCCTATTTCTTTAAGGTAATCTTCCCAGTTACTGGTTGGATAGTTATTTCCCATAGACCATATTTGTGTTCAATATAAAAACTGCCTCCTCTATCAGGAGTACCATTTTCATTAAATATATATCTAATTTTACTTGGATAAATTTCAAAGGTTTCTACTTCTACAGTTTTTACTATTATATTTTCTTTTGAGGTAGAGTTTTTTATTATTTGAAATTTATTATTTTTATATACTTGGATAGAATTCTTCCAATTGCTATTTAATGCATCCAATCTAATATTATTTAAATCTCTGACTAAATTAGATACCTCATGATTTAATTTTATTCTATATATAATATCTAAGTCTAAAAAAACAATATTTAATATTATAATTATTAAACTAATGGCAAATATCAATTCTATTAATAGAAATCCACTATTTCTCTTCATTTTATTTCATTCCCAATTCTAGTTCTTTTATGACTATATAGTTTTTAATATTTCCCTCTGGCAATACTATATAAAAACTTATCTCTTTAATATTTTCATAGCCTTTTAAATCATAGAAATATAATTTGTTTTCATTTTTATTATATTTATTTTCAAATACTAAATGCTTTAACTCATTATTTTCCATATAATCTATTTCTAATATGGTATCTAGTTTATTAAAATTTGAATTCATTATAAAAGAAATATATTCTATATTTGTTTTATTATTATATGTGAATAATTTTTCTTCCTTAATTTCTCTTAAACTATTTATATTTATAAAACCAACTATGGTATTATTATCAACCTTAACTAATTCTATATAGTCCTGTATTATTTTATCTTCTTTTAATATTTCTTTTTCTTTGGTATTAATATTTTTATCATTTATTTCTTTATTTTCTTGGACTTTTGTGCTTTTATGATTATTGGCACTATCTTTTATATTATCTTTTTTAATTATATCTTTAGTATTTTCTTTATCTTTATTATTAACTTTATTATTGCTATCCTTGATATTAACTTTATTCTTTTCTTTTTCTATTTTATTCATAAATGGCTTTTCATTTATTAAATCACTTTCCAATATTTTATTATCATATTTTAAATGAACTATTAATTCTCCAGTAAATTTAATCTTTTCATTATCACTTGGAACTATATCAATGGAATCAATCTTTATATATTCATTTGTTTTTATATCTTCCAAGAACAATATTATATTATTTAAACTAGTATTAAATTCCAATATTATACTATTTACAATATATTCTTCTTCCTCTTTCATTTCATCATAAAATATATTATATTTATTTATTGAAGAACTCTTTAACATCTTATCTAACTTTTCCCTAAATTCACTATCTGATGTAAAGTTTTTATCGTCATTTATTTCTTTTTCTTCAATTTTAGATATTTCATTATTTAATTTTTTTATTTCATTTGACAAATTATTTGCTTCAACTAAATCTATATTTCTATATTTTAACAATACAATATTTAATATTATTAAAATTAATATAATGATTATATTTTTATTCTTCATTGCTATCACCTACAATTAAATGTTCCAATATAAAATTAAAATATTTTCCTTCAATATCATTTATATAATTTATTTTAAAATTATAATTAAGATTTAATTTGTTTTTAAACCTTAATATATCATCTCTACTCTCTGTTTCACCCTCTATAATTAATTTATTATTATCTATATAAGATCTTGTTAAAAATATATTTTCTGGGACATTTGAAATTATATCTTTAAAATATATACTATAATTTTCATTATTCATTTTACTTTCCTTTTCATTTTTATTGTTAAGTATATATTCTTCCTTTAACTTTATCTCATCTTTAAGTAATTCCTTATCAATAAATAAATTGTCTATTATATTATTGTCTTTAAATTTAAATGCTATATTAATTATTGTTAGTATCAACAATATGACAATAATAATATTGTATAAATTAGATTTGTTATTAATTTTATAAGGTTTTATAAAATTTAACTTTTTCATATCTTCACCATTATATTTCCAATACTTGGAGACAAGATGTTTATTTTATTATTTTTATCTAAATCAAACTCCAACTTAAGTTCTTTTAATATACTAAGATCTTCAGTGATTATTTCAATATCAATGTCGTTTTCAATTATATTGTCAATATAAAGATACAGCTTTCTTAAATCATCTTTTTCCCTAACTAATCTCTCTATTTTAATATCTTCAATTTTATATAAGATAAGATCAATATAAATATTATTTATATCAATCACTAAAATATCACTATAGATATTATTTTTTAAAAAATAAATAATAGCATTTACTCTGTTATTTATTCTATTAATCTTCAAATCCTCTCTTTTAAAGTTCTCTTTATAATAATAAGTAGTATTCTTGGAAATTGAAGATATTATTATTTGATTATCAGTAATATCTTCATAATCAATGAGCATATTTTTGCTTTCTAAATTATTTAACTTTTCTATAATTAATTTCTTTTTATATCTCTTACTTATATTTTTAAAATTAACTATTGTATTTACACTATTTATATCATTATAAATAAGACTAATATATTGCTTTTTATTGTTTTCAGTAAAAGTTTTAATCTCTTTAAATAATTCTTCCATATTTTCTAGAAGAATTGAATCCATAATATTTATTTCTCTTTTTTTTAAACTATAATTAGTCAAAATAATAATATTATCTCTTATATCAATTGATATACCACTTTTTACAAACATATTCTCCCCCTAATTTTTTAAATAAAAAAGTATTTGTTCCCCAAGTAGAATTGTAAAAGTAAATCCCAGATATATAAAAGGGGCAAAAGGAATTTTATCTTTTAAACCTAATTTATTTTTATAAATTAAGTATAGGGAACAAATACTTGCAAAAATAAAAGATAATGAAATGGCTAGTATCAAATATCTTTTATCTAATAGTAAAATTAAAGCAATAAATAGTTTTATATCTCCAAAACCTATATTTTTAGTTTTTAAAATTTTATAAATTATATATACTATTGTAGAAATCATTATAGAATAAAATAATCCCTTATCTATAATTGACTTAGTTATAGATATTATCAATAGTAAATGGGAATATTTAATAGGTATTATATATAATTTAAAATCAATTAATGCTATCAATAATAGTATCTCTATTACAGTTAAATATATAATATAATTAACTGTATTAGATGACTTAAATATAGCTAAAAACACTAAACTATTATAAATATATATTATTAATTTATTTTTTAAACTATATTCTGCCTTTGTAGAATCTATCTTTTTTATATCATTTACAGCTATTTTAATAATTAATACACTTAAAATAATTCCTATTATAAGAATAAATACATTAATCAGTAGCATTGTCTATCCCTGGATATAAGACTCTCCCACCATCATAAGAAACAGTAATTCTATTGTTATCTAAATTTATAACAAATTCTTTTTTATCTTTTACCTGTGGAATTGGTATAGTATCTAAATATCCTTTTGACTTTAAATCACTCAATGTTATTTTATCTAATTTTTCATCTATAATTGCCATCTCTGCTGCCAATGCAATTGTTCTTGCTGATGCTTTATCTGCTGTTTCTCTTGCTTTTTCAGTGTATTTCATAAAATTTGGAACAGCTATACTTAGAATAATAATTATAATAGCCAATGATATAACCAATTCAATGATTGTAAATCCCTCATTATATCCTTCTTTTTTAATTATTTTATTCATTAAATCCTCCTAAATTATACTATTCATTAAATTTAAAATTGGTAATAATAAGGATATAATAATAATTCCAATAACTATAGATATCACTAATATTGAAACTGGCTCTATTAATTTAATAATATTTTCAATCTCTAATTCTATCTCACTTTCATAATATTTATATAAATTTTCTAAAATAATATCCATCTTACCTGAATTTTCACCAATTTTAATACTAGAATTTACTAATTTCATATCTGGTATTATGTTACTAACTGAATTATATAAACTAATACCTTCTTCTAAGTCATTTTTTATCTCTTGTAATTTATTATTTATATAATATGATTTTGTCATTGATATTATATGATTTAATGAGGACAAAATTGATAATCCTGAACTATCCATTAAATATAAATAAAATATAATCCTATAGATTTCTATTTTTATATTTAATCCCTTAAATAAAGATAATTTATATTTATATATTTCTAATTTATTATTATGTTTTAAGTAGAATAATATAGAGACTATTATAAAGACCAGTATTAACAAAGCTATATAGTGATTTATTATAATACTACTTAAATTAATTAAAACACTTGTTATTAACGGTAATTCAATATTATTTACTGTTATAATTTCACTAAATTTTGGCATTAAAAATATAAAAATAGATAAAATAATTGAAAATGATAATATGGCAAGAAATTTTGGATATGTTGTAAACTTTTTTATAGTTTTTTCTATTTCATTTTGCTTCTTAAAGTAATAGCTAAGTTTTTCTAATATCATATCCTGTTTCCCTGTTTCTTCACTTATGTAAATCATATTTATTGAAATATCAGGAAACAATTTTGTATTCTTCATTGCAACTGATAATTTTTTACCAGATTCTATTTCTATAATAATATCTTCTATTGCCGAACTGAATATCTTATTATTTAACTCTTCTCCTATGATTTCTAAAGATGTTTTTATATCAACCCCTGAAGAAGCAAGTATTGAGAGTTTATAGAAGAATAAATATAATTCATGATTATTTAATTTATAATTTATTTTAATATCTAAATTTAATCTAATTGGAATAAAACCTTTTTCATACAGTTTAACTAATGCTTCATCTTTTGATTTTGCATTAATATATCCTTTAATTTCCATATCATTCTTATTGACAGCTATATATTTATAAAAAATGAAATCACCTCTTATAACTCAATTAAATCATGGATCAAATAAGTTTTATTATCTCTTATTAAATTTTTTATAGCATTATCAACTAGTAAGCATTCAAATTTTGCATATATTTTATTATTTTTTGTAATTAATTGTTGAGAAATTATCATTTTTAGAACTGCTGATAATTGAGTACGTATTTGATTTTGTTGGTTTGATGGAAATACATCTATTAACCTATCTATGGTATCTATACAATTAGATGTATGTAGTGAAGTTATTACTAAATGACCTGTTTCAGCAGCTGTTATTGCAGTTTTAATTGTATTTAAATTATTTGCTTCTCCTACTACTATAATATCTGGATCTTCTCTTAATGATGATATTAAACCACTTTCAAATGAATCTATATCATGATTTATTTCTCTTTGATTTATTAATGAATTAACTGAACTATGTTTATACTCTATTGGATCTAGTGTGAATA